>WNFN01259998.1_pt3 | contig 15930 bp, 12 predicted proteins | sample 5400161 | NCBI WGS metagenome assembly WNFN01 (sample SAMN13153353, study PRJNA577476) | soil metagenome | isolation source: 80 cm saprolite on Douglas fir-dominated hillslope | place: USA:California | collected 2013-09-17
CTGTGCGTCAGTTCATGCTTCAGTATGCGCGACAATTCCTGGTCTACTCCGGTTAGTCCCTGCACCGGCACGCGAATGCGCCCATCATTCAGCGCGCCCGCCCATCCGGGAGCCTTGGTAATGTCCGCAAACGCTTCCTGGGTGTACAAAATCACGCCAATGGAATCCGGCGGCGAATAATTCAGTTCCGATTCGATCGCGGAGAAATGCATTTCGAGCGTGCGCAAGACATCGCGCGCCAGCGCCGGCGCCGCCGCTCCGCTGTAGCGCAACGTAAAATGGCTGCTCTCGTTTTCCTTGTAGTTTTCTTCTTCCTTCTTGTCGCGCTGCGCCTTCTCCAGTGCCGCTCGCACTTCCGCATCCGGCCGCAAGGCTAGCGCCTTCTTCCATTCCGCGACAGCCTGGTCTAGCTTGTTCAACCCGTAATAAGCCCAACCCGCCAGTTTCGGCACATCCGGATTGTCGGGAGCCGCCCGCCGCGCGCGTTCCAGGTATTCCAAGGACTGTTTGTATTCGCTGCGCCGCAGATGCGTGTAGGCCACGTTCATCAGCAGCGCCGGCTCGTCCGGATCGTAGATCAGCGCGGTGCGCTCATCGGCCAGGGCGTGCTCCATGTCGCCATGAGAAATTTCAAACGTTGCCGCCGCGTGATGACCCATCGCGGCATTGAAGTTGGCTTGCTTCGATCCCCCGCGCGCGTCGCTTTCGAGCTTGGCGATATACGGGCGGTCTATCGATCCGTCATGAACCACAGCGCGCTCGATCGCGTCACTATCTCCACCGCTGATTGGTTGTGCCGCCGGCGGTGCAATCGCCAGGTTCGCGGCATCTGCGCCCGGCCCGCCAGCCATCGGCACCCCGCCACCCTTTTCAATATGATCAACGATGGACTTTGGCAGGCTCAATTCGCCCGCGGAGGTCAGATATTTTACCTTGTCACCTTCTTCGACAGCGCAGAGCGCGCTGATGCGCCGGCCGTTTTTCAGGACAATCGTATCCGCCGCTGCCCCGCCGCTCATGCAAAAGAGCGCGGCACACAGCAACACGGCGCGAATTCGGCCAGCTGAACTCATTTGCGGTATCTTGTCATTTTAATCCGCGGCGCCAAATGTATGCTCGCCTCCTTGTTCCCCCATGCCGAAAGTGACTACACTTCTTGTATGAGGGTGTGGGCAATTTCTTTCGCGTTGTGGTGTCTGCTGGCGCCCGCGGTCTTTCCAGCCGCGGAAAGAACGCCGCATGAATTGTACGATGCCCTCAAGGTGCTGCGCGTCGATCCCGCCAACGTTTATCGCATTTCTCCCGCCCATCGCATCCAGTTGCGGCGCGGGGATGCCGTGCTCTCCTTTGAAGAAGGCACACTCGCCTTTTTCACCCCTCTCGACGGGCAAATTACCGGCGCCGTCTTCTACGGCCGCGGCCACATTCTGGCGGCTCCGCGAGATCCCGTCGAAAAACAGCAGATGGGGCGTTTTCTTGGCGCTCCGGTCCTCGATCAAGAATTCATCAGGGGATATCTGCGCTTTACGGACAATACCGCGGACGAACTTCTTGGCCAATTCCGCGCCGCGCATCTTGCCGCTCAGACAGATGCCTCCCTTGGCGCACAGTGGGATTCCGCCGTTGCTGAACTAAATCCCAGCTATACCCTTCGCATTCTTTTTGACCGGCTGTCGTCCCATCCGAAGCCCTGTTTCTATGCCGGGCTTGAGGGCACAGCCACCGGCGCTTTCGACGTGGTGCTCGACCCCCAACGGGACGAGCCATTCGTCCTTGGCCAGCTCCACAAAGCGGGCGGCAAATCTCTCTACGATGTCTGGACCTCGCATCGCCTGCCGGACTCTCCCGTTCTTCCCGTCGCTTTTCGCGGGCTGCACTATTCCATCGAAACTACAATCTCCCCCAACAACTCTATGGACGCCACTGCCACGGTGCTCTTGCGCGCAGAAACGGGCTCCGAGCGCATCCTCGCTTTCCAGCTTTCCCGGGCGCTGAGCATTGACAGCGTCACCGGCGAGCAGGGTGAGCCTCTGGCCTTTTTCCAGAATGAAGGCATGACCCTTCAGGAGCGCAGCGCGCACGGCAACGACTATTTGGATGTCGTGCTTCCGCAATCGCCGGCGCAAAAACAGGAGTTCACGCTTCATTTTCACTACCGCGGCAACGTGATCCAAGACGCCGGCAACAGTGTGCTCTTTGTCGGCGCCAGGGAAAGCTGGTACCCCCACCTTGGGGATAACACGGAATTTTCTTCGTATGACTTTCTCCTGCGGTGGCCGCGCAAGCTGCGCTTGGTCGCCACCGGCTCCAAGCTCGAAGAGCATGAGGAGGGTGATTTCCGCGCCGGCCATTGGAAGTCCGAGAAACCGATCTCCGTCGCGGGCTTCAACCTCGGGGAATATGCCTCGGTCACGGTCGCTTCCGGAGCTCGTTCTATTGATGTCTACGCCAATCGAGAGCTGGAGGAAAATCTCCAGAGACGGATGGCCACTCAAGACGTCGGTGCCCTCTTCGGTGCCCCCGCGCGATTCGGATCCCCCACGGCGGGCCGCGCGATTCCTCCGCTTCTTTCCTCTCCCAGCCCGGCCGATGCGCTCAAGCAACTTGGAAAAGAGATCGATTCCTCCATCCATTTTTACGAAACGTACAGCGGGCCCTTCCCTTTTCACAACCTGAGCGTGTCACAGATTCCTGGAACTTTTGGCCAGGGCTGGCCCGGCCTGCTCTACGTTTCCACTTATTCCTTTTTGCGTCCGGAAGCGCAGGAGCGCGCGGGGCTCAGCATCGCCAGCCAGGAACACTTTACCGAGCTGGTGCCTTACCACGAAGTCGCGCATCAATGGTGGGGCAACGTGGTGGCGTGGTCTAGCTACCGCGACCAGTGGATTGACGAAGCCATCGCCAATTATCTCGCCGTGCTTTTCGCCGACACCAAGAAGAACCCCGACCACACTTTGCACGTCTGGCTCACGCGCTATCGCCAGCAACTCGCCGAGAAATTGCCAGGCGCCACCGAAGACGCGGGAGATATCGGCGCGCTCACTCTCGGCTCGCGCCTCAATTCATCGAAGTCCCCCTCGGGCTACGAAGAAATCGTCTACAGCAAGGGCACGTGGATCATTCACATGCTTCGGGAAATGTTGCGCCAGCCTAACGCCCGGAACCCCGATGCGAGGTTCACCGCGCTGTTGCAAACGTTGGTGACCAAGTACGCTTACCGGGCCCTCTCCACCGACGACTTGCGGCACGAAGTCGAAGCCGTCATGACTCCGGGCATGGATCTCGAAGGCGGCCGCTCGATGGAATGGTTTTTCGAAGAGTGGGTGCGCGGGACGGGCATCCCGCATTACCGCGTGGAATTCACGGTCCACCATACGGAAAAGGGTTATCAGATTCGCGGCAAGCTCCGCCAGACGGGAGTTCCACATTCGTTCATCGCCAGGGTTCCGCTCTATTCCGGTGGCGCCGGACACGGCTCGCTACTCGGCACGGTTATTGCCGCCGGGCCGGAGACATCATTTCACTTCGAAACTCAAAATCCCCCGCGCAAAATTGTGGTTGACCCGCAAATGACCCTGCTCTGCACTTCCGAATAATCGATCCTGTCAACTATTTGGAGTACGGCAGCTCTCTGCCGCTTTTCCGCCATCCGCAGGCTTTCCTTACTTGAAGCGCTCCAGCAAAAGCTGTTGTTCCAGCAGCGGACTATCGAGATTGAGTTCCGCTTTTTCGTCCTCGCCAAAAATATACGGGAACCCAAGGGGATCACCCGGAATTCCCTGGAGCAAACCCGCCTGCACCAAGTCGCTCATGCGCGCAGGGCGCTTGCCAAAACGCTTCGCATATTCATCGGCCAGCAAATCAAGCTGCCGGCAGTCTTCTTTCACTTTTAACAATTGCAAATGCATCAGCGCATTTTTCTTTACCGAGGCGTCGCTCGTCGTATTGTAGATGTCCTTCCACAAGAAAACCGAAGTCTCCAGGGACTCCCCCTCCGCCGCAACTTTAGCGGCCATTACTTTCATCCACAGTTGCGCGTTCGGTTTCTTGCTTCCTTCCAGAAAGGCATCCGAAGCCTTCTTGTAATCCTTCAAGTCAAAATAATAGATGAATCCCAAATCTTCGTAGAGGCGCCAATAATCCGGATTCGTCTGGATGCCGCGCTCGATGAGCTTCACCGCGAGGTCCGGCCTTCCAGCTCCGGTCGGTGGGGCTTGGCTCAGGAACATGGCGCCAAACCGGTAGGAGATTAGCAGATTCGGATCGAGCGTCGTGGTGATGTCCAGCAGCGGCCAGAGCAACTCGAGATTCGCTTGCCCTCGCACATGTTTGTTTCCGTAATATTGCACCACGCGCGTCCAATAAATGTCCGCCAGCAATGGCGCATATTCCAAGCTCATCACTTTCATGAGCTTGCCCGAGCGCAGCAGGACGTCGTCGCGCTCCTCGCTTAACGACACGCGCTGCGCGTCGATGTCGTGTTGCAATCGCCAAATGCCTGCGAATCCCAGCGGCAGGACCAGCAACAGCAGCCACGCGATGGGATTTTGCGATTTCATTTCAAATTCTTTCGCGAGAACACCGCTGCCGCCGCCGTCAAGACGATCGCGCAATAAATCACCGTGTACAGCGTGTTTTGCAGGATCAGTGCGCCGGGAACCGCTCGCCCGTGCGCGGCCAGCGCCATCACGTTGAAATTCTCAAAGTTGGGAAGCAGGTAGGAAAGCCATCTCGTGAAAGCCGCCATCGCCGGGCTCATCACTTCGACCGGCAAATTCCGCAGTTCCTGCACGTACAAACCCACGATGTACAACCCCACGGTGAACAAAATCGCCAGCAGGGGCGTCGTAAAGCACGAAAACAAAAGCGACAGCGCGACGATCAGTGCCAGCTTCAGCCAGATGAAATACACCGCCACCAGCACTGCGGCATCGCTGCCTTCCAGCGAATGCTTCACATAAACCATTACCAGCAGCAGCCCTAGCGCCATCGCCGCTGTGTTCACCGCCAACGTCAGCACCAGCCCCGCGAATTTTCCCAGCAGGAATTCCCATCGCCGCACCGGCTTCGCCAACAGTGCGTAGAGTGTGCGCTTATCCATTTCTTTCGAAACCAGTGCCACGCCGATGAAAACGGAAATCAACAGCCCCATCACCGAAATGGCGCTCAAGCCCAGGCTCACGATGACCGTCTGTTCGATGCCGATCGAGATTTGTCCTACGGCGATGGCAGCTGCCATCATCAATAGCGCGAAAAAAACAAGGTTATACAGCACGCGGTCGCGCACTGCTTCCCGAAACGTGTTCAATGCCACTACGCCGACACGCCTCATTTCCCGCTCACTTCCACCGCCGAAGCCTGCGCGCGGTCCGTCGCCACCAGGTTCATGAAGAATTCTTCGAGCGTCGCTTTCACTTGCGATACGGAAAGGATGCGCGCTCCTGCCGCCCGCAACTGCTCGATGGCCGCGTAAAGCTCTTCCTCCGCCACTTGCAGCCGGTAACGATCGCCCGTGCGGGTGGTCTTGGCCAACAGCGGCGCGTTGCTCGCCCCCGTCAGCTCAAAAAGGATCTCCATCCCCTGGGTCTTCATGTCCACGAGTGTGCCCGGCGCTCCGACTCCGCGCAGCTTTCCGCCCACAATCACGCCCACGCGATCGCACAACATCTCCGCATCGGAAAGGATGTGCGTGGAGAACATCACGGTCTTCCCGTCCTTCTTCAGTTCCAGAATAATGTCACGTACCTCGCGCCTGCCGACCGGGTCCAGCCCCGACATCGGCTCATCCAGAATCACCACTTTCGGATCGTGCAGAATCGCTTGCGCCAGTCCCACGCGTTGCAGCATCCCCTTTGAGTACTTGCGCAGCTGTATCTTCCGCGCGGTTTCGAGGCCGACCTTCTTCAGCATGCGTTCCACGCGCTCTTTCCTGTCCGCGGCAGTCAAGTCGTGAAACCGCGCGAAATAGTCCAGCACTTCCGCTGCGGTCAAATAATCGTAGAAGTACGGCTGCTCGGGCAGGTAGCCGATGTCCCGGTGCATTTCCACATCGCTGATCGGCTTGCCGAGGATTCGCGCACTCCCCGCCGTCGGGAAAATCAGCCGCATCAGCAGCTTGATTGTCGTGGACTTGCCGGCGCCGTTCGGCCCGATAAAACCGAACACCTCGCCGGTTTCCACCTGCATGTTCAACCCCTCAAGCGAGGTCTTTTTCTTGAGGTGCAGAAACCCGAAGGGATATTCCTTGGTCAGATTCTCAATCTCAATCGCTAAACCTGGCATGTATTCATTGTTAGCATGCCCAGCCCGACCGTCAATCGTTCAGCTTGAGGGTGTGCGCGGAGAGAAAATACAGAGAAGGGTACGCGGGAGAAATATCCAGGTGAAATCAGGTGTCGCTGCGGACTTGCCCGATCTGCACCAATTCCGCGGTGGGAGCAGCCGGCCGCGTCATGGGTGTTGGCTTCAGGTTTTGCGGGTCGCGCCAGTTATCCAGTATTCCCACCTGTTGTACGCAGGAAACCGTGCACCGCGGCGCGCAGAACTTCTTCGTCGAGTACTCCCGGTGGCGCATCTCCGGTGTGTACTCCGCTAGCGGAATCCCCGGATACCCGCGCTGCTGCGAGCACCAGTGCACCAGCCCGTCCTCGCAAATATAGAGGTAGCGCGAGCCGGAGCGGCAACGCCAGTTGTGTTCCTTCCCGCGCGCCACGTTATGCTGAAACTCATTGAATCGCGAGAACGAGCGCTTCCCCAGCGCCATCACTTCTTCAAATATTTCCTGCTCCTGCGGTCCCAAAGGCTTCAATTGCCCGTTGTTGTCGTGAATAATCCCCACCGTGCTGGTGAACCCCAGCGCCACGGCCCGGTGCGCGATCTTCAGCGCATCCTCCGGATCTTTTACGCCGCTTCCCAACACGGAGTTGATGTTCACCTGAAACACCGCGTACTGCGACAGCATCACCAGCCGCCCATCCAGCGTCTTCAAGCTCTTCTTGGAGACTTCATCCGGCACCACGTTATCGATGCTGATTTGCAGATGCTCCAGCCCCGCTGCATTTAGACGCTCGATACGTTCTTTGTTCAGGTAAAAACCATTGGTGATCAGCCCGGCGATCATCCCTCGTCGCCGCATGTGCCGGATGACTTCATCCAAATCCGGATGCATCAGCGGTTCGCCCCCGCTGATGGTGATGATCGAGGTCCCCATGTCCGCCAGTGCGTCCAGCCGCTTTTTCATCTCCTCCAGCGGCAACGGCTTCGAGAAATCGTCGTATTCGTTGCAGTAGGTGCAAGCCAGATTGCATTGCCGCATGGGGATGATGTGCACCAGGATGGGGTGCTTCGTCGACACGAGTGCCTTCCCGATCATCTCCAGCTCGCGCGCGCGCGTCCGCAGGAAACGTAGCCACCTGCGCAGCCGCGTTTTCGCGGTTGCCCGCACTGCCTTTGTTTCTTCAGCCATGAAAGAAGCAGAATCCCCTAAGTGAAAATTATACATGACCAGGCTGAACGCTGCTGCCCTCATGCCTCATAAATAATCTGTAATCGCCATCTTGCCCAACCTAACCATTGCCACCGCTTCGTCGTCCAATGCTGCGAAGGGCTTCGTAGACGCAACCATTGTCACGCGAGGTGCCCATGCAACCCTTGGTCACAGACTTGCGCTATGCCGCACGCGAACTCCGCAAGCGCCCCGGCTTCACGCTGACAGCAGTCCTATCCCTCGCCCTCGGCATAGGCGCCACAAGTGCCGTGTTCAGCGTCATTTACGCGGTGCTGATTGACCCTTTCCCGTACCCCGGTTCCGATCGCATCATGGAGATGCGGCTCGTCGATAAATCCGGCAGCGACCGCTTCGCCGGCACCAGTGGCCAGCAAGCAGACCAGCTTCGCAAGACGAGATCCATCGAAGACGTCACGCTGATGGATTGGTGGAACCTGACCACCACGGACGGCGACCTCCCCGAAGACGTCCAGGCGATGTATATCGACCCAAACGCCCCAAATCACTGGGGCATCCGCGCTCTGATGGGCCGCTGGCTGATTCCCTCGGACGCGCCGCCGGGACAAACGCCACAGCCCGTCGTGGTGCTGACCTACCATTTCTGGCAGCGCTATTTTATGGGCGACCCCAACGTGATCGGACGCACCATTCAGCTTGTCCATAAGCCATATCAGATCGTTGGCGTGATGCCGCCGCGCTTCAAATGGGGCGACCCGGACATGTACGTACCGCTAAAGGTCACTCAGGATCCGAAAATACACTACGCGGCTTCCATCAAGCTCCGGCCAGGCGTGAACTCGGAGCAAGCCGGCGCGGAACTCCAGCCCATCTTGGAGGAGTTCGCGAAGCAGGCGCCCACGGAATATCCCGATAAGTTCAAAGTCAAGCTGCGCAGCATCGTGGAGGTGTATGCCCGACCGCTGGGGCCTACACTTTATTTGCTGCTCGGCGCGGTTGCGTCACTCCTGCTGATTGGCTGCGCGAACGTCTCCATTTTGCTTCTGGCGCGAGGCACGGAGCGACAGCACGAACTTGCCGTGCGTGCCGCCATCGGAGCCGACCGCTTCCGCATCATCCGCCAGTTGCTCACGGAGTCGCTCGGCATCGCGACAACCGGTGCCGTCCTGGGCATCCTCCTGGCTTGGGGAGGGCTGTCGTTCCTCGTAGCGCGCCTGCCGGAAAACTCCTTTCCCGCCGAATCCGTCATTAAGATGAATATTCCGGTACTACTCTTCAGCGTCGCCTTGGCGTCTGCTACCGCCATTATTTTTGGGCTCTGGCCGGCCCTGCAGCTCTCGCGGCCAGAGATCGCGCGGCTGATGCAGGGCAGCTCGCGCCGCGTGGCCGGAAGCGTGGGAGCGAGGCGTAGCCACAGCGCGATGGTGGGCGCTCAAGTTGCGCTGACGCTTCTCATGCTCACCGCCGCTGGTGCCGCGGGCAAAGGATTTCTCCGCCTCGTGCACGCGGATCTCGGCTACGACCCGCACAATGCCATGTCCGTCCCCATCCCTGTACACGAAAACACGCATGTGGCGTGGAAAGACCGCGTTGAATATTTCGAGCAAATCCGCGCCAAAATCGCTGCGATGCCCCAGGTTTTGGCCGCGGGCATCTCGACCAACGCGACACCGCCCTCGAGCGGCTGGCGCCAGAACATTGAAATTATGGGCAACACGGCGGAGAAACCTGAAGTGCGTGTGAATTTCGTCAGCCCAGAGTATTTCCCGCTGCTGAAGATTCCGATTGCGCAAGGCCGCCTCTGGGATCATGCCGAAACCCTGCGCGGTGCCCCGCTTGCCGTGATCAACCAGACCATGGCGAAACAATACTGGCCCAACGGCGACGCCATTGGCCACCAGCTCCGCATACCTTCGTTGAAGGATCAACCACCCTATCAGCGTGCCGTTCCCGGAAGCGATGGCTGGCTGCAAATTATCGGTATCGTTGCCGACGCGCGTGACGATGGCTTGCGAAATCCCGTTAAACCGGGAGTCTATATTCCTTTTTCGACCCAGCTGTGGATGTTTACCCAAATTCTCGTGCGTACGCGCGTCCCACCGCTTTCTCTGTTGCGCGATATTCGCGCGCAAATTGTGCAAATCGATCCGGAACAACAGACCATGCGCGTCCGTGACCTCGATCAATGGATTACCGGCCAGCAGGAGTACGCCCAGCAGCGTCTCGTTGCCACCCTTTTTGGAATTTTCTCAATCTTGGCGCTGATGCTCGCCGCCGTCGGTCTCTACAGCGTCGTCTCTTACGGCGTCGCCACGCGCACCAACGAATTTGGCATTCGTATGGCCCTCGGCGCGAAAGCCGCTGACGTCTTCCGCATCGTCATGGCTTCGACGGCACTCAATGTCGGCGGCGGTCTGGCGGTCGGGCTTCTGCTCAGCTTGGCCTTCGACAAGCTCGCCACCAAGTGGGTGATGGAAAGTTCCCGTGACCCGCTTATCCTCGCGGGCGTAACGCTCCTGCTCATTGTTGCTGCTGCCTTGGCTTGTTTCGTTCCCGCGCGCCGCGCCGCCTCCGTCGATCCCATGGAAGCGCTGCGCTACGAATAGCAAGCATCGAGGATCGCGCCCGGACTGACTTGTGTGCGTAACCGTCTCATTGAGCGCGGCGACCAAGGCACTTTCTCACAATGGTTTGGGATGCGCTGCAATGGCCTCGCGAAACACCGCCAGATTGTTCTTATCCACCACGGCTGTGCCCGTATCCACCCAACTCGGCAGCGGCGGCGCTGGCGCCGTTCGCCAGTCTTTGAACTCTTTCACCGCGTTGTGATGCAGGTCGTCCAGGAACTTCAGCCCGTAGTAGCTCATCACATACGGCTTCTGCGCGATCGTCGACGAAATCGACCCTTTTTCGATCAACTCCAATGTCTTCGGATCTTTGTCAAACGCCACGATGGGAATCTTGCCTGCCATATCGAACCGGTTCAACGCGTCCGCCGCGCCCGGCCCTCCGGTCGCTTCCAGGCAAATGATTCCGTCAATTTTTTCCTTCTTCAGGATCATGTCGGAAATCTGGTCAAACGCGCTCCGCCAATCTCCTTTGTCGTCCACGAGCGGCATCAACTTCAGTGATGGATAATTCTTCAACGCATCCGCAACACCGGACAATCGATCGTCCAGATTGCGCTGGCCAGGTATGGTGATCACCACAATGTTCCCTTTCGGGGCCAGCGCCGCCATTCGCTTGACGCTCTCCCTTCCGGCTTTCATGTTATCCGTTCCGATGTACAGCACTCTTTTCGACTCCGGCACATCCGCATCCACGCAGACCACCGGAACGCCTGCCGCTATCGCCTTATCGATGTCCGCCTTGAAAAAATCCGTTCGCGCCGCGGACAGGCAAATTCCTGCCGGCTGTTTTTCCACGATGTTCCTGAATATCGTCGCTTCCGCGCCCGGATCATAAGTCGCCGGACCGACCATCTCGGCCTTGACCCCCAGGTTCTGGGCCGCGTCCATAAACCCTGCTTGCGCTTCCTGCCAGTACGGCAAATTGATGTTGGTCGCTACGAAATAGTACTTCTCCGTTTCCTCGTGGTAAGGTTTCGCGCATGCACCAATGATCGCCGCCACCAGGAGAATAAGAAAAAATGCCCATGCTGCCGCATATTTCCTCATCGTCTTTCTCCTTTCGCATTCCGTCCGGCCTTCGGGGTGTTCCTTGCACCGATGGCACTTTGGTTGTTAGGGGATTCTCCTTGCTGCTCTCGGGAGGCCGAATCGCAACCGGATTCTAGCACCGCCCGTCCCCGCCGGAGCATCTATTTGATTCTGCAACAGCCCGCTCGGCCGGGAACGCCAATCTCCTGATTGGCGTTTCTTCTTCTGTGGCCGTGTGCCATGCGTAGCCCTCGCACTCGAATTGTCATCCCGACCGTAGCGAGGGATCTGCTTTCTTCAACCACTTCCGGATTTACTTCAGGACTTCTTGCGGAACTCTTCGGCAGGAACCGCCACAACTTGACCATCACGCCAGCCATACATTGGCAATCCTTCTCGGGCGTGTTCTTCAATGGCATTTTCGACAGCCGCCTTCAGCGCCATCGTCGCGCGCTCGAACAACGGCAGCTCAAGAACATTCGGAGGAGGTTTAATCATGTTGTTCCATAACGCGTTACCAAATCATTGTAACGCTTTGCGTCCGATACGCGAAGCTGCGCTGCTTCTTCAGACGCAATGATCTCGGGCACTGCTCCAGAGTTCTCATACAAAATCCACCGATTCGACAGCATGCGATAGTGGACTAGAAAATTTGAAATCGAGCGGTCGAACCTGCGCCGCACTACAGCTTCGGGCACATCATGGCCGCCCCGCGAAACCCGTTCTCTTAAACAACGCGAGATCAGCGAGCGCCGGCATCCTTGCAGGCCTTTTCCGCAGCCAAAGCCAAAATTTATCTTGACAAATAATATACTATGTGTTAACGTTAGTTGTGCTCGCTAGCAACCGCCCTCGCCGAACCCCACCGTGTCGTCACGTGACGAAATTTCCGTCACCGCAACTCCTTTATTTCCCACACTTACAAATCCGTGATGCGCATAACTCCTTTAGATTCCGCTCTTACGCAAAATGCCGGGTCACCTCCCTCAAACCAAATCTTTTTTCACTTCCAAGTTCCGTATCCTGTATCTCCTTTATTTGCCACTCTTACGAAAACTGCCGGGGTGGGTGGGTATTCTTCCCATTCTGGAACTCCTCTCTCTTTCACCTTCAGGCCTCGCGCTCTCTCTTCACTGTCAACTTTCAACTGTCACCTCTCAACCTCCGCCCGAGTGCAAGTCACGAGTCACTAGTCACCAGCCACTTCCTGCTAGAATCTTGGCAGCTACTGATCAAGGAGTCCCCCATGTCTGAAGCCACGCAATCCGCCATGACCATCCCGACCCGCACCGAGTCCGACTCCATGGGCAAGATCGACGTCCCCGCCGACCGCTACTACGGCGCGCAGACCGCTCGCTCGCTCATCCATTTCAATATCGGCAAGGACACCATGCCGCCCGAGCTCATCCGCGCTTTCGGCATCCTTAAAAAAGCCGCCGCCCTCGTCAATCAGGACTTGGACAAACTCTCGCACGAAAAGTGCAGCCTCATCATGCGCGCCGCCGATGAAGTCATCGATGGAAAACTCAATGAGCACTTCCCTCTTCGCGTCTGGCAAACCGGCAGCGGCACGCAGACCAACATGAACGTCAACGAAGTCATCTCCAACCGCGCCATCGAAATTGCCGGCGGCGAAATGGGCAGCAAGAAACCCATTCATCCCAACGACGACGTGAATATGTCGCAGTCCTCCAACGACACCTTTCCCGCTGCCATGCACATTGCCGCCGCCACGGAAACGGCGCGCCGCTTGCTCCCGGCGCTGAAGAATCTTCGCGACGCGCTCGACGCCAAGGCCAAGGAGTTCGCCGACATCGTAAAAATCGGCCGCACACATTTGCAGGACGCCACGCCGCTCACGCTCGGCCAGGAATTTTCCGGCTACGTCAATCTGCTCGACCGCGATGGCGGCCGCGTCGCCGTCGCTCTCGACGGCCTCTACGATCTCGCCATCGGCGGCACCGCCGTCGGCACCGGCCTCAACGCGCATCCCGAGTTTGCCGAACGCGCCGCGCGCAAAATTGCTGAGCTTACCGGGCTTCCCTTCCGCTCGCATCCCAATAAATTTGCCGCGCTCTCCGCGCACGACGAAATCGTCTTCGCTTCCGGCGCGCTGAAAACACTCGCCGCCTCGCTCATGAAAATCGCCAATGACGTTCGCTGGCTGGCCTCCGGCCCGCGCTGCGGCCTCGGCGAACTCATTCTTCCTGAAAACGAGCCCGGCTCCTCCATCATGCCCGGCAAGGTCAATCCCACGCAGGCCGAAGCCCTCACCATGGTCGCCGTGCAAGTCATGGGCAATGACGCCGCCATCGGTTTCGCCGGCTCTCAGGGCAACTTTGAACTAAATGTTTTCAAGCCCGTGATGATTTTCAATTATCTCCACTCCGTCGAACTCCTCGCCGATTCCTGCAACAGTTTCGTGTCCCACTGCGTCCAGGGCATCGAAGTCAATTCCACGCAGATCGAACACTACGTCCACAATTCCCTGATGCTCGTCACCGCCCTCGTTCCGAAAATCGGCTACCGCCCTCAAACTCGGCTACGTCACCGCCGAAGAATTCGACGCCCTCGTCAAGCCCGAGGACATGACCCACCCATGAAGAAGGATTTATATGACTCCTATAAACATTGAATCGAGCATCATTAAACTGGGTACCGAAGCCGTACTGCGCTATCGAACCATATCGGCCGCAACGAGCGACTCGGAGCTTCCAGAGGTGTTCCTCGGGGGATTTATTGCCTCTCGGCTTTATGACGAAATTCAATGCCCGATTCATATCGAGCGGCCTTACATGAAGATGGCCGCCGAGCTCGGAATCTCCACCGACGGCGAATTGAAAAGAAGGATAGAACTTCAGAGAGCCGATATGGCTGTCTATCAAGGCGGGCGCCCGTCCCACATAGTGGAATTCAAGATATTTGACGAAGGCACTGGTGTCGACAAAATTGTCGATGATCTTAAAAAAGCGAGAGAACTAGCAGATAGAAAACCAATTTCGATAGCGCTAGGCCTGATGATCTGTGAAACCTCTAGCTTGCCTTTGGAATCGAGGATCAAAAGACTAGAGAGCGCGCTTAATTCACCGCTGGCCTGCGGCGAACGGCAGTCGTCAGCCGATTGGCATTGGTGCTTTGCTTGCTATTCGCAGAACGCGGTCAAGCCGGGTTTAGACGTTGAGAAGTTCTTAGGGGAGCTATGATCAACATGACAGAATCCGAAGAAGAATGGCGTAGGGTAAGGAGGATGCTTGCTTAACCGAACATCTCTCGCAGGCTTGGGCACCCTGCTCTGGACGGTGTCCCTCGCTGGGCAACGCGCGAATGTGCAGGCGACGTATACGCTGAAGCCGACGCCGAAGACGGTGGCTTGGGGCCATTACGATGAGGGGTTTTGGGGGGCATTGAAGTGAGGCCGCGAAGTCAGCTACGCAATCGGGTTGGTCCAGCGCAACCCGGGGAAACGAGCGAAGTCCCGGTCGGTGGTGTGCAGGATGCCGCCGTACTCGACGGTCAGCGCGGCCAGGTCGGCGTCACTGATCAACGGACCACGAGCTTGGCCATCCAGCAACATTTGTCGGAGCAAGCTCCAGTGCAGATCTCCGGCTGGCAAGGGCCGCACGTTGGGCTGCTCCAGCCATTGATCCACAATCTGGGCGGCTTCCTCCGGCGTGAACCGCTTTCCGGAGAGTCTTGGGTTGGTCACAATTCTGAGGAAAGCCGTCACCGTTTGCCATGGTAAACCAACCGGCGTCCCATTCGAGAACGTCTGTTCGACCCATGCGCGAGCCTTGGCATGCGGTTGCGAGTCGGAATCGTAGGCGTACAACAACAGGTTGGCGTCGAGAACGATCACCGGTGGAGCGGGCCCTCCAGCGCCTCGATCAAGTCCTCCACATTGTCATAACTAAGGCCGGGAGGCAGTCCCAAGGGCCGGGGGTGAACCGAGAAAGGTCTTGCGGCGGGTTTCGCGGAAACCATCAACCCCAAGCGAAGAAAGTGGTTCACGGCGGCTTTCAGCGAAGCGCCGGAACGGCGGAGTTCCCGGCGCAGGAGCTTGGCGACGTCGTCGTCGAGGGAAAGTGTGGTGCGCATATCATGATGCTTACAGAATAGGCATCATGATGTCAAGCCGTTATGATTTCTTTGTAGCCACTCTGGAGGGGAAAAAGAAAATGCTGAGTCCTTCGCGGATCGCAGATGCTTGCAGCCATTCAATTCAAGGAGGCCCAGTGACTGGCCGATTCCCCTTCTTCGTCTTCCTCGTACTCTCGTCGGGACTGTTATGCGCGGGACAGAGCAATGCTCAAGGGAACTATTCCCTCAAGCCGACGGCGAAGACTGTGGCTTGGGGCTACTACGATGCGAAGGCGGCGCCGGTGTTGCGCGTCAAGTCGGGCGATACGGTGGAGATTCAGACGCTGATCACCAACAGTCCGAAGCGGCTGGAAGATGCGGGCTTGCCAGCCGATCAAGTCGAGCAATCGCTGCGCGACATCACCGACCAGGTGAAAGACAAAGGGCCGGGCGGGCACATTCTCACTGGACCGGTCTACATTGAGGATGCGCAGCCCGGCGACGTGCTCGAAGTCAAAATTCTCGCCATCAAACTCGCCATTCCTTACGCCTACAACGCTTTCGGGCCCGGCCGCGGCTATCTGCCGGACGATTATCCTTACGCGAAAATAAAAATCATTCCGCTGGATGAAAAGCGCATGGTGGCGAAATTCGCGCCGGGCATCGAGATTCCGTTGCATCCCTTTTTCGGCAGCATGGGCGACGCGCCGCCGGAAAGCGCGGGCCGCT
>WNFN01243700.1_pt1 | contig 15927 bp, 13 predicted proteins | sample 5400161 | NCBI WGS metagenome assembly WNFN01 (sample SAMN13153353, study PRJNA577476) | soil metagenome | isolation source: 80 cm saprolite on Douglas fir-dominated hillslope | place: USA:California | collected 2013-09-17
CTCCCAGTCGTACTCCATGTCGCCATAGCGCTGCCGCCGGCGCTCGGGCGTCGACTCGCGCACAAAGCTCCACAGTTTCCCGACCAGCCGGGAAGCCGCGCTCGCAGCGTCCGTCTCGCGCGTCTGTTCGCGCCACCAGCCGCGTAACGCTCTCCAGAATTGTTGGGGGAAACTTGAGGACACGCCGTCATGCTAACAAAATGGAGAAGCGGCTGTTAGTTCTTAGCTCTTGGCCTTTAGCTAAATGCTAAGAGCTAAGAGCGCCTACTTCGATCCCGTCGCGGCCTCGCTCGGCGGTTGTGGTGTCGGCGCGCCCGGCGGAAGTCCTTTGGTGATGAAATAAATGCTTTTTGGATCCTGCACTTCGATTCGCCCATCCGGCATCAGCTTGTACGGTCGCCCTTTCGGATCGGCAGGTGTGCCACCGATAAATCCCGCGCGCTGTAGATCGCCCATGCTCGCGGGCAGTCGTCCGTTCTGTTCGCGGTACTTCTCCACAACCTGCTCCAGCCGAGTCACGTCTTCGTCCACTTGCAAGGCGAGCAAATGTTCAACTGCGTTCTGCCGAATCCGCGCTTCCTTTGTGCTCTGGTAGGTCGTATACCACAGCATGCGCGCCGTTTCGAATTCGCCCGCGTGCTGCGCCATCCGGGCCGCCAGGATGGGCATAAATTCGTAGTGCACAGGAAGCTTCGCTCCCTGCGCAAATGCATCCGCTGCCTTCGCGTAATCCTTGAACTCGGTGTAGTACAAAAATCCCAGGTTATAGTAGAGCCGCCACTGGTCAGGATTGTGTTCAATGCCGTATTTCATCAGGGAGAGCGCGGCCCCCGGCAAGCCCGCCCCGTTCGGCGGTTTCGGAGCCAGAAAGTTGGCCCCAAACTGATATGCAGGCAATATTCTTGGATCCAGTTCCGTGGTGACTTCGAGCAGCGGCGCCAGTAGGCGGAAATCGCCGGAACCATTGTGATGCTGTTCCCCGAAATACTGCACCGCGCGCGTCCAGTAGATGTCTGCCAGCAAGCCGGTGTAGCCGAGACTCAAGCGTCGCAGCACTCTGGAAGACCGCAGGTAGAGCGCTTGCTGCGCTGTCGATTGCCGCTGCGTATGGTCAATGGCGTAGAGCATCGCCATTCCGCCGGCCATTGAAAATAGCAGCACCGCCGTTGCCACCAGGTTCACGCGCCGCGTCGCCGTCATTCTCATTTTAGAATCCGGCTCATTTCAGATTCCTGCGCTGGAAGATCAGCACCGCTCCCGAGATGGCCATCGCCGAATATAGGAACGTGTATAGGGTGTTATAGAGAATCAGGCGTCCGGGCACGGGGTCGCCGTGTGCCACCTGGCTGATCACGTTCAAGGCGGAAAAATTCGGCACCAGATAGGCTACGGCCGTCGCCATCCAGCCCCCGACCCCCGGCGTAATTCTGGCAAAGCCACGCAGATCTTCTGCCAGACTTCCGATCACGAATAGGGCAAAGGTGAAGACCGCCGACATAAGCGGCGTCGAAAAGGACGAGAAAAACAGGGCCAGCGCGCACACAATCAGAAACTGCAACACGATGAAGTACAACGCAACCAGCACCCACGCGTCCATCTTCTCGAAATGGTGAGCCACATAGAGCAGCGCCAGAAGCACGCCGATCGCCATCAGGAATGTGTTCACCACCAGGGTTCCGGTGAGCCCAAAGAACTTCCCCACGATGAACTCCCACCGGCGAACCGGTCGCGATAGCACCGTGTACAGTGTCCGTTTGTCGATCTCTTTCGAAACCAGTCCGATCCCGATGAAGATGGCGATCACCACTCCGAACAGCGACACGGCCGTCAGCCCCAGGTTCACTACGACGAGCCGCTCGATGTCGATCGAAATTTCCCCCACCAGAATCGCCGCCCCGGAAATCAGCAGCGCAAACGCGATCAGGTTGTACAGAACCCGGTCGCGCACCGCCTCGCGGAAAGTGTTGAAGGCGATATAACCGATTCGAGAGTTTGCACTCCCCGAATTCATCTCCCCGGCGTTCATACGCCCACCCCCTTCCGGTTTTCTTCTTTCCGGCCGTCCTCATTCCGTCCTTCGGTGGGCCGCAGTTTCTGGATGTAGTATTCCTCGAGCGAAACGCGCACCGGCGTCAGCGAAATCAATTTGATGCGCTCGCGCCGCAGCACTTCCAGCGCCGCGTCCTGCTGCTCTTCCGGCAATACCGCATTCACCATGTCGCCACTGACGCTGGCCTCCGCTCCGAGGCTCGTCAAGCCCGCCGGCACTTTCTGTGCGTAGAAAATAATCTCGACTTTGCCTTGAGCCTGCGAAGTCAGGTCCGCTACCGCTCCCACTCCGCGCAACTCGCCCTGGTGGATGACCCCCACCCGGTCACAAAGCGCTTCCGCATCCGACAGAATGTGCGTCGAAAAGAAAACCGTTTTGCCTTCGTGCCGCAACTGCTGGATCAGGTCCCGAACCTCGCGCCGCCCCATCGGGTCCAGTCCCGACATCGGTTCATCCAGAAACACCAGCTTCGGGTCGTGCAGGATCGCCTGCGCCAGTCCTACCCGCTGCAACATGCCCTTGGAGAACTTTCGCAACTGTACCCCCGCCGAATCGCTCAATCCCACCCGCGCCAGCATCTGCTCCACCCGGGCCGAGCGCCCTTTTGCCGGGACTCCAGAAAGCTGCGCATAATAGTTGAGCAGTTCGCGCGCGCTCAGATGGTCGTAGAAGTAGGGTTGCTCAGGCAGAAATCCAATCTGCGATTTCACCCGCGGATCATCCATCTCCATCCCCAGAATCCGCGCGCTTCCGGCCGTGGGGAGCACCAGCCCCATCAGGAGCTTGAGAGTAGTGGTCTTGCCCGCGCCATTCGGTCCAAGGAAGCCGAACACCTCTCCCTCTTTAATCGTCAAGCGGAGCGGACGCAGCGCAAGTTTCGGACGTTTGCGCCAGAATCCGACTAGATAGGTTTTTTCCAGGTCGAGAATTTCAATCGCTGCCATGGCTATGCGCGCAATGCCAAGCCCCTTGCGTGGAATTTGATATGGAGTCGCTGAAGAGAATTATAAGCAATGCTTGCGCGGTTGGGGATATCTGGCTGATCGGGCGGTTACGAAGGTAAACCGCCCGCTCGGATCAGGGCTGGTCCACCAGAATTCAAAGCCTGCTCGACACTACTGTTGCGGAGCGATTGAGTTGTCGCAGGTCGCGATGTTCGTCATGCTGAAACGTACCACCGCATCATTGTAGGAGCAGAAATAGCGGACTCCCGAATAGTTCTGATTCACCGGGCCAGCAATCACAGTGTAGGTCGAGTTCGGGGTACCGGTCACATTGGTCAGGGTGAAGGAGTATCCGTTCCTTACGCCCCCAGCCAATACCGTATCAATCAGGCACGCGCCGGTCGAACTCGGCGGACTGCAGGAGGTACCGGCCAAAGCTCCCAGGGTAGCTGCGTAACCCACCGTCGGATACGCCGAGTTGTACGAGATCTGCGCCGTGTTCAAGCTTCGGATCGCCGCCACTGCCGCCGATTCGTTGGCCGCCATGCGCGAATGCAGAAAACTGGGTATTGCAATCGCCGCGATGATCAGAATGATGGCCACCACGATCAACAGTTCAATGAGCGAAAATCCTTCGGTCCTTCCGTTGCTTCTGTTCCTTCGCATCGCATCTCCCTGATCCCGGATGACGATCCCGGATGACGATCCCGAATAAGCACATCCGATCAGTTCCAATTACTCTGTTGCATTTTGCATGCCGGACTCAGATCGTCGGCGGGACCGTAAGTGGTTGGGAATGCGATCCAATTCGCGGCCGGTCCCGCTCGTTTGTCGCTTTCGTCATTTCTACGCTCAGGAAGTGACATTTTGTGTCAGATCGACTTCCCGGGGCTCTTGCAGTTATGGTCCCCAGGAGACAACCCTCCACAAATAGAAAAAGCAGAGGATTTCTCCTCTGCTCTTTCCCGGCTTGTACCCTCCCCCAGGTACTTTGCCAACCCGAAGTTATTGCAGCGGGCTAACGGTACCAACGCACGCCGAACCGGCCAACGATGCCGCACCGGAGCGCACTACAGCGTCTTCGAACGAGCAGAAGTAGCGCACGCCCGTCTGGTTCGGAGTCTGCGGTGAAGCGGACGCCTGATAGCCAGAGTTCAGTGAGCCAACCGTGGTAACAGCCATCGCGAACAGATAGCCGCTCTTGGTGCCACCAGACAGCGCCTGATCAATCAAGCAAGCGCCGGTTGAGCTAGGCGGTGCACAGCTCGTGCCCGACAGGGCGCCCAGCGTAGCCGCAAAGCCCACTGTGGGGTAGGCGGAGTTGTAAGAAATCTGTGCTGTGTTCAAGGTGCGAATCGACGCCACGGCGGACGACTCGTTCGCTGCAATACGCGCACGCAGCAGGTTCGGGATAGCAATCGCGGCGATGATCAGGATGATCGCCACCACAATCAGCAATTCGATCAGTGAGAAGCCCTTTTGTTTCCGCATTTATATTGTCCTCGTCTCCATTTGACTGTTTTGGTTGGATGACCAACTCGCATGTACTATCGCACTCTGAGGGCCAGAGACCCAAGTGACGGAAGTCAGATGTCCTTCTGGTCCGAAACTCAACGTTTTCAGTACCCTTCTGCGGGATAGTCACCTCTTCAGTCAGCCCCTATTCTCCTAAGTATGACACTTTCAGAGACCCGGATTGACAAATTTTGCCAGTCACCACTGATCTCCATCGCGCTCTCAAACCGCCCGTCAGAAGCCACAACTCCCATTCTGGGAACGCTGGCTCCCCACTTTCCTTGCGTCGAAAAAATCCACTCCGAAAGGTTTAAGCACCAAGGCAGGATTCCAACGCGGACCCGGGAAGCGAAGCTGCCTGCAAAGCTTCGCCTTCCAGCAACGAGATTCAGCTCGCAGATGTCGGTATCTGCGAAATCGTTCCCGAAAAATCTTCACCCCCGCCCCTACCTCGGTGGCCGCTACGACGTGAAAACAAGAAACGGGCTTGCACGCCTTCCGCCGCATGTACCGCGAGCTCATGCTGGCGCTGGCAGTGACGGTAGGACTAGTACCGCGGATTGGTCGCTGCCTATCCGGAATCGTCTTAGTCAGTACAACCTCGCGTTAAAATCGGCTTAGGCAAGGAGGGTCGCGATATTGTCGATCCAGGAGCGAACCTCCGGCCGAACCTTCGGTCAATCGGTCAATGGCTTCGTCTTCGACTACAAGCATGTCCGCGTCCCGCGAAATGCGCGTCGTCATCTACGGTCTCGTCTTGGTGGCGGCCACCCTCGCTTTCTACAATCCCGTCACCCATAACCAGTTCATTGCCTTTGATGACTCGTCCTATATTTTGAAAAATTCACGGGTTCAGACCGGACTGACCTGGGACACCGTGAAGTGGTCGTTCACCACTTTTCAGGACGGAAACTGGCATCCGTTGACCTGGTTGTCTCATGCCTTGGACTGCCAGTTCTTTCATCTCAATCCCACTGGCCACCACTACACCAATCTTTTGCTGCACGTGATCAATACCGTGCTGCTGTTTCTTCTTCTATGGCGGGCGACCGGACTTACCTGGCCGAGTCTGGTAGTGGGTGCGCTGTTTGCACTGCACCCGGTCAATGTTGAGTCAGTAGCTTGGGCTGCCGAGCGCAAGAACGTGCTCAGCATGCTTTTCTTCTTGCTCGCGCTCCATGCTTATGATCGGTATGCGCGCGCCGGAAAACGTTATCTTTATCTGCCGGTAACCATTTTGTTTGCTCTGGGCTTGTTGGTAAAGCCGCAGATCGTCCCGCTCCCGTTCGTGCTCCTGCTTTGGGACTACTGGCCACTGCAGCGAATTCGCGCAGCATCCGCATCTCGCGGTGCACCTGTCGCGCCACGTTCCTTCGTCTCGCTGGTGCGGGAAAAGACGCCTCTCTTCATTCTCGCCGCTGCGGATTCGGTGGTGACCATTTTCGCCCAGCGCGCTGGAAATGCGGTTCGGACGGTTACAGAGGTTTCAGTGTCGGCGCGTTTAGAAAATGTTTTTGTCTCCTATGCGCGCTATATCGGGAAAGCCTTGTGGCCGTCCCGGCTCAATCCCATGTATCCGCGTCAAGGGAATTCGCTGCCCGCTTGGGAGGTCGTGGGCTCCGTGATGCTGCTGATCGCGTTCTCGATGCTCGCGGTTCACTGGCGCGACCGCCGCTACCTAACCTTCGGCTGGTTCTGGTTTCTAGGGACCCTGGTCCCAATGATCGGCATTATAACCGTGGGCGAGCAATCGATGGCCGACCGATACGCCTACATTCCCTTTATCGGTTTGTTTGTAGCGATCGTGTGGAGCTTTAATGTAGTCGCCTCCAGCTGGCGAGTCCCCAATGTAAATGTATGGCGCGCCGGTGCCGCTGTTTTTACCGTTTTCATTCTGGGATGTCTCACCTATCGCCAGCTCGCTTACTGGCGCGACGATGAAACTCTTTGGCGCTATACATTGAGCGTCACTGAACGAAATTACATGGCGCACAACAATCTTGCCCTCGCGTTGGCCAAGCAGGGACGGAACGAAGAGGCAGTCGTTCACTTTCGGGCGGCCACCGACCTGCACAAATATCCGTCTGACCAGGTTCTCGCCCTCGCCTTCTACGAATTGCGTATCGGACGTGCGCAGGACGCGATCGAGGAATGCAATTCGGTTCTGCGCAACTCCGCCGATCCGAAGGCTCAGGCCGTCGCCTGGAGCGAGATCGGCCTAGCTTACTTGCAGTTGCGCAACTACGATCAAGCCGCCACGAGTTACCAAAACGCTCTGCGCCTGAGCCCGGAAAATGGAATGGCGTTGACGGGTTCGGGCATTCTCGCCTTGCGTCAGGAACAGCCCGATGTGGCAGTCGCGCAGTTAGCCCATGCCGTAAAAATCGATCCCAACGATGTCAATTTCCTTCTCTTCGCGCAAGCTCTGCGACACGCCGGTCGTCCTGCCGAGGCCGACTCCATTTCATCGCAAGTCCGGAAAATTTCGCCGGACCTGGACCAGGCTCAAATCGCGGCAGCACAGGTGCTCTCCTTTGCGGGCTTGAAGCCGTTGTAGTCGGCGCTGCAAATGAAGGGCAACCCCAGACCGAGAAAAGCTCGCTGCGAAGCGGGCACATTTCTTCGATCACGGGTGGGCGGATTCCTCAATCATGATTCTCTTTTCTGCCCGTGCGACCAACTCCTCTTCAATCGTCGGCCACCGGGAGTATGCTTTGCCTCCACCCCGCAACTCGGCTGCGGTATATCCGGTATCGGATAAGTCTTCGCCATAGATGATCATCAACTCTTTGCGTTTCCGGTCATCCAACAGATGCACAAGACGCACATACATCATTCCCGCCGGCATCTTGTACCCTTTTCCCTGGATAAGCGTCTCGATATGCTCACGGTCGGAACCCTTTTCTATCGCGGCATCGTTAGGCCGGACCCAGGTGTCCACATAGAAATCCAGTCCGCCGATCTGCGCGTGCCGCGGCGAATCATATGTATGTTTCAACTCTGGCTTTGTTGGAAGGTAGCCTTCAAACTGTATCCAATAGAGCCGCTCAACATTTTTCCGGCTATCTGCCTCGACGAAGGCGTGCAGTTCACAATCCGCTATGCCATAGAGCGCCCATCGGTCCGCGCCAACGTACTGCACTGATTTCGGCATCCGGATGCGGATTTTGGGCTCACGCTCGGAGGTGATCACATTCCCTTCAACCTTACGCTCTGGATCCTTAATTTGAGTAGCAAGAGAACCGCAGAAGAGAATGACGACTACGATCTGTTTGAGCAAGCGCCACCTCTCGTCATAGTTGTGACATATCCTGATTTTTCTCGGCGCACTCGGCGTCTCGGCGGTAGAACCAGAGTAGACCTAGGTTCGCTTCAGCAGCAAACAAGTGATGTCATCATGCTGCGGGGTGTTCCCAACATGCCGATCCAATTCCACCAGTAAGGTTCGCAGCAGTTCCGCTGGAGTTACGCCCGATCCGCGATTCACCACTGCTATCAATTCCGCTTCGCCGTATTCCATGTCTTTTTGATTGACGGCCTCGACGACCCCATCCGTAAAAATTACCAGCCAGTCTCCGCCCTCCAGACGAGTCGTACCCATCTGGTAAGCCGATTCCGCAAGAATTCCGATTGGGATGCCTCCCGACTCCAGCCGCTCGATCGCGCCCGAATTCTTCCGCAGAATCGGAACGTTATGCCCCGCGTTGACATACGCTACGTTTCCGGTAGCTGGCTCGAGCTCGGCAAAAAAAGCGGTCGTGAAGCGAACTCCGCCCTGGCTGTTCGAACAGGCATAGCGATTCACGCCGGCCACCAGTTCCGCCAGCGCGACGCCGCTCGTCGACAATGTTCGCAGACTAGCCTGGAAAGTCGCCATCAGCATCGCCGCCGGAATACTCTTTCCCGCCACATCCGCCACCACAAACAAAATGCGGTCGGCGCTCGGCTCCCGCCCCGGCCGCAGGATCACATCGTAGTAGTCGCCCGCCACCGTGTTCGCCGGACGCGTTGCATAAGCAATCTGGTATCCCGGAATCTGCAGTGGTGCGCCCGGTAATAACCACGCCTGAATGTCCTTGGCGATTTCGAGGTCGCGCTTCATCACCACCCGATCCGCCAGCTCCAGCAGCAGGACAACGAACATCAGCACGCCGCCCAACACATGCAAGTCAAACGCAAAGACCTCGACATGGCCGGAGCGGCCTGTGTAAGAAAATCCGCCAGAAGAAAAGAACAGCAGAATCAACGCCGCCAGCAGCAGCACGCGCCGCGCCGGGGTCAGCTTTTCCAGGATCGCCCAGAACAGCGCCTTCGCCATTTGCCAGCCGCGCCGAATTCTGGAAGGTTCCGCCGGCGCGGCGTCAAGCCCCGCCGAGTAGAGCCGGTAGCTTGAGCGCGCGTCTTTTTCAAACTGCGACCAGAGCTGGTTCAGAGCCAGCCCTTCGCTCACACGATGCCAGAAGTTCCGAGCGTCGTCCTTGAACCGGGATTGTTGGGGAGCAGCGCGTTCAGGGAAGGCCATGGCGGAGCAAACATTATAGGCTGGCGGAGTTGTTGGTGGAGAGCCGGGCGTGAGTTTCGAATCGCGAGACACTCAAAACAACTTCATCTGCTCGACCTCGGAATGCACGCTACGACCGCTGTGCTTATGCTCGTTCCCCATGCCATACTTTCGCCGAAACGCCGCCATCAACTGCGACAAGCGCTGCCCAAATCCCTTCGGCAGAAATGCCCGCTCAGCATAACGCGTCCGGTAAAGCTCCACCAAGTCAGGGAAGTTCTCTTCGAGAAACGGCAGGAACACAGCCGCCGAGCAAGGCTTGAGGAAAAGCGGATTGGCAAAGATCCACTTCGCGCCCGCTTCGCTCGCGGCTTTTACCAAAGCCTCAAGGTCGCGTGGCCGATCCGTGATCTCCGGCAGCACCGGTGCGCAAATTACGCCCGCGTCGACGCCCGCAAGATTCAACTGGCGAACTGCCTCCAGCCGCAGATCGGGCCGCGGCGCCCGCGGCTCCAGTTTGCGTGCCAGTTCCACATCGACCGTGGTCACGGTCATATTCACGCAGATCCGGTTGTGCTCGCCCACCCGCCGCAGAATCTCGACATCGCGCGTGACCATGTTCGACTTGGTCACAATTCCAATCGTCAGACCGGAGTGCCGCGCCAGTTCCTCGAGGATCGCGCGCGTGATCTCGAAACGCCGCTCCGCCGGCTGATACGGATCCGTCGCCGTGCCAATCGCGATCTCCTCTTCACGCTTGACCTTTTTCAACTCGGATCGCAGGAGCCCCGCCGCTTGCTGCTTGACGAAAATCTTTCGTTCGAAGTCCACGCCGTCCCGCAGTTCCATGAACTCGTGGGTATAGCGCGCGTAGCAGTACTTGCAGGCAAACTCGCATCCACGATAAGGATTGATGGCCCACGTGAACGGCAGATTGCGTCCGCTTACCACCCGGCTGAGCAACGATCGCGTGCCGAGGGCAAAGTATTCAACGTTGTGTCCCTCGCGCAAAGATTCGGCTTCGGCGGCGATCCGCGCGATACCGATTAACTTCGGGTGGGAGAAGACGATATCGAGAAGCAATGGGAGCGAGGTCATAGGCGTCGGCGCAGTTTCGCCATTTGTTCGCCTACAATAACTCCAAAACTCAAGCCTGTCAAATCGGAAAAACAGACTCATCCTCATGCCGAACGTGAAACCTGCTTGTTGTCGTCACGCTCTACAACCGTGTCAGCGAGCTCTGGACGCGTGGGGGCTCGACACGCGTCCAAGCATCGCTCTCCGCAGCGGAGCCGTCCCGTTAGAACGGGCAATTCCCCGGGTCTGCGGCGTCAATCCGACCCGGCTGACCTGCCGGAATGAGCCGGATGGCGACGACTTGTGCCTCGACAGTGCCTTCGTTTCGGACGATGTGCACATGGCTACCACCACGATCAACAAACGTCATTCCCGCTGTGTACACCTGCGGCGTGCAACTAGGATCATTCCCTTCATACTGCGTCACGGCTCCTGCTGTGACGATGATTAGCGTATGACTCAGGTGCGTGTGCCACCCGGTGCTTCCTCCCGGCTGCCAAACATTATTCAAGACATACCCGTCTGATTTTCCAATCGTCTTCTGCGACGACCACCAAAGTTTCCCTTTGTCGGAAATGAAGTAGCTACTGACATCGATTGGGGCGAACCTGCCCTTGGCGATCGTTGTACTAGTGAACCCGATAGGGTCGGTCGCCATGGCAGGTGTTGCATGAAAGAGGGCCGTGACCATCATCCCGGCACTCAACACGAACCACACTAAGTTTCGTCGCATATCTACCCTCCTGAATATTCTTGTTGGCATCCCGGGGAACAGAGGCGCACGGTCACAATCGGACACCTTGGTGGGCGCCGTCAAACGGCAATGCGCGGAATTGCGGCCATTTCTCCACTTACCGTCGAATACCGCGCTTTGCCGTCCACGACCGGGCAGGCTACAATCAGGTTCCCCGGCCCGCAATCCTGCGGACCAATCCCAGGAGGCGCGATGGCCGAATCAGTCTCTGGAACACAGCCATCCGTCAGAACGCCCGAAGACCGCCTGGATTCCTGGAAGGAAATCGCCGCCTACCTCAGCCGCGACGTGACCACGGTCCAACGCTGGGAGAAACGGGAGGCGATGCCCGTCCACCGTCATCAGCATGACCGGATCGGCTCGGTCTACGCCTTCAGTTCCGAACTCGATGCCTGGGTGCAAAGCCGCAGACTGCGTTTGGAAGAGGAAGAAAAAGAGGCAACGGCAGAGACACCAGTCGATGCGAAAGGTGACCACGCATCGGGGAGAACGTCGCGTACAGCTCGCTGGCTAGTTCTGGGTGGAGTGGTTGTACTCGCCCTGCTAGCCCTCACCTTCCTGATGACCCGCAGCCCCCGCACAGCTGCGACCCAGCCAAAAATCACGTCGCTGGCGGTGCTGCCTTTCAAAAACTTGTCGGGCGATCCAACTCAGGAATACCTTGCCGACGGCATGACCGAGGCGATCATCGGACGACTCTCGAGCATCCACGATCTGCGCGTCATCTCACGGACGTCGGCGATGCACTTCAAAGACACCCAGCTCTCGGTACCGGAGATTGCCCGAGCGCTCCAGGTGGATGCTCTAGTCGAAGGATCCGTCATACGAGACGGGAGTCGGATTCGCGTCACTGCCCAGTTGATTCGCGGCGCGACCGACGCACACTTTTGGTCTGAGACCTATGACCGCGAGTTGCGGGGCGCACTCGCTCTCCAGAGTGAAGTGGCGCAATCCATCGCGCGAAAAGTGGAAGTTACGGTGACGGGGCAGGAACATAGCAGGCTTACCGCAGTGCGTTCTGTCTCACCTGAAGTTTACGAGAGCTATCTTAAAGGTGTGTTCGCCTTAGACAAAAGCAACAAAGCTGGCTTAGAAGAGGGTATCGGTCGTTTCGAGGAGGCCATCAGGAGAGACCCGACGTTTGCGCCTGCATACGTCGGCCTCGCAGCCGCCGATACAGAACTCAGCACAGTTTTTATGGGCGGTCGCCCGGCCGAGTTCCGCCCGAAGGTGGAGATCGCAGCCCGTAAAGCACTGGAACTGGATCCGGAACTGGCCGAAGCGCATGTGCTGCTTGCAAACATCGAAAAAAACCAGTGGCAGTGGGCCGAGGCCGAGGCTGAATTCCGGCGTGCCCTCGACTTGAACCCAAATGATGCCGTTGCGCAGAACGGATTCGCTGATTGGCTGCTAAGTCAGGGGCGTCCAGAGGAGGCGCTGGCCTGGGCTCGACGTGCCCGTGAGCACGACCCGCTTGCGGTTTCCGGCGTCAAAATTGGGTGGATCCTGTTCCAGTCCCACCGCTACGAAGAAGCGATACATGAGTTGCGCAGTGTACTGGCAGTATTCCCGGATCATACAGGCGCCCTCTGGTTTCTTGGATTCGCGCTCATTGCCAATGGCCAAGCCGAAGAAGCAATCCCGGTTCTGGAGAAGGCACTTTCGGTTTCGGACCGTAGCGCTGGAGTCATGGGTATACTGATCAGGGCCTACGCCCACGCCGGCCGGCGCGCGGACGCACTCCGGCTACTTGAGGAATTGAAACGACGTCAGAAGACAAGCTATGTTCCGACTGCTGCCTTCGTGAATGCTTACTTGGGACTCGACGATAAGGAGCAGGCGTTTGTCTGGTTCGAGAAAGCCTACCAAGAGAAGTCCAACATCCTGCAGTTCCTTAAAGTACACCCCTTCTTTGATCCCGTGCGCAAGGACCCCCGCTTTGTCGACTTGGTCCGCCGCGTCGGTTTGGCCCAATAGCCCTAACAAGCCGGTTTCAGCCGAGCGTCCACCCGGGCGCGGACGCGGTTCTACACTGGCGTAGCCGCTTACGGATGCTCACCCTGTTCCGGCATCAGCCCCGGCGGCGGTGGCGGAATCGCGATATCCAGTTTGGTCACCGTCCCGAGCGATGACAGCGGCTTGTCGAATTCGCCGACGTTGCCGACCACCAGCACCGACATCTGCTCGCGGTGGATGTACTTCGCCGCCACCCGCGCTACGTCTTCTTTCGTAACTTTTTCGATGCCTCTCTGAAAGTTCTCCAGAAAATCCAGCGGATAGCCGTAAAATTCGTAAGCCATTTTTTCCTGCAGAACCTTCGCCGGTGAATCGAAACGGAATACAAAAGAATTCAGAATGGAATCTTTGGCGCGTTTGATTTCCTCATCGTTGATGGGACGCTTGCCGAGGTCGGCGATCTCCTCATCGAGCGCCTGAATGGATTCGATCGTAGTCTTGCTCTTGGTACTCACCATCAGCCGCAGCATCCCAGGATGATCCCAGCCTGCGCCCACTCCTCCACCCACCGCATAGGCGAGTCCTTTGGTGGTTCGAATGTCGCCAAACAGGCGCGACGAAAATCCTCCACCGAAAGCTTCGTTGAATACCGAGACCGCGAAGTAATCGGGATTCTTGCGTGTAATGCCCAGCCCAACCATATGGATGTTGCTTTGATTCACGTCGGTTTTGTTGACCTCGTAATATCCCGGTTTGGCAGGTTCTGGCTTGATCTCCGCCTTATTCGCGGCCTGACCCTTAGGCCATGATGCAAATGCCTCGCGCAGACGAGCTTCCATCTTCGCCGGGTCGAAGTCGCCGACTATGCCGAGAATGATGTTGTTCGGATGAACGTGATTGTCGTGCCACTCGACCAGATCCTGACGCGTGATTGCCGCCACGGTTGCATACTCCGGCACCCGCGCATACGGATTGTTTGCGCCATACGCCAGCTTCGCCGCTTCCCGTCCCGCGATCTGCCCGGGGTCGTCATTGCGCCTCGAGATGCCGTCGTACAATCCCTTCTGCGCGATTCCAATTTTGTCGGCGCGGAATTCCGGATTCTTCAGCACATCTTCGAACGCGCGAAAGACGTCGGTGAAATCTTCCTTCAGACACGACCAGCTAACGGTCGTTGAGTCGCCCCCTCCGCTGGTCTCGACCTTGGCGGCGCGCTGTTCCAGAAAGTCGTCCAGTTGATCGCCGGTCTGGTTCTTGGTGCCGCCCGTGCGCCACACTTCACCATAAATCTCGGTTAGCCCCGCCTTGTTCGCCGGAACCGAGCGCTCGCCGCCGCGAATGCGAGCGGTGCCGTCAATCATCGGCAACTCGTGGTCCTCCTGAAGAAAAACCACCATGCCATTCGGCAACTCGATCCGCTTCGGCTGCGCCGGATGAAACTCTGGCAACTTGCCAATCGGTATCTGCTGCCAGGTCTGCGCCTGCGCCCACACTTGCGTATTGCCGCTGAAGAAGCAAATAAACAGGACGAGAGCAAGGACCGAGAAGGAAAAGTTTGCGCGCTTCACTGTCCACCTCCTTGCGGAGCCGCACCAGGTCCAGGAGGCCCGCCTGCAAACTCGATAATCCCCACCGTCCGGTTGTCGGGCACAAACGTCTGATTCGCAACCCGCCGTATATCCGCCTTTGTGACCTTGTCGATCCGGTCGACCGAGCGGAATAGCTCCCGCCAGTCGTCATAGCGCGCCTGATTCAGGCTGAGCGCGATCGCTATACCCTCATTCGATCCGAGCGAGCGGATCAGGTTTGCCTTCGCGCGCGTCTTGATCATTTTCAGTTCTTCATCCGAGATGTCTTCTTTCTTCAGCCGCTCAATCTCCGCATGAATCGCCGCCGCCATCTCCTGCGGTTTGTGCCCCGGGATCGGGAGTGCATAAAACCCGAACAAATGCGGATATTTATTTCCTGGATATCCGGTAAATCCGGCCGAGTCCGAAGCAATCTGCTTGTCACGAACCAGCGCCCGATAGAGCCGCGACGTGCGTCCATTCGAGAGCAGGTCGGCGAGCGCGTCATAAACCTGGTCGTCAGGACTGCGGTAGTCGGGACGGTGATAGGCTTCGAGATAGATCGGCTGCGACTGCTCGTGCAACACCACTGTCCGCTCGGCATTCTGCGGCGGCTCGGCGGTTGTCGCCGTGTCCGGTTTCGGTCGCGTCGGAATTCGTGAGAAGTATTTCTCGACAATCGGCATCGCTTCCGAAGCTTTCACGTCTCCCACTACGGTGACGACCATGTTCGAAGGCACGTAGTACTTATTGAAGAAATTCAGTGCATCGGTCGCCGAAAAAGAATTCAAGTCCGAAATCCAGCCGATCGTCGGCCGATGATAAGGATGCGCCGCGAACGCCTCTTCCGTGAATTGCTCGAACAGCCGACCCTGGGGATTGCTGTCGGTGCGCATGCGGCGCTCTTCGATCACCACGTTGCGCTCTTTGTAAAATTGCCGCATCACCGGATGCAGAAAGCGCTCTGATTCGAGATAGGCCCACAACTCCAGCCGGTTGATGGGGAACGAGTAGTGGTAGCCAGTTTCGTCAAGATCGGTGAAGGCGTTCATGCCCTCTCCGCCTTCGCTTTCGACAATCTTGCCGAACTCATTGGTATAACCCGCTGAAAACTTGTCGGCGGCCGCAATCGCGTCCTTCCAGGCTTGCTCCAGCTGCGCCAGCTTCTTTTCGTCGCGGCCCACCGGCTTGTCGCGCTCGGCAATGTAGGCGGCATAAGCCTCTTCAACTCTTGCCAGCGCAGTTTTTTCGCCGGCATAGTCGCGCGTTCCAATCGTGTCCGTTCCCTTGAACGCCATGTGCTCGAACATGTGCGCAAGGCCCGTCTTGCCCATCGGATCCTGCACCGAACCCGCATCCACGTGCGTGAAGAACGAAAACACCGGCGCCTCTGGCCGCTCACAGATAATGATCGTGAGCCCGTTGGCGAGCTTCTTCACCGTGGTGCGTTTCTCGAACGAAGCAAGGTCCTGGCCGAGAACGAAAGAACAGAGCACAAAACACACGACAAATGTTTCGATAGAGATTAAACGGGATTTCATCCAGCCTCCAAAACGCAACAA
>WNFN01177432.1_pt1 | contig 15899 bp, 15 predicted proteins | sample 5400161 | NCBI WGS metagenome assembly WNFN01 (sample SAMN13153353, study PRJNA577476) | soil metagenome | isolation source: 80 cm saprolite on Douglas fir-dominated hillslope | place: USA:California | collected 2013-09-17
CCAGTCGAAGCTGCCCGCGGCGTCTTCGACGTAGCCGTCCGCCGAGGCGATCGCCGAGTAGATCAGCCTGGCCATCAGGACTCCCTTCACTTCTTCACGCGGTAGCCGATGAAAGTCGCGAACGGGGACTGGCGTACTCCGAGGTGCTCGAGTTCCAGGGATTCGCCGAACCCGCCGAACAGGCGCTTGCCGGCGCCTAGGGTCACCGAGGCGATGATGATCGTGAGCTCGTCGACCAGCCCGGCAGCCAGGGCCTGGCGGATGAGGTCTGCGCCGCCCATCACATGCACCTGCTTGTCGCCGGCCGCAGCCTTGGCCTTATCGATCGCCTCGACGAGGCTCCCGACGAAGACGAAGCCGTCGCCCGGCGGCTGCTCCGCGGGGCGATGGGTGACCACGAAGAACGGGATGCCCCAAGGGTTCTTGCCGCCCCAGTGCCCGGCCGCCTCGTAGGTGCCGCGGCCTGCGATCACCGCACCGTTGGCGCCCATTGTCTCCTCCAGCCAGGCCTTGTCCTCGCCGGCCGGCTCCCCGCGCCTGGGCGAGTCGTAGCTCCAGGGCCCACCGAACACCCAGTAGTGCAGGCGCTCGCCGCCGACCCCGAGCCCGCAGCCAGGGCCATCGCGGAGCCCGGTGATGAAGCCGTCCACGGAGACGGTGGTCCCTGCGAGCACTTTGCCCATCGGCTCTCTCCTCTAGCAGTCAGGCCGCCGGCAGCGGCGTGATGTATCAGACAGACGGCCGGCACGCACCCGAAATCATCGCCTGGGCGGCACGGACCTTTGAGCCTGCCCGCGTCAAGCCGCCGGCAGGCGTTGTTACCGCAGGGCTTCACACTCGGTCACCGAAGGCTCCAGGCCGACCGCGAGTCGCTGTGCCGGAACGGGCCAGGTGGTGCCCCGGCATTGGTGGCTGTCCCGGCTGGGTGGGCTGGCGGTCAGGGTGGGGCGTCGTGCCAGTCCTTGCCGGCGGCCCAGTGCGCGGCCCAGCCGGCGAAGCCATCAGCGGCGGTGGTGTATCCGAATGAGCGCCCGAATGGCGCGGTATTAGTCAACCCGATCCTGCTGCGACTGCCCAGGCGGAAGGGAAAGATCATGCGGGTCTTCGTCACGGGAGCGACCAGCAGCGCGCGGTTACCGGCAGGCAGGTCCCGAAGCCGCTCCAGGGCAGCAGTGATCGGGAATGATGACAAGGCAGGCACGGTCTTCCAGAAGTGATCATGGGATTCGACACCCACATGATCTTGGAAACCGTGCCTGCCTGGCCTCCAGATGCCAGAACCCGCATCAGGCCATCAACCGGGCATCACGCCACCTTGCCGGAGCCCTGCCCTGAGCTGACCCTGCGTACCGAGGGCGCCCACGAAGAAGCATTCGTCCACCTGCCCACAGCGCAAGTCAGCCAGACCGAGAGCATGGCCGTCATCCAGACACTCCGCCCACCAGTGGCGGCAGGCAAGCGGCGGGCGGCGGGCGGCGGCAGATCTTCATCGCCTCGCCAGGTATGCCATCAGTCAATGGCCCGGCCTGTGATTCCGCGGTGCCGCTGGCACGCAAGTGACACCGGCTTGGCATCCATTGGTGCCGCCGCGGCGTCTACCTACCGTAAGGGGAGAAGATCCGAAGAACGCCACCTCTAGCCGCACATCATCCGATCACCAACCGAGATAGCCCGGGGGGGCCTGCTTCGGCCGCACTGCCGCGGGCTAAAAAACCAAAGGAGGCGGGCATGAAAATGCCACGCATCAGCTTCAAGTCACGACTGGCCGCCGCCGCGGCGGTCGCGACACTGGCCGGCGGTCTAACGCTGGCCGCAGCAGGCCCGGCGTCGGCCTACGGCAACGGCCAGGTCTACCAGGTGGAGCTGTCGGCCAACATCAGCGGTCCTAGCGGCGGGGGCGCGTGGCTGTGGTTCGGGCTGAGCAGCGACCACACCGGCGACTATCACGGCTCGGACTGCGGGCACCGCAACGGGCCCGCAACCAGCGACGGCGGCACCGTGACCTGGCAGCTCGCCGGCAGCCAGGTCGTGATCAGCGGCGTCGTCCTCAACGGGCTCGGCGGCTTCCCCGCCACCGTCACCGTGCCCGCCGCCTTCGGGCATTACACCGGCACGATCGGCTCGTTCACCCGCACCCGCGGGCCTCCCTCCACATCCAAGGGGACGACACGCCGAAGTAACTTGGGACTAGGTCCGGGCTGCGCACAGGGTACGTGCGCGCTGCTGCGCAATCTGAGCCCTCGTGCCCGCCGGAGATTACAGCACATAGCCCAGCGCCGCTCTGCTCGGTGGTGTTCATCGTGACGCGGTGACGTTCGCCGTGACGGCTCCGGCCGACCCGCATCGGCCCGCCGGTCAATTGGACTCCTGCCGCGGGTCCTGGTGTTTCCCTACGGACGGTGACAGGTCCGCGCTCGCAACACGTGCGATATCCGCCGTTAGGCGCGGACGTTGGTTCGATTCGAATCGAGATATGGGCCGCGCGGCTTCGGGCGTTATGTGCCGCCATTGTGTCGGCGCAGATGAAGATCATGCGTCGAGATCATCGGTACATGCCAGGCGCGTTCGGGGGTCCGCAGCCAGATGGCGGCTGTGGCTCTGCCGGACCGCTCCGCCCGGCGGGCTGCCGCGGTACCTCACTGCGCCGGTTCGGCCTGCGGCACAGGGGTGACGGCGAGGGCCATGCCGGTCATGGCGTCGACTGCCTCGCCGTCGGACAGACCCTGGTCGATGCACAGGGAGCGCCAGGTCCAGAACGAGGTGGCGTGGCCGATGACCGCGCGAACCCGGCGATGTTCGTCCCCGTTGCCTCCGAACGGTGCCGCGAGAACGTCGCGGAAGTAGGTGTCCCCGTCGCGCATGCGCTGCTGGTGCGCCTCGGGCAGGGCAGCGAAGTCACGGTGGATGTGGGTCAGCATGCCGGCGCCGGCCCGGTAGAACCGGTACAGGTCGGCCAGACCGGCCCGCAGCCGCGCGGCCGGGTCGCCGATCTGGGACCAGGCGCCGGGGTCGGGGAGCTGCTGCCGGGAAGCCCAGTGCGCGGAGCACGCGCCGAACAGCGCGGCTTCGTCGGGGAAGTGCCGGTAGACGGTCAGCCGGGTCACCCCGGCCCGGTCCGCGATGGCGGCAATGGTCGTCGCGGCCGGCCCGACGCTGCCGTGCAGCTCGACGGTGGCCTCCACGATGCGCTGCCGTGTCCCGTCCACCTGCTCGGCCCGGCGGCGCATCCGGTACGGCCGGGAATTCGGTGGACGCAACTGTTCACTCAATGCTTGACACCCGCCCTATCCGGGGTGACACTATTGGCTAAACACTATTGTACATCGAAATTGAGTCGGAGGGTTCAGACATGAGCAGCAGTCAGGCTCCCCCCATCACCGTGGTGCAACCGGGCGGCGGCCAGCAAGGCAATCTGGGCACGATCGGCGTGGTCTTCAAGCTCTGGGACCGCGACACCGGCGGCGCGCTGTCGATCGTGGCACACCCGTTCCCGGTGGGCGCGCTCGTGCCGCCGCACCTGCACACCCGTGAGGACGAGTACTCCATCGTCACCGAGGGCAAGATCGGGTTCCGGTCCGGCGACCGCGAGGTGGTCCTCGGCGCCGGCGGCTACATCACCAAGCCCCGCGGCGAACTGCACGCCATATGGAACGCCGGGCCGGAGCCGGCCCGGATGATCGAGGTGATCAGCCCGGCCGGATTCGAGCACTTCTTCCGCGAGATGGCCGACCTCACCGCGGCCGGGCCGCCGCAACTCCCCGAGGTCATGGCGCTGGCCGACCGGTATGGCCTGCAGGGCGGCCAGCCGGACTGGCTGCCTGACCTGATCGCGCGGTACCCACCTCACCCCGCCGCCAGGCGCATGACCGCCCGGTCATCGGCGGAATCGGTCGGCGCGTCCTGACCGGGCCGCCTGGTGACCAGATCTTGCCGACCCGCAACCTGGCGCCGCCACGGCTGAAGGTCCAGCGACTGGCTGCCTCGCTCGCACGGCGCCAGCCGATCGCCGGAATCAGTGAAGCCCGGCCGGCCACGCTCCGTCACGCGCTATCCGTGCCCCGACGCGCCCGAGCCGCCGTTCTGGACAGCTGCGGGGAGCCTGGGTGATCGCTAAACATCTTCAATGGTGGGGGTCACTGAAGGGTGTGAGGTCGAGCCTGGTGCTGGCCGGCCCGAACCCGAGGCCTCCACCTTCCCGGCGGTAGCCGTTGCGCCTGGGCGGCATCGTGACCGGCCGCACGTCGGCGCTCGCCGCGCGAAGCTGGCGGCAGTAGCGTGAGCTGAGGTCGAGACGAGGTGGGCTGCCGATGGGAATCCTCACCGACGACATGAAGCGGCTGGTCGACGAGCAGCAGCTGGGGTTCCACGCGACTGTCTGCCCCGACGGGTCGCCGAACCTTTCCCCGAAGGGGTCGACCCGCGTGTGGGATGACGATCATCTTTTCTTCGGGGACGTCTGCTCGCCGCAGACGATCGCGAATCTGCGGGCCGGGTCGCTCATAGAGGTCAACGTGGTCGACCCGTTCGTGCGCAAGGGCTATCGGTTCAAGGGCCGGGCGGTGATCTGCGACCCCGGGTCGACCGGATTCGCCGAGGGCATCGAGCGGATGCGAGCGGGGGGCTCGAAACTGGCCGAACGGGTCAAGGCGATCGTCGTGATCGAGGTGCACCACGCTGAGCCGCTCATCTCACCGGCCTACGACGACGGGACAGCGACCGAAGCGGACGTGCTCGAAACCCACCGCGCGCGCTTCGCAAGGCTGCACGAAGGCCGCGCCCGTAGATAGGCCGAGCGGACCGCAGGTGAACAACAGATCTCTAACTTTGGAGGTCACAGAAGGGTGTGAGCTAGAGGCCGGTGCCTGCGAGGAAACCGCCGAGGAGGCCGGGCCGGTACTGCATCCGCTTGAGCCGGGTCTTCCCCAGCTGGTCGATGTTCTGTCTGGCGAGGTTGGCCAGGGACCTCTTCAGGTGCGACCAGAGCGGCACGACGAACCTTCGTCGCGAAGGTCCGGCAGACCGGACCCGACCACCTGGTCCCGCTGGTGGACGCTGGAAGCAGCGTGCCGGACCGAGGTTGCCCCGCAGGGGTGGCCCCGGTCCGGCTCAGCACGCCTCCCAGCGCCGACGGAAGGTTCCCTTGTGAGCCGGCCAGACGGGTGCAAGCCGGCCAAGCTGGTGGGCAGCAGGTCCACCGTTGCGGTCCTTCCCCGGCACCCCGGGTCCGCCATGAGCGCCCGCCCACGTCGGGTCAGGCCATGCGCCGGGTCAGGCCACGCGGCGGGAAACCAGCCAGAGCGTGGCCCCGATGAGCACGGCGGACAGCGCCAGGAGCCACCCTCCCTCGATGAGCTGAAACGCCCAGAACCGGGTTTGCGGATGATACGACCACCACTGGAGGTAGTGGTGCTGGCTCAGCCAGGGCAAGATGTTCGGCCCCTCCTGTACGCTGAGCGGCGCCTGCCGCACCACCTGCAGGACTGCCGATGGGCTCACCTTCTGACCGCCCGGGCCGGTGAACCACTGGCCCACCATCCAGGGGCTGCCGGGGATTACCCCGGTGCCGGTGAGCGGCGCCGCATAGTGCTTGCGCAGGTCCAGGACCGTGAGCAGGGTCAGTCCCGTCCAGGCGGCCAGGGAGGCCGCCATCGCGGGCACGGTGCGCCGGATGACCATCCCGGCGAACGCGCCGATCGCGAAGGCAGCCAGTGTCGAGGCGGCGAACGCGACCCCGCGCAGGTCGAACAGCTGCGGCGCCAGCGCGCCGTCCAGGCCCTCGGCGAAGAACGGGTGGTAGTACCAGGAGAACAGCAGGCTGAACGCAGCCGCGGCGGCGGTCAGCACGGCGGCCAGGGGCACCAGCTTGCTGATGGCCCAGCGCAGCGGCCCGCAGCCCTGGGTCCAGGCGAACCGGAACGTCCCGGTCTCCAGCTCGCGCGCCAGCGGCGGCGCCCCAAGAAACACCCCGAGCAGCACCGGGACGGCCTGGAGCAGACCGCACATGAACTGGGCGGTGCTGTAGTAGCCGGCGTTGAACAGGCTCTTCGTCTCCGCGCATGCCGCCGAGCCCGCCGGGCGGCAGCTTGTGACTCCCGCGTAGGCGCTGCGGATCTGCAGCCCCATGATCAGCAGGTACAGGCTGAGCGCACCCAGCAGCGCCAGCGTGCCGATCAGCGCGACACGGTGCTGGCGGGCGGTCACCCAGGCCAGCCTGGTCCACGGCACCGGCCGCTGCGCGGCGGGCGGCGCCGCCAGCGCGGTCATCGCCCCGCCCCCGCGCTGTCAGAACGGACCGCGGCGGGGCCGGGCAGCGCCGAGGCACCGGGTTCACGAAGGTAGGCCAGGACCAGTTCCTCCAGGCCGACGCTCTGCGACTCCCAGCCGGGCGGTGCCGGGCTGAGCGGGGCGGTGACTCGGACCAGCAGGTGCGACTCGGCGCCTGCGCGGCGGGCGCGAACCACGCACATTCGCTCGGCCTGCCGGTCGGTCTCGCCGGCGGGACCTGTCAGCCAGCGGTGGCGGGCCAGCAGGTCCTCGACCTCGCCGGCCACCTGGACCTGCCCGCGGGCCAGCAGGATCAGGTAGTCGGCGACCCGCTCCAGTTCGGCCAGCACGTGCGAGGACAGCACCACCGACACCCCGTACTCGGCCACGGCCCCCATCAGCAAGGCCATGAAGTCGTGCCGGGCCAGCGGGTCCAGCATGGCCAGCGGCTCGTCGAGGACCAGCAGGCCGGGCCGCCGGGCTAGGGCCACGGTCAGCGCGAGCTGGGCCTGCTGGCCGCCGGACAGCCTGCCGACCTTCTGCCGCAGCGGTATGCCCAGGTCCGCCAGCCGGGCCCTTGCATACCGCTGGTCCCACCGGCGGTTCAGGTTGCGTGCCACCTGCAGCATGTCGCGGACGGGCAGGTTCCGGTACAGAGGCGCGTCCTGCGCCACAAACGAGATCCGGTCAAGCGCGTCTGCGGACCCGGCTGATTCGCCGCCGAGCACCGTGATCTGCCCGGCAGTGGGCCTGGCCAGGCCGACCGCGAGGTGCAGGAGTGTTGTCTTGCCCGCGCCGTTGGAGCCCACCAGGGCGACGACATAACCGCCGGGGACGGCCAGCGCGCAGTCCCGCAGGGCCCAGGCGCGCCGGTAGCGCTTGCCGAGCCCCCGGCTCTCGATGATGGTCATGCCGCACCTTCTGTTCCGCGCCGGCCACGGAAATCCGCCGCCGCGCTCGCGAACAGCGCGACGATCGCGTCGTGGTCCAGGCCCGCCGCCTCGGCGCTGGCCAGCCAGTCGAGCAGGGTCGCCCGCAGCGCCGCCAGATCGGCAGCCGCCACTTGGCCGAGGGTGCCCGCGACGAACGTGCCCTGCCCGGGCCGGCCGACCGCCAGGCCACGGACCTCGAGCTCGCGGTAGGCCTTGAGCACCGTGTTCGGGTTGATGGCCAGCGACTCCACGGTCGCCTTCACGGTCGGGAGCTTGTCGCCTATCGCCAGGCGGCCCAGCCGCAGCGCGTGCTCGACCTGGTGGACCAGCTGCAGGTAGGTAGGCACCCCCGAGCCCGGGTCGAGCCGGAACTCGATCGGGACGGCGCCCTCACCCTGGGCTGGCTCCCCCCCGCTCCGGTCACCAGACTGATTAGCTATAGTCATAGATGAAGGGTATGAAGCCGATTCCAGCTCGTCAACGAAGCTCGGCGTACACAGCGCCACGTCCTTTGCACTGTCATGCTCGGCGGTGATGAGTGGCTGGCGCGCTCGCCGTCGTAGCCGCGGTAGCGGTAGCCATGACCGCCCTGTCGCTCGCCAGCCACTAGCCTGCTCCCACGCCCGGGAGGCGATCTAGGCCCGAGACGGATCGCCGCCAAGCAACGGCGTCGGCGACGTCGGCCAGGACGGCCAGCCGTGGGTGCAGTCTTGCGCCCCGGGCAAGTCCAACCACCCGGAGTACGTGATTTGAGCGCCCGGCCGGCCGATTGCTTGCCGCACCCAAAGAATGGTTGATCTGTCCTTGCCCCAGGGCAATTTGCAGGTCACCCCGTCGTAGCAAATATTCGGCGATAGGGAACTGCGAGACTTGGTGCACGTCTCACGGGGCGTGATCGACCTCCTGCGTCAGAGAGGCGCGCATTCCCGCCGTTATATCCAGTCAGTTTCGGATGTCTACGATGCAGCTTGACGGGCTCCGAGCTGCATCGTGGACGCGTAGTTATCTTCAGCGGTGTCTACCACGTACCGGAAGCTGTGTCACCCAACCTGACCTGCGTCTATCCCCTCGTCGCTGCCGCTTTTGAGTTCTGAGTCTCGCCGGGAACGGTTATGCGGGTCCGGGCCGGGTCGCGGTGCCGCCGTACGGCGGCGCGACCGCGGTGGTCGAGTCGACCACGCCGGAGGCGATGTACACGGTCCACGACGTCACCGTGCGGGTGTGCGTCCTGGTGTCGACCAGGACAGTCTGCTCATCCAGCAGGGCACTTGTCTTCGGGGCGAAGATCAGCTCGGTCAGGCCGTACGTGCCCGGGTCCTTGCCGGCTGGCGGGCGGTCCGTGTAGGCGACCACGATGCCGGCCCGGCCAAGGCGGTCGGTGACGCGCCCCAGCACCCGGACGCCTGGAATGGATGCCGCGACCTTGAACAAGGCGGCCCGCAGGGCTGGCGGTGCGCCTGTTTCCCGGAGCAGGTCGCCGACTTGCACGAAGTCCTCGCGCGGGCCGGGCGGTCCGCCTTCTATCGCGCGCTGGCGTAGCAGGGCCCCGAGCTGTGCCGGGTCGGTGGGCAGCTTCCACTCGTTGACCGGTCCGAGCGTCAGTCCGTGCGGGCCGAACCGCTGGTCCCAGCCCCCGGCGGACAGGCGCGGCCGTCCGTCGGCGATCTGCCTGCTCACCAGATAGCTCACCCAGAAAGGCCGCCGTCCGTACGCCAGCTCGGCCAGTCCTCGGGAAACCGACTCGGTGTACTGATACTGCCCGGGGCCGGGCGGCCTGACAGCTGGCTGCCCGGCGGCCACGCCGGCCAGCGCGGTAAGGACGTCAGTCACAGCGCGCGGATTCCGCGCCGCCGATTTGCCGGGAGAAGAGCCGTGCAGCAGCTGGCTGCCCGCGACCGCGGCGATCGTGACCGCTGCCGCGGCCGCGACGCCGAGCCAGGTACCGCGGCGGTTACTGAGCCAGAGCGGCCGACGACCGCGCTGAGTGCGGTCGTGCGCCGACGCGGGCGCTGCCAGGACCTCTCTGAGGACATGCCGGGCGTACGGCGAGTCGGCCGGCGGGAGGCTGGCTGGCGGGACGGGGTTGGCGCGGGCGATCTCGCTCTCCACGCGAGCGAGGTCGTTCTCGATGCTGGTCATGAGTCATCCCCCCTTACCGGGGCTGTGTTGCGGACGGGGAGTTCTGGTGCCACGGCGTTCAGGCGGCGGGCGAGTCGATCGCGGACGGCAGCGCGGGCTCGCCGGTAGCGAATCTCGAAGGCGTTAGCGGAGCAGCCGAGGACCGTGGCAGCCTCAGCGTGACTCAGGCCGTCCCAGAGCACGAGTTGCAGGCCTCGCGTTCAGCGGGGCGGAGCATCGGGCGGCGAGGACGCGCTCCGCAGCCCGGTCAGGGCTCGCAACGGGCTGGCTGGCGACGAGGGCTTCGGCGGCCAGCCGCAGGCCGAGGCGGTGCCGGCGCCGGGCTGAGCGCTCGGCGTCGGCCAGTGCCTTACGGGCGACTCCGAAGAACCACAGCCTGTCCTGCGGCGGCGGCGGGACGTCGTCAAGCCGCCGCCACGCGACGGCGAACACCTGAGCGAGGACATCGTCCGCCTAACCGGCGATCTCGGGGAACACGGTGGAGTACAGCCGCTCGAAGCGGGCAGCCCGGTCAGCAGCCGCGGCCGTCATACGCTCTCCAATGCGGAAGGCTCATGCCCCGTAATGGCCGGCGGCGCGCCGGATCCGTCAGGCGGCCAAGGATAGATCGTAAGAGAGCGGTGGGCTATTGGGAGCGCAGTGAACTGACTGTTTCGATGCTGATCTGGCCTTGAGGGCGGAAGGTGCGGCTCTGCCGCGGCAGCAAGGCGATCACGCCGGAGCGCAGGCCGCCTGCCACCAGCTGATCGACACCGGCGACCTACGGCGCAGCAGCCATTTCTTGATCGCCGGAGCTTTGTGGGTGCCGTAGTTGTCGAGATCAGCGCGGCCTGCCGGGCCGGTCCTCATCAGCGAGCCCGCCCAGCCGCCGCGCCAGGAGCCACGGCCGCCACCGTCGGCGAATTCTCTGCGCTCGCGGCGGGCGGCCGGTCATCTTCTCCTGCCGGGCGGCACCGGGGGGCCGGCCGCGGAGCTAGACTGCCGGTCACGATGAGCCAGCTTGTGACTGCGCTGCTGGCCGGGCCGGACGCCGGCCGAGGGTGTGATCCATGACTGTCCCGGCATGGATATGGCCGGCATCGGCGGCGGGACTGATCGCGGTCGTCGTCGCGGAGATCGTGCTAACCGGCCGGCCCGGCGCAGGATCGTTCACCGCGCGCAGGGCGGTCAGCTGGGTCGCGGTCTACGTGTCACTGGCGGTGATCTTCGGGCTCGGCATCGGGATCACGGCCAGCTGGGTGACAGCGGGCCAGTTCTACGCTGGTTATCTCACCGCCGGTATCGGGTTTGCGCTGGTGCTGCGGTCGGTCCTCATCGTGGCCGGGGCGACGGCGCTGAACAGTTACGGCTGGCTGTTCTACCCCCTCGGCGGCGTCCTGGTGTGGACCGCGATCGGCCTGATCACCGGCCGCCAGGACAGCCAGCCAGAGCGGCACGCCCGGCTGATGTCGTGGCTGCGGCGCCGCCTGCTGCCAGCCGGGGAGGATCACGGCCACCGGCTGGTCGTGCGCCGCCCCGGGCGGCGGACGGCGAGCCCCGCGCTGGTGCTGGCCCTGGCGATCGGGCTGGCCGATGTGCTGTTCGCCGTCGACTCGATCCCGGCTGTCTTCGGCATCACCACCAGCGCGTCCCTGATCGTGGCCTGCAACGCGTTCGCGCTGATGGGGCTCCGCCAGCTGTATGCGCTGCTGGCCCGGGTCCTGGACCGGATCGTCTACCTGAACGCCGGCCTCGGGATCATCTGCGCCTTCATCGGCGCCAAGCTGCTGCTGCACGCGCTGCACGGCTCCGGGGCGCGCTGGCCGGCGGAGATCCCGGCCTGGCTGTCGCTGATCGTCGTCGCCGCCGTGATGCTGATCACCGTCATCGCCGGGATGATCAGCAGCAGGCGGACGGCGAGGCAGGCCAGCGGCAATACCGCGCCTGTGACGACCGCGCAGGATGCCGGGGCTGGCCGCCGGGCCCGGCTCACTGCCGAGGAGCGGACGGCGCTGGCGCGCCGCTTCGCCGTCATCGACATCGACGGGAACGGGGTGTGGCAACGCAACGACTATCAGCTGCTGACCCGCAGGCTGTGCGAAACCTTCGGCCATCCCGCCGATTCCGCGGCAGGACGGGCGGTGGCCACGGGCCAGCGTGCCTTGTTCGACTCCCTGCTGTCGCACATGGACGCCGACGGCGACCAGGAAATCACCCAGGATGAGTTCACCGCCACCGTGGGCCACGCCATCGAGGACCGTCCTGGTTTCGACACTGCCGCGCGCACTGCCGCGTGCACCCTGCTCCACATGGCTGATCAGGACGGCAACGGAGCACTTGACGCCGGGGAGTACGCCCGGCTGGCCGCAGTGTACGGCGCCCGCCCCGATCAGGCGGCACGGGCCTTCGGCTGGCTCGACCAGGACCGCAACGGCATGCTGGATACCGCCGAACTAGCCCTGGCGATCAGCCAGTTCTTCACCAGCCGCGACCCTGGTGCCTGCGGCAACGCCGCCTTCGGCCACCCGTGACGATGGCAGCGGCCCGCATGGCCGGCCTGGTGGTCGCCAGCCCTGCCAGCGTGAACGCATTTTCCCAGGGAGTACGACACGGCATCAGGATGCATCCTGGGAAGCCAGTCATCAGGCGGCTGTGCTCCCTCGACTCTCATGCAGCCGACTGCGGGATTACCGTCCCGAGCTGCTCATCCTGGGCTGATGGCAGCGGCAGGTGGGTGGCTGCACCGGCATCCGCCGGGGTGCGTTTCGCTGCCGCGCACCTGCGCCGCCAGGAAGGCCGGCTATCGGCTGGGGAGCGATCGCGGTAGCCCGAACCATGGCAGCACGCTGGCCTCGAAGCGGGTCATGGCGCCGATCTGGTTGCCGGTGAGGGTCAGCACGTACAGGCCGGTCCCGTGGCGGATGCCGTCGGGGGCGCGCAGGTAGACGCCGAAGGCCGGCTGGCCGTTGGCTCGCGTGGGCACGAGGTCGAACCTGCGGCCCGCGCCGAACAGGATGGCGCAGAACCGGGCCACGACGTCCCGGCCCTGGTATTCGAAGGGCATCGGCGGCATCGAGACGAAGACGTCGTCGGTCAGCAGGGCCACCAGCGCGTCCAGATCGGCCGACTCCCACGCGCGGACGAACTTCGCCACGATCGCCTCCTCGGCGGGGGAGCCGAGGGCGGGAGGCGGCTGGTGGCCGGCGGCCGGCGGCAGGCGGTGCTGCAGGCTGGCGCGGGCGCGTTTGAGGGCGCTGGTGACCGACTCGACGGTCGAGTCCAGCATGCCGGCCACCTCGCTGGCGCGGTATCCGAGGACGTCGCGCAGGATGAGTACGGCGACCTGGCGCGGTGGCAGCACTTGCAGGGCGGTCACGAAGGCCAGCGAGATGGCTTCGGCCTGCTCGTAGCGGGCCTCCGGGCCGGGCGGCCCGCCGGCCGCGTCCTCCAGGAGGGCGTCGGGATACGGCTGCAGCCATACGACCTCGCCGAGCCGGGTGGGCTCGGGCGGTTCAACGTTGGGCACGTCCCACTCCTTCGCAGCTCGGCGGCGGGCTGAGCGGAGCGCGTTGAGGCACCGGTTGGTGGTGATCTTGTACAGCCAGGTGCGCAGCGAGGCGCGTTCCTCAGTGAACCCGCCGAGGCCCTGCCAGGCAGCCAGCAGCGTGTCCTGCAGCGCGTCCTCGGCGTCCTGGAAGGATCCGAGCATCCGGTAGCAGTGCACTTGCAGCTCCCGGCGGTACGGCTCGGTCAGCTCCCCGAACGCCTCGCCGTCCCCGGTCCGCGCCCGGGCGATCAGGCCAGATCCCGCCGGTTCCACAAGCGTCACCTTCTTCCCACACCCTGTCGCGTTTCCATCCTGTATGTACACCGCCCGGGGGGGCGAACTGGGCGGCTCGCGGGCGCCCAGTTTCCGGGCGCCGCGGTGTATCCATCACCGACGGCCCGGACGATCCGGGCGCTGGCACTCAGTCGGAGCCGCCGGTGGCGGTAGCCGACAACACCGATAAAGGGAGAACCGAAATGGGAAAGATCGTGATCAGCGAGAACGTCTCGCTGGACGGAGTCACGCAGGACCCGACCGGTGAGGAGGGCTTCAGGCACGGCGGCTGGTTCCTCCAGGTTGGGGATAAGGACCGCGAAGAGTGGGGCAAGGTCGAGTACGCCGAGGCGCTGGGCACCGAGGCCCTCCTGCTGGGTCGGCGGAGCTATGAGTATTTCGCAGCGGGGTGGGCATCCCGGCCTGGCGAGTGGGCGGACAGGTTGAGAAGCCTGCCTAAGTACGTCGTGTCCTCGACCCCCCTCGTAGGTCCTGACTGGAAAAACTCAACGGTCCTCAAAGGCGACGTGGTGAACGAGGTCTCGAAGCTGAAGCAGGCGGTAGACGGAGACATCGTCGTCTACGGCAGTCGTCAGCTCGTGCGCACGCTGATGGAGCACGACCTGGTCGACGAGCTGCGGCTGTCGGTCTACCCGGTCGTGCTCGGGGCTGGCGATCGCCTCTTCGACGAGATCAGCGACAAGAAGTCCATTCGCCCCCTCTGCGCCCGGACCGTCGGTGACAGTCTCGTCACCCTCGCCTACGCGGTCGTCCGGGACGCCTAGCGGACGCCGGACGGCGGCAGCGTTCGGGTAACTCGCTGGCGCTCTCCCCAGGGCAGGAATCCGGGAGAGCGCCCAGCGAGCGGCAAGAAGGCGGACCACTGTGGCAACTGCGTCGGCACGACCGCCACCAGGGCCTCGCCGGGGTCGCCTGTGCATAGCTCAGGCAGGCGGCACGGCAGCCCGGCTCAGCAGGCCGGGCTAGCCTCAGCGAGGCTTCTGCACTGCCAGCCGCGGCCTTTTGGCCTGGTGGGTTTCCGGACAGGTCATGTGGGAGCAGGTCCGTCGCTGCGGTCTGGCGCGTCGGTGGACAGCCGCTGTGCTGTGAGTGTGTCGGCCGCCGCCTTGCTCGCGCTGTTGCCGGTGACAGCGGTGAGGAAGTCCTCCCGGCCCAGGGCGAGGGTACGCAGTGGCTGCTCGGCGGTGACGGTCGCTGTCCGCGGGATGTCGCGAAGCAGCGCGATCTCGCCGAAGCAATCTCCGCGGTGCAGGGATGGCCTGGGCGCGCCTTGCACGCTGACCGCCGCAGACCCGTCGACGATGAGGTGGAAGCGGTCGCCGGCCTCTCCCTCGCGCATGACCACCGCGCCGGCGGGGAACTGGCGCGGTTCGAGCTCGGCCGCGAGCAGATCGATCACCGCCAGCGGCAGCGGCGCGAACATCGGCAGGCTGCGAAGCAGCCCGACCTCCGGGCCCGGCGCGGGCATCGCACGGTCCAGGCGCCTGAAGCGGACGGCGTGTGCCAGGGCGAGGCCCGCAAGCCCGCCGCCCAGCAGCGCGAGGGTGCCGCGGACGCCGAGCACGTGCAGGAGCTGTGGCGTGAGGATCGATCCGGCGGTGAGCCCGGCCAGGGCAACGAACTCCAGCGCGCCGAGCACTTTGCCCGCCGTGCGCGGCCCGGCCAGCCGTGTCACCAGCGTGAAGGCGGCGACGTCGACGACCGCATTGCCGATCCCGACGACGAGGAGAGCCAGGTAGGCGAGGGCCGCAGCCGGCGTGAGGGCAAGAAAAACGAGGGGCAGTCCCCAAAGCAGCAGGCCGGCGATGAAGCTCCGGCCAAGCCGGGTGACGCGGACCGCGCCTGCGGCCACTGCACCGCCGGCCAGGCCACCCGCGCCGAAGGCGGCCGTGAGCCAGCCGACCGCGGACCCGCCGAGAGCAAGGACGTGGACGGCGAGCACGGCGATCAGCACGACGAGCGCGCCGCGGAGCAAGGTCTGGGCGAAGGCCAGGATCGCGACACCGCCCGGAGGAGCCATTCGCAGGAACTCGGCGAGGCCGCTGGTGACGTCGCGTGCGACGTGAGCGGCGCCGCGGCCGGCGAGTTTCGGCGTATCCGGGACGGTGAGCCGCAGCAGCGACAGCGTCGCGGCGGCCAGGCAGCCAGCCGCCGCCGCCATGGCAGCGGCCGGGGCGGCCACGGCGAGCAGGCCGCCGGCCAGAAGCGGCCCGGCCAGGGCCCCCGAGTTCTCCATCACGGCGGTGACGGCATTCGACGCGGCGAGCTCGGCTGGCGTGCGCACCAGCCAGGGCAAAACGGCAGCCTGGAGCGGACGGTAGGTTCCCGCGAGCGCCGAACTGGCGGCGCCGGCAGCGATGACCGCGGCCGGCGGCTGGCCAAACGCGGCAAGGAGCGCCGCAGCCGCCAGCAGAACCACGCGAACGCCGGTCATCCAGCGCAGCAGGCGATCGCGCCGCAGCCGGCTGGTCAGACCAGTCAGGACCAGGGCCACCCCCATGCCCGCCAGGGTCCTGCAGGCGGCATAACCAGCAACCAGGGCAGCGCCGCCCACGCCGAGCGCGTACACCACCAGCGCGACGGTGCCTGCCAGCTCGCCCGTGATCGACATGCCGTAGCCAAGCTCGATCCGCCGCATATCGGGGAGCTGGAGCGCGTCGCGAACCGTTCCCACTCAGCCCTCCCGTCGAGGTGGGCGCCCTAGCACGCGCCGCAGCCGCCGATGCCCCAATGTCCGGGGCGGC
>WNFN01112105.1_pt1 | contig 15891 bp, 15 predicted proteins | sample 5400161 | NCBI WGS metagenome assembly WNFN01 (sample SAMN13153353, study PRJNA577476) | soil metagenome | isolation source: 80 cm saprolite on Douglas fir-dominated hillslope | place: USA:California | collected 2013-09-17
AGCGCCCGCTCGGCCAGCGCGCCGTGCCCGATCTCGCGCCGCTTCGGCGAGCCGACCCGGCCGGTCTCGCCGGTGGAGTACGGCGGCATGTTGTAGTTGTGCATGTAGCGCTTGGTGCGCTCCGGGTTGAGCGTGTCGATCGACTGCTCCATCCGGAGCATGTTCAGCGTAGTGACGCCCAGGATCTGGGTCTCGCCGCGCTCGAACAGCGCCGAGCCGTGCACTCGGGGCAGCACGCCCGCCTCGGCGGACAGCTGCCGGATATCGGTCAGGCCGCGGCCGTCAATCCGCACTCCATCGCGGATGATCCGCTCCCGGACCAGCTTCTTGGTCAGCGACCTGAACGCGGCGCCGATCTCCTTCTCCCGGCCCTCGAACTGGCCGCCCAGCCGCTCACCCGCGAGGGCCTTGACCCGGTCGGTCTCGGCCTCCCTGGCCTGCTTGCCGGCAATCGTCAGAGCCTTGGCCAGGTCGTCGGAGACCTCGCCGGCCAGCGCGTCATAGACGTCCTGGTGGTAGTCGACGAACACCGGGTACTCGGCGACCTCCTTGGCGGCGTGCGCCGCCACCTGAAGCTGCCCCTCGCAGAGGGCCTTGATGAACGGCTTGGCCGCCTCCAGCCCCTCGGCCACGGTGTCCTCGGTGGGCCGGACCGCCCCGCTGCCGGAATCGGCGATCAGCCGCAGCGTGCTGGCGGTGGACTCGGCCTCCACCATCATGATCGCGACGTCGCCGTCGCCGAGCACCCGGCCGGCCACCACCATGTCGAAGGTGGCGTCCGCGAGCTGCGAGTGGGTCGGGAAGCCAACCCACTGGCCCTTGATCAGGGCGACCCGGACGCCGCCGATCGGCCCCGAGAACGGCAGGCCGGCCAGCTGGGTGGAGAGCGAGGCCGCGTTGATCGCGACCACGTCGTAGAGATGCTCGGGATGCAGGGCCATGATCGTCTCGACGATCTGGATCTCGTTACGCAACCCGTGCGTGAACGACGGCCGCAGCGGCCGGTCGATCAGGCGGCAGGTGAGGATCGCGTCCTCGGACGGGCGGCCCTCCCTACGGAAGAACGAGCCGGGAATCCGGCCCGCCGCGTACATCCGCTCCTCACAGTCGACTGTGAGCGGGAAGAAGTCGAGGCCTTCCTTCGGGTGCTTGGACGCAGTGGTCGCGGACAGCACCATGGTCTCGTCGTCGAGATACACGACGGCCGACCCTGCGGCGAGACGGGCCAGCCGGCCGGTCTCGAACCGGATCCTATGAACTCCGAATGAGCCGTTGTCGATGACGACCTCGGCCGTATGCACACCCTCCTGGATTCCAGTCACGGGTGAGACCTCCTTTTGCTGAGGTTCCGCGTCTGCCCGCCACTGGTGGAGCACGCTCCGGCCGTCTGGCCGGGCCGGCTGCCGGCCGGTCTTCGATCGAAGCCCTCGGCCCGGGGTGCGCTGACGCCCCCTGACCCGAGAACCACTACCGAGGACCGGCCCTTGGGCGCCCTAGGCGCTCCTGGGCCGGGGCCGCGGGACGTCGTTCTGTTGCTTTCTGTATTTAGTTATCCGCCCGCCGGGTCTGGCCCAGCGGGCGGCTTGCCCTCAACCTACCTGCGCAGGCCGAGGTTTTCGATCAGCGCCCGGTAGCGGGCGATGTCCTTCCTGGACAGGTACTGCAGCAGCCGCCTGCGGCGGCCGACCAGCAGCAGTAGCCCGTGGCGGCTGTGGTGGTCATGCTTGTGCACCTTGAGGTGCTCGGTAAGGTCCTGGATCCGCCGGGTCAGCAGCGCGACCTGGACCTCCGGCGAGCCGGTGTCACCCTCACTGGTCGCGTGCCCGGCGATGATCTCTTTCTTCACGGCGGTCTCGAGCGGCACGTTGCTCCCTGGTTGCTTGCTTGATCGTCATCGGACGCCCGGCGGGTATTCCCGGGACGCCGATCGGGGCAGGGACCACCGCGCGCGGTCCAGACGCGACAGGTTCCCTTGGCTAGCCGCATGAGGGCGCAGCTAACCGGGCCAGATACTCCGGCCGATCATTAACCATACCATGCGGTCCGCACCACATAACGGTAAGTACGCCAGCCAGCCTGGGAAGCATGCCCGGCTTACCCGGGCGCGACCACCGCGCGCGCGGCTTCGACATCGGCGCGCATCTGCTCGACCAGCCCGGCGACGGAGTCGAACCTGGTCATGCCGCGGAGCCTGGCCACGAAGTCCACCGCCACGTGCACCCCGTACAGGTCGAGGTCGTCGCGGTCCAGAGCGTAGGCCTCGACGGTGCGCTCGCGCCCGTCGAAGGTCGGGTTCGTGCCGACCGAGATCGCGGCGGGCCAGCGTTCCTGCTCCAGGCCTGCGGCGTCGAGGCTGGTGAGCCAGCCCGCGTAGATGCCGTCCGCGGGGATCGCCGTATGCGGCAGCGTCTCCAGGTTGGCGGTCGGGAAGCCGAGCCCCCGGCCGCGCTGCTGGCCCCGCACCACCACGCCCTCGACCCGGTGCGGGCGTCCCAGGTCGCGCGCGGCGGCCACCACGTCCCCGGCCGCGAGCAGCTCCCTGATCCCGGTCGACGAGATCCTGACGCCGTCGTCGGCCAGCAGGGGCTCTGCCTCGGCCACGAAGTCGTACTTCTCGCCGAGCTCCGCGAGCAGCGCGACGTTACCCGCGGCGCGGTGGCCGAACCGGAAATCCTCCCCCACCACCACCCGGGCCGCGTGCAGCCGGTCGACGAGGACGGCCCGCACGAACTCGTCCGGCCCCAGGCGGGAGAACTCGCGGGTGAACGGCAGCACGCAGACCGCGTCGGCACCCAGCCCGGCCAGCAGCTCGGCGCGCCGCCGGGCGGTGCACAGGAACGGCGGATGGGATCCGGGCCTGACCACCTCATCCGGGTGCGGGTCGAAGGTGACCACCACCACCGGCAGCCCGAGTTCCCGCGCCACCTCCACGGCCCGGCCGACGATGCGCTGATGACCCCGGTGCACGCCGTCGAAGACGCCGATCGTGACCACGGAGCGACCCCAGCCGTCCGGCACGTCGTGCAGGCCCTGCCAGCGGTGCATGTTGGATCCTTCCCCCCGGGTCGCTCGGCGGTGACGCTCCAAGCCTGCCATGCGATCTGCCGCGCTGTCGGCCTGGCGCCTGGTGCTCGGGTCGGCGCGGGCGGTCAGGGAGCGAACACCGCGAGCGGCCTGGCCTGCCCGCCCTCCTCGGTGAGCAGCGCGATCAGCGAGCCGTCCGGGCCGAACGCCGCGACCGGTCCCGCGCCCGGCCCGGCCGCCCGGTCGGCCACGGTGGCCGGCAGCCTGGCCCCGTGCGCGGCCAGGCGCGCCTGCTCGGCGGTGAGATCCCGGCGCCGATCTCATAGGGCCCGACCCGGGTGCGCCGCAGCGCGGTGAGGTGGCCGCCCACCCCGAGCGCGGTGCCCAGGTCGCGGGCCAGGGCCCGGATGTAGGTCCCGCTGGAGCAGGTCACCGTGACGTCCACGTCCAGCAGGTCCCCGCGCCGGTGCACGGCCTGGATGTCGAAGGCCCGAACGGTCACGGTCCGGGCCGCGAGCTCAGGGGGGGCGCCCTCGCGGGCCAGCCGGTAGGCGCGCTTCCCGCCCACCTTGATGGCGCTGAAACCCGGCGGGACCTGCCGGATCTCGCCGGTCAGGGCAGCGGTGGCCGCGTGCAGGGCAGCGTCGGAGAGCCCGGCCGCCGACGTCTCGGCGAGTATCTCGCCGTCGGCGTCGTCAGTGCCGGTGGCCTGGCCGAGCCGGATCGTCGCGGAGTACTCCTTCTCGGTGAGCGCGAGGTGACCGAGCAGCCTGGTGGCCTTCTCCACCCCGATCACGAGCACCCCCGTCGCCATGGGGTCCAGCGTGCCCGCGTGCCCGACGCGGCGGGTTCCGGCCAGGCGGCGGATCCGGCCCACGACGTCGTGCGAGGTCAGGCGGGGTGGCTTGTCGACGATGACCAGGCCGCTGGCCGCGATCGCCGGGCTGCGCGCCCCGGTCACCGGCCGATGTCCGCTCCGCCCGTCCCGCCCGCGCCTGAACGTTCCGGCTGGCCTGAACGGTCCATCGCGCCCGGCTGGTCCGGGCCGGGTGGCCCATCCGCGAGCTGCTGCCGCAGCGCGGTCATGACCTCGTCGGCCGGGCCATGCGCGGTGAACCCGGCCGCCAGGGAATGCCCGCCCCCGCCCAGGGCCACGCACGCGCGCCCGACGTCCGCCCGGCCCTTGGACCGGACCGATGCCTGCCAGTTCCCGTGGTCATCTTCCTTGAGGACGACCGCCACGTCGGCCTCGTCGGACCGGCGCACCACGTCGATGACCGACTCGGCGACCTCGAACGGCAGCCCGTGCGCGGCCCGGTCACCGCGGGTCACCGTGGTCCACACCAGCCCGTGGCCGCGCGCACCGTCCGGCTCGAGCTGCGCTCGTCCCAGCGCCGCGGACAGCAGGCCCTGAAATCCGAACGGAGTGCGGTCCCAGAGCTCGTGCGCTACCACTCCCGGCTCGATGCCGGTCTCCAGCAGCCGCGCCGCGAGCCGGTGCACCCAGGGCGATGTCGTCGAGTACCTGAACGAGCCGGTGTCCGTGACCAGCCCCGTATACAGGCCGAGCGCCATGTCCCGGGAGATGTCCACGCCGAGCCGGTCGATCAGGTCGCAGGCGAGCACCGCGGTCGCGGCGGCGGCCGGGTCGACCAGGTTCACGGTGCCGAAGCCGGTGTTGGAAGCGTGATGATCGAGGACGATCAGCTCCTCCGCCGCCGCCGCGCTGGCCTCCAGCATGCCCAGCCGGTCCACGCTGGCGACGTCGAAGGTGACCATGACCTGCGGCCGCTGCGGAAAGACGTCCGGCGGGCTGAGCAGGTCCGCGCCCGGGAGGAAGCGGAGGATGCGCGGAATCTCGAACGGCAGATCACCGAACGAGGCGACGATGCGCGCCGGGGCTGAGCCGGGCGGCCGCTCAGCCGGGCCGCGGGCCCGCAGCGCATGCGCCACCGCCAGCATCGAGCCGAGCGCGTCTCCGTCGGGCCTGACGTGGCAGGCCAGGCAGATCTCGGCGGCCCCGTTGAGTGCATTGATCGCCCGCGACCATTCGGCGTCGAGACCCGGCGCGCGGGGCGCGTCTGGATCGGGCTCACTCACGGCGTGAGTATCTCGCGCGGCCGTCACCAGCCGCCGGGTAATCGCCGAGAGGACCGCGCGAGCTGCCGGAGCCCGTCTCCGGGTCCGCGTCCGGATCGTGGCCCGGCTCCTCGCCGGAGTCCGCACGGACCCGGTATGGGTCGGGCTCGCCGGCCGGCTCGGCGCCCTCCCTCGCGGCGGCGACGGCCGCGTCAGCCATCCGGGCCCGGGCTACGAGCTCCTCGATGTTCCTGGCCGAGTCGGGCACGGTGTCCGGCTCAAAAGTGATCGACGGCGTGTGCTTCAGGCCGGTCTGCCTGCCGACCTCGGAACGGATCACGCCGGTGGCGCTGGCCAGCGCGGCGGCCGATGCCGCGCGTTCCTCGGCGGAGCCGTAGACCGTGTAGAACACGGTCGCCTCGCGAAGATCGCCGGTGAGCCGGGCCTCGGTCACCGTGACGAAGCCGAGCCGCGGGTCCTTGATCCGTCGCTCCAGCATCTCGGCCACGATCTGCGCTATCGCCTCGCCGAGCCTGCGCGCCCGGGCTGCGTACATTGCTCGCTCACTCCTCCTCGGTGAAGAGCCGCTGCCGGGCGGACAGCAGCTCGATATCGGGGCGGCCCGCGACGAAGCGCTCGCAGGCGTCGAGGATCTCGACGGCGCGCGCCGCCGTCGAGGCCGCCACCGCTACGCCGATCTCCGCCCGCCGGTGCAGGTCCAGGTGCCCGGTCTCGGCCACGGAAGCACCGGGGAACCGCCGGGTGACGTCGGCGATCAGCGGCCGGACCGCTGATCGCTTCTGCTTCAGCGAACGCACGTCGCCGAGCATCACGTCCAGGGTCAGGGCGCCGACATACACTCTGCTATCCCCGCTGTCAGGCGCGCGGCGTCTCCCGCATCTCGAACGTCTCGATCACGTCGCTGATCCTGATGTCGTTGTAGCCGATCCCGATGCCGCACTCGAAGCCCTCGCGGACCTCGGTCGCGTCATCCTTGAACCGGCGCAGCGACGCGACGGTGAGGTTGTCAGAGATCACGACGCCGTCGCGGACCAGGCGGGCCTTGCTGTTGCGAGTGATCGTGCCGGAGCGGACGATGCAGCCGGCCACGTTGCCGACCCTGGGCACCCGGAAGACCTCCCGCACCTCCGCGGTGCCCAGCTGGGCCTCCTCGAAGATGGGCTTCAGCATGCCCTTGAGCGCGGCCTCGACTTCCTCGATCGCCTGGTAGATGACCGAGTAGTAGCGGATGTCCACGCCCTCGCGCTGAGCCAGCTCGCCGGCCCGGCCTGCCGGCCGGACGTTGAAGCCGATGATCACGGCCTCGGAGGCGATGGCCAGGTTGACATCGTCCTGGGTGATCGCGCCGACGCCGCGGCCGATGACCCGCAGCACCACTTCCTCGCCCACATCCAGCTGGACCAGGGCGTCTTCCAGCGCCTCGACCGAGCCGGACACGTCACCCTTGATGATGAGCAGCAGCTCTTCCCGCTCACCCGACTTGAGCGCCGACTCCAGGTCCTCCAGGGTGACCCGCGGCCGCCGCTGGGCGAACATCGCGGTCCGCTCCCTGGCCTCGCGCCGCTCGGCGATCTGCCTGGCCACCCGGTCGTCGTCGACCACCAGGAAGCTGTCACCGGCACCGGGAACCGCCGAGAGGCCGAGCACCAGCGCCGGCCGGGACGGCGGTGCCTCGGTGACCTGGTCGCCGTTCTCGTCCAGCATGGCCCGCACCCGGCCGAACGCCTCGCCGCAGACGATCGAGTCGCCCACCCGCAGCGTTCCGCGCTGCACGAGGACGGTGCCGACCGGTCCCCGGCCCTTGTCCAGATGCGCCTCGATGGCCACGCCCTGGGCCTGCTGGTCGGGATTGGCGCGCAGGTCGAGCTCGGCGTCGGCGGTCAGCACGATCCGCTGCGGGTCGGCGCCCTCCTTGTCGATCTTGTTGACCGCCACCACGATCGGCACGCCGGCCGCCTGGGCGTGGTTGAGCGCCTCAGTGGTCTGCGGCTTCACCCCGTCGTCCGCGGCGACCACGAGCACGACCAGGTCGGTCGTCTCCGCGCCGCGGGCGCGCATCGCGGTGAAGGCCTCGTGACCGGGGGTGTCGATGAACGTGATCTTCCGTTCCTGGCCGTCGACCTTGGTGTTGACCTGGTACGCGCCGATGTGCTGGGTGATCCCGCCTGCCTCGTGCGCCACCACGTTCGTGTGCCTGATCGCGTCGAGCAGCTTGGTCTTCCCGTGGTCGACATGGCCCATCACGGTGACCACCGGCGGGCGGGCCTCCAGGTCGCCCTCGTCGCCCTCGTCCTCGCCGAACTCGATGTCAAAGGCCTCGAGGAGCTCGCGGTCCTCCTCCTCCGGCGAGACCACCTGAACCGTGTAGTTCAGCTCGGCGCCGAGCAGCTGCAGCGTCTCGTCGTTCACCGACTGTGTCGCGGTCACCATCTCGCCCAGATGGAAGAGCACCTGGACCAGCGAGGCCGGGTTCACGCCGATCTTGTCGGCGAAGTCGCTCAGCGACGCGCCCCGTGACAGCCGGATCACCTGCCCGTTGCCGCGCGGGATCTGCACGCCGCCGATCGACGGCGCCTGCATGTTGTCGAACTCCTGGCGCCGCTGCCGCTTCGACTTCCTGCCGCGCTGCGGCCGTCCGCCCGGACGCCCGAAGGCGCCCTGCGTGCCGCTCCGGCCGCGACCGCCGCCGGGACGGGTCGCCGGCCCAGCACCGGGCCGCTGGCCCCCGGCGCCGCCGCCGCCGCCGCCACGCGGGCCGGTACCCGGACCCGCGCCCGGGCCGCCCCGGCCGCCGGGCCGGGCGCCGGTGCCGGGGCCGCTACGGCCGCCAGGCCCTCCGGGGCCTCCTGAGCCTGCGAAACCGCCGGGCCCCCGCGAGCTAACCGGCCTGGGCGGCATGCTGCTCGGGCTGGGACGGGGCCCGCCCGGCCGCGGCCCGCCGGGTCGCGGGGCCTCCGAGGGGCCGCCGGGGCCGGGCCGCGCGGGGAAGCGCGTGCCGCCTGGCCGGGGCGGGCCTGAGGGCCCGGGCCTGGGGGCCTGCTGGCTGGTGCCTGCGGGACCGCCCGGCGCCCCGCCGCCGACCGGGCCCGGCGCTCCGGGCTGGCCGGGCCGGGCGCCTCGAGGCGCCGATCCCATTCCGGTCGCGGTCGAGCTGAACGGGTTGTTGCCCGGCCGCGGGCGTCCTGGCCGCGGCGGCCCCGGCGTGCCCGAGGGGGTCCGGGCCGGCGAGCCGCCTGGCCTCGGCGTGCCAGCCGGTGACGCGCCAGGACCCGGGCGCGGGCCGGTCGGCCGCAGGGCGCCGGGGGTCCCGGTGCCGGGCGTGCTGGTGTCGGGCGTGCTGGTATCAGCGGCCGGGGTCCCTGCCGCTGCGGCCGGCGCATCCGGCTGACCATGCGGGAACGGGACCGGCGGCCGCGGCGGGCTCGGCACCTGGGCGGGCTGGCCTCCCGGGCACGGGGGGGCTGCTGCCGTTGATACCGGACCGGCCGTCCTGCCCGTCCCGGGCCGCGACGGCATCGGCCGCGCTCGGCGCGGCCGCGGCCGCCGCCGCGGGTGCGGCGGGTGCTGATGCTGGCCCGCCTGGTGCTGACGCGGCCGACTGCGCGGCCGGCACTTCTCCGCGTGCCCCGACCCGCGCCTGCTTGGGCTGCTGGGTCGCGAACGCTTCCTTGAGCCTGCGGACGACCGGCGCCTCGATCGTGGAGGACGCCGAGCGCACGAACTCGCCCATTTCCTGGAGCTTGGCCATCACGGCCTTGCTCTCTACCCCGAACTCCTTCGCGAGTTCGTATACCCGGACCTTCGCCACTGCGCTCCCTCTACTCGGTCCGGCTCGGCCGGACCAGTCAGCCGGTCGGGGCAGCGCGTGCTCCGTCCGGCGTCAGCCTCTGTTGTTCATCGCCACATGCTCATCGGTCGCTCATCGCAATCTCAGCCTGCTCTCCCCGGGCCGGGTTGCCCCGGCCCTGCGATTCGTCCCGCCCGCCCTGCTCTCGTCCGACCCGCCCTCATCCGTCCGGCCGCGACCCGGCAGGTCGCTGTGCCGCAAACTGCCCCGTCGTGACTGACCAAGATACTCGGCGAGCCCGCCGGTCCCAAGCGGTCCCGGCAGTCGCAGTGCCCGCGCGAATGCCCGCCGGCGCTGCGCTTCCTCGAAGCATCCCAGGCTGGGATGCAGGTATGCGCCCCGGCCAGGCCTTCGCGCCGGCGGATCGGGAACGATCTCGTTCCCGGCTGCCACCAGGCGAAGCAAGTCAGACTTAGCCGCGCGGGCTCCGCATCCCACACAGGTCCGGATCGCTGGCGCGTGCCGGGCCGGCTGCGGATACCGCGTGACCATCTCCGCCAAGCTTACAGTGCTTGCCCTAGCGGGGAAGACCCCCCTTCAACCCCCCGCCGCGGAGCAAGCTCCGCGAGCAGTGCTTGCCCTAGGGGGGCGACCCCCCTTCAACCCCCGTGGTACCCGCTGGCCCCGGGGCCCCGCCCGTGTCCCCTGCCCCCCTCACGGCGCTTGCCAGCGCCCCGTCCGGACGGCCCGCCCGGCCCCCGCTCTCGCGACCCTCACCGGCCGGTCCCGCGTTCTCCGGCGCGACCGAGGCAGTGAAGGGGGCAGGGGAGGCGGGCGGGGCATCGGTTCCGGGGCTGTCGGGCCGGATATCGATCCGCCAGCCGGTCAGTCGGGCCGCCAGCCGTGCGTTCTGGCCCTCCTTGCCGATCGCCAGCGACAGCTGGTAATCGGGCACGATCACCTGGGCGACCCGCGCCTGGCCATCCACGATGATGACCCGGGAGACCCGGGCGGGAGACAGTGCGTGGGCGACGAACTCGGCGGGATCGGGCGAGAAGTCGACGATGTCGATCTTCTCTCCGTGCAGCTCGGTCATCACGTTGCGGACCCGGCTGCCCATCGGGCCGATGCAGGCGCCCTTGGCGTTCACGCCCTGCTGTCGCGAGACCACAGCGATCTTGCTGCGGTGCCCGGCCTCGCGGGCGATGGCCGCGATCTCGACGGCCCCGGAGGCAATCTCGGGCACCTCCAGGGCAAAGAGCTTTTTCACCAGGTTCGGATGCGTACGGGACAGGGTCACCGACGGCCCGCGGTAGCCCTTGCGGACGTGCAGCACGTAGCACCGCAGCCGCTCCCCGTGCACGTAACGCTCGCCGGGCACCTGCTCGGTCGGCGGCAGTATCGCCTCCAGCTTGCCCAGGTCTACCAGGACGGCCCGCGGGTCCTTGCCCTGCTGGATCACTCCGGCCACGATGTCACCCTCGCGGCCCGCGTACTCGCCGAACGTGAGCTCGTCTTCCGCGTCGCGCAGCCGCTGCAGGATGACCTGGCGAGCCGTGGTCGCGGCGATACGGCCGAACCCGGCCGGCGTGTCGTCGTATTCCCGCGTCACGGTGCCGTCCTCGGCCGTCTGGCTCGCCCAGACGGTCACGTGCCCGCTGCCCCTGTTGATCTCGACCCGCGCCGTGGCCGCGGCCCCTTCGGTCCGGTGATAGGCGACGAGCAGCGCGTCCTCGATGGCCTTGATGGCCAGGTCCATCGAAATGTCCTTCTCGGCTTCCAGGCCGCGCAGGGCGCTAAGATCAATGTCCATCGGGTCCCTCCTCATCTGCGCCCAGGTCCGCGCAGTCCGGCCCGCCCAGCCCGCCCGTACCCGGCCCGCCCTCGTGAGCGTCCAGCGGAGCGAACTCGATCTGTATCCTCCCCGGGCCTAGTTCGGAGTAGCCGAACTCCCGGCTCTCTCCGTCAACGTCGAGCCGCACTCCGTGGGGGTCCGTCCCGGTGATCCGTCCCGTGACGGCCTGCGAGTCAGCGGCGCCGCCCGGGCCGTTATGGGCGGTCCACGCCCGGCGAGGACACCTCTAGGGTGTAGGACGACTCGCCCATCGCGGCCGCACGGTCGAGCGTGGCCGAGACCTCCCGGCTGACCAGGGCGATATCGTCAAGGCTGACTCCCCCGTCGGCGTCAATGACCACGCGCAGCAGTCGCCGCCGGCCGGCCGAGGTGATCCGGACGTTCTCCAGGTCCATCCCCATCGCGGCTACCGCCGGCTCAAGCAGGCCGACGATCTGCTCAGCGTCCGCGGACCCGCCCCGCGGCGCTGACCGCGGCGAACCGTGACGGGAGTTACCGTTCATCACGACCTCCTCGCCCGCGACCTGTGCTGTTGTCCCGATCTGCCCTAGGGGGAAGCCCCCCGTTCAACCTCCCGCCGCGGAGCGAGCTCCGCGACCAGTCAGCCTCTAGCCTAACTGGGACGGCCAGTACCTGGGCGGTAGCCCGTCGTGCCGGGTGTCGGTCCGACCTCGGCGATCGGGCGCATGACATGCTGGGAGCCCGCGCGGGCAAGGAGGCCCGACATCCGGCCGGAGGCACCATCAGCGAGCTGGAGGGCGCGGCGCCGCCTGGACTGAGGAGCGAGGGACGAGCGACGAGGGAAGGCGGTGCCTCAGGGCGCCCCGGAAGCGAGCGGGCGGCACTGTGGCGGCAGATCCGACGCGCCGAGCAGTGATCGCGGCCGCTGCGGCGCTGCCGCTGGCCGCGATGTCGGGCTGCGACGGCGTCGACGTGCTCGCCAACCCTCCGCCGCAGGCCCCCGACGTCGGCCTGCTGCGAGCGGCGATCACCGCCGAGCGGCTGATGATCACCCAGTATGCCGACGTGCTGCGCGGCCTGGGGAGGGGCTCACCGGCCGCTCTCACGCGGGCCCTGGAGCCGCTGCTGGCCGAGCACCGCGCGCACCTCGCCCAGCTGCAGTCCCGCCTGATCGTGCCGGCCGGCAGCGCGTCGCCGTCGCCCTTGCCATCGCGCGGCACCGCGGGCGCGCCCGCCGTGCCGACGGCTCCCGCAGCGGCTGTCGCATTCCTGCGAGGCGCCGAGCACGCCGCGGCCAGCGCCATGCTGGACCGGCTGCGGGGCGCCTCTGCCTCGCTGGCTCAGCTCTTCGCCAGCATCTCGGCGTCGGAGGCGACGCACGTGCCGGCCCTGGACGACGCCGTTCGCGACGCTACCGGGGGGGCAGGCTCATGAGCGAGCTGCACGGGCACAGTGAAGGGGGCATGGGGAGGCGGGCGGCGCCCCGGAAGCGAGCGGGGGGCACCTCATGAGCAGCCGGGCCCGACGAGCCGCCCAGCCTGCTTTTGCCCCGCGGGCCGGGCCGCCGGGCACGATCGGGGCCCTGCAGTCGGCGCTGGCGGCCGAGCACGCCGCGGTCTACGGCTACGGGGTGGTCGGCGCCTACCTGACCGCAAGCATCCGGACGACGGCCGCGGCCGACTGGGTGGCGCACCAGAACGCGAGGGACGAGCTCGAGGCCATGCTCCGGTCCAGGGAATCGCAGCCGGGACCGGCCGCCGTCGCCTACCGGCTGCCGATCACCGTGCGGACCTCAGGCGAGGCTGTCTCGCTCGCCGCCATCCTCGAGGAGCGGATCGCCACGGCCTATCTCGGCCTGGTGGCGCTGAGTTCCCCGGCGCTCAGGGAGTTCGGCGCGCTCGGAGTGCGGGCGTCCGCTCTGCGCGCAGCGGCCTGGCGCGGGAGCACCGTCCCCTTCCCTGGCTTGACAGCCGCCGTGCTCGCCATACCGCAGCGGCGGCCGGCTGGCGACCGCGAGGCTAGCGGCTAGCCCTAAGGGCACGACTCCCCTTCAACGTCTGCTTGTCGAGCAAACTCCGCGAGCAGTGTTAGCCCCAGGGGGGACGACCCCCCTTCAACTCCCGCCGCGGAGCAAGCTCCGCGAGTCCTAGTCGCGCGCCGCGAGGACCTGCTTGATCATGGCGGCGGCGCCCTCAAGGTCCTCCCCGGACGCGATCCGTTCCGCCCACGACCACCAGAACCACCACGTGCCGTCCTGGCCGCGCCCGGTGTAGACGTCCTCAGCGAGGACGGACGCCGCCGGGTTCACCACATGCAGGCTCGGAACGCGCCCCGGCGGCACCATCAGGCTGGCCCGCAGCCCGTGGTGGGAAAGCACCTCTGCGAGCCCTTCGAGCCGGCTCAGATAGGTCTGCAGCGCCCGCGCCGACCCCCGGGCTTGCTGGACTTCCGTGATCATAGAGTCACCCCTAGTAGCCGAAGTACAGCATAGAGTAATGACATTGTTAATGATGCACCCGACGCAAGCTAGATGCAACATGCATAGCGAAATTCGCATCTCATCTTGAGATCGTTACAGCGATGGTTTCCCGCCTAGTGACTGGACGCCGCGCCGCTCCGGCGGCCACACTAAAGATCCCCTAGCACGTCAGGGCGCTTGGGTGGAGGTGACAGATGGCTACCGAGCACAGTCCGACGGTCCGGCGGCGCCGACTCGCGCTCGAACTCAGGAGGCTGCGCGAGGCGGCCCGACTAACCTGTGAAGAGGTCGCGGATCACCTGGAATGCTCCGCCTCGAAGATCAGCCGCGTCGAGACCGGGCGCGTGTCGGTCTCGCCCCGGGACGTCCGCGACATGCTCGACCTCTACGGCGTGCCCGCCGAGCAGCGGGAGAGCCTGGTCCAGCTGGCGCGCGACTCGCGCCAGAAGGGCTGGTGGCATGCGTTCAGCGACACCATGCAGCCTCAGATGGCCACCTATGTCGGCCTGGAGAGCGCGGCCTCGGAGATCCGGATCTACGAGGTCAGCCTGATCCCCGGCCTGCTGCAGACCGAGGACTACGCCAGGGCCGTGATCAGGGCCGGGATGATGAACAGCCCCAGCGAGGACGTGGAGCGCAGGGTCGCGCTGCGGATGGCCCGCCAGCCCGCCGTCACCCGGGATGACCCGCCGAAGATCTGGGCGGTGCTGGACGAGGCCGCGCTGCGGCGCCGGGTCGGCGGCGCCGGCCTGATGCGGCTGCAGCTTGAGCACCTGCTCGCGCAGGCCGCGCTGCCGAACGTTGCGGTGCAGGTGATCCCGTTTGCCGGGGGCGCGCATCCTGCCATGGGCCGGCCGTTCATCATCCTGGTCTTCCCAGAGCGGGTCGACACCGACGTGGTCTACCTCGAGGACCTGACCAGCGCCCTGTACGTGGAGGACGTCGCCGAGGTCGACCGCTACAACGTGTTCTTCAATCACCTGCGGGCCACGGCGCTGTCGTTCGACGACTCCTCGGCCCTGGTCGCATCGGTGCTCAAGGAGATGTAGCCGGCCAGGCGGTGCTAGCCCTGCGCCTAGCGCAGCAGGGCCGGGAGGGGCTCGGCGTGCAGCACCGTCAGCCGGGACACCGCGCGGGTCAGCGCGACGTAGAGCCGGTGCAGCCCTCGCGACTCGGCCGCCGCGATCCGGCCCGGCTCGACGACGATGACCTGGTCGAACTCCAGGCCCTTGGCCAGGGTGACCGGGACCACGGTGAGCTGCTGGCTCTCGGAGTCGCCGTCGAGCACGGCGTGCGCCAGGCTGGCCTGGCGCAGGATGCCGGACAGCCCCGGCACCTGATCATCGGCCGCGATCACCGCGGCCGAACCCGGGCGGGTCAGCGCATCCGCGCAGGCGGCGGCCAGGGCGCCGGGCAGCGTTCGCAAGGTCGCTGCGGTGATCACGAGCGACCCCGGGTCCTGGCGGACGGAGCTGGCGGGGGTCAGGCCCGGGGCGATGTGACCGAGCAGCCTGCTGGCGAAGTCGAGAATCTGGCGCGGCACCCGGTAGCCGCTGTCCAGGACCCTGAGCCCGGCATCCTCCTTGCCGAGGTGCGCCAGCAGTTGCGCCCAGCTCGCGGTGGCCCAGGGCGTCGTGCTCTGCGCAATGTCGCCGAGCACGGTGGCCGATCCGGTCGCGCAGCGGCGGCCGATCGCGCGGCATTGCATTGGCGACAGATCCTGCGCCTCATCCACCACCACGTGGGCCAGGCTCGGCGTCCGCTCGATCAGGTCGCGCGCCTCGTCGATGAGCACCATATCCGCCGCCGACCAGCGCGCGGAGCCCGGTCCCCGCGGCGCCGTGCCCCAGCTGATCGCGGCCTGCTCGTCGGGCTGTAGCAGGCCGGAGCCTGCGCTGGCGAGCAGGCCGGGGTCGGAGAGCAGCCGGAACACCAGCCGGACCGGGTCGGCCTTCGGCCAGATGGCGTCCACCGCCTCCCGCACCGGCCTGGTCCGGCGCACCGCCTCGTGGGTCCGGTCATCGCAGGTCTCGCCGGCCGCTTCCATCCTGGTCAGGATCACGTGCGCGATGCGGTGCGAGAGCATCTCCCGGCCCGTTCCGTAACGCACCCCCCGCGAGCGCAGCTCGTCGACCAGCGCCGCGAGTTCACCGGCCGGGACCCGCCACCGCCTGGAGCCGCGGGCCAGCATGATCGCGTTGGCGGGCTCGGCCAGCTGCTGCCACAGGGCGCGCCGCAACACCTCGGCCATCCTCGCATCGCCCTTGGTCCTCGCCGCGCGCTCGGGATCGACGGCGCGGACCGGAACCGTGGTCAGCAGATCGGTTACTGACAGCTGGGTCACGTCCAGCTCGCCGAGAGCCGGCAGGACGTTGCGGATATAGGCGAGGAAGGCCCGGTTCGGCCCGACCACGAGCACGCCGCCGCGGCGCATCCGTTCGGAGTACGCGTACAGCAGGTAGGCAACGCGGTGCAGCCCGACGGCCGTCTTGCCGGTGCCGGGAGCACCCTGAACGCACACCGTCTGGTCCGCGGCGGCGCGCACGATGTCGTCCTGGTCCGGCTGGATCGTCGCCACGATGTCGCGCATCGGGCCGGATCTCGGCCGCTCGATCTCCTCGATCAGAATCGCGCTGGTGGCTGGCCCCGTGGCAGTGTGCCCGGTGAAGTCCTCGTCCTCGTACG
>WNFN01015539.1_pt1 | contig 15883 bp, 10 predicted proteins | sample 5400161 | NCBI WGS metagenome assembly WNFN01 (sample SAMN13153353, study PRJNA577476) | soil metagenome | isolation source: 80 cm saprolite on Douglas fir-dominated hillslope | place: USA:California | collected 2013-09-17
TGTTTTTGCATGGCGTCGTTGATGGCAGGGAGGTCCTTGGAAAGGACTTCGCGCCACTTGACGAGCTGGGCTTCGAGGCGCTGGTCGAGGTCGGCGAAGACGGCGACTTCGGCGGCGGTGGGGACGGTATCGGCGCTGTCGACGAGATTTTGCAGCGCGCCAAATTTGCTTTCCAGCTTCGTTGGATAATTTGCGAAGTCCTCCGTGGACTTGCCGTTGACCTGAATTAACTCTTCCTCGATGGCGCTCATCTTTTTGCGCAAATCGGCGGAGGCGGTGACGAGAGGTTTTTCGGGCTCGGCAGAACCGAGACGCTTTTCGATCGCCTGAAGCTGAGCGCGCGTATCGCGAATCGCCATGACGGCTTTGTTCAGTTCGTCCTGGCGGTCGCGCCTCTTGAGCATTAATTCGAATTGTTTGCGCAGATCGTCAGCAGAGGTCTGGACGCGCGGATCCATTTTCACTTCGAACGGCGCGGTCTGGGATTTTCCGGCAACGGTGAGGCGCACCTGGTAGGAACCCGGCAGAACGAGTGGAGCGATCGGATCGCCCGCGTCATAAACAGCTAGCGGAATTTTTGCCGGCACTTCGTAGCGAAGATCCCAGACGAAGCGGTTGAGGCCGGCTTTTGCGGGGATGTGTTCTTCGGCGGCGTCGCGCTCCCATTCTTCGGCGGCGGCGTCTTTTTTCTTTTGCTCGCTGGTGAATGAGCGAATCACTTTGCCCTGACTGTCGAGAACTTCGAGCTTGGCCGGTTCCTTCGGTTCTTCCTTCAGGTAGAAATAAATGATTGCTCCCGAGGGCGGATTCTCGCCGAAGGGATAACGGCGCGTATTGAAGTGGCCCATGCGAGTTCGAACGGCGGTGTCCGGTTTGAAAAGATGCGCGTCTTCCGCGGCAATCGAGGTGCTGGCCTGGCGTAGTGGGCCGACACTGTCCAGCACCCAGAACGAGCGGCCGTGAGTGGCGACGACTAAATCGTCGTCGTGAATGATCATGTCGTGAATCGGAGTCGTCGGAAGATTACGGCATGAACGTAGGAATTGTCCGGGAGACCGTTGATGAGTTTTGTCCAGTTTTTGCCAAAGTCACTGGTTTTGAAGATGAGCGGTTTGAAGTTGTCGAGCTTGTGGGCATCGACAGCGACGTACGCCGTGGCGGGATCGAAGGGTGAAGCTTCGATGAGGCTCACCATGCCCCATTCGGGCATTTCTTTGGGAGTTACGTTCGTCCACGTCTTGCCTTCATCGCGGGTCAGCTGAACCAAACCGTCATCGGTGCCGGCCCAGAGCAGGCCTTGCTGTTTTGGTGATTCCGCAAGACTGAAAATGACGTCGTAGTATTCGACGGTGTATTGATCCTTAGTGAGCGGGCCGCCGGAATCCTGCTGCTTGGATTTGTCGTTGCGAGTGAGATCCGGGCTGATGGTAGTCCAGGTGCGGCCAGCATCGTTCGAACGAAAAACGAATTGCGAAGTGTGATAGATGACGTCGGGATTGTGCGAGGAAATCACGATGGGCATCGTCCAGGTGTAGCGATATTTCGCAACGGCGGCCGGGTAGCCATTGGGATCCTCGGGCCATTGCTGGATGCTTTGCGCTTGATTGGTACGGCGATCGTAGCGGGTCAGGATGGGGCCTTCGTCATCGGCGTAAACGATGTTGGAATCGCGCGGGTCGGGGACGATGTAGCCGCTTTCGCCGCCGCCAACAGCGTCCCAGTCACCGGTAAGGATGGCGCCATGATCGCTGCGCGTGCGAATGCCGATGGAAGAGTTGTCTTGCTGGGAACCGTAGACGCGATACAGGAAATCGTTGTCGGCAGCGACGTGGTAGAACTGCGCGGTGGGCTGATTGCCTTGGGTGGTCCAGTTTTTTCCGCCATCGAGGGAAATGGTGGCGCCGCCGTCGTTGCCGTTGATCATGCGGTTGGGACTATTGGGATCGATCCACAGAGCGTGGTGGTCACCGTGCGGGGCGGGCAAGCGTTCGAAGGATTTGCCGCCATCGATGGAACGGTAGAGACCGGTATTCGCGATGTAGACCTTGTTCACGTCCTTGGGGTCGGCCCAGACGTGGGTGAAATACCAGGCGCGCTGGCGGAAGCGGTGATCGTCGTTGATTAGCGTCCAGTTGGTGCCGCCGTCGTCGCTGCGGTAGAGGCCACCTTTCTTGGCTTCTATGAGCGCGTAAACGACATTGGAATCGCCGCCAGAAACGGAAACGCCGATGCGTCCGAGAGGGCCCTCGGGGATGCCGTTGCCTTCGATGCGCTTCCAGGTGGTGCCGTCGTCATTCGAACGATAGAAGCCATCCTTGGCGCCGCCGCTGTTTAGCGTCCAGGGAGTGCGGTAGCCCTCCCACATGGCGGCGAAAAGAATGTGGGGATTCTGGGAATCGAAGACCACGTCGATGCCGCCGGTGCGATCGTCAAGATATAAAACTTTTTCCCAGGATTTGCCGCCGTCGCGGGTGCGGAAGATGCCGCGATCGGTGTTCGTGCCGTAGGCGTGGCCGAGAGCAGCGACGAAGGCGACATCAGGATTGGTGCCGACGTTGCTCCAGGTCTTGCCGGCGTCGCTGGAACGATAGACGCCATCGCCGAAAGAGATGTTGCCGCGGATGCAGGCTTCGCCGCTGCCGACATAAATCACATTGGGATCGGATTCGGAGACGGCGATGGCGCCGATGGAAGAGGTGGTCTGCTTTTCGAAGAGGGGATCCCAGGTGTTGCCCGCGTCGGTGGTTTTCCAAACGCCGCCAGCGACGGCGCCAAAATAGAAAGTGTTGGGCTGGCTAGGCACGCCGGTTACGGTAATGGAGCGTCCGCCGCGGAAGGGGCCGATGAGGCGCCACTTCATGCCGTTGTATGTTTTGAGGTCGACGGGATTGGCGGGCTGCTGGGCATCGGCGGCTTGAAGGAACAAGAGGCCGACAAGAATAAAGGCAACTGTGATTCCGATAGTGCGGACAAATGCTTTCACACAAACCTCCGAATTGCTTTAAGCGAAGCGGTGCATGTTATCACGGTGGGGAGGGCGGAATTAACACAGAGTTCGCAGAGGTGGGAGCACAAAGGCCGCGGAGAAGCATTGAGCAGTGCGGAACGGGATGCCGTGCGGGGAGGGATTGAGATAGGATGGCGTATCAAACGGAGAGAGGCGTGGGACTTCAAAAGACATTTGATGTGGTGGTGATCGGGGCGGGCGTCTTCGGGGCGTGGACGGCGTGGCATCTTGCCAAACGGCGGCAGCGCGTGGTGCTGATCGACGCGTATGGTCCGGGAAATGCGCGGGCCAGCTCGGGCGGGGAGACGCGAATTATTCGGATGGGGTATGGAGCGGATGAGCTGTACACGCTTTGGGCGCAGAAATCGCTGGAGCAGTGGAAGAGGTTTTTCGAGGCTGCAAAGGCACCGCTGTTTCATGAAACCGGCGTGCTGTGGTTGGCGGGCGAAGACGATTCGCAGCTGCAGCGGACTGCTACTACGTTGAGGCATTGCAAAGTGCCCTTTGATAAGTTGGATCGCGCAGCGCTTGAATCAAAATATTCGCAAGTTTCTTTCGAAGGTGTCACGACAGGTATTCTGGAGCCCCATAGCGGTGTGCTGATGGCGCGGCGAGCGGTGGCGGCGCTGGTGGAAGAGGCATTGCGGCTGGGCGTGCAGTATTGGGGCGCGCAGATCCTGAAGCCGACGGGCTCGGGACGGCTGGAGCAGATTGTGACGAGCCAAGGTGAAAAAATCAGCGCGGAGCATTTTGTTTTCGCTTGTGGAGCGTGGCTTGGAAAAGTATTCCCGGAAATTCTAGGAGCGCGAATTTTCCCCACGCGGCAGGAGGTTTTCTTTTTTGGAGTGCCAGCGGGCGACACACGGTTTGCGGCGCCAGTGCTGCCAACGTGGTTGTTTCAGGAGGATCTTTTTTACGGAATGCCGGATATCGAGAGCCGGGGATTGAAAATTGCGTATGACGGGCACGGGGAGGCTGTCGATCCGGATACGCAATCGCGAATCGTCACACCGGTGTCGAGGGAAAGAGCGCGGTCTTATGTGGAGAAGCGGTTCCCTGCTTTGAAGGATGCGCCGATCGTGGAAACGCGAGTGTGCCAATATGAAAACACGTCGAACGGCGATTTTTTGATGGACCAACATCCGGGGATGGAGAATGTGTGGTTTGTGGGCGGAGGCTCGGGACACGGGTTCAAGCATGGGCCGGCGCTGGGGGAATACGTGGCGGGGCGTCTGCTGGACCGAGCGGAGGCTGAGCCGAGGTTTTCGCTGGCAAACAAGGCGAGAACGCAGAACCGCACGGTATACTGACGCTGCCAGCCGGGAACGCTATGAAAGCTGAAACTTCCGGCTGCGGGATGCGTCTAGTAAAGAAGGGGTGGTTCCTCGTCTGCGCCGGCGACTCGCCACTTTAAGCATTCTGAAAAGCAGGGAAATACGGAGGAACAATGCGATTGAAGATTGATCGAGGCGTCCGAGCTTTTGCTCTGCTCGCGACGCTGCTCTTAGCGTGTGGCACGGTGGCCAATGCTGGCCCTTCCAGTGCGGCGGAATTCAAGGTTCCGGTGGAATATTACAAGCTGCCGAACGGTCTGCGCGTGGTGCTTTCGCCGGACCACACATCGCCGACGATTTGCGTGGGGGTGTACTACCGGATCGGGTTCCGCATCGAGCCGAAGGACCGCACGGGATTCGCGCATTTGTTTGAACACATGATGTTCCAGGGATCGCAGAACCTGGGAAAGATGGAGTTCATCAAGCTGGTGCAGCAGAACGGCGGAACTCTTAACGGGTCGACACGGTTTGACTTCACGAATTATTTTGAGGTACTGCCGGCGAACAAGCTGGAAACAGCGCTGTGGGCGGAAGCGGACCGCATGGGCGGGCTGGCGGTGACGGAAGAAAACCTGAAAAACCAGCAGGGCGTGGTGGGAAATGAAGTGAAGGTGAACGTGCTGAACCGGCCATACGGCGGATTTCCGTGGCTGGACATGCCGCAGTACGCGAATACGAATTGGTACAACTCCCACAATTTCTATGGCGATTTGAAGGACATCGAAGCGGCGACACTGACGGATGTGCGAGCATTTTTCAAGACGTACTACGCGCCGAACAACGCGGCGCTGGCGATCGCCGGGGATTTTGATCCGGCGGAGGCCAAGAAATTCGTGGAGAAGTATTTTGGGCCGTTGAAGACGTCGGAGCTTCCCGCACAGCCGGACCTGACCGAACCGCGGCAGGAAAAGGAAAAACACGCGACGAAGAACGATCCGCTGGCAAAGCGGCCGGCGATTGCGCTGGGGTATCACGTGCCGGAGAGAAACACGCCGGAGTATTACGCGATGACGCTGCTCGACGAGATGTTGATCGAGGGCGACGATAGCCTGCTACATCAAGAGCTGGTACAGAAACGAGGCATCACTGGAAACGTGAACGGCGGTATAAATCAGCTTGGCACTCCCTGGAATTACAAGGGCCCGATGCTGTTCATCACCAATTTTATCTACGATCCGGCGACCAGCCCGGAAACAATCGTGCAAGCCATTGACGGAGCGATCGAGCCGCTGCGGGCGAAGCCTGTCGATCAAAAGACGCTGGATCGAGCCATGGGGAAACTGAGGTCGGATCTGTATGACGCGGTGGGGCAGTTCAGCGGATTTGGACTGGTGGATTTGCTGGCGAGTTTTGCCCTGTTTGATGACGACCCGGGGCGAGTGAACACGCTGGTCTCGGAATATCAGAAGGTGACACCGGCGCTGATTCAGAAGACGGCGCAGGAATATTTGCGGCCGGAAAACCGGACTGTTTTATTGATCCAACCCCAGCAGCAAACGCCGGCGGCCGCACCTGCGGCACCAGCGAAGAACCAGTAAGGGAGACGAACCGATGACGCGCACACATACAAGAAAAATGCTGCTGGTTCTAGGCACTGCAATGGTGTTGGCAACGACTGCATTTGGACAGAAGGAGGCGCCACCGGCAGGCGGGCCGGCGAAGGCGTTTACGCTGCCGGCGCATGAGACGTACACGCTAGCGAATGGGATGAAGGTGACGCTGGTTCCCTACGGAAATATTCCGAAAGTGAGCGTGAGCCTGGCGCTGCGAGCGGGGAATCTGAATGAGAGCAAAGAGCTGCTGGGAGTCGCTGACGTTACGGGAGAACTGTTGAAGGAAGGAACGGCGAGCTTGAGCGCGAGCGCGCTGGCTGAATCGGCAGCCCGAATGGGGAGCACCCTAAACGTTGGCACTGGCGCGGACGAAACATCGTTCGATATGGACGTGCTTTCCGAATATGGGCCGGATGCCGTGAAGTTGCTGGCGGATGTGCTGCAGCACCCGTTGCTGCCGGAATCGGAACTGGCACGGTTGAAGGCCAATCTGCTGCGACAGATCGCGGTGGCCAAGTCGCAACCGGGACAAATCGCGCTGGCGCGTTTTCGGAAGCTGATGTACGGAGATCATCCGTACGGCACCATCCTGCCGACGGAGGAAACCGTCAACAAAATGACGATTGCGGACGCGAAGAAATTTTACGCGGACAATTACGGGGCGGCGCGGACGCACGTCTACGTTGCGGGAAAATTCGATGTGGCCGCGGTGAAGAAGGCGATTGAAGCCGGTTTTGCGGGTTGGGCGAAAGGGCCGGCGATGGCTGAAAATGTGCCGAAGCCGAAAACGCAGCGGTTGCTGGACGTGACAGACCGTCCGGGTGCACCGCAAGCGACGGTTTACGTGGGCTTGCCGGCACCAAATGCGACGAGCCCGGACAATATCCCGCTGGGGGTGACGAACGCGCTGCTGGGAGGGTCGTTTGGTTCTCGAATTACGAGCAATATTCGGGAGAAGCTAGGTTGCACGTATTCGCAGGTGTCGCGGCGATACCACGATGCATATTGGGTGGAGACGGCGGACATTACCACGGACTGCACCGGGAAATCGCTGGGAGAAATTTTCGGAGAGATTCAAAGGTTGCAGAAAGAGGCCCCGCCAGCAGCGGAGTTGCAGGGAATCCAGAACTATATTTCCGGGCTGTTTGTAATTCAGAACTCTTCACGAGGCGCGCTGATCGGACAGCTCCGGTATGTGGATTTGCAAGGACTGGGCGAAGACTATCTGAAAACTTATGTGCAGAAAGTGAATGCGGTTACGCCCGCGGACGTCCAGAAAATGACGGCGGAATACCTTAAGCCGGAACAAATGACCATCGTTGTGGTGGGGGACAAGGCGAAAATCACCGAACAACTTGCGCCTTTTGCGGCGGGTGGTTCGAACAAATAGGCTGGTTAGCTGTAGAAGTTCACGATTTGGGAGTTCGACGGCGGGGATTAGACGCGGGGGCGCGTCTTCCCCGCTTTGCTTTTTCTGCGTAGAGATCCTGGTCCGCTTCGGAAAGAAGTTGTTCGATACGTTCGCCATCGCCGCGGTAGACGGAGATGCCGATACTCGCGGAGAGCGAGGGCTGTTCCTCATCGCTGGCGAGAACTTCACGGATACGGTTCGCGACACGATGCGCGTCGTCCCCCTTGGATTCCGGGAGGACGAGGGCGAATTCGTCGCCGCCATAACGCGCGGCGGTATCTACGGCGCGGCAATGAATGCGGAGAATATCGGCAAGGCGGCAGATGGCGCGGCTTCCGACGAGATGGCCGTAGCTATCATTGATTCTTTTCAGGCCGTCGAGATCGAGAAGCAGCACGGAGAAGGGACGGCCGGTGCGATTGGTGCGCTCCGTCTCGTTTTCAAGGACATCGAGCAGGCGGCGATAATTGGCAAGTCCGGTGAGCGGATCGCTGACGGCAAGATGGTGAACTTGTTCGAAGAGCCGGGCGTTATCGAGAAGCGCGCCGCCGAGCGCGACTGTGTATCCCAAGACCATGAGCGCCTGCGCGAAAAGGAAAGGAGCGTCGAGGAGGCGCGCGGATTGGGCAGCAGAGAGCTGAGCGGCAACATTTAGCCAGGTTGCGGCGTAAATGGTGCGGTCGAAGGCGGAATCTTCCACGGACAAACGGCGGCGGTACCAAATAAGGCTCACCAGGAAAATGACCCCGGGCAGCAACTGCTGCGGATTGGGGAAAAACGCGCTGGGGTGGCGGGAGACTTCCGGAGGCAAGCCGCGAAGCGCGGCCGCGAGTACGTAGGTCAGCGCCATGGCGGTAAGCAGTGCGCCGGTGATCTCACGGCGCGGATGACGCGACCGTGGGAGGAAACGCTCAACGAGGAGCGCCACGATGAGCAGCAGGGCCAGTACCATGCGGCCGAGCCACCAGGCGGTGGGAGCCCAGAGGAGGCGCAGAGAGGCCTCCGGAAGAATTTGAAAAAAGAGAACGCTGGTTGCCGTCAGTACGGCGCCAGAGAGAAGAAAACCGGCGCCAAGAATGAGTGAAATGCGGTCCTGAGTTCCCTGGAAACGGACGAGAGTCACGGCGGCGAAAACGAAGGCGAGAAGACCGCTGATAACCTGCAAATAGCCCTGAAGAATGGCGTCGGGCTGAAGGGTAATGCGGCGAAGCCAGGAAGCGGCGAGCACTACAAACAGAAAAGCACCAAAATGCGCCAGGAAGATGGTGGCGTTGCTGCGGCCGTTAGTGAGTGGAGCCTTGCCCATGGGATTTCTTGATTTAGTGTCTGTAACTCCGGGCCGGCGCCTACTTAATTAGACTACGGACGGAGCGTAACCGTTGCCGGAGATTAAAGGGGCGGGTGAGGCAAGAGATACCGTCCTGGGGACATCGGGAACTGTACGATCGTTCAGGTCAAAATGGGACGGGAAATCCGGGAGGATGGCGGGGGGCGGGGGCAAACTTTAGCAGTTGCGCGGGCGAACAAGATTGCGCACACTGTCAGCATTGAAACGATTGAATAAAGACTAAAGAATCGATGGTGCGGAGCAGCACAGCAGCAAGAATTCGCTCGAACAGCATGCTAGAGTGACGCCGGGTTGAACCGTGGTTTTCCGAGGAAAAGGAGAATTGCTTGAGCGACGAAGGGACGGCGAGTTCCGCGCCACGGCTGCGGCGGACCCTCACACTTTGGGACCTACTCCTCTACGGGATTATCGTGCTTCAGCCGGTCGCACCCATGTCCGCGTTTGGAGCGCTGAGCGACCGCGGGCGCGGTCACGTAGTCACAGCGATCCTCATCGCCATGGTGGCCATGCTCTCCACGGCGATCAGTTACGGGCGAATGGCGCGGGTTTACCCGAGCGCGGGTTCGGCATTCACTTACGTGGCGCGGGAAATTCATCCGGCCATGGGGTACGTCACCGGGTGGAGCATGGTGATGGACTACATCGTGAATCCGCTGATTTGCACGATATGGTGCGCTGGGCAGGCGAACGTATTCGCACCTGCGGTGCCTGTGTGGGGTTGGAAAATATTCTTTGCGGTGGTTTTCACGCTGTTGAATCTGCAGGGCATCAAGACCTCCGCACGTGTTAACGCGGGACTGGCGGCGGTGATGAGCGGTGTGGTTGTCCTGGTATTTGTAACGGCGATTCGCTACATCTTTGGGCACCCCCACAGCGACCCTGGCTTTTTTACGCGGCCGTTTTACGATCCGCAAACATTTACGTACGGCAATTTGTTTGGATGTACTTCGCTCGCGGTGTTGACGTACATCGGGTTCGACGGAATTTCAACGCTTTCCGAGGAGGCAGAAAATCCTCGGCGAAATATTATGTACGCAACGGTCTTGACGTGTTTGGTGATTGGCTTTTTGTCGGCGATGGAGGTGTACGTCGCCCAGCTTGTATGGCCGGCTTCGCAGCCGTTCCCGAATCAGGATCAAGCCTATGTCTTTGCCGCGGCGCGGACCTGGGCGCCACTACTTTCGATCGTCGGGCTGACGCTCCTGGTCGCTAATTTCGGATCTGGCATGGGAGCACAGATCGGCGCGGCGCGCTTGCTCTATGGAATGGGAAGAAGCAATGCCCTGCCAAAATCATTCTTTGGAGTAGTGGACGAGAAGCACCGGGTTCCTCGAAATAACGTTATCTTCATCGGAGTGATCGTCCTCCTGGGATCTTTCCGACTGAAGTTCGAGGAAGGCATCGAATTGCTGAATTTTGGCGCGCTGATCGCGTTCATGGGCGTAAATGCGGCCGCTTTCATGCACTACTTCGTTCGCGCGGCGGAGAAAAAGATCACGCACTTCCTCCCGCCGATTCTGGGATTTTTCATTTGCCTTGGACTCTGGTGGAGTCTGAGCGTGCCAGCGAAAATCCTGGGAAGTGTCTGGATGATTCTCGGCATCGCGTTCGGCATCTGGAAAACGCGGTGGTTCCGCGAACCGCTGTCGTTTGAGGTGCCGCCGGAATGACGCGTCCGTTTCAGAAGAGCCCATTGCATCATGAGCGACTCTAGAAGGATGATGGTCATGCCCGCGGAGGCGCCCGACCCGGTGAAACGACAAAGCGGAAAAAATCAGACCATCACGATGAGGGATGTCGCGAAGTCCAGCGGTTTCTCCCCAGCCACGGTTTCGATTGTGCTGAACAATGCGCCGTTGGCGCGGTACATCGCGCCAGCCACGAAAAAACGCATCGAAGAAGCCGCGAAGAAACTGGGCTACCGGCCAAACGCGATGGCGCGTTTCTTGCGGAGCAAGCGAAGCCATAGCGTTGGGGTGATGTTCTTCGACATTACCGACCCGTTTTGCACGCCGGTCTTGCGCGGCATTGAGAACGCGCTCTATCAATCATCGTACGTCCCGATCTTTGCAGACGCCCACAACCAGAAGAACAGGTTCGAACGATACCTCGAGATGCTGCTGGAGCATCACGTGGAAGCCTTGATCGTGGTGGCTAACTGGCTCTTCGTGGATATCCAATTACTCGCGGACCTGAGCAAGCGGAACATTACCGCCGCGACCATCGGATGGGAGATGCCTGGAAATTCCGTGAGCTCGGTGATGGTGGACAATGAAACGGGAGGGCGGCTGGCGCTTGAACATCTTCATCAGCTGGGACATCGCAAGATTGCGTACATCCTCGGGCCAAAAATGCTGATTGACAGCGCGCCGCGTTGGAAAGGCATTCAGAAATTCGCGCACTCGGCCGGAATGGAGATCGATCCGGCGCTGGTTCTGCACTTGCCGGATTCATTCGACCCCAACTCGGGGTTTGAAGGCGGCTACCGGTTCACGGAAGAATTGCTGCATCGCAAGAAAAAATTCACGGCATTGATGGCTTTCGACGACCTGACGGCGCTGGGAGCGATCCGGGCGCTGACCAAAGCGGGCGTGAAAGTGCCGGAGAATTGCTCAGTTGTGGGTTTCGATGACGTGCCGCTGTCCGCATTGTCGGCGCCTTCTCTAACAACGGTGAGGCAGCCGCTAGAAGCGATGGGGAATCTGGCGGTGAATATCGTGATGGAAGGCGTCAACGCCGGGCTGGAAAAGCGCGATTGGAACATTTCGCGACACAGGATGAATCCGGAATTGGTGATCCGAGACTCCACGCGAGCGGCGATCCTAAGCAGCTCTGACGACTAAAGCCTGTTTTCCTGCCAGTAGTCTGAACGTGAATCAGAAAAAGCGCGGATCTTTCGACCCGCGCTTTTTCGCTTTTATGCGAGTTCGGCTCAGCGATTACTTCGCCGCCGGCAGAAAAACCTGGGAAGCATGCGTGAACTCAACGTAGCCCAGCTCCGTTGAAACCTTGGCGCGGGTGAAACGCCCTTTTGGTCCTCCGCTGGCATTGAACGTCAAGAGATACTGATTGCTGAGGTGCATGGCGAGCTCATCAAGATAGGGCTTGATGGTGACGGGCGCGCCGGTGCCGAGATAAAAAGACTCGGCGCCCGTTGCATCCGAAAGCTCGCTAAGATTCGATTGCGCTCTGGTGGCGAGAAAGAATCCGCGCCCCCTGTGTCCGGCGTCTGGAGCATAGATGGTCCAAACATTAATATTCTGCTTTTGCGCGCGGCTGATGGTGGAATCGAGATCCGGGCTCCGGAGGTCAAAACCTCCCCGAAAATAGTCAATCCCGGAAGAGATCAAGAGGATAGAGTGCCGGTCCGCGGAAGCAGGCCAGCGCTTCATTAAATCGAGAAGCGCGAGATAAGGGCTCCCAAAAGCACCGTTACTCCCGAGCGGCAAGCGTAAAGCCTTAGCCGCAAGTTCGTGGTCGTTCGTGAAATCCTGAGCGACTACAGCCGCACCGTTACGCGCGTAGGCGACCAAAACATAGGTGTTATTGGGCTGGCTATCAAGAAACGCCTTCAGATCATTCCACTGGCTGGCAATGTTGCTGTCCAGTGAATCATCGATCAGGACGGCGAGGTATAGTTTTTCGCCGTGCTTCCAATCGGCGAGCTGGGTGCGATCTTTATTCAGATAGAACAGGACGTCGTCTTTGGTGACGAGCGGTGGACTGGTCTCCTTCTTGCCGACAGCAGTCACGGTGAGATTTACCGTTCCGGGCGCGGCGGCGAGAGCGTTGTTTGCAAGAAAACCAACTACGAGCGCAAGTGCCCCGAAGATCAGGGCGATGCGGATTGGATTTATCTTCTTCATCATTGAAACATCTCCTTAAGACTTCCTCATTTGATTAGATGCAATCCCTGGCATAAAAGGCGTACACCGGCGAAGGGACTTCAAGACAGAAACTCCCGTCAATGGCCCCTCCAGCCTTTTGCTTGAAGCGTTAGGCGGCAATTGCGTAGTATGCTGCGGCGCTGACATAAAGGACCGATCCATTGAAAAACTACATTGGAGCAATTGACCAAGGTACGACCAGCACGCGATTCATGGTCTTTGACCAGTCCGCGCGCATTGTTGCCGTAGCGCAAAAAGAGCACGAACAGGTTTTCCCTCGGCCGGGCTGGGTGGAGCACGATCCACTGGAAATCCTGCGGCGCACGGAAGAAGTGATTACTGAAGCGCTGCAGCTGCGCGGATTGCGTGCTGCGGATCTGGCCGCGATCGGCATCACCAATCAGCGGGAGACTACCGTCCTCTGGGAGCGCAAAACGGGCAAACCGGTTGCGAATGCCATCGTTTGGCAAGACACGCGGGTATCTGAAGATGTCGCGCGTTTCGCCAGCGACGGCGGTCAAGACCGGTTCCGGCCAGAGACGGGATTGCCGCTGAGCACTTATTTCAGCAGCTTGAAACTGCGTTGGCTGCTGGAGAATGTTCCGGGCGCTCGGGAAATGGCAGCCGCGGGCGAGTTGCTTTTCGGAAATATTGATACATTTCTCCTTTGGAACTTGACCGGCGGCCCTCAAGCCGGCGTGCATGTCACCGACGTCACAAACGCGAGCCGCACGCAGCTCCTGAATCTAAGAACACTGGATTGGGACGAAAAGTTGCTGACGGCGTTTAATATTCCGCGTTCCGTGCTGCCGGAAGTGAGATCGAGCAGCGAAGTGTACGGTGAAGCGACGCTCAAGGCGGTCGCGGGTGTCCCTATTACTGGAATCCTGGGCGATCAGCAGGCGGCGCTGGTGGGCCAAGCGTGTTTTCGGCCCGGCGAGGTCAAGAATACGTACGGGACTGGCTGCTTTCTGTTGATGAACACGGGCGACCGGCCGGTGGCCTCGGACTTCGGCTTGCTGACCACGGTAGCCTACAAGCTCGGCGATGGAGCCGCGCACTATGCGCTGGAAGGAAGCGTAGCCATCACCGGAGCGCTGGTACAGTGGCTGCGCGACAATCTTGGGCTCATTGAGAAAAGTGCGGAAGTGGAGCTGTTGGCGCGAACGGTTGCCGACAATGGCGGCGTTTACTTCGTTCCCGCATTTTCCGGACTGTATGCGCCTTACTGGAAAGGGAATGCACGCGGCGTGATTGCAGGCTTGACTCGTTACGCGAACAAGGGCCACCTCGCTCGGGCCGTTCTGGAAGCGACGGCGTTTCAAACGCGAGAAGTGGTCGAAGCGATGGAGAAAGATTCGCACATCGAGCTGGCCAGCCTACGCGTGGATGGCGGCATGGTGGTGAATGAGTTGTTGATGCAGTTTCAGGCCGATATTTTGAATCGAGAGGTCGTTCGCCCGGTAATTCAGGAGACGACAGCGCTGGGCGCCGCTTATGCCGCAGGCCTGGCAGTGAAATTTTTTTCGAATTTGGAAGAGTTGCGGGCCAACTGGGCGGTGGATCGCACCTGGAAGCCGCATCTCGTCGAACCGGAACGCGAGAAGTTTTACATGCAATGGAAGAAAGCGGTCACGCGATCGTTTGATTGGATGGAATCCTGACGGAGGATTTGACCTATGACATCACCGGTGCTCGGCGAATTTCTTGGCACGATGATTCTTATCTTGCTCGGCGATGGAGTTGTCGCCGCGGTGCTGCTGAAGCGATCGAAAGCGGAGGGCAGCGGTTGGATGGTGATTACTGCAGGGTGGGCGTTTGCAGTGATGGCGGGCGTTTTTACGGCCATTGCGTGCGGGAGCAGCGATGCCCATCTGAATCCGGCGGTAACGATCGGTTTCGCCGTACGAGACGGTAATTTTACAAAGTTTGCGCCTTATCTTGTGGCTCAGCTGCTCGGGGCCATCGTGGGCGGCGCGCTAGTCTGGATTCAATACTTGCCGCACTGGAAGGAGACGCCGGACGCTGCCGCGAAACTGGGCTGTTTTTGTACTGCTCCGGCAATCCGGAATACCGTAACGAATTTGCTGAGCGAAATTATTGCCACGTTCGTGCTTGTTTTCGTCGTTGGCGCGATTTTCTCGAAGAGTGTTTCGGGGGCCGGACCGGCAGCGGGGCTCGGGCCTTATCTTGTGGGTAGTCTGGTCTGGGGTATTGGTTTGTCGTTAGGTGGGCCCACAGGTTACGCAATCAACCCCGCACGAGACTTCGGGCCGCGCGTCGCACATGCGATTTTACCGATTGCCGGGAAAGGCGGATCGGATTGGAGCTATGCGCCAATCCCGGTGATCGGGCCGCTCGTCGGTGGCACACTTGCAGGTGTGCTGCTTCGGGTGCTCGGCGTTTCCTGAGGTTGGCTGTCGGGAATACAAGTCGGCTGACTCTTGGCGGCGATTCGAGGCTGAGCGCAAGTTTGGCGCGATAGTCGACTTTTCCGGAAATAGGAGTCAAGAAGAATGAGCTTGATGCGATCAATGCTGCTCGCGGCATCTCAGAATCAGTGGCTGCGCCATCGAGCGGTGAACTACTCTTTCGTCAGGCGCACCGTGTCCCGCTTCATGCCCGGAGAGACGCTGGATGACGCGCTTGGCGCGGCGCAGATTCTGCGTGGTAAGAAAATTGGAGCCGTGTTCACCCACTTGGGTGAAAACATTAAGGACCGAGCCGAAGCGCAGCAAGTTGCCGATCATTATCACCAAGTTCTGGAGCGCCTACGAGAAAAAGGGCTGCAAGCGGAGATTTCCGTCAAACTTACGCAACTTGGTTTAGACCTCTCGCCGGAACTCTGCTTTGAACATCTGAACGCTATTATTGAGCATGCGCAGAAAGATTCCATCGTCTGGGTGGACATGGAAGCGAGCAACTACGTAGACGCGACGCTCGACCTCTATCGCCGCGCCCTCGCAACGCATGCCAATGCCGGCATCTGCCTGCAGGCTTATCTTCATAGGACAAAAGGCGATCTGGCGAAGCTCCTGCCGCTGCGGCCTTCGATTCGCTTGGTCAAAGGGGCTTACAACGAACCGCCTGAAATCGCCTTTGCCGGCAAGCAGGACGTTGATGAAAGTTATTTCGGGCTTGGGAAGCAGATGCTGCGCGCCAAAAAAGAGAATTGTTGCTTGCGCGCCGCTTTTGGCACCCATGACGTCGCGCTGATCCACCGCCTGGCCTGTTTCGCATCCGCGGAAGGATTTGCGAAAAAGGATTTCGAGGTGCAGATGCTCTACGGCATCCAGCGCGCGGAACAGGAACGTCTCGCCAGCGAGGGGTGTACTTCCATCGT
>WNFN01102126.1_pt1 | contig 15870 bp, 13 predicted proteins | sample 5400161 | NCBI WGS metagenome assembly WNFN01 (sample SAMN13153353, study PRJNA577476) | soil metagenome | isolation source: 80 cm saprolite on Douglas fir-dominated hillslope | place: USA:California | collected 2013-09-17
TCGGGATCAATATTCTGCCGCATGCCTCGCGTGAATTGTGTGCGCTCGGGTTGGAAGATGCGCTCGCCAAGGTCGCCGTCACGACCCGCGAATATTGTTTCTACAATCGTTTCGGCCAATTCATTTACAGCGAGCCGGCGGGCCGCTTTGCCGGCTACGATGTACCCCAGTTTTCGATCCATCGCGGCGATCTGCAAATGGTCCTGCTCGATGCATTCGTGAAGCGCGCGGGCGCAGACAAAGTCATCACCGTCTGGCGGTGTACGCGTGTTGAGCATGATGGACCGGAGGCGGTCGCGCATTTTGAGGACGCCGGCGGCAAGGCGCTGCCGTCGCAAACAGGCAGCGTGGCCGTCAGCGCCGAGGGCATCCATTCGGTGCTACGCAAGCAGCTTTATCCGAACGAAGGGCCGCCAAAATATTCCGGCATCAACATGTGGCGCGGCGTCACCCGCTGGAAGCCGTTCCTGTCCGGTGCCAGCATGATCCGCGTCGGCTGGCATCATCCGGCAAAGCTACTGATCTACCCAATTCGTAATAATGTGGACGCCGAGGGGCGCCAGCTCGTGAATTGGGTGTGCGATATCGAGACTCCGCAATATCAGGCGCGCGATTGGAACAGGCGGGGAAGATTGGAAGACTTTCTGCCGGCGATGGCGGACTGGCATTTTGATTGGCTTGACGTGCCGGAATTCATCGCCAGCTCCGACGCGATCCTCGAATATCCAATGGTCGACCAGGATCCGCTGCCGCGCTGGAGCTTTGGTCACCTGACGCTTCTGGGCGATGCCGCTCACCCGATGTATCCGCGTGGCGCCAACGGTGCGGCGCAAGCCATTCTGGATTGCCGTGCGCTCAGCGACGCACTTGCTGCCAACGCCGATCCGGTTGCCGCGCTCAAGGTCTATGAATCGAAACGCCTGCCGGCAACCAGTGAGGTGGTGTTGGCGAACCGCAAGGCACCGCCCGACGCAATCCTGCACGAAGTCTACCGCCGCACTGGCGACAAGCCGTTCAAGAACATTGATGACGTCATCAGCCGCGAAGAGCTCATCGCATTGTCAGAGGGCTACAAGCGCGTCGCGGGCTATGACAAGGAACGGCTGAAGACCAGGGCGTGAGGCCGCTCAAAAAACTGACGACCACGAAATGCTAAGGCGCGCGTACATCCGGCGTCGCCTGCTGCATATTCGTGGCCGCTCGATGATGGAACCTTTCGGCTCGACATCACCGCTAACACCCATATAGGCGGCTTTCGTTCCAACACAAGGGTTTGAGGAACAGATGGGTAAACCGGACCGCTATTCGTCGACCGCGAAAATCCTGCATTGGCTGATCGTCACGCTTCTCATCGGCCAGTACATCGTCGCGTGGACGATGCCGCATATCGGGCGCAACACACCGGTGACAACTCTGGTCAGCCTGCATTTCTCATTCGGGATTATGATTCTCCTCGTTGCGATTGTGCGCCTCGCCTGGCGAGCAACACATGGGGAGCCGGCACCACTCGATGGTGTGCCGCCATGGCAAATGCAAAGTGCACGTGTCGTGCATTGGCTGCTTTATGTGTTGCTGTTCGTGGTGCCGATCCTTGGCTGGATCAGCGCCTCATGGCGAGGCATGCCGCTGGTCCTGTTTGGCGCCAGAATGCCGAAACTGATTGCCATGCGCGCACCGGGCTGGGGCTGGACCGGCGACGTGCACGTTTTGCTCGCTTACTATGTGATGCTGACGCTGATTGGGCTGCACTTCGTGGCCGGCCTCTATCACTATTTCATTCGCCGCGATCGCGTCTTGCAACGGATGTTGCCTGGCGGATAACGCTCACGGCTTTGTCATCACCTTCTGCTTCCATCCTTCCCAGGTGCGGGCAAGTCCGTGCCCTTCGCGCTCTTCGATTTTGCGCGCTTCCTCCGGGTCCATATAGGTAATTGGCCCGCCCATACTCATGGCCTGAGCCTGAAGTGTAGCGTTGAGCGCGAGAAAAATAGTGCGGCCCACCACGCGCGGCAGCGACGGTCCGGTAATCACCGCGCCATGGCCGCGCATCAATGCGGCGGGATGATCGCCAAGTGTTTCGGCGAGGTTGTGGCCGAGCGTCGCGTTGCGGATCAGCATGTCGGTTATGCCGCCGCGATCGCGGATTTCGAAAACCGGAATTCCGAAACTGATGAAGGCCGAGCGGTGATACATCGGCTGCAGCGGCACCTTCGTGACGCCGAATGGGATGAGCGATGGGGCATGCGTGTGCACGATGGCGACGACATCGGGCCGTAATTTGTAAATCTCGCCATGGATGTAACGTTCGGTGAAAAGTGCCGACATCGGCAAACCGTGTGTGTCGATGGGTCGGCTATCGAGATCGAATTCGATAATATCTTGTGCGGTGACAAGTTGGGCTGCCATCCCCCGCGCCATCAGAAAACGGTTAGGGTCGCGATCGTGCCGAACAGAAACGTGACCCCAGCCATCAAGCAGACCCTGGTCGGCGAGAATGCGGTTGGCAGCGACCAGATCTTCAATCAGTTTTGGATCAGGCGGGCCGGCGGAGGCGGGTGCTTGTTGGGCGGATGCGACTTCAACGGCAAACACGCTGACCAATAGGCATATGGAGAGTAGCGTTGTTCGTCCGCTGCGGCGTTTTTGCAGCGCATCGATCATGACAAACTCCAATGCAGAACCGGCCTGCTGAGTTACGGCTCGAGCTCGGTATCCCAATAGAGATAGTCGAGCCAGCTCTCATGCAGGTAGTTGGGTGGGAATAGACGGCCGTTCCTGTGCAAGTGATGAACCGTCGGCTGGAACGGCATTTGCGACGGAAACATTCTGGCCTCATTAGGCGTGAGGTTGCCCTTGCGCAAATTGCAGGGCGAACAAGCGGCCACCACGTTGTCCCAGGTGGTGTGGCCGCCACGCGAACGCGGCAACAGATGGTCGAAGGTGAGGTCGTCGCGGTCGCCGCAATATTGGCAGGAGAAGCGATCGCGCAGAAACACATTAAAACGTGTGAAGGCCGGGTGGGTCGAAGGCTTCACGAAGGTCTTGAGTGAGACCACGCTTGGCAGCTTCATCTCGAAGGATGGGCTGTGCACCGCGCGGTCGTAGTTGGCGACAATATTCACGCGTTCGAGAAAGACCGCCTTGATCGCGTCCTGCCAGGACCACAGCGACAGCGGGTAATAACTCAACGGCCGAAAATCCGCGTTGAGCACCAGGGCAGGAAAACCAGCAGGCGAAACATGCACGTTCAAGCGACGCTCCTTGACCTCCTTGGAACGCTGCCGCCACGCAGCTAACGCGCTAGTAATAGGGCAGCGTGACAGGATTGTGAAGCCGGGACGGGGAGTTACCCGCAACGCTGCTATTTGCGGCGCGCAAAGCACCTTCCCAGGAATTCGCCGCCGTGGCGCAGGCCTTCCTGATCGATGCCGTGGCCGATTCCCGGGGAGATGTGCCATTCCGCCGGCACATCCAGCGCGGCCAGCCCTTGAGCCGCATGAAATAACGCCTGAACCGGAATGAGCTCGTCCGCGTCGCCGTGAATCAGCAGAACGGGCGGCCGGCTGCGGATTTCGGCAGCGAAAGCGCTGGGATCGCCCTTCTCAGGCGTGACCAGCATGCCCGAATAGCCGACGATGGCCGCGGGGGCGATCGCGCGACGCAGGCCAACGTGAAGCGCCATCATGGTGCCCTGGCTAAAACCGACCAGCGCCAGCGCCGACGGCGGCAAGTTGCGCCGTTTCAGTTCCGCGTCGAGAAAGTTCTCGAGAATCGGCGCTGCTTGGTTGACGCCGGTCCAGCGTTCGTCCGGGTTGCGGAAGGTGAGTGGAAACCATTCGCGGCCGACCGGCGCCTGCCCACATGGACGCGGCGCGTGTGGCGACGCGAATGCTGCGTCGGGCAGCAGACCCTGCCAGGCGCGGCCGATCTCGATCAGGTCGTTGCCGTCAGCGCCATAGCCATGCAGGAAAACCACCAACTGTTGCGCGCGTCCTGAGCGCGGCTCGAGCCGCGGGCCGTCGAGTTCAGCCATTCTTCTTTTTCCTTTTTCTTCGTTTGTCGGCCGTCTCTTTCGGCCGGTCATTCGGCTGAACCGGCACCACGTCGCGTTTCTTCACAGCATGATAATAAGCCCAGAGCAAATGCGCCGCCACGCCGCGCCAGGGACGCCAAGCCTCGGCCATTTTGGTCAGCGCCTTGGCGTCGGGGCGTTTACGCAAGCCGAGTGCGATGCGTGCAGCTTCCTGCACCGCGAGATCGCCAGATGGAAACGCATCGGCATGACCAAGGCAAAAGAGCAAATAGATATCCGCGGTCCATGGACCGATGCCGTGCAGCGCCGTGAGCGCCGCATGAGCTTGGTCGGCATCCATATTGCCAACGGCCGTGAGATCGATGCGGCCTTTGGCTACCGCCTTTCCAATTTCCCGGATCGACTTGATCTTGGGTGCCGAGAGGCCGAGCCGCTTGAGCTTGTCGAGGCGAGCGCGCCGGACCGTGTCGTGATGAAACGGATCAAAAGCGGCGAACAGGCGCGCACGGATTGCGGCTGCGCTTGCTGTTGAAAGCTGCTGGCCGCAAACGATAGCGCACAGGCCGGGGAATCCTGCCTCGCGCCTGCGCAGGCTAAAGGCGCCTGCCTTCTGTGAAATGGGCCTGAGACGGGGATCGGCGAGCAGCAGCTGCACAAGTCCGGCCTGCAAATCGTCGTCGGTGCGAAGGAAGTGGGTCATGCGCTATCCGTGTAGCAAGCAAGACGGTAGATAGAAAAGCCATGCCACCCGTTTTCCGGTTTGCGCCATCGCCGAACGGCTATCTGCATCTTGGGCATGCGCTGTCGGCGCTGCTCAATTCCGACATGGCGCGTGCGAATGGTGGGCGGCTGTTATTGCGGATCGAGGACATCGACGCAGCCCGCTGTCGGCCGGAATACGAAACCGCGATCTATGAAGACCTGGCGTGGCTTGGGGTTGAATGGGAAATGCCCGTACGGCGGCAGTCCGAACACTCCGACGATTACCGTGCGGCGCTCATCCAGCTGGAGTCGATGAGGTTGATATATCCAAGCTTCGAAAGCCGCGCCGAGATTGCGCGCATGGTGGCCGCACGCGAAACGCATGGACCTTGGCCGCGCGATCCTGACGGCGCGCCGCTTTATCCTGGTGACATGAAGAACATGCCTAGCACCGAGCGGAAGCGACACTTGGATGCAGGTGAGCCTTACGCGTTGCGGCTTGAAACGCGCGCCGCGCTTGCGCGTGTTGGCTCACTGAGTTGGGTTGAAACGGGCGCGGGGCCTGCTGGCGAGACTGGTATGGTTGCCGCCGACCCCGCGGCCTGGGGAGATATGATCCTCGCGCGAAAGGAAACGCCGACGAGCTATCATCTTGCAGTGGCTCTCGACGATGCGGCGCAGGGCATCACGGACATCGTGCGCGGACACGACCTGTTTTATGCAACTGCCGTGCATCGGTTGCTCCAGACGCTGCTCGGCTTGCGGCAGCCTCGTTACCACCATCACCGTCTCGTCCTCGATGCCGAGGGCAAGAAGCTCTCGAAATCGACGCAGGCAACCGGTTTGCGCGAACTGCGCAAGGCTGGGGCGTCGCCCACCGACATCCGCCGGCTGGTCGGGCTCGATTGAGCGCCCCTTCCGTGCCATTGTCCGGGCTGGGGTTAAGGGAATGGCGAAACGCAAGCGCAGGAAAAAGGCCGGCGGCCGGCGGCGCTTGCACGCGCGCGGACCTGTCCCATCGAGCGGAAATGCCGCATCGCGCGCCATCGAAGCCTCACTCGCCGGTATCGCGCATGACATTCGCACACCGCTTACCGGCATCGTGGCGCTTGCCGAGTTGCTTGCTTCATCGGACATGGGCGCACGCGAGCGCGAATGGGCAAACGCAGTCAAGAGCGGCGCCGACCATCTCGCTGCGCTCGCCTCGCTGATCGTCGATGCCGCCAAGGCGGACGCCAGCGGCCTTGTACTTCGCAACGAGCCATTCTCTCCGCGAGTGCTCGCCGAGGCCATCGGCACAGCTCTTGCTGCGCGCGCAAACAACAAGGCGATCACGGCCGACATTAAAGTTGCCAGCGATCTGCCCGGTCTCGTCTCTGGAGACGTCTTGCGGTTACGCGCTGCGTTGGAAAACCTCGCGGACAACGCGGTCAAATTTACCCCCGAAGGAGCGGTCACATTCGCCGTAAGCGCCGAGGCTGCCGCACGCAAACGGGTGCGGCTGGTTTTCACGCTTGTCGACAGCGGCATCGGCATGACCAGGGCCGAACTGAAGCTTTTGTTTCGTCCGTTCGCACAAGCGAGTGCCGAAATTGCCAGGCGCTACGGCGGTGCCGGCCTCGGCCTGTCCTTCGTCAGGCGCATCGCCCAGGCGATGGGCGGCGATCTCACAGTCACCAGCAAATTGGGGGTCGGTTCGACATTTAGGCTGACGGTGCTGGTCGGACGTGTCGATGCACGTCTTGCGGCGAATCAAACGGACTCACGACCGGCGTCCGCTCGGTCGCTGGCGATTCTCTGCGCTGAGGATAATCCATATGGCCGTGTCGTCATGAACACGATCTTGCGCGAGCTCGGCCATCGGGTCGATTTCGTTGAGACCGGCGAGGCGGCAGTCGAGGCAGCTGCGCGCGGCGGCTATGAGGTCGTGCTGATGGATATCACGCTGCCCGGCCTCGACGGCGTCGAGGCGACGCGACGCATCCGGGCGCTGCCGGGCAAGGCCGGGCAGGTGCCGGTGATCGCCATTTCCGGCCACGGCGAGAGCGGTGACGAACAAGCCGCACGTGCGTCAGGAATGAATTTCTATTTCGTGAAGCCGGTCAGCCCGGGAAAGCTCGCGCAAGTGTTGGCGAGCCTTACAGTTTAGGTCAGACGTTGTTCGTTCCGCTGGCTCGTTCGACGATGCGGACGACGTCGGACATAATGCGGTTCAATTCAAAATCTTTGGGCGTGTAAACGGCTGCGACTCCGGCCCTTTCGAGCTCTGCAGCATCCTCTGGCGGAATAATGCCGCCCACGACCACTGGCACATCGAGCCCGGCTCGCTTCATGCGGCAGACCACATCCTCGACCAGCGGCAGGTGACTTCCCGAAAGCACCGACAACCCCACGACGTGCGCTTTTTGTTGGCGTGCGGCCTCGACGATTTCTTCGGGCGTCAGCCGAATTCCCTCGTAAACGACCTGCATCCCGGCATCGCGCGCGCGCACGGCGATTTGCTCGGCGCCGTTGGAATGGCCATCGAGTCCGGGCTTGCCGACCAGGAAGGTGAGGCGCCGACCCAGCTTGCGCGAGACGCGGTCGACGTCAGCGCGAATGTCGTCGAGGCCGATAACGTCATTGCGCATGGCGCGGCCGACGCCGGTCGGCGCGCGGTATTCGCCGAAGGCCTCACGCAATGTCCAGCCCCATTCGCCCGTTGTGACGCCGGCTTTGGCGCATTCGATCGACGCCGGCATAATATTGCCGCCGCTCGTGGCGGCGCGCTTGAGTCCTTTCAAAGCCGCGGCGACCGCTCCATTGTCACGCGCGGCGCGCCAGGCTTTTAGCCGGTCGATTTGCCCGCGTTCGGCATCTTCGGAGACAGTGAGAATAGCATCAGCGGCGTCCGCCAGCGGTGAGGGCTCGCTCTCAAGGTATTTATTGAGGCCGACCACAATCTGCTCGCCGCGTTCGATTGCCTCCAGCCGCGCCGTGTTCGATTCAACCAGCTGTTGCTTCAAATAGCCGGTATCGACCGCAGCGACGGCACCACCCATCTCTTCGATCCGCTTGAGCTCTTCTTTGGCTTGTCGCTTGAGCTCGTCGACTTTGCGCGCGATCTCGCCCGAACCGTCAAAGATATCGCCGTAGTCAAGCAGATCGGTCTCGTAGGCGAGAATTTGCTGCATCCGCAACGACCATTGCTGGTCCCAGGGGCGTGGCAAGCCAAGTGCCTCGTTCCAGGCCGGCAATTGCACCGCACGTGCGCGCGCGTTTTTTGACAACGTAACGGCCAGCATCTCGATCAGAATGCGTGCCACATTATTTTCAGGCTGGGGCTCGGTCAGTCCGAGCGAATTCACCTGCACGCCGTAGCGGAATAGACGGTGTTTGGCGTCGGTGATTCCATAGCGCTCGCGCGTGATTTCGTCCCAAAGTTCCGTAAACGCACGCATCTTGCACAGCTCGGTGATGAAGCGCAGGCCGGCATTCACGAAAAATGAGATACGGCCGACCACTTCGCCGAACTTTTCGGCCGGCACTTCACCAGAGGCTTTCACGGTGTCGAGTACCGCGATCGCGGTGGCGAGCGCGAAGGCAAGCTCTTGCACCGGCGTCGCGCCGGCTTCTTGCAAATGGTAGGAGCACACATTGATCGGATTCCATTTCGGGATTTCCTTGGTCGTGAACAGGATCACGTCCTTGATCAACCGCATGGACGGCGCCGGCGGAAATACGTAGGTCCCGCGCGAAAGATATTCCTTGATGATGTCGTTCTGAATGGTGCCTTGCAGAGCAGCGCGTGGCGCGCCCTTCTCGTCGGCGACTGCGATGTAAAGTGCCATCAGCCACGCCGCGGTGGCGTTGATGGTCATCGAGGTGTTCATCGTATCGAGAGGAATGCCCTCGAATAGCGCGCGCATATCGTCAATGTGGGAGACCGGGACGCCGACCTTGCCGACTTCACCTTTAGCCAGCACGTGGTCGGAATCGTAGCCGGTCTGCGTCGGCAGATCGAAGGCGACGGAAAGGCCCGTCTGCCCTTTGGCCAGGTTCTTTCGATAGAGCGCGTTGGAATCCGCGGCCGTCGAGTGGCCGGCGTAAGTACGGAAAATCCATGGTTTGTCGCGCATCGGTCGCCAGGGGCCAGTGTGGCCCAGCACTTGTTGCAATGCAACATCGGCCGCTCCGCCGGTATTGTGCCCGACGGAGCGTGGCTTATTGGGCGTCCCGTTGTGCAGAAAGCGGGTTTAAGCCCGCTTCACGAGGCCAATGATGAACAAAAGGATCACGGCGCCAATGGTGGCATTGATGATCGAAGCGATAATGCCGCCGCCGATGGCGATGCCGAGGGCGCCGAGCACCCAGGTGCCGATAAAGGCGCCAACGATGCCGACAATGATGTTGCCGATCAGGCCAAAGCCGACCCCTTTGACGATCAGCCCGGCAAGCCAACCGGCAACCGCGCCGACGATGATGAGGATGATCAATGCGTCCAATGCCATTACGTCCTCCCCCAATTCGCGGCTCGCCCCCGATGGCTGCCGCACAGCAGGGGATTGAATACTAAAGCCGGGGCTGCGTCGACGGCCGATTATCCTGCCGAAAATTTGAGGACTGACGATTTACCGCCGTGTGTGGACGACCGCGATGTCGTCGGCATAAACGCGCTTCCATTCCGCAAGACGGTCGAGCAGCGCGACGGCCGGCGTTGACGGCGTGAGCAAGGTCGCACCGATGCGGTATTCATCAAGCAGCCGCAGGAAGTCGGGAAGGTTTTGCAGGCTCAATGCGCGGTCGTGGCGCAAAACATACGCCTGACCGTAAAGCTCGGCGCGCCCGTCGATGAATGGCGGAATGCCGACAAAGTCGAGGTAACCACCAAAATCGTAATCGTTGAGGATCGGGCCGGCCTTGGCAATGTCGATCGCGTTAATCGCACTCGCCGGAGTAATTTTGACCGAAGGAAGCACATCATTTCTCAGCGCCGCCAATCCTGTGATGACGACAAACAACGACACAGCTGCGGCGGGCGTCCATGCGCCCGCGATCGCGCCTGTCCGGCTTGCAGCAAGCGCTGCAAATTGTTCGGACAGCGGCCGCGCGAGAAGCAAGGGAGCAAGCAATCCGAGCAGATCGGCATGACGCACTTGCGACAGGCTCAGATGCAGGACACCGAGGACCATCAGAATGCGCAACCAGGGTAACGTCACGCCGCGGTAAAGCGCAAAGCCGAACGCGCCAAGCATGATCAATTCAAATCCACCGAGGTGGCTAAAATCTTGCGAGCGCCATTCGGTAACGGTCGTCAGGGCCGCGCCCAGCGCGATGGTCCTGAATGTCACCAGGATCATTTCCGGGCCGTAGGGATTGAGGCACGCAGCGGCGAAAGCGAGAACGGCAAAGAGTGCCCATTGCCGCACAACATTCCATCGCTCGGAGCGCGGAGTACGCCAAAGCGCGTCACACGCGATCGGCGCAACCATCGCAAGACCGAACGTGAAGCTGCCGTGGAGGTTTGCCCACAGCGTCATCAACGGAAGCAGAAGCCATGGCGGCGGACTGCGCGTATCGACTGCGCGGATCAGCGTCGCGATCCAGGCGACCATCACGGGAAGCGCCAGAATATGTGGACGTGCCAGAAGATGTGGTGCGGCGAGCAGAAGAGCAGCGAGTACGGCAATCAGCACAGCAATCGGTTGCCACTCGCGCACCAGAAATCGGGTCAAGAGGCCGAACGCGGTGGCAACCGCGGCGGCCGCCAGCACGACGACACCGAGCCAACCTCCGACTGCATAAGCCATCGCAAATGCGACTTGCGAGAGCCACTCGAAGGCAACCCAATGCGTTCCTTGCAGTGTCGCGGAAAATGGGTCGGTCGTCGGAACTGTGTGGTGTTCGAGGATCCAGCGGCCGAGGGCAATGTGGGAATAAGTGTCCGGATCGGAGAGAAGCCGCGGCCCCAGTGCGATGAGCAGGACATATATGCCGACGGCGACAAGCCACGGCATTGCGGCTCGGACGTCTGTGATCCGTCCAGTTCGGCGAATGATCTGTTCGGACATCCCGTGCTCTGGGGTGATTTTTGCCACGCTAAGCTGGCTCGCATTGCAAAACCCTTAAGAGTCGTTGCGCGAGTTTTTCGAAAGTTCGGCGAGGCATCCCTTAAACCCCTGTGGGACAGGCGGTTTTCGCATCGCTGAAGCTCTTATTGCGATGCAACATAATATGCGCCAGACTATTATCAGGGTAGGGAGAATCTCGATGCCGGCCGTCGCGAAGGCGAGAAGTGTTGCTGCGCTCAAGGATCTCTATGCGATCGGCGAGATTCCGCCGCTCGGTCATGTGCCGGAAAAGATGCACGCCTGGGTCATCCGCAAGGAGCGGCATGGGCCTCCCGACAAATCATTCCAGCTCGAGGTGGTGCCGACCTGGCCGATCGGCGAGGACGAGGTGCTTGTCTATGTGATGGCCGCTGGCGTCAATTACAACGGTGTCTGGGCCGGTCTCGGTATTCCGATCTCACCGCTCGACGGCCACAAAAATCCATATCACATCGCAGGCTCCGACGCCGCCGGCGTGGTTTGGGCCATTGGCGCAAAAGTGAAGCGCTGGAAAGTTGGCGATGAGGTCATCGTCCATTGCAATCAAGATGACGGTGATGACGAAGACTGCAATGGCGGTGATCCGTTGCTGTCGCCGTCGCAACGAATTTGGGGCTACGAGACGCCCGACGGCTCGTTCGCGCAATTCTGCCGCGTGCAGTCGCGCCAGCTCATGCACAAGCCGACTCATCTCTCCTGGGAAGAAGCGGCGTGCTACACGCTGACGCTCGCGACCGCGTATCGGATGTTGTTTGGCCATCCGCCGCATACGCTCAAGCCCGGTGACAATGTGCTGGTGTGGGGCGCCTCAGGCGGCCTCGGGGTATTTGGGGTTCAACTCGTAGCGGCTTCCGGCGCCAACGCGATCGCCGTCGTTTCGGACGAGTCGAAGGCCGAGTACGTTCTCAATCTCGGCGCCAAAGGGGTCATCAATCGCAAAGACTTCAAGTGCTGGGGTCAAATGCCGGCGGTGAACTCGGCGGAATTCAACGACTGGACCAAGGAAGCTCGCCGTTTCGGCAAGGCGATCTGGGACATCACAGGCAAGCGGGACGTCGACATCGTCTTCGAACATCCGGGCGAGCAGACATTCCCGGTGTCCTGCCTCGTCGTGAAGCGCGGCGGCATGGTTGTCTTCTGCGCGGGGACCACCGGCTACAATCTCACGTTCGATGCACGCTACGTCTGGATGCGTCAGAAGCGTATCCAAGGCTCGCATTTCGCGCACCTCAAGCAGGCCTCGCAGGCCAACCGTTTCGTGCTGGAACAGCGCATCGATCCCTGCATGAGCGAGGTGTTCACGTGGGATAAGATCCCGCTCGCGCACATGAAAATGTGGAAGAACCAACATCCGCCCGGCAACATGGCGGTCATGGTCAATGCGCTGCGGACGGGACTAAAGACATTTGAGGATGCGCAGGAAGCGACGAGCTAGCGTTCTGTCAGCCGCATCTTGGCGATGGCCGAATTTAACTCGCCGCCATAGATGAAGATCGACGCGCTGACATAGAGAAATACCAGCGCGACCATCGCTGATGCCAATCCGGCGTACATCGAAACATACGCAAACGCATAATTGGCAAGATAGCGCCCGAAAAAGGCGCCGCTGATCAACCACAACAGCAGCGTGGCGATGATGCCCGGCGCGATCTGGCCAAATGAACGCCGCCCCGCCGGCAGCCAGAGATGCACGATCATCAAGGCAACGACAAGCACGACGGCCGCCACCGCATAGCGCGCGAACGTGATCAAATCGCCGAACTGTTCAAGTGCCGGGATATATTGCACGAGCTTTGCCAGGATCAGCGGTGCGAGCACAACAAGGAACGAGAACGCCAGGATCGCCACGGCGCCCACCAGGACATAGACGATCGATTCAATCCGCAGCAGCCACCACGGACGCGGTTCCTTGATATCGTAGGCGCGATTCAGTCCGATGCGCAGGCTTTCCACGCCGCTCGAGGCGAAATAGAGCGCAAACACGACGCCCAAGGTCAGCACGTCACCGCGCGTCGACGTCAAAACCCCGGTGATATCGAGAGCGATCGGCGCGGCGACTTGCTTCGGCCAGGCCTCCAGCAAGATGCGCGCAGCTTCGTCGGCTAGCTCTTTCGATCCGAAGAAGAATCCAGCGAGCGCGGTCACCACGATCAAAAATGGAAACAGGGCCATCAGTGTGGACAGCGCAATGTGACTCGCAATCGCCCAACCGTCGTCCTCAATGAAATGCCGCAAGGCATTGGTCGCAACGAGCAGTGACCGATTAAGAACGCGCAATGGGGGCTCCCGCAGGCGGAAGGCGTTCACATTGTCTATTGTTGCGGCCTTTGCAAGGCCGTGCCGGTGCGACCGTGCGGACGACGGAATTTACGCGGCTTGTACGTTGGTCAGGAACTGGCGCACTTGCGCCTCTAGCCCCTCGGCTTCGACGGCCACTGAATCGGCGAGGTCCTTCACGTCAGAGGCCGTTGAGCGGGCGCCCGTGCTCACGTCGGCGACGCGGCTCATCGCTTCTGCGCCAACGCGAGCCTCGCCCGAGGCGCGGCTGACGCCCTCTGCGATGGAGGCTACGGCCGAATTCTGCTGGTCAACGGTTGCCGCGACCATCGTGGCAATCGACGACATTTCACGAATGATGGCGTCCACCTGCTCGATCGCCTGTGAGGCATCAGCAGCTGCGGATTGGATCGACCCGATTTGCTCCGCGATCTCCTCAGTTGCCTTGGCGGTCTGAGCGGCGAGCGACTTCACCTCTGCCGCGACCACTGCGAACCCCTTACCGGACTCACCGGCGCGCGCGGCTTCAATGGTGGCATTGAGTGCGAGCAAATTGGTTTGCCCGGCAATCGCCTGGATCAGACCCACGACCTCACCAATGCGGGTCGCGGCGTTGCCGAGCTCCGACATCGTCGTAACGGTGCGTTGTGCTTCCGAAACCGCGCGGCCGGCCACGTCCGTTGACTTTGCCGCCTGCGAGGCGATCTCGCCGATCGATGCCGCCAGCTCCTCGACCGAACTTGCGGCGACGGTCACGTTTTCCGACGCGGCGGTCACGCGACTTTTGGCCGTGTCGGCTTCCGACGACACCGTGTCGGCGGCCTTGTTGAGATCCGCGGAGCTCATTTCAAGCTTCATCGATGCTCCGCGTAACTTGGCGAGCGCGTTTTCGACCGAGTGCTTAAACTGTGAAATGGTCGACGCAATCATATCGCTGCGCTGCTCACGGGCGCGACTCGCATCGGTTTGGGTCTGCGCCAGGCGTTCGCGCTCAATCATCGTATCGCGGAACACAATCACGGTGCGCGCCATTTCGCCGATCTCGTCGCGTGCGGTCGTTGCCGGAATACGGGCGGTGGTGTCGCCGTTGGCGAGGCGCTTCATGACCGCGGCCAGGCCATTGAGCGGACGGGTGATGCTGCGTCCGATCAACCAGCTAAAGCCAAGGCCAAGCGCGACCATGGCGATGCCAACCATGATAATGCCCGTACGCGTGCGTTCCTGCGAAGCAGCGAGACGTTGCGACGCATCCCTCGCCGTAAAGCGGGCATACTGGATGATCTCATCCGCGCGCGGAAGCATCCGCTGACTGTCGATATCGATGACGGCACGCAGTGGCCGCACGCGGTCGTAACCTTCGACCCATTTGTCAAAGGTGTCGGCATAAGTCTTCACTTGCTGTTCGAGCGCCGTCTTCATCCCGGGAGTGCCGTCGATATTGCCGAAGATGTCGTTGAACTTCTTGTAACTGCTGTGAAATTGCTGCCGCGATACCTCGCTCTGGCTGACCCGGTAGTCGGCCTCATGATGCCGCATCGTCAGAAGAGTCATCATAAGCTTCGTGGCGTCGGCTTCGGCCAACCAGGACATATTCTCGTTGATGATCCGCTCGACGGCATTGCCGGCCACGCGCAAATTTCCGCGCAGTCCGGATGACTCTTCAAAGCCGAGAGTTTTCTGTTCGCGTACCAGGTCGCTGAAGGTCCCGCGCAGCGCCATCACGTCCTGGCGCATGCCGTCGAGATCTTTGGTGCGATTTTGATCGATCGTTGCGGCAATCGAGTCGAGCGCTTTTACCGCCAGCGCGTGCGCCTGCTCAAAGCTCACCACCAGATTGTCATCGGGGTTCGCGCTGAAATCCTTCACGATAATTCGCATCGACGCGACCGCGCTTTTGAAATCGCGGCTCGCATCGGCGAGTGCGGTGGACTGCGTGACGATTTCGAATGCCCTGCCGACGTCTTCTTCACCCGAAATATAAGTACGTCCATTCGCGAGAAAGCCGACAACGGGAATGAGAGCCAGGGCCACGATACGGGTGCGCACCGACATGGAGGTGAGCATCCGGGCCATCCGATTGAGCGGAAGCGATAAGTCGGCAAAGCGCATGGTGCTGGTTCGGGTCTCGCCAGTGGCGGCGGCACGGCGCAGAGGTACTTTTGCAATCAAAGCCTGAAATAGTTAATTTTTATAGCAATTTACACTAAAGCCGGCGCCCTAATTGCCGGAAAACCCTGAATTTGCTTGGACACTTTGCTTTTGTGCACTGCACGCGTACTGTCATTGGTGCCGCCGGTCCATTGCGTGAAAGTCCCATGTCGATCGCAGCTTCCCGTCCTATCCCGGAACATCGATTGGTAGAGCTCGCCCGCGAGGCGAGCGGGGCTCTCGACGCCTTGTTGGCCGACGCGACGGCAAAGGTCCGAGAGCGCGTGGTCGTGGAAGGGCGGGTCGTCGGCCGCCTGTTCGACCGCGAGCAACGGGCCACTCATGGGCTTGCCTGGTTCGCCACATATGTCGAAGCGGTCCGTCAGCTCGCTGCCTATGCCGACCGCATGGCTGGCGCGGGCACTCTCGGCGAGACCGAAGAACTGATCGTCCGCATCGGGCTTGGCGAATACATCGCGCAGGTCGTGGGTGGCATCCCGATGAGCCAGGGCGAGGTGGTGCGGCCGTCAGATCTTGGCTTGTCGCCGGTCCAAGTCGCCGCACGTATCAACCCGTCGCTTGAGAATCTCGTCGCCGACGGGACGAGCGCCGAGCAGCGTG
>WNFN01058376.1_pt1 | contig 15860 bp, 13 predicted proteins | sample 5400161 | NCBI WGS metagenome assembly WNFN01 (sample SAMN13153353, study PRJNA577476) | soil metagenome | isolation source: 80 cm saprolite on Douglas fir-dominated hillslope | place: USA:California | collected 2013-09-17
TGATCCGCTCCGAGCTCAGCGCGGCGAACACCGCATTGGACTGAACCGGGTACCGCATGGTCACCCCCGCGGCGCCTGTCAGGCCGGCGGCGAGCCGGGAAGCCATCGCATTGGCGTGCTGCGCGCTGCGCAGCCACAGCTTGTCCTCGAGCAGCGCAATGAACTGCGCCGCCATAAAGCGCATCTTGGATCCGAGCTGCATCTGCTGCTTGCGCAAGAACGGGACATCACCGATCAGGTCGTCGCGCATCGCAATGACTGCCTCGGCGCCAACCGCGCCGTTTTTCGTGCCGCCGAAGCTCAGCACATCAACATGTGCCGCAAGGTCGGCCAGCTCGCAGCCGAGGTGAGCGGCAGCGTTCGCCAGGCGTGCGCCGTCCATGAACAGGTACAGCCCTTCAGCCCGGCAGAACTCGCTGAGAGCGCGCAGCTCATCGAGCGAGTAACAGGTTCCGACCTCGGTCACCTGGGCAATCTCGATAACCCTCGGCTGCGCACGATGTTCGTCGCCCCGGCCGGTCAGCCTGGAACGCACCAGCTCGGGGGTGAGTTTGCCGTCGGGTGTCGGGATAGGCATGACCTTGTTGCCGAGATTGCGCTCCGTCGCACCGCACTCATCGACGTTCAGATGAGAGGACTCCGCGCAGAAGACGGCATCGTACGGGCGGACCAGCAGGCTGATGCCGAGCACGTTGGCTGCCGTGCCATTAAAGACAAGGTAGGTGCCAGCCGCGCCGAAAACTGCGCACAACTCGTTGGCAGCCCTGCTCGTCCAGTAGTCCGCTCCATACGGGCCAGCGTCACCCGCGTTGGCGGCTGCGATTGCCCCGAGTACCTCGGGTTGCGCGCCCGCATGGTTGTCGCTGCCAAAGCTCTTGCGTCCAGTCATCACCGGCACAGGGTACCGAGGACGACATGCTAGGCCTTCACCGGGAGATCCGATGTCGCGGGCGGGCAGTGCCGCGTGCCAGGCGGGGCAGTGCCGCGTGCCGGCGGGCAGTGCCGCGCGCCAGCGCGCAGGTAGACGCGGCCCGCGGCCACAAGGGAACGCCGCGGAGCCGGAGCAAACCTGAGTACGATGGCATTGCCGGACTGGAGGTCCGAGCCAGCCGCCACGCTCTCAGCTTCAGGGATCACCGGCGCCGCGTCTCATAGTCAGCTGCAGTCGGTAACAGAGGTGCCAAATTGTCGCGCCGCCTTGCAAGTATCACCCTGGACAACCTTGACGATCTGCCGGGTCGGTGCCGACGCTGCGTCTTCTGGGAACTCGACCCTGTGGGGCAGGCCCGCGCCCTGGAGTCTGGCGAGTCGGCGCTGGAGAAAGAGGCGTGGGTCTCCGGCGTCCTCCTGCAGTGGGGCAGCTGCGGGAAGATCATCTATGTTGACGGTGTTGCCGCCGGCTTCGTGCTTTACGCCCCGCCGCAGTACGTGCCGAGATCTGTGGCCTTTCCCACCAGCCCGGTGAGCGCCGATGCGGCACTGCTGATGACCGCGCACATACTCGCCGAGTTCAGCGGCGGCGGGCTCGGCCGGATGCTCGTGCAGGGCGTCGTCAAGGACATGAGCCGCCGCGGCATCAGGGCGGTGGAGGCGTTCGGCGACCTCAAGCCCGACGGCCTCAGCTGTGTCACTCCCGCCGACTACCTGCTGGCAGTGGGTTTCAAGACAGTGCGCCCCCACATTCGCTATCCGAGGCTGCGCCTTGAAGTGAAGACGGTCCTGTCCTGGCGCGAGGACGTGGAGGTGGCCCTGGAGCGACTGCTGGGTTCGATGACGCCGGATCGGCCGCTGCGGCTTGCCTAGCTGACGCGAATCGCGACTGCAGATGCGTGTGGCGCACCGCGAACTGCCCGGTGCGCCACGCCAACGCTGACTGCTAATCAGACCAGAAATTCTTCGAGCTCCCGTAGCAGGGCCGACTTCGGCTTGGCGCCGACGATCTCCTTCACGACCTGGCCGTCCTTGAAGACGGTCAGCGTCGGAATGTTCAAGATCCCGTACGTGCGAACCACCTCGGGATTCTCATCGACGTTCAGCTTCACGATGTCGATCTTGCTGCCGTGCTCGCTCGCGATCTCCTCCAGCACCGGGGCGACCTGCCGACATGGACCGCACCATTCCGCCCAGTAGTCAACAAGCACTGGCTTGGCGCTCTTCAGCACTTCTGACTCGAAGGTCGAGTCGGTCACTGCCCTGGTTGATTCGCCCACCTTGAGGACATCCTCTCGTCGTTAGTTGGTCTGGCTGCCGGCTAGATAGCCCGCAGGAACTTAAAGCTCTTACTCCGGCTCATCGGCAAGCCACCGCTCGGCGTCAAGCGCCGCGGCACATCCAGTGCCAGCCGCGGTCACTGCCTGCCGGTAATGCCGATCGACAACATCGCCAGAGGCGAAGACCCCGGGTATCGCAGTCCGCGTCGACGGCTGCTCGACGAGCAGGTAGCCATCGTCATCGGTGGCGAGCTGACCCTTGAACAGGCCGCTGCGCGGATCATGACCGATCGCCACGAACACCCCCGTAACAGGCAGGATGCTCTCCGCGCCGGTCTTGACATCGCGCAGTCTGACCCCGGTCACCCGGTCCTCGCCGATCATCTCGGTTACCTGCATGTTCCAGGCGAACCGGACCTTCGGGTTGGAGATCGCCCTATCTTGCATGATCTTCGACGCGCGCAGGCTGTCCCTGCGGTGCACGATCGTCACCGAGCGAGCGAACCTGGTCAGGAACGTCGCCTCCTCGATGGCCGAGTCGCCGCCGCCGATGACGGCGATGTCCTGCTCACGGAAGAAGAAGCCATCGCATGTGGCGCACCATGAGACGCCGTGGCCCCCGAGGCGCTTCTCTCCGGGGACGCCGAGTTCGCGGTAGCTTGACCCGGTCGCGATGATGATCGCGCGGCTCTGATAGTCATCGGACGCGGTCTTTACGATCTTCGGCGTAGCCTGCAGGTCCACCTCGGTGACGTCGTCCGCCACCAGTTCGGCACCAAACCGCTCTGCCTGCTTCCTCATCGAGTCCATCAGATCCGGACCGAGGATGCCGTCGGGGAAGCCGGGGTAGTTCTCAACGTCGGTCGTGTTCATCAGCGCTCCGCCGGCAGTGACCGAGCCCTCCAAGACCAGCGGCTTTAGCTTGGCGCGGGCCGCATAGATTGCAGCCGAATAGCCGGCCGGCCCTGACCCGACGACTATGACATCCCGGACGTCCGTCACTTCTGGCGTCTCCTTCGTTGAACCGCAACCGCATTAACGGAGCAAGTGCCCGCCAGATTCCCGCTGCGGAGCTATTCAGCGACCTGGGACCGTGAGCATTCGGATAACATCCAGGCTCGACGATGAGCAGCCGAGTCCCACGATCGCGACGTCGAGGACGTTGGCGGTGGTCGGCGACTTCATGACGATGATCGTCGCGGGTCTGCCCAAGAACCGGGCGACGTCTGCGAGCAGCACCTGCCGCCCGTTGGCCGTTGCGCTGAGACAGCCCTCAAGCGTCGGGATGCTCACACCGCCGATCCGGATATTCCGCGAAGACTTCTGCTGGTAAGTCGGTGTAGCGACGCCGGCTCCGGCCCCGAAACCGGCGACACTAGCGACCTGCTTGCGCACCATGCCAGGAAGAGATCGCTCCGTGAAGTTCGCATGGCTCACCAGAGCGGCGGCGGGCGCGATCCTGCCGTTCACGCGATAACTGACCGTCATGGGTCCGCTTGCGTTGGCGCCGCTAGAAAGGTGGCGACCGGTACCGCCAGCCATGCTGGGCCGCGCCGCGGGGGCTCGCTGTCCAGACCCGCTCGTTCCGCGGGCGCTCGAATTCTGTGAGGCGCTGCGCGCGTTCGCGAGCAGGATACCGGCCCCGGCGATGACGACGACTGCTGCCGCAGCGGCCAGGCCACGCAGCAGCAATGGCGAGGACCAGTCAGGCATGCGGAATCGCCGCCACCTGCTGCGGCGCCGCTCAGGGAGATCAGGCCGGCCGGGTACATGAGCGGAACCAGTCTCGGCCGTCCCGCCACCCCCACCTGCGGCGCCCAGGCCGTTGCCGGCCGCGCGCGCATCCCCTTGGCCGACGCCAGCAGCAACAGGAAAGGCGCCGCCTGAGGCGCGAGCGCCACCGGCATGCGCCGACGCCGCCGATGCAGGGCCCGCGGCGGCGCGGGCAGCAGACTCACCCGTGATCGCCAGCTGAATCCGCGTGCTGAATGCCTCAGGCATCGGGGGCAGTTGGGTGGCCGCGAGCATGCTAGTGAGGCTGGTAAGTGCGGCGTCCATGCCCGAACACCGGGCACAGCCGGCCAGGTGTGCGTCAATTCTGGCGGCCTCCGCCGCACTCACCGCGCCTTCACGATGAAGTGCCAGGATCTCCACGCTGACATGGCGGCTCACTCTTGCTCGTCACCACCCTCCTCTGCGGGTAGGACGGATCCCGGAGGGAATCGGTTCCGAGTACCCAGCCCAGAATCGACCGATAGATCCGTGAAAGCCAGGTTGTCGGATCCGCCAACCATCCCCGGCCCCGCCATCGTGACTGGCGTACCTGGCGAGCCGCCCGGAGAGACCTGCCCGGAAGCGGGTACCTGGGCGGCGGCGTCGGCCCGCCCCGAAGCGGGTACCTGGCCGGCAGCCGTGGGATTTCCTGTGGGCGGAACCTGACCAGGCGCCGAGTGTTGCAAATGAGCGAGCCCAGGCAGCAGCCTGGCGCGGCCGCGGGCACACCGGCTCTTAACTGTGCCCAGTGCGACGCCGAGCACCTCCGCAGCGTCGGCGACCGGGTAGCCGAGCATGTCGACGAGGACGATCGCGACTTGCTGATCGTGCGGCAGCTGCCGGAGCGCGGCCATCACCTCGATCGATCTCTCGGTTCCGGCCGCATGATCGGCCCCAGATTCACCCGATGCGATCATCTCGAGCAGCCTGTCATCTCCGCCGACAACCTCGGGCCGCGCGGAACGGCGGCGCATCCTGTCCAGGCAGGCGTTGACCACGATCCGGTGCAGCCAGGTAGTCACCGCGGACTCGCCTCTGAAGCTTCCCGCGCGCCTGAAGGCCGAGATCATCGCGTCCTGCAGCGCATCCGCAGCCTCTTCCGGGTCAGACAGCGTCCTGATGGCAACGGCCCAGAGCCTGTCCTTGTGCCGCAGGAACAGATCGCCGAAGGCATCAGAGTCTCCGTCGACGTGCAGCTTGAGCAGTTCCGCGTCACTGCAGGCAGCGTAGTCATGAGCCACGCTAGGCGTGTGCCCGGCCGGCCCACCGCCGAGAGCCTCGCGGGGTGGGGGCAGGGCCTTACCTGTCCCAGTCCGGCCAGGCTGCTGAGATTCCGTCGCGTCTCCCAGTCCGCCCAGCGCCATGAGCGCTTGCGGGCTTAGCTCCGACCGCGGATCATGTGAGCGTCCCGGCCGCGCCAAGACGACTGACCCACCTCTCGTAGCTTAGTGGCCAGCCACAACGAGACCTTCAGCCGCCTGAACTGTGCGGACATCCCACTGCGGACGAAGATTAACCAGGCCTGTCCGGCTAATGTCCTGCCACCGCTCCCCGCACAGCCACGTTGAAAATCTCTGCCTCGTACTTACCGTTGTTCCCTGCCTGCGGCGGCAGCTGCGTGAACCAGACGACGAGGTACCGGCCCGTCGGCTGGCCCTTGATCCGGAACGTCAACGCCCCGGTCGGACTCTGAGCGGACGCGATCGTCTTCATGGAAGCCAGGTTCTGCTTGCTGCGCGCAGCTGAGTTGCCGACTAGCAATTTGACGCTCGCTCCCGGCTGCGAGTTAAAGGTGATCGTGACGGCAGCGAACTTGACCGGCTTGCCCATGTCGATCAGGAGACCAGAGCCAGCCTTAAGCCGACCGAAGTCGGCGCTCGCATACCACTGCGATGTCCAGCTGGTACGAAGGCTATTGTCGATCGCGTACTTGGCGTACTGGCTGTTCTCGTTGCCGGGATCCGCCGAGGGGCTCGTGAGGGGATCGAAGCCGGTGGCTCCGACCGGCTGCAGCACGCTCGCGGACGTCAGCGGACTGCCGCTCGAGTGGGGGTGGTTGACTGCCGGACCGCCCCGCGGCCACAGCGCGAACGCCGCGATCGCGGCGAGGACGAGCACGCCGCCGCCAACCGCCAGGGCCTTGGGGAATCGTCCGGACACCGGTCGAAATGGCGACGGCAGCAGGCGGCCGCGCCGTCCTGTACCTGCACTGTCGGCGTGCCGCCTTCCCCGCGCCGGCCGCTCCCGGTAGGCGCCATCGCCTGCCGGCCAGTCAGTGTCGGCGAAGCCAGGGCCACCCTGCCAGCCGCCGTCAACCTCGGGCGCGGCCTCCGGTCGCCAGCCGCCCTCATCGCTCCGCGGTGGCTGGTTCCGCTTCGACGGCGGTGCCGCAATAGCAAGCAACGGCGCTGGCGGCAGCGTTGCCACGAGAGCCCGGGCGAGTTCGCCGGGAGCGGTCAGCGGATGTTCCGTCCCGGAACTCAGTCGCATCGCCCGGCAGGTCAGGTCCGAGAGCGCGAGCGGTATGCCGGCCATCACCTGGCGGGGACTGCACGGCTCGCCGCCCGCCGCCGGCGCCGGAGGGAGCGGAGCATAGTCAGGTCCTGGCCAGCAGCCAGTCAGCGCTGCGTAGAGCAGCCTGCCGAGTCCCTCAGTGTCCTCGAGAACCGGGTCGTCCGCGACGATTCCAGATAGGGCAGCATCGATGCCCAGGCCGACGACCTTGACCTCGCCTGTCGGGCTCCACCTGACCGAACCCGGTGACAGGCACATGTGGGCGACGCCCGCGCCGTGTGCCGATGACAGCGCGGCGGCTGCCTCCGCGATCATCCTGGCGGCGCGGAAAGGCTCGAGCGGTCCGGCTGACAGCAGGTCGCCGAGCGTCTCACCGGCCGCCCACTCCATCACGATGTAGGCCTGATCCCAGGCGTCCTCGACATCGAAGACCTGGGCAAGCCGCGGGTCGGTCAGCCTGCTCGCCGCCCGCGCGGCCGTCACCACATCGCCGATCCTGGGAAATCCCGAGGCGAACGTGAAGACTGTGACAGCCCGGGCGAGCGTCTCGTCGATGGCCTTCCACGCATCCCACCCCGAGCCGGCGGCGATCCGGTCCTCCAGCCGGTAACGCCCGCCGAGCCTCGTGCCTGGCGCAGACGCATACGTGGTCATCGGTGTATCGCGCCGAGTCAGGTCAGGCTCTCGACGCTTCCTCCTGGTACCGGAAGCTGGTCGGCCCGGTCCGGCAGCACCATCGCTCACCTTACCGGCGGAGCCGGGACCGCACGGCGACAATCAGGTCCGTCACCTCGGATACCCGCAGCCTCCGCGCGAGCACGACGTACAGGAGCACCGCGCCGGCGCCGCCCACGATCACCACGAGGGCTGCGTAGACCTTCGCGGTGGAGAACACGGCGCTCACCATCAGAGCAATGATCAGTGCGAATAGCGCAGCCGGGACGGCGGCTGCATGCATCCGGAGCAAGCTGCTGCTGATCTGATGCCCGGCAAGCCCGCCGATCCGCCGGCTCAGCACCCGCCAGGCCAAGATACTGCCGACGAGATTGGCGAGACCGAATCCGGCTCCTAGCGCCGCAACCACTTCACTCTTAGGGAACAGCGCAAGGGCGAGCAGGTTGGCACCCACGTTCGTGACCATCGTCACTGCGCCGATAAGTGCCGGCGTCTTGCTGTCATGCAGCGCGTAGAAGACTCGCAGCAGAAGCTGGAACAGCATGTACGGCATCAGGCCGAGCGAGAAGATCGCGAAGACCAGCCCGAGGTACCTGGCGCTCGCGTCGCTCGTGTTTCCCCAGCCGAGCAGGACCTCAGCCAGCGACGGGCCAAGCACGGCCGGCAGCAGCGCGGTGATGACGGAAATGGCGACAATCGCGTATGGCAACTGGAACAGCAGCCATGCATTGCTGTAGGCAGAGAAGCCGGCGCCGACTCCGCCGGTCTGCCGCGCGTTGCCTGCCGTGCTCGCGACGATGGAGGTGACCAGGAAAGCGACCTGAGTGGTCAGCACGTAACCGAACATCCACCCGGCCATCCGGCCGATCTCACTAATCTCGACCCGCCGGAAGTCGAAGCGCGGATGCCATCGGAAGCCGACCCTGCGCAGGGCGGGGACGAGGGCCGCGGTCTGAGCGATGATGCCGAGCGTGGTGCCGATCCCGAGCAGAAGAACCTGAGCGTTGCTGATCGTGCTGACGTTATTAACGTCCTGTCCCGCAGCCACCACCATGAACGCAAGCGCGACAACGGTCACGACGATGTTGTTAACCACCGGAGTCCACATGGGCGCCGCGAAGTGCCCGCGAGCGTTGAGTATCGCGCCGGCCAAAGATGAGACACCGTAGAAGAAGATCTGCGGGATGAAGAAGTACGCGAAGATCACCAGCAGGTGGTGCTCGGTCCCGGTCGCCTTAGGGTCGTACAGGCTAGCGATGGGAGCCGCTGCCAGCGTTGCGACCAGCGTGATCGCGCCGAGCGCGATCGTAACAAGAGTGAACATCCGCTGGTCGTACTGCTCGCCCCGGTCAGTGTGCCGCCTGGCGGCGCTGACCAGAAGGGGAACGATGACAGAGGTGAGAATCCCGCCGATGGCCAGGTTGTAGACGGTGTTGGGGAGCGTATTAGCGTAGTTGTAGGCGTTGCCGAGTCCCTCGACGCCGATCGCGTACACGAGCACAACGCTCCGGACCAGTCCGGTGACCCGGGAGGCGAGTGTTCCGAGCGCCATCACGCCGCTGGATCGGACAAGACTGGGAGCGGCCATTCCGCCCGCGGCCGCAGCAGGCTCCGCAGCTACCGGCCCGGTCGGCTCGGCAGGTGTCTGTGTGGGCCGAGGAGGCTGGGACCCGGCCGGCGGGGCGGGGCGGAACCATGAACGTGCGAGCTCGGCCTCGGTCAGCTCGCCCTCCGCGCTGAGGCCATATCCACCGGCAGCCAGTCCGGCCTCTCCCGAGGACGGGACGTCGCCCGGCCATGGTGCGGGCTGGCCGCCGAGGTCACTGTCGGACGCCGCTCTCCGGGCGGCGCGAGGATGGCCTTGCGCCCACGGCTCGCGGCCAGCCTGGCCGTTTGGCAGGTCCCGGTTATCCCAGCCGGCAGCACGGTTCTGCTGGACCCGCCAGTCTCGCTGCAGCCGCGGGTCACGATCCTGCCAGCCGTCAGGTTGATCCCAGCGGTCCCGTTCTGCTCGGCCATCGCGCTGGTCCCGGCCACCCCGATAAGCCGCGTCGTCCCGTTGGACTGGCCAGTCTGGCTCGAACCGGGGGTCACGCCGACCCCAGCTGCCGAGCGGGCTGCCGCGGTCGGGCGCCGACTGAGAACCGCGATCGAGCCTAGGGTCTTGGGCACCGGCGTTGGGCGCGGTACCCGGCCTTGGCCTGAGGTTTGAGTTGGGCCTAGTACCAGGCTGGGCCCCGTTACCAGGATTGGGCCGGGTACGTGGCTCGGGCCCGATTCCTTGATCAGGCCTGACACGGGGCTCGGGCCCGATTCCTGGATTGGGCCGGGTACGTGGCTCGGGCGCGGCTCCTGGCTGCGGCCCTGGTCCCGGGTTTGGCCAGCTGCCAGCCTGAGGCCCGGCCCCCAAGTTCGGGCGGGAACCGTGCGGGGGCCTGGCTGCCGGATTGGGCCGGGTAGGAGGCTGGGGCCTGGGTCCGGAGTTCGGCCAGTTACCGGCCCTGGACCAGGCTCCGACATCGGGTCCGGCATCGGTCCGGGCCGCTGCGCCGGGCGCGGCGCCGGGCCCTGGGGCGGCTCCGGCATCCGGCCGCGATGCGGCATCTGGCCGCCATGCGGCATCTGGCCGCGATGCGGCGTTGGACCCGGCACCGCGATCAGGCTTCCCGCGCGATCTGCCGAAGCCAGGCAGCAACCCATCGGCCTTCCTCGCCCGGTGGGCCCCAGGCGTGCGCCCGCCAGCCCGGCGGCGGTTCTGGCCCGCGCCATCATCGTTGTCCGCAGCGCTGAATCCCTGGCTACGGTCGCCATCGCCTGCAGGCGGCCGGGCCTGCGATCCTGGCGAGCTCATCTAGGCTCCTCCGTCGCTCGGCGACTAGGCGCGGCCGGCTCCTGGTCGAGTACCGATGGACCAGCAGAAGTCCGTCCTGATCCATCACCGCCGACGCTATCTGTATATTCAGGCCGATTACCCAGATCCGGGAAACCTTCCTGCGCAATTGCAGCGTCGCCTTCGGACGTATGACGCAAACCCGGCGGCGTGATCCAGGCCGATGGCGAGCTGGCCGGAACGGGGCCGGCCGACCTGGCCGGAACGGGGCCGGCCGACGCGGCCGGAGGCCGTTCGGGCCATGCAGGCAACTCGCTGGCCGACTCAGGCCTGCCATCTTCCACAGGCCTGCCGCCAGGCTGGTGGCCGCCTGCCAACGGCGAGTCGGCCGGTGCAGCTCTTGGCGGCAGGCTGGGCCTTCCGCTGCCCGGCGATGGTTCGCTCGGTCCGGCAGCCGGCGGTGGCCTCGCGGCTAGGGGGGCCAGGTAAGAGCTGGCGGGATCGTCACTGGCCGCTGATGGCGCCGGCGCGCCGCTGGCCGCTGACGGCATCTGCTCTTCGGGGACTGCGGATCGCGCGTGTTCGCCAAGGGCCCCAGGGCTTGCCTGATCATCAGGACCGCTGTCCGGTGCCGACGGAAGTGCCGGCCGGCCGTTCCTAATGGCCCGGAAGGCGGATGCGGTGACGAACACGGCCAGCGCAACCGCGAAGACGGCCAGCGCGAAAGTCCCGAAGTTGGTCGGATGGACGATGATGACCAGCGGGTAGGCGGGCAGCGGGTGGCCCGCAAGCGGCGAGCCTCTCGGCGAGACCAAGGTGAGCCGGATCTTGCCTTGCTTCGCCTGGACATGGACAGTCAGCGTGACCGCTGACGAGAAATTTCCAGGAGGGATCGTGATCAGAGTCAGGTCTCGGCCGCTTACCTCGGCGTGGTTCGCCTGCACTAGCAGGCCGACCTGCACTGAATAGCGCAGCGCGTTGTGAATCACGACGTTGACCGGGGCTGTCTTGCCGCCGAACGTGACATGGTAAGCAACGTGCTTGGTTCCGCCGCGGATCGAGACGCCGCGGATAGAGATGCCGTTGAGCTGGCTGCTCACATATCGGGTCATGCGCGCGAGCAGTGCCTGCGCGTGCCGGGCGCCCTTGCCGCGCCACGCCGACGACTCGATGCCGAGCACGGCACGGTTCAGCGCCGGGTCTGGCTGCACCCTGATCGACTGGAGCAGCGCGAGCCGGTGATCAAGCTTGGAGACCCTCCTTAGCAGGCGACCCGACAACTCGGCTCCCGGCGCGCTCTGAGTAAAGCTCGGGTAGACCCGCTCCGGACGCATTTTTACCAGCTGGCCCGCCGTCGACGGCTTGAGCCACGGGGCGCTCACCGTCTCGGCGAGCAGGTTGCTCGCGAGCTGTCTCGGCGGGTCCCAGCGCCTGGGCGGCGCGACCACGATTGGCCGCGGGGTCCCGGGCGCCTCGGAGGCGATCATCGCGGTCTCGGCAAGATAGAGCTGGCTGGTCCCGAAGATGGAGCCAGCCTGGCGCGCGGCGCTGCCCTTGGAACCAAGCAGGGCCGTGATGGCATGATCGGCGAGCAGGATATGCATTTGCTTGCCGATCCTGGTGAGCTTGCTGGCAACCGCGCCCGGGGTGTAGCTGACCGGCGGGACCGCCGGTGCGCCGAGTATGACGGTGCTGACGTTCTCGGTCCCGAGAATAGTGAGTACCTCGTCGCTGGCGATGCCGCTGGCGGGCCAGGCGATGGCGGAGAGCTGGTGCGGTCCGGCCGGGATAGGCGCCGGAGCATTCCTATGCAGGATCTGGTGCCCGACATGAGCTGCTTCGGCAAAGGCCCGGTCCAGGTCAAACTGGCTGCCATGCCTAGTCAGCGCGGCCACGTCGACGTCCGCAAAGGGCGTCAGGAAGACGGGCTGCCCGGCGGTGGCCTTGAGCAGGTCGGCCAGCCAGCGGGAGGCGGCTGGGCTGGCCGGGAGATCGGTGTCCTGACACGTGGTTGAGGCACCGACCGGGTAGGAGTGCCGCATCGCCGCCACGCTGTCCAGCAGCGATGGGTCGATCGCCCAGGTCACTCCCGCCCGTGCCGAGTAGCGGCTGCCGATGGCCAGCAAGTCGCCGAGTCGCCCGTCTGGCGCGATGCTCGCGGCCAGCCTGTTGTCCGTCAGCCCGGCGCACACTCCCTGGTGCGGGACGTCGATGAGCGGCCAGATCCATGAGATGGCAAAGGGCTGCGGCCTGCGCTGGCCCGGGCAGCTATCGGCCTTGGCCGGCCAGTATGGCAGCGGCACCGGGTCACGTGCCACGTCCAAGGCGGCGTCCCTGACCTCCACGGTGAGGGGGTACACGCCGAAGCAGCTCAGTGCGAGATCGCGCACGGGCAAGCTGACTGTCCAGCTCCAGCTATGGCCGGCATCGAGTCGCGCGAGCGTGACCGGCGTGGTGGAGACGGCTCGCATGAGCGGTTGGTAAGTGCCGCTGGCGTACCTCTCCAGATCGTGCCGCGATCTCAGCTGCGTATTCGACGACAGGAGCTGAACCGATAGGCTGCTGGCTGGCGCTGCGGCGAGATTCCTGACCCGCCCGGTGATCGTGACGGTCCGGCCCTGCTCGGCGTAGGACGGGCTTAGCGAGGTGACGGTCAGCGCGAGCGGCGCGTCCTGCGCGGCATTCACCTGCTGAGCATCCGCCTGGCCGCTGAGCAGCGGCAGCGCGGCAGACAGCGCCACTGTGGCCATCGCGACGCAGGCCCGCACCGGCCGTGCGACCCGCCCTGCCCGCCTTCTGGCTGGTACCGGGCGTCGGCGCTGCCTGACAGCGTACGAGCGGGCCATGGCGCACATGTTATTGCGGCTGGCGAACGCGTCTGGCCATCCGGCGTTTAGCACCGGTCAACCAGACCGCGGCTGGACCTGCGCCATCGCCAGACCGTCGCACACCTCGTCCTTTCCTGTGGGCTCCCAGATGGTCGCCGGAGAGCGCAGCCACGCCGTGCCGGCTACCCGGGCTATCGCCGCCGTGCTAGACCGCCTACCCTCGTTGCCCGTGCGGGATCCCACTCCTATGACGCAGGAACAGCAGCGCGCGGCCAACGTTTTGCTCAGGTCGTCGCTGTCTGATGGCCTGCGGCGAGCGGACGAGCTTGCCCGGCTGTTCGCCAGGCACGGCCACGAGCTCGCGCTCGTCGGAGGTCCCGTGCGCGACGCGTTCCTCGCCCGTCCGCACAGCGACCTGGACCTTGCGACCGATGCGCTGCCGGAGCGCGTGCTGGAGATTACCAGGGACTGGGCGGACACTACCTGGCCGGTCGGTATTAGGTTCGGCACGGTGGGCCTGCGCAAAGGTCAGCTCCGATTTGAGGTCACTACCTACCGCAGCGAGCGATACGACAAGGCCTCGCGGAAGCCCGATGTGCAATATGGGACCTCGCTTGTGGCGGATCTGGCCAGGCGTGACTTCACGGTCAATGCGATGGCTGCCAGGCTGCCGTCACACGAGATCGTCGATCCGTTCGGCGGGCTGCGCGACCTGCAGGGTATGCGACTGCGGACGCCCGGCCGGGCCGAGGACTCGTTCGACGACGACCCGCTTCGGATCCTGCGTGCCGCGCGCTTCGTCGCCGACCTAGGGCTGACGCCGACCCAGGACGTCCGCGAGGCGATGGCCAGGCTGGCGCCGCGGCTGGAGATCGTGTCGGCCGAGCGGAAGGCGGTCGAGCTCGAGAAGCTGCTCCTGGCCAGGCGTCCCGGCGGCCCATCGGCTGGCATCGACCTGCTGGTCAGGACCGGCGTTGCCGATGTGTTCCTGCCTGAGGTGCCGAGGCTGCGGCTGGAAGTCGACGAGCACCACAGGCACAAGGACGTTTACCGGCACTCGCTGACCGTGCTCGATCAGGCCATCGCCCTGGAAGAGCGGTACGAGCTCGAGCCGGACCTGCGGCTGCGGCTGGCCGCGCTACTGCATGACATCGGCAAGCCCAAGACCAGGGAGCTCCTGCCGGACGGGCGGGTGGCGTTCCATCACCACGACATCGTCGGGGCGAAGCTGGCCCGCAGCCGGCTGAAGCAGCTGCGGCTGCCGAACGACGTTACGCAGGACGTCGCCAAGCTGATCGGCCTGCACTTGCGGTTCCACGGGTTCAGCACCGGCCAGTGGACAGACTCAGCGGTCCGACGTTACGTCACCGACGCTGGCCCGTTGCTGCCCAGGCTGCACGCCCTGACCAGGGCCGACTGCACGACGCGTAACAAAGCCAAGGCGGAGCGCCTGGCCCGCAGCTATGACGCGCTTGAGCAGCGGATCGCCGAGCTGGGCAAGGAGGAAGAACTGGCGAAGATCCGGCCCGACCTGGACGGCAACGAGATCATGGCGCTGCTGGGGATCAAGCCGGGACCGCTGGTCGGCCGCGCCTACGCGTACTTGCTCGAGCTGCGGCTCGACCACGGCCCGCTCGGTCATGACCGGGCGGTTCAGGAACTGCTGCGCTGGGCCCGCGATTCCGGGCTGCCGACCGGCCAGTCGGCCGCGGGCGAGCCCCCCGAGGGCAGCGGGCCGGCCGGCCGGGACTGACCAGCCATGGCCCGGTAGGCGGCGGCCGCGACGACGTAGCCGCAGGCCACGACGAGCAGCATCGGCAGCGACCGCCCCGTGATGGGCATGAAGGCGGCGCTGAGAGCCGCGCCGAGAACGAAAGCCACGTTGAAGAGCATGTCGTTGACGGAGAACACGCGGCCGCGGAATTCGTCCTCCATCTCCTGCTGGAGAATCGTCGTGGTGCAGATCGACAGCCCCTGAGCTGTCACGCCAAGCGCGAAACCGATCACGATGAATTCCACCTGGCCGAAGGACACGCCAAGAACCCCGGTCACCACGCCGCCTGCGGCAAGCACCGCCGTGATCCAGGCTGCGTTCGAGATCCGCCTGGTCGCGATCGGCGTGAGCCAGGCGGCCGCGCCGTAGCCGATTGCCGAGCTGATCACCACCGGTAGGAAGTGCTGGAGCGCCTTCGTTCCGCCGCTGCCCGGGTAGAAATAGTTCCGGTACAGCAGGATCGACATCAGCAGCAAGATCCCGTACAGGAAGCGGTGCGCGCCGGTGGCGGTCAGTGCCGCGCGAGCAGGGCGCCGGTGCCAGATATGCCGGAGCCCGGCGACGAGCCCTGTCGCGACGCTCTCGAGATCGGCGGCCACGCTGCGCAGGTTTTCGCGGGTGCCTAGATCCGGCCCGAGCGAGTCACGCGGCATCCGCGTCGCGCTCAGTCCGGAGCCGAGGTAGCAGAGTCCTGCCGCGAGGAGTATTAGCGCGGAGCTGACCGGACCAGGTCCCGTGGCCAGACGCACTCCGATGCCGATGATCCCGCCGATGAACGCCACCACGGTGCCCGATGTCGGGCCGACCGAGTTCGCCATGATCAGCTCGTCGTCCTGGACCACGTGCGGGAGCGCGGCGGACAGGGATGACAGGAAGAACCGGTTGACGCCGAGGACGACCAACGCCGCGAGCCAGATCGGCAGGTGCCGCGCCCCGGTCACGAGGAAGATCGCGGTGAGCCCGGCGAAGCCGGACCGCAGCAGCGCGGTCCAGAGCATTATCTGCCGGCGGGACCAGCGGTCGATGAAGACGCCAGCGAACGGTCCGATCAGCGAGTAGGGAAGGTAGAGCACGGCGAACGAGGTCGCCGCCGCAGCCGGGTCAGGGAAGCTGGCGGCATTGAAGAAGACATAGGCGCCGAGCCCGGCGTTGAACATGCCGTCGCCGGTCTGCGAGATCAGCCGCGTCGCGTACAGCTTGCGGAATCCGCCGCTGGCCAGGACCGTGCGCAGGTCGCCGATGAACGATCGCGCCGC
>WNFN01112561.1_pt1 | contig 15847 bp, 12 predicted proteins | sample 5400161 | NCBI WGS metagenome assembly WNFN01 (sample SAMN13153353, study PRJNA577476) | soil metagenome | isolation source: 80 cm saprolite on Douglas fir-dominated hillslope | place: USA:California | collected 2013-09-17
GAGCGGGCAAAATGAGGGATGTCGTTGTAGCTGACGCGGACCGCGTCGGTCATCTCGTCGGCAAACGCCCCCAGCCCCGATCCCAGCACGATTGCCACCAACGGCTTGATTGGGCTCCGCGAGGCAATAAACTTGGCCGCGAATTCTGCCTGGGTAAACTCGTCGCTACTGTTCATGGTGTTGGTTGGGATTCCTTTCTATCGAACGCGCATTGCCGCGCTGGTGCGGAAGCTAAATTGTAATGCTATAGTTCGAATCCATGGTGTTCGAATATAGGGCACGCTCCCGCGCGATAAAAACGCTCCACGTCCTTTTGCTTGCGATTTCCTTCCTGGCCGCTTCGCCATCAGCCTGGCCGCAGAAAAAGCCGGTCAAGAGCGCGTCTCCGGAGCAGAAGACAGCGCGCTACTTTGAGTCGGTCCGCAACCAGCCCTTGCTGTTGCATGCCTTCCTGCAGCAGATGCCCAAAGGCGGCGATCTGCACAATCACCTTTCCGGCGCGGTATACGCCGAGAGCTACATCAAGTGGGCGGCGCAGGACGGCCTGTGCGTCGATAGCAATGCTTTGGCACTGACTCAGCCTCCATGCGATCCCGCCAACGGCAAGCCTTCCGCCACCGCGGCCTTGCAGGATCCCACGCTCTACGGACACTTGCTGGATGCGTTTTCCATGCGCCAGTTTCATTCCGGCCCCGAATCCGGCCACGACCATTTCTTCGCCACCTTTGGCAAGTTTGGCGCCGCCACCAACAACCATACCGCGGAGATGCTGGCAGAGGTGCGTGAGCGCGCGGCTGCCGGCCATCTTCTATATATGGAGCTGATGTTCAATCCTGACGGCGGCGCCGCAGCCCGTCTGGGCGCGCAGCTCGGCTGGAACGACGACCTCAACAAGATGCGCGAACAGCTTTTTGGCTGCGACGTCAAGGCGCGCTATCTTTACCAGGTCGCTCGCGGCTTGCCCAGAGAGATGGTCTTTGCCCAGATTCTCGCCGGTTTTGAGATGGCTTCAAAAGATCCGCGCGTGGTCGGACTCAATCTGGTGATGGCAGAAGAATGGTACGTTCCCGTCCACGATTTCAATTTGCACATGCGGATGCTGGATTTCCTGCACAGGCTCTGTCCTAAGGTCCATGTCACTCTTCACGCCGGCGAGTTGACGCCGCAGCTTGTTTCTCCCGAAGAGTTGTTCCATGTCCGAGCCTCTATCGTCCAAGGCCATGCCGAGCGTATCGGTCACGGCGTCGACGTCATGCAGGAGGCTGACCCGGAGGCCCTACTCCGAATGATGGTGCAAAAGGGAATTCTGGTGGAAGTATGCCTTACCAGCAACGATGTGATCCTCAACGTGACCGGCTCTCACCACCCGCTCCCGATGTATTTGAAATACGGTGTTCACGTAGCGCTTGCCACTGACGATCCCGGCGTCTCCCGCGGCGACATCACACAGGAATACCAGCGCGCCGCGGAGACTTATCACCTCAGCTATCTCGATCTCAAGATGTTTGCCCGCGCCAGCCTGGAATACAGTTTTCTCCCGGGCGAGAGCATCTGGAAGGATTCCAGCAAAGATGTGCGCGCACCGGCGTGCAGATCAGATAACCCCGCTTCGAGCAATACATCCTTCAGCTGCTCGCGTTTTCTCGCGGCCAACGAAAAAGCTCGGCAGCAGTGGGCGCTGGAAAAGGCCTTCACGGAGTTTGAAAGGAAGTTCTAGCGAAAGCACTCAGCAATCGACGATGAAACAGGTTTTGCTCTTCCGATCACGCGCGATGACGGCGATTACGCGCGATGGCGGCGATGCCTTGACACTCCGGCTACAATAGACGGGATTTTCAAGGCCAAAACTTCAACTTCGGCTGAGTAAGGACCCTCTCATGTCACGATTCGCGGGTTTGCTGGGCATCATTGTCTTTTTGTCGATTGCTTACCTCTTCTCCACCAACCGCCGCGCCATTCGCTTGAAGACGGTTCTTTGGGGCCTTGGATTGCAGTTCTTGTTTGCCTGGATCGTGGTCCGCTATACCTGGGGTCAGGCAGTGATGAGCGCCGCCGGCGACAAGGTCAAAAAGCTGCTCGCGTACTCCTTTGCCGGTTCCAGCTTCGTCTTCGGCGATCTCGGCTCCAGCCCTTCCCACCTTGGTTTCTTTTTTGCTTTTCAGGTATTGCCCACCATCATCTTTGTTTCGGCGTTCTTTGCTCTGCTCTACCATCTTGGCGTGATGCAGGTGATCATCAAGGGAATGGCCTGGCTCATGAACCGTTTTATGGGTGTGAGCGGCGCGGAATCGCTGGACGTCGCGGCCTCTATCTTCATGGGACAAACGGAAATGACCGCAGGCATGGCGCACGTCTCCGGCGGGATCATGGCTGCGTACATTCTTTACGGGATTGACGCCAAGAACCTTCTGGCCGCGGTGATCATGACCGCGCCGGGAACAATTCTGATGGCCAAAATGCTGGTCCCGGAAACCGAGCAGCCCAAGACCGCCGGCACCGTGCAGATCTCGAAAGAAGAAATGCACAAGGACGCCAATGTTCTGGGCGCCATCGCCCGGGGCACCATCGACGGCGGCCAGCTAGCTTTCAATGTTGCCATCATGCTCATCTCTTTTTTGGCGCTGATTGCTCTGCTGAACGGAATCATGGGCTGGACCCATAATCACGTGGCATGGTTCCCGGAAAGTATTCAGCAGGTGCTCGGTTTCATTTTTGCTCCCGTGGCATGGCTGATCGGCGTCCCCAAGCACGATTGCAGCGCCATCGGCAACCTGCTGGGCTCGCGCATGGTCATCAATGAGCTCTACGCGTACACGCTTCTGGGCGCGCAGAAAGCTTCGCTTGATCCCCGATCCTTCACCATCGCCACTTTCGCTCTCTGCGGCTTTGCCAACTTCAGCTCCATCGGCATACAGATCGGCGGCATTGGAGCGCTGGCGCCCAACAAGCGCGATCAGCTTGCAAAACTCGGCTTCCGCGCCATGATCGCCGGCACCATGGCCAATCTTATGTCGGCATCGATTGTCGGCCTGCTCATGCGAAGCTGAAATCCCTGCTTTGTAGCAAGGCACAGCTAGCTGCTAGACTGCCCGGTACTACCGTAGAACAGCACGGCGTTCAGCCGTGCGATGTATAATTCCTCGGCTCGACACAACTTGCGCGGAGAACTTGAGGTCATATGCGTCTTAAAGCTTTTTTGCTGTTCGCGATCGTTTCCGTTGGCACGTTCAGCGTCCCGGCCTGGGGCCAGGGTACCACGAAAATCGGTGTCATCACGTCTTTGACCGGCAGCCTTGCCGCCTTTGGCGAGGCGCACAAGAACGGCTACGCCATCGCGCTCGATGAGATCAACGCCAAGGGCGGCGTGCTGGGCAAGAAGGTGGAACTCGATTTTTACGACGACCAGAGCAAGCCTGACCAGGCGGTGCAGGGCGTCTCAAAGCTGGTGGACCAGGACCAGGTGCCCGTATTGCTCGGCTCGTACTCCAGCGAAAGCACCAAGGCGATTGTTGGCGCGGTCACCCAGCGCGAGACCCCGCTGATCATTCCCACCGCCACGGCTGACAACGTGATGGAATCCAAATCAGCGTGGGTGTTCCGCATCTGCGCCGGCGCCACCGATTACGCCAAGGCCACCATCGCGTTCCTGAAAGCCAACGGCGCGCCCAAGAAGATGGCGATCGTTTATGAGAACACCAACTTTGGCCAGTCAAACATGAAGGCCATGACCATTGCGGCCAAGGACGCAGGCATTGAACTGGTAGCGGTGGAATCATATGAGGCTAAATCGCCCGACTATAAAGCGGTCTTGCAGCGCGTGAAGCAGGCCAACCCTGACGTGATTTATTTCTGCTCCTACCTGCTGGATGCCGGCACGCTCATGCGCCAGGCCAGGGAAGTGGATCTCAATCCCAAGTATTATACGTCGGCCGGCACCGGTTTTGCCGCCGCGGAATTCCCCACGGAAAAAGGCGCAGGCAAAAATGCGGAGTACACATTCTCCGTCTCGCAATGGCTCCCGACAGCAAAATGGGGGGGTTCAAAGGAATTTGACGCCGAATATTTCAAGCGCTTCAAGTCTCATCCTCAGTATCACGCCATGCAGGCATACTCCGCTTTGCTCGTAGCCGCTCAGGCAATCAACAATGCCAAGTCTACCGACCCCGCAAAGATTCGCGACGCCATCAAGAACATCGACCTGCCTTCGACTCCGTTCGGTCACATCAAGTTTGAAAACGGACAGAACCAGCATCCGGTCTTGATTACGCAGATACAGGGCGGGCAGTATCGCGTGGTGTTTCCGCCGGACGCCGCGGAGGCTAAACCCATTATTCCCGCGCCGGCTTGGTCCAAACGGTAAAGTTGTGGCGGTATAAAGGCTGAACGGTTTCAGGGCTGTATTTTTGCTGCAAATTCAGGAGGGTCTCCAGGATTGGTTCGCTTCCTGCAAGCCTGCGCTGACGGTCTGCTGACCGGAGCACTCTACGCTCTGATCGGCATGGGCCTGGCTCTGATCTTTGGGGTCATGCGCATCGTCAACTTTGCCCACGGCGCTTTCCTTATGGTGGGCATGTACGCCACTTATGTCTTCTTCGACTATTTCAAACTCAATCCCTACTTTGGCTTCCTGCCGGCCGGACTGTTTCTTTTCGTGTTCGGCTATCTCTGCTATCTGGCGCTGATCCGGCCGGTGCGCAACCGCTCGCACTTCATGCAGATTCTCATGACGACGGGAATCGGGCTGATCCTGACCGACGCGGCGCAACTGATCTTCAAAGCCGATTATCGCCAGACGAACATCGACCTAGTGAACCGCAGCGTGCATCTCGGTCCGTTTGGCGCCAACGCGGCTGAAGTTCTTTCTTTTGTCATTGCTATTGCCTTTGTCGTGGGCCTCCGTGCGTTCGTGGTCAGAAGCCGAACCGGCCAGGCCCTGCGCGCCATCTCCCAGAATCCTGAGATTGCGCCGCTGATGGGCATCAATCTCGTACGCATTCAGGGTTTCAGCTTTGCTCTGGGAACCGCGCTCGCGGGGATCGCCGGCGGCCTGCTGCTGCCCCGGCTTTATCTCTTCCCCGGCGTGGGCGAGGACTACACCACGAAGGCCTTCGTCATGGTCGTGCTTGGAGGCATGGGCTCTATTGAAGGCGCGGCTTTCGGAGGGCTGGTGCTGGGGCTTTCCGAAAGCATCACCAGTCTTTATCTCGGCAACCAATGGGCATTGATTATCGACTTCGTCTTGTTTCTCCTGGTGCTGTCATTTAAGCCCAGCGGCATTTTTGGGAGGCAGCGCGCATGAGCCTCTTGAAGAGTTGGAAGTTCTGGGTGCTGCTGCTGGTGGTGCTGGTATGGGCGCGCATGCCCTGGTTTATCCGCAATAACTATCAGTTGCAGGTGCTCTTCCGCATCACTTTGTTCGCCGCGCTGGGGCTGGCATGGAACCTGGTGGGCGGCTATGCCGGACAGCTTTCGCTCGGGCACGTGGCTTTCTTCGGCGTGGGCGCGTATGGGCTTGCGCTCTTTGTCCAAGTGGGTGTTCCCGTCTGGATTTCTCTCTTCCTCGCGGCGGCAGTCGCCACCATGTTCGCCGCCGTGATTGGCGCGATTGCCTTCCGGCTGCGCGGCCCGTATTTCACTCTCGCGACCATCGCATTTGCTGAAGTCCTGCGGCTGGCGGCCACCAATCTGAATGTGACCGGCGGCGCCATTGGCCTTACCATGCCCGCGCTCTTCCACGGCAGAACGTTCTGGCGCCAGTACTTTCTCGCTTCCGTCGCTTTGGTGGTGATCGCGTTTCTCGCCAACTTCTGGGTCTCGCGCTCGCGTTTCGGCTACTACCTGATGGCGATCCGCGAGGACGAAGAGACTGCCAGCGCCGTGGGCATCAATACCGCCCGATCCAAGGTGCAAGCACTGCTGATGAGCGCGTTTCTCACAGCGCTGGCCGGCGCTCTCTACGGCAGCGCATTTCAATTCATTGTTCCTGACAGCATTCTCGCTCTCGACATTTCCGTCCAAATCGCCATCATCACCATGCTGGGCGGCGCGGGAACTCTGCTCGGCCCGATTGTGGGCGCCGTGCTGTTGCTGACCGCATCGGAAGTCTTCAAGAACCAGTTTCAAGAGAGCCATCTCCTTATATATGGCGTTCTGATCGTGGTGGTCGTGCTCTTTCTGCCTGAAGGCATTGTGGGCGGTTTGCAGCACCGTTTCCGCAGGCGAGCCAAGCCTCCCGTGGCAGGGAAGCCGAAACCGGCGCTCGACGGAGTTGCGCCATGAGCCCGGTCCTCGAACTCCAGAACGTGACCAAGCGCTTTGGCGGCTTGCGCGCCGTCAAGGGTGTTTCGCTCACCATGAATGCGGGCGAGATTCTCTTCATTATCGGTCCCAACGGCGCTGGCAAAACCACGGTGTTCAATCTGATCAGCGGGTTTCTTCATCCGAATGAAGGCGTCATTCTCTTCCAGGGCAAGGACATCTCCAGGATGGCGCCGCATCGCTCCGCGCGCCTCGGCATCGGGCGCACGTTTCAGATCGTGAAGCCACTGCCCAGCCTGACGGTCCTGCAAAATGTGATGCTGGGAGCGTTCATGCATACGGGAAATCTGCGCAAGGCGGAGGAAGAGTCGGCCAAGATACTGGACTTCCTGCAGATGTCGCACCTGAGCAAGTTTCTGGCTTCTGGTTTGCCGCTGGCCGCGCTCAAGCGGTTGGAAATTGCCCGCGCGCTTGCCACCAAACCGAAACTGATTCTCCTGGACGAAGTAGTTTCCGGCCTGACCACCAGTGAAGCGCTGGCGCTGGCGGAACTGGTCAAGCGATTGCCGGAGTGGGGTGTGAGCGTGGTTGGCGGCGTGGAGCATGTGATGCAAGTGGTAATGAAAATCGCGGATCGCGTGATCGTGCTGGATTATGGCGCCAAGATCGCCGAAGGCAAGCCGGCTGAAGTGGTGAAATTACCCGTCGTCATTGAAGCGTATCTCGGCCCGAAGGATAAGGAGCTGACGCAATGAGCGCCAGTCCCTTGAAATTGTCACTCTCATCGGCTCCAATGGAGCAGGGAAGACCACGACGTTGCGCGTTATCTCCGGGATGAAGCGCCCAGCCAGCGGCTCGGTCAGCTTTGCCGGCCAGGATGTCTCGCGCGTTCCCGCGCATGAGATGGTTGCGCGCGGTGTGAGCCATGTTCCTGAAGGCCGCCAGGTTTTTCCTTTCATGACGGTCAAAGAGAATCTCTCTCTGGGCGCCTATAATCCCCGCGCCCGTGCCAACGTGAAGCGCCTAATGGAAGAGCAGCTTGCGCTCTTTCCTCGCTTGGCGGAAAGAATGGACCAGCTTGCGGGCACGCTCTCCGGCGGCGAGCAGCAGATGGTCGCCATTGCCCGCGGGCTGATGGCCCAGCCCAAACTGCTCCTGCTCGATGAGCCCTCGCTCGGCCTGGCGCCAAAGATTGTCGAAGAGGTTTTTGAGAAAATACAGGAAGTCCGGCGCGCGGGCATCACCATGCTGATTGTGGAGCAAAACGTGGTCAGCAGCCTGAGCATTTCTGATCGTGGGTATGTAGTGCAGAACGGCGCGGTGTTGATCGCGGACACGGCAAAAAATCTGCTGGCCAATGAAACCGTCCGCGCGGCGTATCTCGGTTTGTAACTGAGGTAAACATAGATATTCCTGAGGCCTTAATCCCTTAAATTGCGTTTTCGCGCAGCTTGGTATTTTCCGCTCGCCGATGAGAACAACCGCAGCGGGGCTCCAGCCATCCAGTTAGTCGTAAGCACCGAGTGCGGAAGACAACAGTCCGCTTTTCCCCTCTTATCTTTAACTCTCCCAACGAGGGCGACCCATGACCTGACACAAAGTCCTAACACGGAGGAAGTTATGACATCTCCTGGTGTGCTGTTTGTAGAACTCGAGAATCTTCGTCACAGATGGGGATGGTTCCTTTTGCTGGGAATCATTCTGATTTGCCTTGGAACAATTGCCCTGCTCATGACACCGGTTGCTACGGTGGCAGCAGTCCTGGTCCTGGGATGGTTGATGGTGGCCAGCGGCGTCATCGAGATCATCCACGGTTTTCGGATGCACGGATGGGGAGGCATCTTCCTGCATCTGATCGGCGGTATTGTGGGAGTTGTGATTGGCCTGCTCGTGGTGACTCATCCCATTGCAGGCGCGCTTGCGTGGACGCTGCTGTTTGCGTCTTTTCTTACCGTCATCGGCTTGTTTCGGGTGATTATAGCGCTCCGGTTGAAGTTCATGAACTGGGGCTGGGCGGTCTTCGATGGCGTCATCACCCTGCTCCTCGGAGTTCTGGTCTGGGCAGGATGGCCCTCATCAGGACTATGCCCGGTAGTTCTTCGACTGGGGCAGTGCTGCGCAAGTCACCAAAACGCAGCAGCGCTCCAAGCGCAAGAAGAAATATGGTCAGTGCGACGACCTGTTGCCATGACAACTCGGTGATGCCGCGCAGTACCACCTCGCGGAGCGTCGCGACGATACCCAGCTCAACCATGAAGTCCACGGCCACTCTGTGTTCCTGGAGATAGATGACCACGAGCCGTACCACTTCAACCATCACCAGCATGAACAACACCTGGGCAATGATGCCGCGGAAATCCAGATTGCCGCCCTTGACGATCTCACGGAACAGCCAGATCAGCGTCCGGCCCATGAGTCCAAAGAGCGCGAGGCCGATGCCGAGCACCAGCAGGTCCTGTGCAGGCTCAAGCAAACGTCTGGACAAGCGATGTACGTGAGTATGCGGTGTTTCTAAATCAATGTGCGGTGAAATTTGGCCTCCTTCTTGCATGCCAGGTTCGAGGCGGCTGCTGTTATGATTTGCTTCAGGCGCCAAAGCCGGGAACGTCCCTCGTCAACCGGCAACGTCAATCGCCGGCGTTCTCGGCCAGGATGCATTTTACTCCGCGGCAAGCACCCTGTCGTTCCGCGACATCCTATGCAATATACCGCGCAAACGGAGATGAGAGATGAGCACGCACAAAGTTGTAGAGCTTCCCAAGCGAACGGTGGCCAGTATCAACCCATTCACCGGCGAGCTGCTCTGTGAAATTGAGCAGCATTCAGATCAACTCGTGGAGCAAAAGCTGCAGCTCGCGGCAGAGCGCTTTCGCGAATATCGGAATGTCCCTTTTGCTGAGCGGGCCCGCATGATGGTCCGCGCTGCTGAAATCCTGGAAAGCGGTAAAGAATCGTTTGGCAAGTTGATGACGCAGGAGATGGGCAAGACCCTGCGCGCCGCGGTCCAGGAAGCGGAGAAGTGCGCGTTTGGCTGCCGCTACTACGCTGAGAACGGGGAGCGCTTTCTGGCTGATGAAGAAGCCAAAACCAGCGCCTCGCGCAGCTTCGTCCGTTATCAGCCGCTCGGGCCCGTGCTGGCGATTATGCCGTGGAACTTTCCTTTCTGGCAGGTCTTCCGTTTTGCCGCGCCCGCGCTGATGGCTGGCAATGTCGGCTTGCTCAAACATGCCTCGAACGTCCCGCAGTGCGCGCTGGCCATTGAAGACATCTTCCGCAAAGCAGGTTTTCACGAAGGTGTTTTTCAAACGCTGCTCATCGGCTCCGACCGCGTGGGCCAGGTAATCGCCGATCCACGCGTCGCCGCCGTCACTCTCACCGGCAGCGTAGGAGCGGGCAGCAGCGTGGCCGCAGCGGCCGGCAAAGCAATAAAGAAGACGGTGCTCGAGCTCGGCGGCAGTGATCCATTCATCGTCATGCCCAGCGCCGATCTTGACCGCGCCGTCACTACCGCGGTCCAGGCCAGGGTGATCAACAACGGCCAGTCGTGCATCGCCGCCAAGCGGTTTATCGTCGATGAAAAGATTTATGACCAGTTCACGCAAAAGTTTGTTGAGCGCATGGCCGCACTCAAAGTGGGCGATCCCATGGACCCCGCGACGGATATCGGGCCGCTGGCCACGAAGGACGTGCTGCACGGGTTGGAAGAGCAAGTAAACAAAACAGTGCAGATGGGCGCGCGCGTGCTGCTAGGAGGAAAAAGACCCAAGCGCACGGGGAATTTCTTTGAGCCCACGGTATTGTCTGACATTCCCAAAGGCTCACCGGCCATTGACGACGAGCTTTTTGGGCCGGTGGCTTCCATTTTCCGCGCCAAGGGAATGGCCGACGCCATCAACATAGCCAACGACTCCCAGTTCGGACTAGGCGCCTGCGCGTGGACGAACGACGAAGCCGAGCAGGAAATGTTCATCGATCGCATTGAGGCAGGCCTCGCGTTCATCAACAGCATGGTCGCGTCCGATCCGAGGATTCCTTTTGGCGGCGTGAAACACTCGGGCTACGGCCGGGAATTGAGCTACAACGGCATTCGCGAGTTTGTGAACATCAAGGCCGTGTCAATCCAAAATGTCACAGGCGATAAGCGCAGCCAAACCGAGTAGACTCCGGGAGCCTGGTTATGCCGAGTCGCGGTCTGTTTTTGTTTCGTCGCAGCCTGTTTCAAAGATGGAGCCAAAGAAAATGGAGCGCCGGCGCCGGACCATATCGTCCACCGCCTGCTGCATTCGCGTCCGCACTTCCAGGCTGATAGCTTTCACCACGGATGCATCCTGCGCCGCCTCCGGCGGATATTGCTGGTCCACTCGCAAAGGCGGCAGGAACTGCGTGTGCCATTTCGACGGCAATGGCACGGGAACAAACGGAAACGTTGAGATCGGCAGGTATGGCCAGTCGGAATACCGGGTCCAGCGGCGTGATTTGATCCGGGCAAAGATGGGAAAAATCTCCGCGCTTCCGACCGTGACAAAAGGAATGATGGGAGCGCGATGGCGCAACGCGAGTTTCACAAATGAATCGCGTCCGAACGGCAGCAGCTTGTACGCGTCACGGTAGGCCGCGAACGCTCCGCGTACGCCTTCCGGAAAAACGCCCAGGAGCTCGTCTCTCGCAAGCACTCGATCCGCGCTGTCCTGGCAGGCCACCACGCCGCCCAATTTGGCCATGAAGTTGGCGATGAATGGGAACTTGAATAATCCAGGATGAGTCAGAAATCGTATGTATCTTTTTTTCTCGCGCGCAATCAGATGCAAGGCCATGACGCCGTCCCATGGCATGAATCCACGGTGCATGCCCACAAGCACCGCCCGCCCCTGCGCAGGAACGTGCTCCAACCCTCTGGTTTCGACGCGCCAATAGTAATCAGACAGAAACTTGAACAGCGTGCGGCTAAAGGAGTCTATGTAGCGCGCATCCATTCCGAACTCATCAAACGTTTGCTCCGACTGGGGTTCGGGTTGGGGCAGGGGCTCGGGCGCAATGTCGGAATGGCCGGGATCTCGCGCTGCTCGCAGCGCCGCAACGCTGGACTCATGCGGACAGAAGCCAAGCACATCTCTGGCTTTCCGGTTTGAGATAGTCCAGGAGTAGCGCAGATAGTCCAGGCATTCGGGGCTGGCCGCCATCCGCTGGAGTGTGCGAGGAAGCGCCAGCCGATGCGATCCTGCGATCTTCACCGCTGCGTGCAGCGGAACCACGCTATCGGGCGCCACGTTAAACGTTCCTTCGCGACCTGCTTCAGTGGCGCAGAGTATGGCGCGCGCGAGATCTGCCACGCTCAAAAGTTGCACTACCGGATCGTGCCCGGCCAAAGTAAGCGCGAAGCGTGACGTGAGCCGCCGGCCCAGCAACGCATTCGACGGCACCACCGTTACGGGGCGCAAGATGGCGAGCCGCATCTTTCCCTGTAGCGTGCGCGCGGCAAGTTCTTCCAGGGATCTCCATGCTCTTGCAATTCGATCTTCACCGGCGCTGCCAGCGCTGTAGTCCTCTGTCACCAGGCTCTGCCGGCCCGGTCCTGTTCCATAGATAAGCGCGCTCGATAGCAGAATCATTTTCCGCGAGCTGAGCAATGCGGTTTGCCGGAGCACGCTCCCCGCCTCCTGCAAATCAGGCAGCATCCCACTGGAATCAGCGTCGGAAGGTAGATACACGTAAATCACTTCTTGCCCGGCTGGGCTCTCATCGCCGACCTCGCAGCCATCGGACAAGAGACACTCATGGCTGCTCAGACCGCTCAGTGCGCGCAGAAGCGCTTTTGCCAAAGCCTGATTGTCACGGGAGATCAGAACGATTCTGGCCATTTTGAATCTACGGTTTCCAATGTTGTAGCGGGCAGATCGCGGCGAGAACGCCTTCCACGCGACCGGAGAGGCAGAATACACCCCTCCGGCAATCCTGGCAGAAACAAAACGACCCGCCGTTTCCCAGCGGGTCATATCTTAAAGCTTAGTGCTTGTTACTGCGGCAGAGCGGACGGGGCGGGGAACATTCGGTTGATGGCTAACCGGATACCCTCAGTCTCTTCGTATAAAAAAGCCATGGTTGGAGAGACGCCGAGCTGGCGAAAGACCTCATTGCGATCGAAGTTGTTCCACACCTCGACGATCTTGCCGTTGACCACGCGAAACCTGCTGTTGCCGCGAACGTTAATGCGTTTTCCGGTGGGCTTGACCAGGCCGTTACCTTTACCTGTATGGGTGCCCCGGGCGAGCCAGCTGACCGTCACGATGTTTCCGTCAACACTCATCTGCTCGGGAATCATTTGCAGGTCGGGCGCCGCGGACCGCCATCCCTTGCCTTCAGCTACGGATTCTTCCAGCCTTTGCCCGCGGTTGTTGTAATGGACAACGCAGTCGCGGCTGTATACCTTGTCGATCAAGTCGTAGCGGCCGCGCGTAAAGAGGTCATCGAACACCTGCCGCACCACCGCTTTGTTCAGTTCGGCTTCCTGCGGCTGGTTCCTGCGCTGTTCCGGAATTCTCTGCTCCGCTGTGGGCTTTCTCTGGGATGTAGCCGGCAGGGCCAATCCAATCAGAAGGATGTAGAGGGCCTTAGTTGTTCGCATGGCGACCTCCTCGCATTAATGCGGCAATTATAATCCCGTTCCATCCAAATCAACCCGCCCTTTTGTGCCGGGCGGGCCGGTTCGGGTGATTGGCTAGAACGCCACCTTCAGTCCAAATTGGACCTGGCGCGGCAAATCTGCTTGCGAGTAAAACAGCGGTTGCGTGAGATCGTTACTACTACTTGGTTTGGAACCGTGCAGGCCTGTAAAAGGACCGGTTAAAAGATTAAGCGACTGGCCGTTGGGAAGCTTGACCGCGGACGACAGTCCGTTCACGTCAAACACGTCATTCACGTGGTTGAAGTTCACGCGGTTGAGCAGGTTCGTTCCCTGCACAATCACGTTCACCCGAACACCTTTTTCCCTGGCAATGTAGAGCGCTTTCTGGAAGCTGAGATCCATGGTGGAAAAACCCGCTCCCCGGTTGGCGTCGCGAGACGCCCGGAACGGCATGGCATAGTTGTTGTCCAGGACCTGGCCGTTCACTTTGTTGACCAGGCTCGGCGTCCTTACCGAGAATGGCAGTCCGCTCCGCACAGTGAAGATGGGCGACAGGCTAATATCGGAAAGGATGCTGGCTAACGGATTTCCAGTACCCGCTTTAAATGGAAGCGTATATACCGCATTGGCGACAAAGATATGCGGAATATCAAAGACTGAAACGGCGCGGAAGAGGTTCAATCGGCTGGGCCGGAACCAATTCTGGAAGCTGGAGAAGTCGATGGTGTCATCAATCGTTTTGCTCCAGGTATAGTTTGCCTGAAATTGCAGGCCGTGGCTGTAGCGCCTGGTGAGTGAGGTGGTCAGTCCGTGATAGATCGAACTGCCGATCGAAGAATACGTCGTATGCTGAATCTGTCCGGTTGACGAGGTATAGAGTGGTCCACCGGTTGCATCGGTGCACGCCGGCGTGAAGCATAACGGCGATCCCGGAGCAATCTCCTGATAGGCGGTTTCCACCGGCATCTGCAGATGGACACCGTGATACATGTTGTATCCCACTTCCAGAGAAAGATTCTTGACGAGTTCGTGATCAATACTCACGCTAGTCTGAACGCTGTAAGGGTTTTTGTAGTTGGAGGCCACGCTGTAACCTACGGTTGCGCCCGGCGTGGTGGTGTTAATTCCTACTGCAGCGAAGTCGGCCGGGGTCAGGTGCCCAAAGGGCAGTTCGCCTTTCGCTATGCCAAGCCCCCACAACTGCGCGACCCTTGGATCAGTCGGACTCAACACTGCAAGTACCTGATTGATGTACTTTCCGCTGCCATCCAGCAGGGAACCGTACGAAGGAATCAGCACATCAACCGGCGCCACATAGATTCCGCCGCCGGCCCGGAGCACGGTCTTGTGGTTGCCAAATACGTCCCAGGCAAATCCCACTCGCGGCGAAACATAAAAACTGGTGCCCAAAGGAGAAGGCTCACCATCAAAATCGAAGCGCACGCCGGCATTCATGGTCAGGCGCGGGTTGAGCTTCCATGAATCCTGGACGTAGCTGCCAAAATAGTGTCCCCAACCTTTCCATACGGGGTTGTTGAATCCCGCCACCACGTCCACAGGGACTCCAAAAGCAAAGCTCTGCGCTGCGTTCAAGTTGGTGGTTACCGGGCCAGTGGCAGGGAGGCCCTGCCCCAGATTGAAGGCGACCAGGTGTCCTTGAACGGCCGCCGGCGCGAGCGAAATCAGGGGAATGGCTCCGTCGCGGAAATCAAACTCGGGGTTAAACCACAGATCATTCTCTATGTGGTAATTGGCGGGCCGGTATGAAACGCCGAATTTCAGCGTGTGCGCGCCTCTACTCCAAGTCAGGTTATCTTCGAATTGATATCGCTGCTGGTGAGCGATGTATGGCAGAAGCGCCGGTGCGCCAAACGTGGATGTGCCTCCGGGGCCGGGAGCGCCCAGCGTGCCCAGGCTGAAATTAATTCCGTTGTCGTGAAGCGGGATGGCTTCCGACCGGTTACGCGGGACTATCTGAAGAAGGACCTGGTTCGCCACCGACGGACTGATGCTGCGCGCCCAGGTGCCAAGAATGCTGAAGTCCCTAACGAAAAGGGTGTAACTGTCAGGAGTTCCGTTGGTGATGCCCAGTTGTGCCGAGGTGAAATTGTTGTGAACGTAACCCACCCGCAGCCCCAGCGAGTCCTTTTCCGTTGGCTGATAATCCAGACGTGCGATCGCGTTTTGCGTGCGGTCGGGTGTATTAAAGACCCCATTATCGCGGGTCAATATCGTCTTCAGTGCGGGGTTGTTCAGGGGGCTTAATCCCGGCGTGATTCCGTTGGCGAATCCTACCAGGAACGGATCACCGGAGGCCTTTAGAGCATTGACATAGCACACCTGGTCAGGAATTTTGTTCGTAAACTGGGTTGCGCAGGCCGTGCCCAATCCTGGTGCGCCGATCCCCTGCGCTTCCGCGGTGTTCAGGAGCTGGCTGAAGAATGGCGTATCCAGTTTCTGATATTCGTAGGACGTGAAGAAGAATAACTTGTCTTTGCCGATTGGCCCGCCCAGAGAGCCGCCGGTATAAAGGCTCTGATTGAACGGCTTGGAAGCGCCGGGGAGTCCGCTGAACTTGTTGAAAAAGTTTGTGGCTTCAGTACTTTGGTTGCGGAAGTGTCCAAAAACGTCTCCGTGCCATGCGTTGCCTCCGGTTTTGGTCACGATATTGATGGCGCTGCCATCGGTGAAGCCGAATTCGGCCTCATAACCGTTGCGGTTGACCTGATATTCCTGGATCGCATCCACAGGCAGGTGCGTGACCCTGTACTGGCCGGTGCCATACTCGTTTTCGCCGCCATCGATGGTGGAGAGGTTGTTGCGGCCGTTGCTGCCACCGATGGAAAAGCCGGTGGTGAGGTATCCGGTGAAACCAGGATTCTGGCTACGAGGCGCATCGGAATTGCTCACTCCGGGAACGGTGTAAACATCGTAAGTGAAGCTCCGATTAATATTGGGCAGCTCTTC
>WNFN01176728.1_pt2 | contig 15844 bp, 13 predicted proteins | sample 5400161 | NCBI WGS metagenome assembly WNFN01 (sample SAMN13153353, study PRJNA577476) | soil metagenome | isolation source: 80 cm saprolite on Douglas fir-dominated hillslope | place: USA:California | collected 2013-09-17
CGCCGAATCCAGACTTCCCACCAAGCGTTTACTCCAGGGGATGGGATCTGAGCGCTATCCGTCCAGAGCTCCTCAATTGCCGCTAACCCGATGTGTCGAATATTAGCTATCAGATCCTCGTTGGAAGGTCGGCCCCAACGAGAGAGTCTATCACGGTAGCCCACTACCCAACTCTCAAGCTCGTGTAACTTTCCGAAAGGCACGAAAATCGAAGCACAAGTAATTTTGCGATGCTGCTCGTCGTACCGGACGCGAACGTTTAATAGGACGATAGTTTCTCTACCGTAAGGAGGGCGTGCTCGATCTAAGCTTTCAAATTTCAGAGGAAAGCTCGGTTCCGACTCCAGGTTAAGAATGAGACCGTATTCTCTAAGCTCCTGCTCAATCTGTTGGCGCCGCGCAATATCTGTAAATTCTTGTTTGGCACCAGCGATTTGTGCGAGGAGATACTCTGCATGATCTCTACGAGAGCGGGGCGGCTTTGGGAAATCCGAACGGCCTCCGGCCTGTGGATGGGTGTATGGTGCTGCTGTCGCTTGACCTGAGAACTCTAGATGAGGGTATGGAAGCGCTCCACCGTTCGGCATTTTTCGACTGCCTCTAAAATTTTATCGATTTAAGAATAGGCGTCGCTCTGTTAGCGCCTTCAGAAGCATTTCGGTTGTGACGCGCTGAAGATCATTGAGAAGCATTTCCTTCACAGCTTCCTCGCACGCCCTGGTGATTTCAGCATAGCTGAGGTCTTGCGCTCCCTTGATCAGCTTCGGCCACGATAACCGCTCCGTAGTAACACCAATCAGGCGTGCTTTGATGGTTTTTTCTATGAGCCGCTCGTCTGGAAGACCAAACTCAACAAGATCATCGAATCGACGATACAGGGCCGTGTCGAGTCGTTCTCCGTGATTGGTCGCAGCAATCACAAGGCTGTTGCTAGAAAATCGCTCGATGAACATAAGGAAAGCGTTCAGGACACGCCGCATCTCACCGACATCCCCTGGAGCGTGCCGTGTGTAGCCAATACTGTCGAATTCATCGAACAGATAGACCGCGCGCGATTGGTTCACAGCATCGAAAATGATCCGCAGCTTCGAGAGAGACTCGCCAAGATACTTGCTGATCAACCCATCTAAGCGCACGACGAAAAGCGGTAATTCAATTTCTGACGATAACGCTGAGGCTGTCATTGTTTTTCCGCATCCAGGTGGTCCGGTAAAGAGAAGTCGCTGCCTCGGACGTAAATTATGCTCCTTTAGGCGGTTCAGATTTCTCTGCTCCTGAAGTATTCTCTCAATTCGATCGCTTAATACCTCCGGCAAGATTAGGTCCTTGATTCTAAGATTTGGGTGCATCGGCTCCAGAAGCTCCGCAGCCTCCCCAAGAGGGTGGGCGACATGAATCACGGCTGAATCCATTTTCCGATGCCCAGCCCGCAGCTTTGCCTTCTCAACCAGATCGCGAATTTCGCGAGACAGCGCTTCGTGGCCTTTTCGCGCTTCGGCGGCCGCAACCTGTAATGCGACTGAGTAAAATCGCTCCTCATCGCCCGAGCCATGACTTTGCAGAAGCGCTCGGATCTGTGTTGCTGTAGCCATGGCGCTAGATTTGACCTCCAAATAGAGGAATATCCGATTGGAGGTACTTGTCGACCGCGTCACGCACCACCCATGAAGCCGAAACCCTTTTCGTTCGGGCGATGCGACACAATTGTTCGTAGTCCTTAATGGGGAAAGTTACAGTAATCCTCGTCCGCTTCTTAGCATTCTGCACCCGACTTTTCTGGGATCTCGGAGCCATAGGGCATCATTGTGCATCACTACGATGCACGTCAACCTCCGAAACTCTCCTAGCCCAACGCAGCCGAGTTGGCACGAAACTCGGCCACTTTTTCAAAGACTGACTTTCGCTTTTGGTAGGATCGCCTCTTTCGAGAGACCTACCATAGCAACGGGCGTCCTCATCAGACCTCGCACTGGTCAGCCCGGATCCAGCACGAAGGGCGCCGGGAGCGCTTCCCTCTCTACACTCGGAATAAGGCGGTAGCCGCCGCCAAGGCCCACTATATATATCTGTTCCTCGTAGCGGATGCATGGGAGGCTACCTTGGCGAGATATAGGAAGGCCAAGGCGATGAGGTTCGCCATGCGTTGTCGGCTCTTTGGTTGGACCGTCTGGGCTCCACCGCGTTGGATTCGAAACAAAGATGGCTTCGCGCTTTGCAACTTTCCTACTTAGCCAGAGTGTGCGTCTTCGCGGTGCCCACCGCAACTGCACGAGCGCTGATGAGGTCATCGAATGAGGCGCAAACACCCGCTAACAGCTTCTCAGGGCATCCAAGATCCGCCAACGATCCGCCCATTGTGCAAACCGGTCGCATCGACGGCGATGTCCTGATCAAGCCGATATTCGGCAACTAGCCCGCCCTCTGGAACCGAGTCGCTAGAAAGCATTTGCACCTCCGCTGCCGTAAGTGCCCGGTTCCAGACTTGTACTCCGCGGATACCGCCGAGAAAGAAGCTATTGAAATCGCGGGTGCCGATGCGAACCGGCGCTGTGCCGTGCTGCGGTGTGATGATGCCAGCGTACGACTCACTTTTCTTGAATACACCGTTCTTGTAGATCGAAATGTTCAGCCCATCGGCGACACCGGCCACGTGAATCCATTCACTGGCTTGGATGGGCTCCTGGAAATAGCTGCCGACTCCTTTCCCGGGTTGCGGGTTAAATACGTAGAAACTGATGCGGTTTGGTCGCGGCGGAACATCCGTAGTGGTTTCGTTGTACATCCGCAACGTCCACTCTTGCTCACCGGTGTCCCCCTTGCCCATCCAATGAACGTATCCTGTGCTTTCTGAGTTCGGAAAAGTTAGCACATCGGGTCGAATCCACGCCGCAACCGTCAGGCTGCCGGTCGTGGCGACACTGAAACCGGCGTCATCCGCGACCTCGACGTAGTCTTTGATTCCGTCGAACTGGAGGGTGCTCATATTTTAACTTTTGGTCGTTTGACTTCTTGGCAGCGATCGGTTCTTCTTGTTTCTCGCTCCCTCTTGGCTCCCTGGTTCGCTTGCGGTAGCGAACATAAGCTTGGCCGGCTCGATACAGATCTTCCCAATCAAAGGGCACGAGTTCGCTGCATTCTGGCGTGGACTGCCTTGAGCTGCTCGCCGGAGCAGAAGATGACGGTATAACATTGCTCGAGCTGTCGAGCTCGGATAACACGTTGTCTATGAGTGAAATCATCTTCGAGGTACGCGAGGACGAAGTTGACAGCGGTTGTCTCGCCTCCGCTCTTGGATATGGTATCCATACTCAGAGCGAAACCCTTGAAGAACTGCGAGCAATGGTCAGAGAAGGTGCCGACTGCTTTGACGAAACCATCGACGCACCGAAGCTAATCCGGCTGCATTTCGTCCGTGACGAAGTATTAGCTCGATGAAACTGTCTCGCGACGTCGATGGCGATGATCTGGTCAAAGCGCTTCACGTAAAGGCCGCGCAGGTCGTTCGACGCCAGCAGCAGCGCCAGTGGCGTTACCTGGGACCAGAAAGCGGACCTGTCCCCGCCTCTTGTCCCCACTTTATCGAGGGACCGATGCGGGTCTGAGGGAGCGCCCACACGTAGTATTGCTTGAAATCTGCCGCGGAAAGAAGTTTACCCATCTTCTGCCATTCGCGGGCAACGGCTTCGATGAGATGGCGCATCTGGACCGCACTCTCGCTGGCAGCGGCGAGGAAGGCGGCGGCGAGTGCCGCGTTTTTGATGTTACCCCCGGAGAGCGGGAACTGTCGGCCGAGAAAGGCGAAGTCCAGGTCATCGCCGAGCGGCGTCTGCGGCGGAAACATCCCGCGCCAGAGCCGTTCGCGAAGCTGCTCGTCGGGAAAGGGGAACTCGATCGTGTAATTCATCCGGCGCTTGAAGGCTTCGTCGATGTTGAGAATGAGGTTGGTGGCCAAAATCACGAAGCCGTCGTATTCCTCGACCTTTTGCAGCAGATAGGCCACTTCGATGTTGGCGTAGCGGTCGTGCGCATCCTTAACCTCGGAACGTTTGCCGAAGAGCGCGTCGGCCTCGTCAAAGAAGATGATCGCATTGCTGCTCTGCGCCGCCTGGAAAATGCGGTCGAGATTTTTCTCTGTCTCGCCGATGTATTTACTGACGACAGTGGAGAGATCGATTTTGTAAAGGTCCAACCCAAGTTCGCGGGCCATCACTTCGGCGGTCATCGTTTTGCCCGTGCCCGAGTCGCCGGCAAAGAGAGCCTTCAATCCCTTGCCCAGGGACAGTTTCTCCTCGAATCGCCACTGCGTGTAAACGACATGGCGATTCTTCAGCGCCGCAGCCACTTCCCGCAACTGCGTAAGCGTGGCTACGGGCAGGACTAGATCGTTCCACGAATAAACCGGCTCAATTCGCTGCGCCAACGACCGCAAATCGCGCTGAGACTGCGTCCGCGCCGCGGCGAAGAGATCAGCAGTGCACGGCAACGCGCCGGGTTTTCCTCGCAGCTGGAGATCATCCCGCGCGGACCGAACAGCGTCGCGAATCTGTCCGCCGGTGAGGACAAATTGGTTTGCTAGCGCATCAATGTCCGTCCCGTTCCGCGCGTTGAAGACAGAGTCGATTTCCCTCTCCCATATCTGTTGGCGCAGCGGAAACGGAAGCGGCGGAAAACGGAAAACGTGAAAGCGCAATTCGTGTAAGAGCGCCTTAACATCACAAGGGCGCGAGCAGGCGAGTATCACCGGCGCGATGAAGCGACCCAAATAGCGCGCCAAACTCCGTGCACGCGGTTGCGCGTGTCCCTCAGCATCAAAAAATACCTCGATTCCGCGAAGGTAAATCCCGGCATTGCATAGCCGCTGCTCACGCGATAGGAGGACGAAAAGGTCTGCCAGGTCAGTCTGCGACGCCATCAACCCTTCCACGTCCACGGACAACAATGTACAGCCCATTTCACCACACAACGCCTCGGCGCACGATTGCTTGCCCGCGCCGCTACTGCCTTCAAAGACGAGCACTGGGCTCGGTGTTTCGCGGATCAGTTGCGGCGCTCCCCGCAAGGTGCTGACTAACTCCGCCGGCAGCATTAGATCATCCCAGGGTTTCCGGCGCTGTATATTAAGAGTAAACGCCGAGAGCCTGGGTTCGTTTGACGGAAGGTCGAATAGGTAATCCACTAGGCGTGATGGCGCTTTGAAACTTCTCGCCAGCGACGAGGCTGGAGCATCCACGTTTTCGGGCAACCATTCCAGCAATGCGTAGCGAAACAATGGCGCGTCGTTTGCAAGGTGACGACGACGACTCCAGCGCTCCTCCTTGCTAACACAAAGCAAACGCAACGCCAGGTCACATGTAGGACGTTTTCGAGTTACATCGTTGTTCATGTAGGAATAGAGGACCTCATAACGCAGATCGAGTTCCGGGGCGATCGCTAACAGCAGCACATCCCGCTCGAACTCCAGCAAGCCGAAAAGCGTCGCCACGCGGGCCAGTGGCATTGGGTGTGGTGCAGCGCGGACAGCATCGACCGCGCGCAGGCGGTCGGCTTCAGCTGTCAGCGCGTCCACATCCGGTAACGGCTGGCCTTCTCCGCTCGGCGCCTGGCGCAGCAGAGCATCCACCTGCGCATCGCTCACGTACAGGCCGCGCAAATCGCCCTCGGACAGCAAATGATCGGCACGCAGGCGCAGAATCTCCCGATGCAGCAGCAAATCCAACCGCCGCAATTCGGCTTCTAAGTGTTTGCTTGCAGCAAGGAAGGAAGTCATATGATTCTAGATTGTTCGCGAGTCGCGTGTTTCTGCCAGCCTACAGATTTACGGATTAACAATTTGGCAGCCAGCGACGCCGATGCGACGCACGTACCGATCCCAAACGAATCCTCTATCGGTCTTGTCCCACGTAGAGTTTCCGTCCACTTCGGTGCCCGTGGTCTGGCACAGGGTTGTGAGCATAGGTCCCCGTGGATAGAAGCCGAGGATCGCAAACGATACGCTCGGCGCTGCGCGAATTCGCAACTCGGACGCGGTTGTCTCACGTGAGCTAGAGTGCAGTCCGCATTGAGAATGACTACTGCGTCAGTTCCCTGGCAATTTGGGCATGACCAGGCGCCCGTTTCGCAGCCGGCGCATGCTCGTTGCAGTGCCGGTTTCGGCATGCGCATTACTTGTTCAGGGATTTCACCTGGCAGACCAATATCAGCCAAAAGCGGACCCTTTATTATTCATTGCAGATCTCTCGCGGCAGGTTTCCAATGTCAAACATAAAGATTTGATCCCAGGGCTTATTCTCAAAGGCACGCGCTGCGACCTTGTTGCTGGCGTTCGCTTCCTAGCGATTCTTCTAATGGACCCTTTTCGAACCCAAAAACGGTGCATGATCCCCTAGGTGCCACGGCATGGTACAGGAAACCAGGGGTAATGCCATCGGCACAGTGCCCCCCTCACCAAGACTCACCAGGATTACGTGACACTCCTACCCTGCGTAGTAGGCTTTCCCAACAAGCGCTGGACAAAAGCATTGCCCTCTCGTTGTTGAAGAAGTTGGATGATCATTTGGCGTAAGGTTTGATTCATCGGCTTTGCCATGTCGGGGCTCATGAGTAGCTTGACCAGGTCGTGTGTGCTCATGGCTTGGAGTTGCTCCATCGTGGGAGTACGGCTATGCGATGGCACGACTTTGGGTACGGGGATCTTGGACCTATCGAGGGGTTCGAGCTCTTTCATGAAAGACCCTCATTTATACGAAACTGGTGTTGGAGCGTCTGAACGTCTGGAGCTTCCCACAAGATTGGATCCACTTCCTTAGGGAAGCGTGCGCGTTCTTTCTTCGTTGTTGGAATCGGGCAGTCTATAACCGGTTTGTGGACAAACTCTTCCTAGCGGGTGTACGCTTCATAGCGCCGAGACAAACGCAGAGCCACGGGAAAGCGTACGGGACCGCCACCATGATTCTCATGGCGGTCCACGTTGTCGAACAGACTGCCTACATGCTCGCACAAGGTATCATCGAGCATCAGCTCAAGACGCCCCCTTGTTTCTCGCTGAAGCTGTGAAGGAGATACTTTGACGCCACAGTGTAATGGACCGGCGCCATCTCGATGAGGCGGTCGCTGGCTTCAACGGATTTCGTTGATGAATGTTCTATTCACGAACGGAGATCCTTTTTTCTGCCACTTGTCGCCGCGGAACTCCATCACCCATGCCTTCATTTTTATCTTTCTCGGCAGTTTAGCTTCCTCTTTTGTTTGTGGCGTCCTATTGTGGGAGCCAGAGTAGTCCATCTCTACTTCATAAAGGACGACTTTGTTCTCACCAAGCACGGCTTTCTTAACCATGCCTTCCGGTCCATCCGGTTTCAGTCCGCCTTCCGTGTCGCGTTCCATCTTCGTATTAGTGCTGCGCGCGATGGGGGCCATATTCTTCCAGACGCCGGCCCCATGGAGGTGGTGGTTGAGAAGGTGCCCTTGAATGTAGTACGTTGCGCCGCCGGGTGTTTCGTGAGCTTTCACGCCTTTCCATAGTTTTGTCTCGCTTGCTACGGGTTTGCTCCCCACGAGGCCACCGGGATTGATGCTCAATGGATTGGCCACCATTGATCCACCGTGTTCCTCCCCATAAATTCGCTCCGTGTCCCACTTAACATCGGTTTCTGGAGGCAAAGAAGATTTGCCGAGTTCGCTAAGGTAGAGAACGATTTCATTAAATAAGAGGTAGATCGCTTCTCCATCCTTCTTGCTCATGCTCGGCTTCTTTTTAATTTCGTCGATCTCGTCTGAGACCCGAGTAACCTCGCCGTGAACTCCCTTTTGCTGATCGGTTTTTAGCTTATCTCTCCATTCAAAGAGATAAGCTTGCAACGTTAGGGGGGTGCCTAGCGCTACAGCCTGTCCCTCGCCTCGCGGCGCTGAGACATAAAGTATGGCGTCCTTTCCTTCGACCAACGGATAAAAATACAGGTCCCGCGTTTCGCCTTCCATCCTAAACTGCCGCCGGCTTTTCCACCATTCCTTGATCTCTTCGACTTTCTTCATGAGCCATTTCCAAGCTTCACCAGTCGCTTCTATCAAGGCATCGAGGGCCTTGTGGACGACACCTCGCACTTTTTCCAATGTCTTCTTGAGGTGTTCGACCACAGAGTCGAGCCTGAGGAACCGCGCGAGGAACGCGATGGCGACGGCCACTCCCTTTGCCAATGCGCCCTCAACCCATCCGGCTGCTTTCTCGATCTGTCCCTCGGCCATCTCGCGCACCGCCCGAAACACCTCTCTAATCATCGCCATCATGCGCTCGGCGTAGTCGATTACAGTTTTAATTGCATCATAGATTGTCTTGATGGCTGTCAGCACGGCCATGATGCCGGTTGGATCCAGGAGTTTGATCAGCTTTGTCAGCAGTCCTTCTTTTACTTTCTCAACTACGAACTCGGTCGCCTTATCAACTACCCACTGCCAGAGCTCAGCTAGGTGGTCTTTAATTTCCTGCCAGAACTCAGTGAACTTTCCGTCCCACAACATCTTGAGCCAGCGCAAGGCGGTCGTGCCGCCTTTAATGGCTTTTTGAATGATGTTGATGACTTGATCGATCCTTTCTTCCACATCGGCTCCAGTTATCTTCCGGCCCGTTTCTTTCGTCAGGTAAACGGCGATGCGGTCGCAGACATCCTTTCGATTGAACCCGATTTTTTTCATGAGCCCGCTGATGACGCTGCTGAAAGTGAGCGGACCCTGAATTTCAAATTCCCCGAGCAGCCAGTTGATGAGGCCCTTGAGCAGGTGTTCGCCGATGCGCTCTCGAAATCCCTGCAAACCGCCCTTGATGCCCAGGGCGAGATTGCGCAAGAAGCGAATGGGATGACGCAGGATTTTACCGAGCAGACTACCGCCGCGTTGGGAGACATCGGTGACGAATTCCTCGGGTACCTCGAGACCCAGCACGCCGAGGAAAAATTCCCATAGTGGCGCGAGAATTTTGCCTTCCTTGAAGATGCGGGCCTTAAAGCGTTCGAATAGGTCTTTAGCCTTCTTCCAGAGAGCGCCGGCCTGCTCCACCAGCTCCTTTAACAGAGGCACTTTCTTGAGCAGCCAATCGATGATTTTGGTTTTGGAACGGGAGAAGAGCCATTTCAGATGCGCGCCAATATCCCACCATCCCCGGGGCAGCGTTGGGACCTCCTCATCGAGTGTTTCCTCCTCAGCCACCGTTTCCTCCACGAGCTCACTCCATGTTTCGAGCCCGCGGAGACTGTTAAAGGCCAGCGAAAATACTTCCGGCTCCTGCTCACGCGCCCATGGCTCAATCTGGGCAGTGACTGAAGTTATCCAGTCGAATTCACCAGGGAAATACACGAGCACTTCCGCACGACTCCAGGCCTGGAGATCGTTGCAGGAGCTACTGAGCGCCAAACCCGGACCGTCTCCAGCCGTAAGCACCCGCTCAGCGAGCGCGTCGACCTGCTCGCGCACCCGTGGCAGGAGCGCGACTAGCTTTTGGCGCTGAAGGATGAAACCCTCCGGCTGGTCCATCACGTTGGCGATCTCGCGCAAATCTTTACCTAGTGCCACCACCGCTGGCTTTTGTGCTGCCGGTGCGGCGAGTATGTCCGCCATGAGTTGGATGTTCTTCGCATTCGCGGTTGAAGAACCCAAGTCTCGAATCTCCCGATCTTGCTCGCTGCGCAAACGGTTGATCCAGTGCGTGACCGCGGGGGCATCGGCTGCGCCCGGATAGGCGAGCACCGTGAGGACGGCCTCACCGATCCACGGTGTGTCCGGATATTTTTCCAGAATCCACTCCACATCGGGACCGAGCGAATCGAGCATGGCAGCGAGATTGGGGGCGAGCGAAGCGAACCCATCGCGCCACCGCGGGGCAGTTGCTTCGGCTATGGCGGCTGCGACTGCGATCATTTGCTGGAGATCAGTCCAACGCACTCCGACAAGACCCGGCAAGTAATCAGCCAGCTTCCTTGCGGCCGCGACAACAATTACATCTTCGGTGCGCGCCGACCCATCGCGAATTTCCTGCCAAAGATTTTTTCGAGCAGGAAACGAGCTTGCCTGTCGTTGCGCCACCGCCAGCCAGGGCCGAAGCCTTTGCCACAGACTTAGTCCCGGACCAAGTGCTTCTGCAGACGCCAACGTCAGGCGCACTGGCAAACCTTCATCACCAATCCATTTCAATGCCCGCCTGAGTGAAGACGGCAAGCGAGGCCCCAGTATGGAAAACGGATCCATCAGGGAGGGGGGCCTTAGACTGTGAAGCGCTCGCTGCCGAGCCTCGATTTGCCTCGGATCCTGAATAACTATGATGCCCGCTGCGGGTTTTCTCAAGATCATTTGCGGGGGTACAGTCCCCGTCGTATCTGCCTGGGTTGCGACGGACTCCGTCGGTTGGCCGCTCTGCTGGACGACGTGGGCGAACTCATGAGCTAAAAGCCTCTTGCCCTCAACTGACTGAGGTCGGAATTCCCCGGCGCCGAAGACCACGTTCCGGCCGACCGTGTAAGCTCGCGCTTTCATGGCCTGAGCCGATCGTGCTGCCCCAGCGTCCGTATGTACGAGCACTTGGCTAAAATCCCGACCAAATCTTGGTTCAAAGAAAGCTCTTATAGACTCAGGCAAAGACTGACCACCGCCTCTGACGCTGTTGATTTGAGATTCGATTGATGGAGTTACTTCGGGAGCACCGCCAGAAACCTCTTTAGTTTGGATGAGTTCCTCCTCTTCCTCCATCGGCTGACGGTGTACCTCATCCTCACGCTCTGTGGACATTCTCTGAAGACTCGGAAACTTGTCATGCCTGGACACTCTCTTGCTCTGCGCCCGGCTCAGATCGGGCATCAGCATCACTTGCTCTGCCACCCGATCCGCTTCCTGTTCGTACGGATCATCAGGCTGGCTAATGGTGAGCTTCGCTTGGATGAAGCGCTGCACGCCCTGATTACCGATGGCGCGTTGAAGCTGGAGAATCGGGTGAACCGCGGAGCGAGTCGACAACACCGGTGATGACGTAGTAGAAGCCTTCTGCAGAACGGCTTCAGGCGTTTTTGTTTGAACAGCTGGTTCTTTCATGACTCAGCGGTCGTTAGGCATACCTTTCGCTGGTTCAGCCATGAGATGTGATAGACGTCTTGGTCCGCGCCGGTCATGGCTAGCACAATGTGGTGCGGAGGACGTTTGAGATTCACTATCCACCGATCTTCATCGCCTTCGATTGTCGCCCCCGCGTCGAGGAAATTGCAGTAAAGATACTCCGCGCTGCTCCAGGCAAAGCCCGGGAGACGCCAGGCGAAACTGCGGAGGATCGCGTTGGCGATGAGCGACAGCGCGAGATCGCAATCCCGAGTGCCCCGCAGGAGCGAGGTCAGGTTCAGGTAATTCAGGTCTTCGTCGAGCGAACGAGCGCGGGCGAGATAGGTGGCGAGCGCGGAATTCTCCGCTGCATGTTGCGCCGCTTCGGATGAATCCCATGCAAGCACCGAAAGTCTGGCGATCGTTGGCGGAAGGATCGAAACAAGCGCGGGGTCGCAGAGGAGGCAGGTAGGGGATTCGTGATCGGTGAATTTTGATTGGTGAATGGTCTGCAGCGATTGCGACAGCTCGTCCACCGCCCGGACCACCCGGAGCCAGAGATTTCGCTCGCCATCCGTGACGATTAGCAGTCGGCCGCGTCGCGCCCCGCGCACGCAGAGCCAGCGGCCTCTCATCGCGCCGCTCCGCTGGCAAGACGCGGCCCAGCGGGCTTGAAAGTCGCGCGTCATTTCTAGAGTCACCTCGCGTGCCCAGGCGCGAATCTCGCCAGCGTTTGTATCCGGTGGGAGACCAGCGATTTCGCGGAGGGGCGGATCAAAGAATGCGCGGGGTGCCCGCTGCCGCCCGAGGCACTTGAGCAGAACAAGGAAGCGCACAAGCGCGGTCGGCGCGGCGTTGGCAAACTTAGGCAACGCTGCTGAGCATCCGTCCAAGTCGATTTCCGTTAGGTGCGGCAGCAAGTGGAAGGCACCGCCGAACGGTGTGAAAAGCGGTTCCGTTCTGATTTCGATTACGGCAGCTCTGTCACGACGTGCGGATGAATGCAGGATCGCGTCGAGCAGTGCCGGCGTCGGCTGCACGGTCGGCACTTCGCGCCTGACCGCGAGGTAGAGAAGTAGGGCCTCACGATGCGTCGATGTGAATTCGCGGCTAAGCATGGGACTTCCCTGCGCGAGAGCCCACACGGTTTCCAAATGAACGCTGGAGAGAACCGCAGGTTCCCCATTCGTGTTGCCGCCACAAAATGCTCTGAGTATAGTGTGGCAGTCCCCGTCGTTCAGAGCGCGCAGGATTTTGTCGAGCCGGCCGGCGCCAACCATTTGTAACAACGCACCTTCGCCGGTGACAGGTTCGCGCGTTAGCGCCTCGCACAAAGCAACGCGTAGTGGCAAGACCCGGAGTCCATCGAATCCGACGTAATACCACTTGCTCCAAGCCACGCCGTCCGCGAGATCGCGCAGGAACTGGGCGAGATAGGCGGCTGGGCTGGGGAAGCGCAGCACGTCCTCCCGCGCATCACTATTGCTCAAGGTGCGTTGGAGAGTGCGCGCCAGCGGATCAGACCACGCCCGCGCCAACTGCGCGGGCTCTTGGCTCGCGTCAATTGCGAGGTTAACGTCGAGGCGTCGAATGAACCAGATGGAAGGGTCACTTTCGGGGCAGAGGGGGCCAAGCAGGCTCGCGCATGCGGAAGGCAGTTGCCGCTCCAGCAGGCTATCCAGCCTGGAGCGGACTGCTGCAGGCGATGGGTGACGCTCCGATAAGAGGTAGGAGACGTTCAAACGCCCGATGCGCATCGCGCTCACCGGCAGAGGGGCGTTTTCAGGCATTTACCCTTCCGAAGTTGATGCAAACCAGGCGGAACTGGAAACAGTTGGGCTCGACTGGTGTCCGGTTGTTGTCTTTACCGGCTGAAGTGTATTCGACGTGCGCTTGTCGCAATAGTTCATCCATTCGACTTCCTAACCGGTTTTTTCGCTGGTTTTTCGCGTGCGTCGATCTTTCGGCGCAACGCGTCGATTTCTGTGGTAAGCTCCTTCACCGCCTCAAGAAGGACTGCGGTCAAGCGCCCATAATCGACGGCCAGATAGTTTTCATCTCCCCAGGTGCTGACCAACTCGGGAAAGACTGCCTTCACCTCGTTCGCAAGCACGCCGAGCTCTCTCTTGTTCGTAGAACGGCCCAGCGCCGCGTATTTCTCATTCCAGTCGAAGGAGACGCCGCGAATCTTGCGGACCTTTTCGAGCACGCCGGTGAGCGGCGTGACATTCGTCTTGAGCCTGTCGTCGGATGAACTGAGAAAGCTCGTTGCGTGAGCCTGGCCAGCTACATCGAGCTTGAAACCCGGATTGCTGGTCCCGATGCCGATACTGTCGTCTCCATCAAACGCAACTACGCCGCCACCGCTTCTCAAGAACAAAATGCCGGCACCGATATCGCCGATACGGGAGGCAAAAAGATGGAGCGTCGCCGGACCATCCCGGCCGAAGTCGCCTTGGATGTCCAATTTCAGGGTTGGATCGGTTGTCCCGATGCCCACGTTTCCTTCGGCTTTAATCGTCATGCGGGTTACGTTCCCGCCCGCTCGCAATTGAAGATCATGATTGGTCATCGTCGAGACGATGCCACCATTCGCATCAGCGCCGAGGAGCACCTCATGAATGCCATTGTCCGCCTTGACATTGAGATACGTCCCCGCCACGCCCTGAACGGTCAACGAACGGTCAGAACTCGCTGTCCCGATGCCGACGTTGCCATCCTTTGTGATGCTTAAACGTGCCGTGCTGCCAGTGTAGAAGTCCAAGCCCTTTTCGTTTCCGCCACTTGTTCGCTTCGAGGCGATGCCCTCGCCGCTTTGTGAGCCAAACGTGATGCCCGGCTCGAGCTTGCCGTCGTTCGCGTTTGCCTGGTCAATGTTGAGGCCGGCGGTGGTACTCAAGCTTTGTTCCGGAGTCATCGTTCCGATCCCGACCTTGCCTCGGACGTGGAGGTCTTCATCGATTCGGAGCGAGCCTTCAACCGCAGCAAGGTCCTGTGTCTCTGCCGCGACAAAGCCGGCAGCCTTATGCCGGTCTCTGATTCGCAGTTTGCCTGCCGGCGCCAGAACGCTTTCCGCCACCGCGCCGATGTAAGGCCGTCCCTCACCGGCCTTCTTTTTTTCGTCGTCGGACTCCGATTTGACGAAATGTCCGGGCGGAGGCATCCGGGATTTCGCTGTCCGCATCGACCATCTGTCCGGCGACGGAAACTTGGTCGTGCTGCTGCGCTATTGAGGGCATGTCCCCCACAACGATGCGAAAGGTTTCGAGAATCCTGTAAGCCTGATCCTCAACGTCGCAAACGGCGAAGCCGGGCCTTGGCGGATTGGTCTTTTCCTCGCGGTATCGGAGCCAGACAGAAATCCAGCGGCCGTCGGACAGTGCTGGATCGAAAGTGAACTGCGCGAACAATGCCTCGGAAATCTTGTATGGCATGAGCATCACGATGGCGCGCCCGAATCCGTCGATGGCATATCCCGGTTTGAGGTAAACATCCACCGCATCGCTGCTACCCGGCTGTGGGCGTTCTTCCACCTCCAGACCCACAGCGATTCCCCAGGTGTGCTCCGCGAGCCGATGACGTTGGTCCTGCTGGCGCTGATACTCCTGGGCCGCGACCAAATCCTGCGCACCGAGGTATTGGCCTTCGTAGTAGTTTGGGCGTTTGATCTCTGTGATTGGCATAAGGACTCCTTAAAAAGCACGTGGCTGCTATCTTGGCCCAGGCGGGCGGCGCAGATCGTCGATGGTCTTCTGCTGCTCTTCGACCCTCCGTGATAGCCGCGCGATTTCATCGCGCAGCTCGGTGAGCGGAGCGGCGCCGAATCCCATGACTGTGTTGCCGCTAGTATACGCGACTGCGCGCGTTTCACTCAGTCCGAGCAAAGGCTGAAGCAATTGGTGCAGCAGCCAGACCTCCATTGGCCACTTCACGTTCTGCGTGCCCAGCTCAAGGTTGGGCTGCTCCCGGCGAAGCTCCGCCGTGACTGTTTCGGTATCTCCGCCGACGTGCGGCACAAATGCACTCCCACGCAGCACATCTCCGAACGCCGCTCCTTCCGCGCCTTGTGCGAATAAGGCTAGTAAAGTCCGCAGCAGATCCATCTCGTCCGCCTTTTCGTTCTGAGAAGCGGTAAAAAGACTGGCCCGGCTCAGCACCGCAGCGCCTGCAAGCGATGGCCGATCGCGGCTCTCGCGCGGCTCGCAGCAGAACCGCTCCAGGGCCCGGCGCAGCAGTGAGGTAATCGGGAAAATGGAGAGCAAATAGAGAACGTTTGGCCACGTCACAAGCATCCGGCGTCCATCCAGGTTGCAAATATCGACAATTTCGCAGACTTCTCCTTTTACCGTGACACACGCTAGAATGACGCGAGGATCACCAGGCTCGCCGGGACACCTCGGCAGGATCGCGAGGCAGAAGCAATCCTTCAGATATTCGAGAAGCAGCTTCTTGAGTTCGTTAACGGCAGTTTCGACTACCGGACGATAAGCCGCGACCTTCTCGTCTGCGGCCGGAGGTCGGCAACTCACGGCGCTCGCACTTTGAAGCAGTTCGCACTCGGTATACTGCGCGCCGCCGAGAAAATCGATGACAGCGCGCTTGAACTGGCAACATGCCTGGTGGAGCCCCGCAGTCGTGTTGATCTGGTTGGGGTCAGGAGCGGTCCCGTAGAGCTTGGCGACGGCCTGTTGGCATTTGGTGAGTTCCCCGATGAGGGTGCCGCGGAAGATGTCTGCGTTTGTGTCGCGCGCGTCCTGCGGAGCCGGAGCTATTT
>WNFN01146531.1_pt2 | contig 15839 bp, 12 predicted proteins | sample 5400161 | NCBI WGS metagenome assembly WNFN01 (sample SAMN13153353, study PRJNA577476) | soil metagenome | isolation source: 80 cm saprolite on Douglas fir-dominated hillslope | place: USA:California | collected 2013-09-17
GACACTTTGATCGTTTCCGATGGGTTTAGCTGCCGAGAGCAAATATCCCAAACCACCACGCGGAAATCAATTCATTTAGCCGAACTGCTGCAGCTGGCAGCTGCTGCGAGCGAGCCAGAAACTAGGATTTAGACATGAGCGAGGTTAAAGCTACGGACTGCTTCCGCCTACGGAGGTAACAATGACTCCAGGCTTAGATCGATTATTGTAAAGTGATATCCCATGAGCAATACGGATATCTGGCTCAATTCAAATTACATATCGAAGTGGGATAGCGATCCGATTTCTGGAAATCCCGTGCGGGGCGAGCAAGTTGATTTGCTCCTCAGCCTTGTCGCGGACCACTACATTCCTGGTTCCACGATTCTCGACGTCGGATCGGGTTCCGGGCTGGTTGAGGAGCAACTCTTTCGGCGTTTGCCGGAGGCGTTGGTTGTCGGAATTGATTATTCACCAGCTTTAATGGCTATGGCGGAGAAGCGCCTGGCAGACAAGGAGAAGCAATTTGTCACAGTGCGGCATGACCTCTGCGATATCGAAAGTGCAAAGCTTCCTGAAAGGGACTACCAAGTTGGATTCTCCGTTCAGACCATTCATAACCTGCCGTGCCAGAATCAGCGAAAGGTAATGTCGTGGGTGTACAAGGTTCTTTCTACCCCAGGCTTCTTCTTCTTTATGGACAAAGTTGCGATACCCGGAGCGGAGTTGTTCTCTTGTCATCAGTCGGTCTGGAAGAAGCAGAACTCGGCCTACTCCGCATCGATTGATGAGGGACGCTCATTCGTGGATCATCAGCGCTATCTGGAACGGGAAGGCGATTCACCTTTGACGCTGCAAGAGAACTTGAAGGTTCTTGGCGAGTCAGGATTCCTGGCAAGTGCACTGGATGTTCGTGGGAATCGAGCCTTGATTGCGTGTGTGAAAGCTGAGTGATTACCGGGTCAAGCCGCTGCTATTGCGGTTGTCTCAGACGCGCACTACTAGAATCCGGAATTGGCACCTGTATTAGGGGCCCGTGAAACTGGCCGCCATAGATATCTGTATCTCGCACGTCACCGGAAAAGACCTTCCTTGGAATTGTAATTTTGACGGTCAAAAGTTTGTTGATTTGGAAAAAGCGTACTTCGTCAACACCTACCTGATAAAGCTCTGAAATTCTCTCCTTCGTGAGCACACCACTCTGTAGCACCTGATTGAAACTTTCCTGGTCCTTGAACATGATGTCGAACGTCAGTTCAAACGCACCTGCGTTCTTGCTGCGAATCAGTTTCGTGAATTGCCACAATTCGCGCATTCTATCTTCCCCAGTCCGGCACACGCCTCAGCACGACCGACTCTATACATTCTCGAGCGACATTGGGAACGGCTTGCATGGATCGTCCAATTCCCACACGTGGTTGGCGCAGAACTGGTACACCGGTCCTGCGTCGATACCGCCGGGTGAAAATGGGTAAGCGAAGTTGCTGATCAGGCCCTCGTGTTCCGGAATAGGATTGTGCAACCCGGTGTGCGAGACAATGGGCATGATATCGGCGGCCAATGACTGCGAGGGTGCTACCACGTCAATGATCAAACCTATCTCGTGACCATCAATGCTCGTCTCGGGTTCTACCTCGCCGAGTGTGCCGTTGCGGCCGTAAATTCGAAAGTTCAAGGTGTATTGGTTGGTGGCCAGATTCAGATTCTCCGAAATTTTTCGCTCCACCACTTTGCGCAGAGTCGAAAGAAAGCTATCCAATTGGCGTAGAACCAGGGGATCCCGGATCCCAGCGACCACAATCGAACGATAGCCGACGAGGGCAGCGCCTTCAATGCGCACGGTGTACTTGGTTGCCGGGAGGAATCGGCTGCCGGTGACACGCACCGCGCGATTGCCTGAGGCCTCAAATTTCGCGTCGCTGGTATCGAGGGTTCCTCCAGACTCGACGAGATGATAAGGGTCTCCCGTTTCATACAAAGTATGGGCCGACACGCTCTGTGGCGTACAGTGAAGATCAGGGTTAGGAGGTGCGACGGTGAAGCCATTCTGGTCCAGTTCCGCTGCCATGCAGTCAGGATAGGGTCGCTGGACAGCGCTGGCCGCGCCGCACTCGAGAATTTTTCCTGCGTGAAAGGCAACTCCCCTTGAGATGCCTCTCGCGACTGGCAGCGCGGCATAGATCGCCACATCACTGCATCGCCCCCCAATGACGACCTGGGCGCCAGCATCGAGTGCACGCTGAATGGGCTCGATGCCCATCATGGCAACGAATCGCTCCGCATTCAGAATGTCGTCTCGCTCGAATGGAGGAGCAGGCGATAACGGAGCGATCTCCCTCCGAGCCAGTGCCTCTGCGAGTACCTCTTTCTCGACTTCGCTGTTGATGGCGGCGAGCGTGAAGTGCCAGTTGTTCTCTCTTGCCAGTTCTCGAACAATTCCGACGGTCCACTCCAGGTGGGGGCGACCGCCTGCATGTCCAGCGGTGCCAATGATGACGGGAATATCTGCCTTGAGCGCCTCGCGCAGCATCAGGCGGAGATTTCGCTTCACGCCTTCGCGAGGCCCACGCGGCTTTCCTGAGCCGAGATAGTAGGGCCCCGCATCAGTGCTACCGCCGTCACACCCAATAAAATCCGCACCATCCTTTACGGCATGAACCAGGCTCTCTTCGCGAAATCCAGTGCTAAGGTTGCCTGTCGCTGCAACAGCTTTTACCGTTTGCGCCAAACTAGCCTCCGAACCCATAGGTTGATCATCCTGCACAAGACTCCCGTGGTCGCGAACTTGCCCTCATAGTGCAGCGAGCTTCCCCAAGATATATGCCCGAATGTTATCGATGTGTTGCTCTCTGGCCGCCTTGGCTGCTTCACCATCCTTCTGCAGGAGAGCGGCGATCAACCCCAGGTGTTCCTCGCAGACTTGTTCTCGGAGTTCAGATACCCGCATGAACGAGCGGATAAACAGCCGCGTCCGTTTGCCCATATCTTCAATTACGGACGCGAGCACTGGGTTCCCGGAAGAAAGTGCGATGTATAAGTGCAACTCACGGCCGAGTTCAGAGAGGTCCTTGGAATCCGATCCGTGGCGGACCGCAACGACACGCTCCCGAAAACGCAAAAGGTCCTCGCTGGAGATGCGTTCCGCCGCCCGTCTTGCGGCTTCGCCCTCCAACAGGCGCCGCACGCTGAGAATATTCAGGAAGGTTTCAACCGACATCGGAGAGACGACGATTGCTCCCCCTTTTTGCCGTTCCAGGAGCTTTTCACCCTCCAAGCGGCGGATGGCCTCGCGAAGCGGAGTGCGGGAGATGCCAAGCTTTTCGGCGAGGCGACGCTCCATGACAACGTCGTTTGCCCGAAGCTCCCCAGAAAGAAGAATGCCCAGGAGGCGGTCGTACGCCCGTTGGCCTACCGATCGCATATGCGCCGATCGCTCTGGCATAATGGTCGAAGTCCCGACCTTTCGGCGAGCTGTCCGACCCGGAACAGATCGTTCGCGGCGTTTATTGGCATCTGATTTCCGCAGAAAACCTCCACTGCTCCCTTTTGGCTGCCCTCAATACCAGGCGGATGGCAGCAACTTTACACCAACGGATTCCTATTGACCAGCCGGTACACCCATGGTATACCACTTTGGTCTTACTGGGGATGGTTAGATGCACCGGCAGCGCAGCCTGGCGTCCGGATTGTAATCCGTTCTGCTCGCTTCCTGGAGAGGTACCGTCAACGAGTTTGAATGCCTGATGAGCGACCAACACGGATTCGGTGGCAAGTCCTTGCCATCCTTACCCTCGTTATGGTCGTTACTGCTCTTGGACGGCTTAATCTCGGCATTGCAGCGAAAGCAATGCAGGACGAATTCAACTTCTCCACTGCGACAATGGGATGGATCCTAGGAGCATTTGCGTTCGGATACGCCCTGTTCCAAATTCCCTGCGGATGGGCCGGTGACCGCTATGGGCCGCGCGCCACGCTCACCGTGGCCCTGGCGTGGTGGGGATTGTGGACGATGTTGATGAGCGTACTTCCTTCCTTGTGGCGCTCGCCATTGGCTCTTGGGTGGAGCTTTGCCCTGATCCGCTTGTTCACGGGAGCGGGGGAAGCCGCCAGCTATCCCAACGCGAATAAGATCATTGCCTGGTGGACATCTGCCCGTGAACGTGGGTTGGGCAGCAGCTTGCTGCTCGGAGGAGTGGGGTTCGGCGGGGTTATTGCGCCGCTTCTCTTTGCCGCGACAAACCAGCGCTGGGGATGGCGGTCGTCATTCGTCGTCACCGGCATGCTCGCATTGATCATTGCGTCGGTCTGGTTCCTGTATTCGACCAACCGTCCGGAGGAGCATCCGCGGGTGAACTCTGCGGAACTGGAGAAACTGGGCTCGGCGCATCGCACTGGGGGGGTGCATTCGTTTCGCCTGAAGGGCACTCCGTGGCGCAAGATGCTATCCCACCGGTCAGTGTGGGCGCTGATCCTGAGTTATTTCTGCCACGGGTACACACCCTATATCTACTTCACCTGGTTTTTTGTCTATCTGACGCGCGTGCGCGGCCTGACCATCACTAAAGGCGCGTTTTGGGGAACGACGCCGTTCATCTCAATGACGCTGATGGCATTGCTTGGTGGCTGGATGTCCGACAAGGCCGTAGCTCGTTTCGGCCGGCGCCGCGGCCGCCAAAGCACAGCATTTCTAGGAATGACCATTTCAGCTCTCCTGCTTCTGGCGGGCAGTCACGCCGTCGGCACGGTCTCGGCCGTTCTGCTATTGTCAGCCGCGGCAGGGTTCAGCAGTTTTGCGGCGCCTAGCTGGTGGGCCAGCTGCATCGACATGACACCCAACTATTCGGGATCTCTTTCCGGGCTGATGAATACGTGCGCGAATGTTGCGGGAGGGCTTGCCCCGATTCTAACTGCGCGCATAGCCACCCGGTTCGGTTGGACGCAAGCTCTGGACTTCGCCGCAAGTGTGAGTTTCGCAGCGGGCATCATTTGGCTGTTCGTAAATGATGATTCGAAGCTTGAAAGTGACGATCCAACGGCCACTGCGCATGGCGCACTTTTGCCCGTAGGCGCATGACCGTAATGCGGATCAGTAGGGAGCGAGCTTTTCCCTGCGACACGACGCCTGCGATGACTTTGGTTTAGCAGTTCGATGGAGGCGGCAATAATGAAGAGAATGACAAAGGTCTTTCGGGAAATGCTCGCAACTCCTGGAATCATTCATGCCCCGATTGCGTATGACCCGCTGTCGGCGCGGATTGCGCAGCGCGTTGGATTTCGCTGTTTGGACCTGGGGGGCTACGCTCTGGGCGCGAGCTCTTGCGTTCCAGAACCGTTGCTCAGCCTGGAGGAAGTCCTGATCGCCACACGTCGCATCACTGCTGCCGTCGATATTCCGTTGATGGTCGACGGCGGAGCTGGGTTTGGCGATCCGACCCATGTGATTCGAGCGATCAGGGAGCTTGAACGCGCCGGCGCAGCTGCGGTCCACATTGAAGACCAGGTTTATCCTAAGCGAGTTCACTATCACAAGGGCACAGAACACGTCATCTCGGCTGAAGAAATGTGCGAGAAGATCCAATACGCGGCAAAAGCCCGTCGCGATCCTGATTTTGTAATCGCAGCGCGCACCGACGCGATGCGCACCCACGACTACGCCGAAGGCATTCGGAGGGCCTTGCTCTACGTTCAAGCCGGGGCCGACATGGTCATGGTTTTTCCCAACACTGCGGAAGAAGCGCTCCAGGCCCCGCGCGATGTGCCTGCCCCCCTCATTTACGTGAACAGCGAAGGAAACCGGCTTAACCGACCCATCTTTCCGATCGACGACCTGGAAACGGCGGGGTACAAGATGGTCAATGACGCCATCAGCTCGATCAGCGTGGCATACGAGAGCATTTACGAGCTATTTTCGCGACTGAAGACCACAGGTCGTACAGGAATGGATCAGGCAGTCGCCATAAAGACTCGCAAGGACATTGAGGACACGATAGGCCTTGACGAGTATTACAGGATCGAAGCGGAAACGGTCGAAGCCGGATCATAAATCTGCTTGAATCGGAACCGGCCCAGGTCCGGGTATATGAGGTGCAACCTTAGCATGCACCGCGCGTTTTGAAGGCGCTGGAACGCTGCCTCTCAAGCTGGGCCGTCTTCCCGATCGGAGAACTTGGCGTTGAAAGAACCTGTCGAGACATCAAGTCCGAACCTAAGCTCCTCGCGTAACGCCACCTGGCCGACTACGTCAACACGGGAATCCCCAACCCGAGTGCGGTGGTATGTGGTGTTACTCCTGGCAGTCACCGCAGGCCTCACCTACATCGATCGACTTAATCTCGGCATCGCAGGAAAGTATATCCAGGAAGAATTCCGGTTTAATACGCAACCCATGGGTTGGATTCTGGGAGCGTTCAGCCTTGGCTACGCAATTTTTCATGTGCCTGGGGGATGGCTAGCGGACCGCTTCGGAGCCCGGCGAGTTTTAGCAGGAGCGATTTTGTGGTTTTCTGTTTTTACCGCAATGACCGCGATCGCGCCGAGTCTACCAATCTTCAAGCTGCTAGGAGCGGCGTGGTTGTTTGTCATCGTCCGCTTCGTGATGGGACTCGGTGAGGCTGCAGCCATGCCGGTAGGTAACAAGATGATGGCCTACTGGCTTTCCGACAAAGAACGCGCTTTCGGTACAAGCATCTTTTTAGCTGGCGTGGGAGCGGGCGGAATCACTGCGCCATTTCTTATTGCCTGGATTGTCAAAGGCTGGGGCTGGCGACCTGCTTTTATTTTCCTGGGAATAGCTGGTGTCATGCTAGCGGCGTTGTGGTACGTGGTGGTAAGGGATCGGCCGGATGAGCACCCCTGGGTTAACGCGGCAGAACTGGCAATCATTCGACGGTCGCTCACTCCTGACCTGAACGCGAGACAGGCGCCTGGCAAGGTGAGTGTTCCGTGGTTGCGCGTGCTCTCTAGTCCCTCTATGTGGGGACTGATGATCAGCCATTTCTGTTTGGTGTATCCGGTCTATATATTCTTCACCTGGTTCTTTATCTATCTGCTGCGAGTTCGCGGCGTCTCCATCTCTAAAGCCAGTTTTTGGGCCTCGGCCCCATTCGCCGCGAATCTTGTGATGGTTCCGCTCTGGGGATGGCTCTCCGACCGGATTGCCGATCGGCTCGGCAAGCTCGAGGACGACGCGTTGCGGCATGGCTGGGAATTGGGTGCTCGGCCGTGCTTCTATTTTCGGGAAGTCACACCGCCAGCAATAGACCGCGTGCAACGATATCTCTGCAAAATTCTCCGGCTCCATATCCGGGATCATGACAACGTTCGGGAGCCTCGGGGGATGGGTCTCGCCGGTTGTGACCGGTGGAATTGCCGCGCGATTTGGCTGGAGTTACGCTCTCGACTTTGCTTCCCTCGTGACCGTCACCAGCGGTCTCGCGTGGCTACTCGTAAACGCAGACCAATGTCTCGAATGACACGGTATCAGTGAATAACGAGCGTTATTCATTCGTTTTGAGCACTTCTCGGACGCTGATCACAGCCCTTGCTTTGGTCCAAAGACCTATTGCACTTCGTCTGCCAGTTTTTGCCCTGGTGTTGGACTCAGCTTGTTGAAGTCGAATCACTACGCGCTGTGGCTCATAGGAAATCGCCCTTTGGCGCGGAACTTCGGTCTAAGCGGGTTTTGAGGGTTATCGCCCTGTTAACAACAGTACGCGATTCTGAGAGGCTGACCGCCCTCGAGTAGCGAAGATCATCAAAACTCAAAGTCAACCGAGAACTGCAACTGCCTCGAAGTACTCGCCTTGTTCGGTGTCGAAAATACAGAAATGGGAGAACTGCCCGGGCCAAAGAACTGGTTCAAAGAGAGGACATTCGTGCGGTTGAGAATATTAAAAGACTCAGCGACGAAGTCCAGCTTTCCATGCTCTCCGACCTTGAAGAATTTCACGAAGCGCAAGTCAAATTGCACCTGGGTGGGGGTGCGCAACGAATTGCGACCAAACCTGAGCGGACGAGAAGATAGAGGAATTGCCCCACTCCGGTTAGCATCAAAGCCCGTCAGAGCGTTGATTGGCCTGCCGCTTCCAATGATCAAAATCGGAGCCGTTTCAATGTTGCCGAACAGCTTGGCGATTACCCCCGTAGACTGTTTGCCCTCATCCTCATCTGCGAATGGGAGATCGAAAGTCCCGCTGAATACGAACCGATGCCTCTGGTCGTTGGAAGATAATGCGCGTTCAGAGCGAAGCAAATATGGGTTGTCGGGCTGTTCATCAAAATCCGAAGCGTCGTCGATGGCTTTGGAAATCGTGTAGCTCCCGGAAAATGAAATCTCGTTCGAGAGTCTTCGATTCAGGGACAATGAAAGACCGTCGTAAACGGAACTGGCGCGGTTCTCCCATTGATAAACATTGTCGAATTGAGATGAGAATCGTCCAAGAGGAAATACAGGTCTACCAATTTGCTGTGGGAAAGGATTGGGGATCCCGAGGCTGGCGGTCAGATTGTTAGTGAGCAAATGCTCCACCCCGGCACTGGCGATTGCGCTGCGCGAGGTCTGCAACTTTGGGTCGCCGCTGAAGATCGACGGATGAATCGACGGAATGGGACTTACGGCGCTTCCGCCGAGTTCCGATTGGAAAATTTGGGTCGCCGCTTGCCCATCTGCCACCTGCTCAATCGCCTGGAGACCATTCTTCTCTAGCGCACGATTCACCGCAGCCAGGAGGTAACGATCAAAGAAAACACCGAACCCTGCTCGCAACACCCAATTTGAGGAAGGACTGAACGCCAGGCCGATTCGGGGAGCGAAATCGTTTTTGTCCTCCTTGAATCGGGCGGGCAGGTGCTCAAAGTCATAGCGAATGCCAGCATCAATCGTAAGGCGGCTAGTGAGCGTCCAGTGATCTTGGACGAAGCCTGAGTACTTGGGCGTTGCGAAATTCGTGGTTGGATTCCCGAAGGCTTGGCGGTATTGATCGGGCTGACCGTTGAGGAATGCATTGAGGCTGGAGAAAATGTATACGGCTCCAAATCCGTCATAGGCTGTAACCTTTTCACCTATCCAATCCTGGTCCGCTCCAAAGCTGAACAGATGCCGACCCTTCGCCAAAGACGCGACATTGGCTAACTCGTAGTGGTTCTCACGCCTCTTGTCATTTCCGTTGTAAGGGCGACCGAAATCGACGAGACCATGGATACTGATTTGCGGCCCGATCTGGTCGGCCGTTCGCAGCACGGCTCTGCGGGTACTCACCTGAAATCGGACGCTATTGAGGGTGTTGTTGCTGAGAACCGACGTAAGAGAGCCCGTCAGCCCTTGGTCTTCGACAAAACTGCTACCTCGAGCACTCGGATCGACCAGGCCTCCCGTATCGAAGGCATCCCCTACTTCACGATTATTGGTCAATGCATACTTCAACAGCAATGAGTGCTTGTTCCTGATCTGATGATCCAGTCGCCCAGAGACCTCCGTCTCAGCGCGTGCCGTCCGAAATAATTCTGGATTGATCGTGCGAGTGGTGATTCTCGGAAACGCACCGAAACCAAGCGCCCCATTGATGGCACTGGCGACCGAGGGCGAGATCAGAGAGCTATCATCGCCATGTGCCCCTTCCTGTTCTCCCGCCAGGTAGTAAAACGTGCGATTGCGAACCATCGGCCCTCCGGCCGACAATCCTGCTCGAAATCGGCTCAGGCCTGGAGCACTGGCCTCATTCGTCAAGGGATCCCTGGCATTCAGAGCCCCGTTTTGGACAAACAGGAAAGCGTCGCCGTGAAGAGTATTCACGCCACTCTTTGTGATGACGTTGATGGGACCGCTCGCCCCTCCTCCCGATTCTGCCGAGAGACCGTTGTTGACCACTTGAAATTCCTGCACGATTTCAGGCGACAGTTCCGTACGTGCCGAGCCGCTGAACTCGTCGTTGTTCTCGACGCCATCGATGTAGAGGCTGTTGCTACGAGAGCGTAGACCCGCGAAGCTGAACCCGCTGTCGGCAAGGGCGCTTTTTCCACCCGTTGCTCCCTGAACATTCGACCGAGTTAACTGGGGAGCCAAAAGTACGAAGTCGAGGGAATTTCGGCTGACCACAGGGGACTCCTCAATTCGGTCGTGGTCAATGGTCGTGGCTTCCGTCGTCTCGGTGGGGTCAATCGGCGGCGGTTTCTCCGAAACAGTAATCTGTTGCTGCACTGTCGCGGGAGTAAGCCGAACTGTTATCTGAACTACGGTGCCTACAGAGACCACAATCGCGCTATTTACAAACGGAGAAAAACCAGATGATTCGACGCGAAGCTCGTACTGACCCACGGGAAGCTCGCCGGCATGAAAAAAACCCTCTGCACTCGTCACCATCGTCCGCGTCTGGTTTGTGCCCTGGTTGCGTAACGTAATCATCGCAGCGGCCACAGCGCCGCCAGTCTGGTCCACCGCTTTCCCCTGAATAGCGCCGGCAACTCTGGAGGTCTGTGCCGAGCAAGAAAAAACAATTGCAAGGACTACAAAACCCGCGCACGACAACCTCGGCTGTCGTTCCAATAAATACATATCCGCCCCCGATCAGACGTAGTGATGAAGCAATCGTGTCAATCCTGGCTGGAGGGCGAATCAGATTCGGAGAGGAAGGGGTGGGGAATACCGGGTGCTCGCGACCAAAGACGGTAGGCAAGAAGAAGCCACGAACGAAGACAAAAGGTAAGACCCTAGTGATGCCCTATGCATCATGAGGGCAGCGACGTGGGCTAGCCCAAAGACCGCTCCGGCGACCAAAGTCACCATGACCATGCTGTATTCAGCGTCATCGCCTGTCTGCAATGTGTGATCCCAGAAGTCGAATATCTCCGCGATATGGCAGCAAAGACAAATTAGCAAAAGCAGAGACGCACCGAATTGAAGAAGCTTTCGTCGCACTTTACCGTTTAGGACGTCGCAAATTCCGGGTGCGGAAGAGGAGGCGCCAACTCAGTATACTGCCCCCCTGCAGATGCTTCCTCTACTTGACCCGGCGCCGCAAAGTCTTTACTAATCGGGCAGTCGTTTGCCCCGGGTTTCCACTGCGAAGGGGATGGTGAGCAACCCGAACCCAAAGGCAATCGCAGTGAACGCAACTGGCTTGCCGAGAGTCCCCATTCGGCTGACCAGCGCCCCCACACCGAAGTTAAACCCAGCGGCAATGAAACGTCCGAATGAAGTGGTAAAAGCAAATGCGGTTGCGCGTACCGTGGTCCCATATTGTTCAGGCAGCCAGAGACTGAAGATCGCGAAGTTACCGCCAAAGAAACCTAAGAAGAACAGCACCGTGATGAACGGATGCAGTCCGTGGGGCAGGTAGAACGCCCAGCCAAAGCTGAGCACGGTGCAGATCGCCATCCCGAGGAAGTAGAAGGTCAGAGTTCGCTTGCGGCCCAGGCGTTCGGCCAATGGAGGAACCGCCAAGCATCCCAGAATAGTCCCCAGCGACAGCAAGCCCATGCCGACGGACGCCATTCGCACAGCTTGCGGCTGCAACATGCCCTCACCTTTCGCCAGGCTGATGATTGCTGTTGGCGCATAAACTGCGGCAGCCCAGAGGCCGCAGATGGCCGAGGCCAGCAGGACGGTATTAACCAGCGTGCGCTGAGTGTAAGGAGGACTGAAAATCCGGTGCAGAGAAGAAAATCCTCCTTCGGCTTTCACCTTGGCTTTTTTTTGCCAGAGCTCGGACTCCTTCACCCGGAACAGCACCATGACTGCCACTACGACGGGCGTTAGTCCGCACCAGAACATGGCGCGCCAGCCGTAACGCGTTGCGACGGTGTAGTTGAGGGCGGAAGCCAGAAAAAAGCCGGCGTAGTAGCCAGTCTGCAAATATCCGGCGCCCATCTTGCGGCGGTCTTCCGGCCAAGCCTCGGCAACGTAGGTTCCCGCCAGTGCCCATTCGCCACCAATTCCGATGCCCGCCAGCAAGCGGAACAATCCCAGTTGCCACACAGTCTGTGACAATGCGGCAGCTCCGGTGAAGATCGCATAAACGAAGATGGTGGCAGCGAGCACGCGGCTGCGGCCAAACCTGTCGGCAATCGGTCCCCAGATTAAAGAGAGTCCCCATCCCACGAGAAAGACTGCAAACAGTATCGATCCCGCGAACCCCACATTGGCTGAAGTGGCCTTGTATCCCGACTTTGGAAGCAGCTCCGTGAGTGCCGAGCTGAGAACCAGTGCATAGATTACCGAATCCATGCCATCCAGCGTCCAGCCGGCCCATGCGCCCCAGAATCCCACGACTTGCTGGGGTGAGAGCTTGGTACGGACCGGGCCATTCACTGCTTGATCGGCCACTGCTTGATCGGACACTCCGTCCTCCTTCGTTCGTGGGCAGAGAATAACACGTGCGGGGGTCTACGGAGCGGAATCGCCACTGGGTGCTTGAAACAACTCCGCCACTGCGGTCTTCATTACCTTTCCGACCGCATTGCGCGGAAGCGCATCCAGTACGCGAAGGCGAGAAGGCAGTTTATGAGCTGCCAGTAATTCCCGGGCCCACGCGCGCAAAGATGGAAGATCCAGGGCATCGCCGTCATTCAGGACGACGGCAGCGGCGATGCGCTCGCCCCACTCTGGATCGGGCAGGCCGACTACGGCACACTCCGCCACTGCGGGATGCCCGCGCAACGCTTCCTCAATTTCCAGAGCCGACACCTTGTGGCCGCCAGTCTTCAGAATGTCAACACTAGTTCGCCCAAGAATGCGATAACGGCCGTTCTCGAATACCGCAGTATCGCCGGTGCGGAACCAGCCATCGCGAAAGGCATCGCGGGTTGCGTCGGGCCGGCCCCAGTATTCCGCGAACACGCTCGGACCGCGGACTTCGATTTCGCCTGGGGTTCCAGCGGCGACGGGTCTGCCGTTCTCTCCCACAAGCCGAACCTCGACGCTCGGCAGCGGTGCCCCGACGCTGCCTGGCAAGCGCTCGCCCCTTAAAGGGTTCGAGAGGGCCATGCCTATTTCCGTCATCCCGTAGCGTTCGAGAAGTGTGTGGCCACTTATTTCCTTCCAGCGATGGAGCGTGCTCTGTGGCAGCGCAGCCGAACCGGAGACCATCAGGCGCAATCTGGAGCACGCTTGTGTTAGACGCGACCGGCGCTCCGGCGAAGCCGCTTCCCAGGCGGCGATTAGCTTCGTATAAATCGTCGGCACCGCCATAAAAAGAGTCATGCGCGCCCCGGCGATGCGTTCCCACACGGCGTTCGCATCGAAGCGCGGTAGCATCTGGCAGGTGGCGCCCGACCACAGCGCACACGACACAACATTGATGATCCCATGCACGTGGTGCATCGGCAAACACAGCAAAATGTTATCGTCAGCTGACCATTCCCAAGCTTCCACCAGGCTCATGATCTGCGCCGTGATGTTGGCATGAGTTGTAACCACGCCCTTCGGCCGGCTCGTCGTGCCACTGGTATAGAGAATCATGGCGCGCCGCTCGCTGTGGACTTCCGGCAACTTCGCTGACTGGAAGGTGGGAAGGTGCTCATACGGCAATGCGCGAATACCACGGGCGGCTGCGATTGGTACGAGAAAAGGGGCAGCGTGGGCATCGAAGACCAATGCGGATGCCGCGCTGTCGTCGACAAAATACTCGAGTTCAGGTTTTGTGGAGTTGAGGGGTAACGGGACGGCGACGCCACCCGCCCGCCAAATGCCCCATTGCGTCGAAACCCACGGAAATCCCGGCGTTACCAGAAATGCTATGCGCTTTTCGTTAAGATCTTCGTGGCCAGCGAGCAGCGCAGTGGCTACGCGCGACGACGCATCCAGCAAATCGCGGTAAGTGTACGATCCCTGCGAATCGACGACCGCAGTCCGTTCTGCGTGGCGCTGGGCGTGAATAAAGAGAGGATCCCGATTCGTGCGGCTGATCACGTGCAGACTTTACGTCTTCCACGCCTGCAAAGTCCACTCGCCGGAGATCTCTTCAGCACGATCCCGGAGCAACTGTCACATACATGAGGGGCTTCTCGGCAAGATCATGAGCAGACCTCCAACACCAGCCGATAGTGAAAACACGCATAGGACAATGCGGAGAGCGCGATACGGTGGTTCGGGCATAACGGTCTCCTCCCGATTCCAGTGATTGTACGTCCGAGAGCACCAGGTGGAACCAGAAGTTCCGCGCGAGAAAACCATGTTGTGCTCCGCTGTAGGCGGTTCTAGAATTCCTCTAATCACTCCTTTAATTCACTCCTTCCCCGAGGAGGTCGGTATGCCGCATTACGAATTTTTCTGCCACAATTGCAAGAAAATCTTCTCGAAGATCCTGTCCCCCGTCGACTACGAAGAGGGAGAAGTCCTCTGCCCGCACTGTGGCAGCAAGGAGGTCGAGCAGCGCTGGTCCGCCTTTTCCGTCATCACCTCGAAGAAGAGCGCCTGAGCACGCCAGGGAGGTTCCCATGCATCGAACCACGATGGCAGTTCTCGTTGTCGCTCTGATTGTCTTTCTCGGAACGCTCTTCAATCACAATCCTCAAGTCGCACGGTTTGCCGCCAAACAGGCGGCAATCGCCCAGAGTGCCTCAGGAGCCGCTTCATCCGCCAAAGTCATCCTCAAAGAGTGGGATGTGCCCACGCCTAACTCCCACCCGCATGATCCGGCGCTGGCCCCCGATGGCGCGCTCTGGTACACCGGCCAGCAGTCGAATACTCTGGGTCGCCTGGACCCGATGACCGGCAAGGTGCAAGAGTTTCACTTGAAGACGCCCAACTCCGGCCCTCATGGCTTGGTAGCTGATCGCGCGGGCAACATCTGGTTTACGGCAAATTCCAAAGGCTATATCGGAAAGCTCAATCCGCGAACGGGCCAAGTCACCGAATACGCCTTGCCTGACAAGGGTGGGGACGACCCGCACACTCCCGTGTTCAATCAAGAAGGTACGTTGTGGTTCACGGTGCAGGGTGGCAATGAAGTGGGGAGGCTCGATCCTCGAACCGGCATGATCATCCTGAAGAGAGTGCCCACGCCGCGCGCGCTGCCCTATGGGATCGCCGTCAACTCCAAAGGAGTGCTCTTTTTCTGCGAGTTCGGTACCAACAGGCTTGCCCGGATTGACCCGCAAACGATGGACATCACCGAATATCCGTTGCCGGAGGGTGCACGTCCGCGACGGCTCGCTATCACCTCGAACGATATGGTCTACTACTCCGACTATGCCCGCGGGCATCTGGGACGTCTCGATCCTGCGACCGGAAAAACCCCGTACGCGATCGCCGCGACTTCCGACGGCATGGTCTGGTATGTAGAAACCGGTCTGACGCCAAACCGAATCATAGGATTTAACCCAAAGACGCAGACCTTCTCACCTCCGACCCCCATTCCGTCCGGCGGAGGTGTCGTCCGCAACATGGTCGCGACGCCAGATAGCAAGCTCTACTTCGCCTGTAGCGGTGTAAACAAGATCGGTATTGCGGAAATACTTCACTAGTCCGCGGCGGGTCACTACTGGCTGCTCGAGCAAAACGGGTTGCAGTAAAGCGGTCATTCACTCCGGTGCTCGCGAAACATTCAAAGTCGTCTTCGCTCATCGACTGCATCTCGGTTGCCCTTGATCGAATGCAGCGGAACTTCGAGCCGACGCGAAAGCAGGTGGAAGCTTGGTAGAGAAGGGAACTGACCGACGTCGCCGCCAAGGTGGTCGTCTACAAGGCATTTGTCGAGGGCAGACTCGAAGCCCCAAAGTACCTTGCTCGCAGCGTACATGACCTCTACTTCGAGCCGAAGCACGAGGAATTCCGGTTGCGGACGATCTGGAGCCTTTCCAATGCGTTTACGTCGGCATTCAAGGAACTGGATCCCGTCCCACAATTCAAGGCGACGGCCAAGCTG
>WNFN01018311.1_pt1 | contig 15835 bp, 12 predicted proteins | sample 5400161 | NCBI WGS metagenome assembly WNFN01 (sample SAMN13153353, study PRJNA577476) | soil metagenome | isolation source: 80 cm saprolite on Douglas fir-dominated hillslope | place: USA:California | collected 2013-09-17
GAACCGGAAGGAAGGTCGTCGCAAACGTGTCTGAAACCGCCAAGGAAACCGTTGCTGAAGTCAGCAAGAATCGTAGGGGTTATACGGACGTGCAAGGTGCGCCGCGCTTTCCCATAAAACTGCCGGTGGCATTGAAGTCGACGTCGGCAGTCAACCAGTCGGGAGTGACCGGTCAGGAAGTAACAGAGAAAACGGTCGAGACCGAGAATATTTCCGCCAATGGCGTCCTGTTCCGCATGGATGCCGACGTGCCTGTCGGTTCGGCGGTCGATTTTACGCTTTCTCTTCCCGCCGATGTCGTGGGCGCAGAATCCGACGTGCAGGTGGATTGCCGCGGGCGAGTAGTGCGTAGTTTTGAGGATGGTGGCCGGCGTGGAGTCGGTGTGGTGATTGACGAGTACCGTTTTGAGCGCAGATAGTTTGCGCACAGAAGTTCGGCCGCGCAGGTAGGCGCGAAAAGAGGACGGATGGGCAGCACTTCGGTCAGCACTTCGGGTAGTGTCGAGCCAGGCGAAGGCGTCCAGCCTGAGGACGGCAAAGGCACGATCCGCGTGATTGTGGCGGATACCCAGGCCATTTTCCGTGTCGGGCTGCGAAAGATCTTCGCGCTTGAAGACGACATTCGGGTTGTCGGCCAGGCCGAGAGCCTCGATCAGACCCTTGCTGCCATTCAAAAGTTTTCCGCCGATATTGTGATCTTCGAGGCGGCCCTGTCGCCGAATCCCGCAGACGCTGTTTCCGATCTTCTCCGGCTAAGTGCCACTTGCCGTTTAGTTATCGTGCTGCAGGAGCCCGATCAGGAGATGACGCTGGACTTGTTCCGGCGTGGCGCGCATGGCATCGTTTCGCGCGAAATTGAGCCGGAACTGCTGGTCGAATGCCTGCGCAAAGTCGCTCAGGGTGAATCCTGGCTTGAGAGCCGCGCCGTCGCCTGGGTGATGGAAGCCTATCGCACGCAAGGCGTGCGCCCGGCAGGGTCGCGTCCCAAAGTGTCGCTTACCCCCAAAGAGTCGCTCATCGTCTCCTGTGTTACGCAGGGGATGAAGAACAAAGAGATTGCCTTACGAGTAGGCACCACCGAACAGGTGGTCAAGAATTATCTTCGCAAAGTTTACGACAAGCTGGGAGTCGCCGACCGACTGGAACTGGCGCTCTACTGCCTGAGTCATCGCGTGGTCGAGGGCGTCGGTCAGGCCAAGCCGGTCGCACCCGCCCCGCCAACGAACGGTCATGCTGCTCCGGAGGCGTCCGCAACGCCGAATGCCGCAGCCGCTGCTTCGGGCTCCCGTTCCTGATTTTCCTTCCAGAACAATTCCTAATCGCAGAACGGCTGCCGGGCCCTGGCTGCTATGGCCGAGGGTGGAGCTTCTGCTATCCGCATCGGTATCAGTATCAGTTGTCATCCCTCATAGAAGTGGGGAATCGGCGGCTCGCGGGCATTCCGTGGCGCTGTTAGAATCAAGACAATCGCTTCGCAGGGCGCCGGAGAGATGGCCGAGTGGCTGAAGGCGCACGCTTGGAAAGCGTGTTTACTCGAAAGGGTAACGTGGGTTCGAATCCCACTCTCTCCGCCATACTTTCAATGGCTTAGAAGTCGCTATACAACAGGAATGCGGCGCTGATAATCCCACTTCGTGTTTGAAATAGTGGCTCGTGCCGTTGCTCCTTCCGATAGTTGTTAACATGGGACTGCGCTGGAAGACTTGTTCAGTCTCATGGCCTCCCTGAAATCACGACGGACCTGCTCTTCGCGTTTCAGGGCCCGGTTGAGTTCCTGAAGGATCTTCAGCAACTCGTCAGGATCTCTTGCTTCCAGCGCGGCGCTGCACAACTCTCGCCAGTTCTTGTGTTCTCCTTCAACCATAGTGTGAGCCATAATGCACTTTCTCCCGACAAAAGAATCGATCAGTAAGGTCAGAGCGTTCAAAGAGTAGATCGTCCCGAGAGTCGACTGCCCCGGCAACTCATTCGCGCTTTCTACACACTGCCTCGGTCGAAGCACAATGGCAGGCAGGAAGGCCCTGCCCGCCAAGCTTCACGATTAGAATCGGAAAACGATTCCAGCGGATGGCTGCGCGGTGTGCGTCCAGCTGTCAGTGTTCAAGGCCGCGAGCCCGAAGTCCGGATTCTTGTACACAAAACCTCTGTATTCGGCGCGTAAAGAAAAATGCCGCGTCAGGCCATAATCAGCGCCAGCACCGTACAGGAATGCGCCTTTCGCCTGATTGTCTGCGCCGGGCACAAATCCCCCAGCATTGCCGGTGGGACGGAAGATCAGGCTACCGCCTCCAGCGAGCACATAGGTGCTCACCCTTCTTGTGGGGAGAGGAAGGTTGAACACCAAGTCGCCAGTAACCTGGTGTATGTCGGCCTGTATCCTGGATTGTCCTAGACTCGCAAAATATTTCTGAGTATTTCGGTCAAAGCCATAATTGCCTTCCGCAGAAAGCCAACGGTTGATGCGATAACGGTATCCCACCAGGAATCCTCCGGTGTCTGTAGCAGCCCTCGAGATTCCGTTGCCGTTCGTGTCTCTCGTGAAAACCCCGGTGCCTTGCAAACTAATCTCCGAGCGGTCTTCCTGAGCCGCGGCGTCCAAAGTTAATAACATAACAAGGCTTACAAGCATGATCGCAGTTCGTCGCAACATGTGAATCCTCCGTTCTTGAATGTGTGTCTACGATTCCAGCCGCGATGGTCGCGGAGCACGAACCGTTTTTCACATTCAATACGGGCAACTGAGATGCCGAAGTTGCGTTTGCCCTTGTGCGATTGTCAAATACCTGAGCGAACGAAGGTTGCGCAACGCGAGCACGAGACTGCGCAGATGGATTGTCGAACGCCTCGACACACGATTCGTCATGTGACGAAATCCGCGACATTTTTTCGAAGCCTTATCCCTCCTCATTACATCTGATGAAACATATCGACGGTTTTGGATTAGTCGCCCCTTCGTCGTGGCGACGGCAATGGGCGGATACGTGTATGTGAACCGTGACAACCCCTATGAGCGCGCCGTGTCCGCAAACAATCTCAGATCTGTACGCGCAATTATGAATGCGCTGCTGCTCGCGGCCGATGTCGTCGATGCCTGCAGCGCTTGCGACACTGAACTTTGGGAGGTTAAAGGATGAGCTCCTCGCCGATGCCGGACCAGGTCAACTCTCAACAATCGCCCGTCGCAAGACCGGAACTACAAAGCGAAAGCGATCGACTGAAGTTGCTGCTGGACTTGACGAACGCATTGGTTTCGAATCTGGAGCCTCGCGAGGTGCTCCGCGCGATCTCGGCGAGCATTCGGCAAGTCATGCACTGCGACGTTGTCGGGGTGTGGGTGCCGTGCAGGGAGCAGGGCCAATTACGCCAGCTCGCCATGGACTTCCCGGAGAGTAAGGGATTCTTGAGGGAGGATTGGCAACTGCCGATCGAAGGGTCCGAGTTGGGCAGGGTATTCAAGACCGGCGAGCCTTTTGTCGTACGAACAAGAGCGGGTTTCATGAGTGATTGGGCAACTCCCATGGCTCATGCCGAAGCCATTGAGTCTGGCTGCGCTCTGCCCCTGACCAGCCGTAACCGGACGGTCGGCGTTCTTACACTCGGCAGCCGGGTCGAGAACTCAGTCAGCCCGGAGGACGTTGATTTCCTTTTGCGAGCGGCGGGACAAGTGGCAATCGCGATTGAGAACGCCTTGGCCTATCGTGAAATCACTGAATTAAAGGACAAGCTCGCACAGGAAAGACTGTATTTGGAAGATGAGATCCGTGGCGAAATGGACTTTGAAGGAATTGTGGGACAGAGTTCGGCTCTCCGCCATGTTTTGAAGCTTGTGGAAACGGTCGCTCCCAGTGACTCGACGGTATTGCTTCTTGGGGAAACCGGCACGGGAAAGGAATTGATTGCGCGAGCGATCCATGAACGCAGCCGGCGCAAGGAGCGGACACTGGTAAAGCTCAACTGCGCCGCGATTCCTACAGGGTTGCTCGAGAGCGAACTCTTTGGACATGAAAGAGGTGCGTTCACCGGCGCGATTGCGCAGAAGATTGGCCGCCTCGAACTGGCCGACCAGGGCTCGCTCTTCCTGGACGAGGTCGGGGATATTCCCCTCGAGATCCAGCCCAAACTGCTGCGAGCGTTACAGGAACGTGAGTTTGAAAGGCTGGGCAGCAATCGGACCAAGAAAGTCGACGTGCGACTGGTGGCGGCCACCAATCGCGATCTCGAACAAATGATGGAGAGGCGCGAGTTCCGCAGCGATTTGTATTATCGCCTGAACGTGTTTCCGATCCGTATCCCGCCTTTGCGCGAACGCCCGGAGGACATTCCGCTGCTGGTCCGCTACTTCACCCAGAAGTACGGCCGCCTGATGAACAAGGAGATCGAATCTATTCCCGCAGCGGCCCTGAGGAAGCTCTCGAGTTGGCATTGGCCAGGGAATATTCGCGAGCTGGAAAATTTCATCGAGCGTTCGGTGATCCTTACCCACGGCACCGCGCTGCAAGCTCCGATCGGTGAACTGAGCAACAACGGCCGGACTACTCCAGTGGCCGGGACACGCGAAGGGAATGAACGCGATGAGGCAGTCCGCGTCTTGAAAATCACAAACGGGCGAGTAGCGGGTCCCAATGGAGCTGCGGCACGCATGGGGATCAAACGCACGACCCTGATCTCACGCATGAAGAGGCTGGGCATCGACCCGCGAAAAATATCGTGAGCAGCCTTTCAGGCTCCTTTTCGGTCCCTTCGCCTGTGTTTAAGCCTTCACCGCAAGATCGCTTTGACTGTCTCCAGCCTCGACAATTGTCGATCCTGATTTCGACATTCTTCGACACAACTATCGCCGGCTTCCGTGTCGCCAATGGATTCAACAGTTTGGTAGGGCGCCAGGCGATCTGGTTTTGGCAAGCATGGTGCGATATCCGGTTTGGTCACAAGTGCAATATGTTGAGGATTTCCACCATCGATACGCCGTTACAGCGCACGCTTGTCGTGGAAGGAACCCTCACTGGACCCTGGGTTGCCGAGCTCCGCACAACCTGGAGAAATGCAAACCGGGAGCTAGGCGGACGCAAACTGGCCGTAGACCTGAGCAACCTGACCGTCATCAGCCGCGAGGGAGAAGGCGCGATCTTCGATCTGATGAAGGAGGGGGCGAAGTTCTCCTGCGGTGGCGTTCTCACCAGGCACGTTTTGAAAGAGCTTGCACGGAGGAAGCAGCAGGAATTACCAGCGAGGTGAGTATGCCGAGACGAAGCACATTATTGTGAGCCCTACTGTTATGAGCCCTACGCACTACGCGAGCAGCGATGATTTTTGCCGCATCTTCTACGAAGAGACAGACAGCTTTTTCCGGCTGTCATTCCTGCTGACGGCGGATTGTGACAAGGCGGAGCGGTCCTTTGTCTCCGGAATCGAGGATTCGGTGAAGGGAAGCCATATTTTCAAAGAATGGGCGCGCTCATGGGCTCGGCGAGCGGTCATCCAGAACGCGGTGCGGATCATCAACCCGAAGCCAACGGGGGAAAACGCTCCTTCGGGCTTGAGTAGGGGTACGACGCTGGCAGAGGAGCAAGTAGAGATTTCCGCGATTCTCGATCTCGCACCGTTTGAACGCTTCGTTTTCGTGATGTCCGTTCTCGAACATTATTCCGAGCACGAGTGCTCCATTCTTCTGGGCTGCTCACGGCGGGATGTGATTGCAGCGCGAAGTCTCGCGCTGCGGGAACTCGGAAATGCGAGGGAACTTCACGCTGAGCGACAGGTCGGCGTCGGCTTAGAAAAACAACCCCCCAGCGACCATCGCGAATCCATCCCCCTCAAACCGCCTGGCCGATTAATCGCCGGGTTATACAGAAGATGTTATGCCTAGAGTGCAGTGTCCATCCGTACCTGCAGGTGACGCCGGTAATAAATCCCACGATCGACGCCATACTTTCAACCGCCTTTGAGCAGTGAAACCCTTGAAACGGCTCCATCCCCCACTAGTACCTTTTGATCTCAAATCCGTGGGGCGCCAAAGCTCGTTTTCGGCCACCGGTCGACATGCACTAACGTGTTTGTCTCACGCGAGCTCGGCTGGATAGAATCACGGCACTCAACCTAAGTTTGAGTTTGAGCAGTCATGTGTGAAAGCAGCAAGAACCCGCGCATCCGTGCGGTATCCCATGTGATCTGCGAGCTTAATTCAAGGAGTTCCCATTGCGCTTTATACAGATTTCTATTGCCAGTATTTTGGGTTGGATTGCCATCATAGCTTCGGTCGGGGTTTTCGCGGCAGCCCAAGTCGCCACGCCTAGTTCGATCAATCATCTTTACCGCATACAGCTGTCCACGGGGCAAACCATTTCCAGCACGTGGAATGGAGCGCGATTGCAGAGCGCGACCCGGCTTACATCAACCCCCGCCGCCGGATGGGCGTTGGTCGGCGCACGGCCGGAATGAGAGCTTTCTGGGATCGGCTTCCCTGGCCCCCCTTGGAGCGGGCTGGACGGCTCGAGCCGTAGCCGACATTGCTGGCGACGGTAATCTGGAGGTAATTGCCGCTCACGAGAGCACGGGACAAGTTGGCGTCTATTTCTTTGGCGGTCCTCAAGGGACTACTCTCCTAAGAAGCGAAACCATCAGCCCGCTATCTGCACTCGGATGGAACGTGGTCGGAGCCGCTGATCTTAACGGCGATGGTCGCCCCGATCTCATCCTGCAAAATTCTTCCACGCGCCAGGTCATGGTCGCTTATCTGGGAGGATCGAGCGGTACGACCGTTACTGCAACTCAGGATCTGAATAGTAGTAGCTTCGGCGGGTGGACTGCGGTGGGGATGCAGGACATGAATAAGGACGGTCATCCCGACCTGATTCTTGTCAACGATGCTACGGGCGAGAGTATCGTCAACTACTACGGTGGAGCACTGGGTGTCGCTTACAAGGGATCGAGCTACGTGGATCGTTCCGGCTCCGTTGATTGGACGCTCGTCGTTCCAAGCAGTTCTGCGCCAGCGACGGTTAGTGCGACAAGCACCGCCGCGCCTTCCGCTATCGTTGGCCCTGCGGGCTCCGATTCGTTCGCCGCTCAATCGGCGGGTACAAATTTAGGTATAACTCCCGTCCTTATTTTCAACGGGACGGGCACCAGTCCAAGCGACGTAGTGGCGGTCGAGGCAGTGGTTACTTCGAAGTTGCTTGCCTATCACACCGTAAACTCCAGTCAGCTCAATGCCATGAGCGCATCTCAACTGATGGCGTACAGGTTGTTTATTGTGCCCGGCGGGAATTCGATAATAATAGGCAACAATCTCTCGTCGAAGGCTACGACAACGGTTCGCTACGCTGTTTCTCAGGGCTTGAACTACCTCGGCATCTGCGCAGGCGCGTTTTTCGGAGGATATTCCAAACCCTACAACGGATTGAATTTGACATCGGGGGTATGGTTTGGGTTCTTCGCCGATCACTTCAAGGGAATCAACAAGGAAGCCGTAGCCATTTCATTTCCTGGTGGGACTAAATTGGATATTTACTGGCAGAACGGTCCGCAGCTTTCAGGCTGGGGAAAAGTCATCGGCAAGTATCCCAACGGCACGCCGGCGATCACTGAAGGGTACTGGGGAAAAGGATTTGTACTTATTTCCGGAGTGCATCCGGAAGCGCCCGCTGGCTGGAGATACGGGATGAACTTTTTTACCCCGCTGGATGTGGACCTCGCCTATGCGGGCACGTTGGTGACCGCGGCATTGACCCGCACGACATTGGCTCACTTCTGAGTTAAACAGCGACGCGGTGTGCGGCTTTTGAGCACAGGGAAGTGGAATCGATCTCAGGCGGGGCTTCTGCCCCGCCTGGACGGGGCGAAGCCCCATCACCACGCGGCCTGTGGCTTTCCGCCGTGTTAGAGCTGAGGTTTAGCGATGGTCTGGGTTATTTTCCATGTGTTCTCGATGAGGAAATCTCCGTAAGCGATTTTACCGGGATCTACGCGAAGGGTTGCGCAGCGCTGCTGTACATCGATCTCCAGGCCCTTCGATTCGATCGCCAGATCGATACGGTAGAGCCCAGGTACCACCGGCAAAGTGGGGCATTGAAACTCGATGACGCCGGTCCCGGGCTCAAGTTGGAGGCCTCCGCTCAGGGACTCGGTTGTGAGTTGGGCGCACAAGTATCCGCTCGGCCAGTAAATCGAGACTCTAAAGACCGCATCGGGAATGTTCTCCAAAGCTCTGTATGCAAGCCGCGCTACGAGAGGGTAACCGGTTCGAATCCCTTCGGGAGACTCAGGTGCGAAGAACGAGATACCGGTGGACTTAGCCGGCGTTCTGGTGTCGCTCTCGTCCACGGACGCATCTTGCCCGGCGAAGGTCATCTGCTGGTATTCGTCGATCACTTGCCGCGGAGGGCCGTCCGAGAGGATGCAACCGTGGCTCAGCAGCAGCGCGCGATCGCACAAGCGGTAAACCGCGGCGAGATCATGGGAAATGAAGACCATGGTGCGACCGTCTTTTCGAAGCTCCGCAATCCGTTCAAGGCATTTGGCTTGAAAAGCAGCATCGCCGACGGCGAGGACTTCATCCAGCAGGAGGATATCCGGATCGAGGTGTGCGGCAATGGCAAAACCCAGGCGGACGAACATGCCCGATGAGTAGCGTTTGACGGGTACTTCGATGTACCTGCCGACGCCGGAAAATTCGATGATACTGTCGAGCTTGCGCCGTATTTCCGACCGTCGCATCCCCAGCATCGCACCATGGAGATAGATGTTTTCAGCCCCGGTTAGTTCAGGGTGAAACCCAGAACTCACTTCGACCAGCGCGACAAGCCGCCCACGGATTGTGATCTCACCTGCCGTAGGCGTGGTAATACCCGAAAGAATCTTCAATATCGTAGTCTTGCCGGCGCCATTGTGCCCGACTATTCCAAGCGCCTCACCTTCATTGACCTGAAAGCTGACGTTGCGCAGAGCCCACATCTGCCCCGGCCGCTTTGCAGACCGTCGCCCGTACCAGCGTTTCGGAGAGTCGCCGTTGGCTCGGATACTGTACTTCTTCGATACCCCGTCAAACTTAAGGTCGATCATTTCAGGTCACTACTCAGGTCACTCCGCAGATCCCATCCACTCAGATCAAATCCGCCATCGTGGCCTCCGAAGACTTGAAAAAGGCATAGGCCAACGGGAGGCTCATAAAGGCGACGGACCCAGAAAGAGCCAGATTCTGAAAATCGGGCGCTGTCCCGTGGATCACCACCTGGCGGAACCCTTCAATCAAGCCCGCTACGGGATCGAGCAGATAGAGGCCCCTGAACCGCAGCGGTATGGACTGAAGGGAGTACACAACCGGAACGGTGAACATCCACACCTGCAGGAGAAACGGCATGGCCAGCCCCACATCGCGAAAACGGACTTGCACTGCGGAGAAGAACAGCGCGATCGCGGCGGCGAAGGCAGCCATGATGACCACGATCGGTATCGCATAAAGCAAATGCCAGGTCAGCGAAACTTTGTAATAGACCATCAAGCCACCCAGAATGAGCGAGGCTATGCAAAAATCCGCCAGGCTCGCGACCAGGTACGACAGTGGGATGATTTCTCTCGGGAAATACATCTTCGTAAGAAGGTTGGGATAGAGAACCAGGCCAGTCACTGCACTGGAAATAGTGCCGGAAAAGAATATCCACGGCAGCAGTGCGGAAAATACGAATACGGGGTAGGGAACTCCGCCCGTGGCAACGGTCGTGACTCGAGTAAAGATGATCGTGTAAATGCCCATCAAAGCGAGTGGTTGAAGGGCGGCCCATGTCCAGCCAAGGGCCGACTGCTTGTAGCGCACGTTAAGACGAAACAGACTCAACGTATAGAGCAGATCTGAATAGTGGACCAACGTCCGCAGGCCAGTGAAGATGGTAGCTATCGAAAACGCCGGTGGATGAATGACTTTGACGGGGCGGCCGGGAGCGCGCGCCAATCCGCTTGCGGTTTCCCATGTGGTCGGATGCGTCGGTGCGCCTGCTGAGCGTGCTGTCATTTGTGAGGGAACGGCGGCTTCTGGAGTAGTACTCATTCGGAGTGGCATTCTCTCTGCTAGGCGGCCGACTCCGCCCGCGTTTCAGAATCAAATCCGCGGTATGAATCGCTTGAAAGAATCCATGAAGCGGATTGCACATCTTGCTGGTTTCTTATCATTTGTAATCGGTTCCCAAGGGCTTGACCAACGAGACGGACGTGTGGCTCCCGGAGCATCTCGTAGTGTCCGCATTTCAGTTCACAAGTTTCAACGCCCTTTTCGGACCGTGCTCCCCAGCCCATTTGCGGATCTCGAACATAGAAGAAAGGTTGGCGTGGCCGTTTGAATAGAAGCACTGGAGCCCGAAACTGGGGTGGCTGAAAGTTCTTATCCGGCCAATAGGCACGGTTCCAGCCACTACCGGTATTGGCATCGACTGGTGAGGTCATCCGTCTGAACACTTGGCGCACAGTCGCGAACTGTCGGTCGAAGGATAATGTCCGAAAATTTCGGAGGCGTTGCATGTAATAGTCGATGGCCCATAGCGAGCGGATCTGGGAATTCTCAAGGACCCAGGTGTCGAAAATGGTGAACAGTCCTACCTCTTCCCCTTCCGATTCCAGTTGGAGAATCATCTGTTGAGCAATCAGGACTCCCTCGCACATAGCTCCCAGACAGTAAGGACCGTGGGGCTGCGCGGATCTCATGGCGGTTACATACTCTCTGCCCAATGCCTGCAGTTCATCACTGGTGAGAGGACGACCCCAGACAACCGGAGCAGATGCCTGCAACTTGTAAGTCGATTGGCTTGACGGCAGGTGACGCGCGAGTTGTGCGAATCCAAATGTGTCCACTCCAGGTGCAGCGACAGCAAAGAATGGGAGCGCATCGTTTCCGTCGTGAAGCTTCATGGCGATAGGATCGGGCTCCGCCGGCGAGTTATCACGGAGCAATTGCGCAAAAGCTCGAATGGTCGGGGCACGGAAGACGGAAGAAACTGAGACTTTGCGTCCGGTGGCACTCTGTACTTGCGCAATGAGTTGAGCCGCAAGAAGAGAATGACCCCCGATCTCGAAAAAATTGTCGTCGATGCTGATTTGTGGCAAATGGAGCAGATCACTCCAAATGCCCACCAGCAGCTCTTCTTCCGCCCGGAGCGGCTCGCCTGGCCGTCCCGGTTTCAGCCCACGGGATGTTGACCAAAGTGCCGGCGTTTTTTGTTTGGAGCGAATGTCCGCAGGCAATAGCTGTTCCGCCGTTCGATCCACGGCCGCTTCCGTGGGGGGAAGATCCATGATCCGTGTTTCAGGACTGCCAATAACGGCTTGAAGAAGGGTAGAGTAATCGGCGAGCATTCGGCTCACGTCTTCGTAGCGGAATAGATCGGTGTTGTGGTCGATTTGAGCCCAGAACTTGCCGCCTTTCCCTTCGATAATCGTCATGCTCAGATCAACGATCGCCTTAGTGGGAGCTACTCTGTAGGAATAGGCGGTCAAGTCGCCGAAAGTATCGGATTGCACAGCCGCCTTGATCACTGAGAACATCACCTGGAAGATCGGGTTGTAACTCAAGTTGCGCTCGGGCTGAAGAAACTCCACTACCTTCTCGAAGGGAACGTCCGAGTTGGCAAATCCTCGGAGGGTGGTTTCGCGCACCTGCCCCACCAGTTCTGGAAATGTCGGATTAGCGGACAGGTTATCGCGCAGGACAAGGGTGTTTACGAAGAATCCGACCAGCCCCTCGATCTCCACCGAGTTACGACCCGCAACCGGCACTCCTACTGAAAGGTCCGGCTGCCCGCTGGCCCGATACAGGAGAATCTTGAAGGCGGCGAGCAGCAACATGAACGGGGTCGATTGCAGGCGAACTGCCAGCGCCCTAATGCCGGCAGTGGTCTCATCACCTAACGGGATTTCCTGACTCGCGCCTTCAAATGTTTGTTCAGGCAAGCGCGGCCGCTGCATCCGCAATTCCAAAACAGCAGGTGCATCTTCGAGTTCGTCTTTCCAAAACTTCAACTGCTGTTGAACTTTCGCGGTCTTGAACCATTTACGCTGCCACTCGGAATAGTCACCGTAGGTAATGGGTAGTTCGGGAAGCGGGGATGGGCGCTGAGCAGAAAACCCACTATAAAGGGCCGACAACTCTCGTGCCATGATCTGCATCGACCATGAATCGGTGACGATGTGATGCATGGTGCACAGAAGAACATGGTCCGTGTCGGTGACGCGAATGAGTCGGGCGCGAAATAGTGGCCCCTTGCTAAGGTCAAAGCTCTTTTCCACCTCCGCCTTTGCCAGCGGATAGTGCTCGCTTTCTGGATCTGCTGAACGCGTGATGTCAGTGACCGGAAGACTCACGGAGAGACGCGGTAGGACAAGCTGTACCAATTCTCCGCCTTCAAGCCTGAAGATCGTGCGCAGGCTGGCGTGGCGATTCGCCAACTCCTGCAGGCTCGATCGGAGCGCACCGATGTCGAGCGGTCCGTGCAGCCACAGTCCGAAATGCACATTGTAGGCCGCGGTCTTGGGCCCCAGTTGATCCAGAAACCATAGTCTCTGTTGAGCGAGAGAAGCAGGATAGATCTCCGTCTGATTGGACTGCAGAAGCAATTCAGCAAGCAGTCTCCTTTGCTGTGCAACCCCGACCTCTGAAGTTTTGAGCCTGGACAGCATGGATTCAGAATCTCCTGAAGTTCCCGTCATTTGCTTCCCTGATGCAGTTAGTGCGCTGCCGAGACCCGGACAGGCCTGGACATTGTGCCTCCGAACGCTTTTGTCTTGGGCGTAACCCGCCTGAGTGAACGGCAAGGAACGAGAATGGTTGTGCCATTCCGCTCCGAAGATACAGACCGGCGACACTCGTCGCAGGCACTTCGACCGAAACCGGCGGCGAGAGCGACACCTCTACCCCTGAGGCAATCATGGTGTTGAAACCCGAGAGTGCAACTTTTTGCATATCCGGGCCAGAATACGCAGCGTCAGTGAGATGCGGCATATCGGTATTTGGTTTTCGGGTCCAAGGTCGAATTTAGGTCTCCGTGGGCGCGAACTCCCAAGTGCCGGGGCAGGGGCTGGCTCGACTCATCCGGAGTTGGGAAAAATCGTACCAAATCCCCCCAACCCTTTTCATACAATCGACATCCCATCTGCGCTACTGCTTTTGCCGTCCCCCAAGTAGCGGAAACAAATACTTCTAGGGAACAAGAATGAACCTAACGGGTGTCCCAGCTTCGTTTGCCCAAGAACGACTTTGGTTTCTCGATCAACTGGAGCCAGGAACCGCAGCCTACAACCTGGTTCGAGCCTTCCGGATCACTGGTCCCTTGAACACGACGGCCCTGACCTCGGCTGTTGGCGCAGTTATTCGGCGGTATGAGTCATTGCGCACGATTTTCGAGAGCGTCGATGGCCAAACGAGGCAGGTCGTGTTGCCCGAAGTCGATGTGCAGGTTCCGATCTTGAACCTGGCGCATCTGCCGGAGCACGAGCGTAGACCGGAAGCGCTAAGGATTGCCAGCGAGGAGGGTAAGAAGCCATTCGACCTGACCCGTGGGCCGTTGCTCCGAACTGTTCTGGTGCAACTCAGTCGAGACCAGTACATCCTGGTGCTGGTGATGCATCACATTATTACGGATGGATGGTCGATCTCGATCCTTTTCCGCGAGCTGGCTCATTGTTATGAGGCTTTTATGAGCGGCCAGGAACCCGAACTCCCCGAGCTCCCGGTTCAGTATTCAGAGTATGCGCATTGGCAGCGCGAATACATTACCGGCGAAGTGCTCGCAAAACAGGTAACGTACTGGAAAGGAAAACTCGCCGGCGCGCCAACCATCCTCGATCTGCCCACGGACCATCCCCGCCCCGCTACTCATAGCTGGCACGGAGCGACCGAGGAACTGATCTTCGAGGGCGACGTTCTTGCAGCGCTGAAGGAATTTGCGCAGACCGAGGGCGCCACCCTGTTTATGGTGTCGATGTCGGCTTTCCAGGCGTTGCTCTGGCGCTATACCGGCCAGGACAGCATTCTTGTCGGCACTCCTACCGCAGCCCGCAGCCAGATCGAAATCGAGAACTTGATCGGCTTCTTCGTGAACACGCTGGTCTTCCGCGCCGACTTTACCCCTGACATGAGCTTCCGCGATCTGGTTCGACAAGTCCGCGCATGTGCCTTGGACGCCTATGCGCATCAGGATGTTCCGTTCGAGAAATTGGTCGAAGAACTGGTCCCGCAGCGCTCGATGAACACTAGCCCTCTCTTCCAGGTGATGTTCACTTTCCAGAACATTCCGAAGCAGATCTTTGAAATTTCGGGGCTTGAAATGGAAGAACTGGAGTTCGAGACCGGCATCGCCAAGTTCGATCTTTCAGTGGAGGCTTATGAAGACGGCCGATTCCATTTCCGGTTCGAATACAACACGGATTTGTTTGAGAAGCAAACCCTCCTCAGAAAGCTGTGCCACTTCCGCAACCTGGTGAATGCCGTTCTCAAGAATCCGGACGAGCCTCTCGCTCGGATTCTGATCATGGATGATTGGGAACGGGAACAAACAGTAGTGCAATGGAACAAAACCGCCGTCGATTATCCGGGGGATCCTCACATTCATTCTGCCTTCGAGCGCCAAGCTGCCCGGACGCCTGACTCGACGGCACTAGTCTTCCAAGGCGAGAAATTCTCTTACTGGCAGATCAACGAGGATGCGAACCGGCTGGCGCACTACCTGATAAAGAAGGGAGTGGGGCCGGGCAGTCTCGTAGGAGTCTCCTTTGAACGATCTCCAGAAATGACAGTTGCGATCCTGGGCGTGCTCAAGGCTGGAGCGGCCTATGTGCCTTTTGATCGTTCTTACCCGATGCAGCGGCTCACCTCCATGCTCGAGGACACCCGCGCCGAGTGCGTCCTGTCTAACAACGGGATCAGGAAAAAGCTCCCTGACAAAGTTTGCAACCTGATCCTGCTCGACGCCGATGCGGAGCTTATCAGGAATGAGTCCCCGCTGAATCCTCTTCTGGATTTGTCAAGCGTCAAAAGCGCCTACGTGCTGTACACATCGGGATCGAGCGGGAAGCCGAAGGGGGTGGAAGGGACCCATCGCGGGGCGATGAATCGAATGAGATGGATGTGGGAGAGATATCCATTCGAGGAGGGGGAAGTTTGCTGTCAGAAGACGAATCTGGGATTTGTGGATTCGGTGTGGGAGATCTTCGGGCCGCTGCTGGCGGGCTGGGATTTGTGGATTCGGTGTGGGAGATCTTCGGGCCGCTGCTGGCGGGCATTCCGAGTGTGATATTGCCGCAGGAGGCGGTGCTGGATCCGGAAGAACTTTTGCAGATTCTGGCCGAGCACAGGGTTACGAGGATCGTGCTGGTGCCGTCGCTGTTACGAATGCTGCTGGAGCACGCACCGAATCTCGAGGAGAGGGTACCTGAGCTGAAGCTGTGGTCGTGCAGCGGAGAAGTGCTGACGGGGGAGTTGGCGCGACGGTTCCGTCAGGGCTTTCCGGAGGCCACGCTACTGAACATTTACGGTGCGTCGGAGGTGGCGGCGGACGTGACCTGGCACGAGGTGGGAGAAGAAGATGTCGGCGCGACGGTGCCGATCGGCAAGCCGATCAGCAACACGCAGGTGTACGTGCTGGATGAAAATCGGAATCCGGTACCAGTGGGAGTGCGGGGGGAGATTTATGTTGGCGGAAATGGGCTGGCGCTGGGGTACTGGGGGCAGCCGGAGTTGACGGCGGAGCGTTTCATAGAGAATCCGATCGCGCCGGAGGAATCGGAGAGGTTGTATCGGACGGGGGACCTGGGGCGGTGGCGGAGGGATGGGGAGATCGAGTATCTGGGGCGAGTG
>WNFN01217042.1_pt1 | contig 15825 bp, 17 predicted proteins | sample 5400161 | NCBI WGS metagenome assembly WNFN01 (sample SAMN13153353, study PRJNA577476) | soil metagenome | isolation source: 80 cm saprolite on Douglas fir-dominated hillslope | place: USA:California | collected 2013-09-17
AGGGCCGCAGGCCGCGCAACCGGAGCAAAAAATTTCACAATCGAATCAGGCGCCGAAGCCCGCTCCGGCGACTTGGGAGGGAAAAACCGCGATGAGTACTGATGCTTTGCGTCCATTGGGTGCGACTGCCGACCGCGCAACCGCGCGGCTCGGGTCGAGCCTGCACGTGAAAGGCGAAATTACGGGCAACGAAGATCTGCAGATCGACGGCTCGGTCGAAGGACTGATCCAGCTCGATGAGCGGAAGCTGACCGTTGGGGCCACCTCAAAGGTGACTGCCGACGTCATTGCCCGCGAAGTGGTCGTCTACGGCAACGTCAAGGGAAATGTCCGGGCCAAGGACCGCATCGAAATCAAGAAGGATGGCTCGGTGATCGGCGACCTTACCACGTCGCGCATCATGATCGAAGACGGCGCTTATTTCAAAGGCTCCATCGAGATCGACAAGACCTCCGAGAAGGAATCCAGCCGCGGCAGCGCGTTTGCCAAGCCCGCGACTGCTAACGCCGGAGCCCCGGCAGCAAAAACCATTTAACTTTTTCCAGTCCGAGTACCTCCCCATTCGGCGCGGGCCACAAGCCCGCGCCGTTTGCTTTTTGTGGTGCCCCCATCAGCGACACTCCCGGTGACGTCGGCGTCTTGCACGCAACCCCAGGGCCCAATTTCTGCACGATTAATTATATTGACAATCTACGGTGTATGTTTACTATACAGGAAGTATTCCCAGGCAAGTCGGCTGTCCATGGAGTTGTCGCGGCGTGGGGCGATTACGACAAGGTGTCCCTGCCAGCATCTTCGCTCTTCTGCCGGTCCTGTGTGCCGGATGCGGAGGCGGCAGTGGCGTGTCTGCAAACGTTCAACCACCGCCCCCGTCCCCCGCCGATTTTTCAATTGCGCTCTCTTCCAGTTCGCTGTCGCTCTCGCAAGGTGCGACTGGCCCTCCACTCACGGTTTCGGTTGCCGGCCAAAACGGCTTCACCGGCGCCGTCCAGGTAACCCTGGCGGGCCTACCAAATGGCGTAGCGTCAAATCCTGCGAGCCCGTTCAACATCACGTCCGGCGCGAACGCCGTCTTTGTCTTAGGTGCTTCGACCAACGCGGCCACAGGCAATTTCATGATTACCGCCCAGGCCAGCAGCGGCTCGCTGTCCCACTCCGCCACTCTCACGCTCATGGTACAGGCAGGCATCGCCGTGCTGTTGCCGCGAACAACCTATGTCCGCACGGACGCCGTCGCCGCGCTTGATGATCCAACCGGCGAAGCCAGGCATCGCCGCATCGCTTACGATTTCGTGAACAAGCGCATCTTTGTCGCCAATCGCGCGATGAACCGCGTCGAAGTCTTTTCCACCGCCAACCAAACGCGCGTAGCACAAATCGCCGTCCCCGCCGCCAGCAGCGCCGATCTTTCCGTGGATGGCGCGACCCTGTGGGTCGGCACTACGACCGAGCTGGCCGTCGCCATCGACACAGCGACCCTAAAAGTTAGGTCGCGCTACTCGATCCAGCCGCTTTCGACAATTCCGAATAGCGTTTTTGACCGTCCCGAAGAGCTGCTGCCCATGTCCAGCGGCAAAATAATGATGCGCTTGCGCCAATCCGCAGCCGCGCAATCGCTTCTCGTCCTTTGGGACCCCGTAGCGAACAGTCTGGTCAATCTCACTTCCGTCCAGCCCGCGTTGTTCCAGAACGGGCTCGGCGCGATGGCGCGCACCGCAGACCACACGAAAATCTTCATGGCCGCAAACGACGCAAGCGGCGAGTCAGCGATCTTCGACGCAAACGGCAACGCCATCGCTGGTCCGCACGGCTTCGGCGCAGGAACCATACCGCTCGTAGCCGCGAATCCCGATGGCACCCGCTTCGCCGCGGAGTTCGTTTCCGGCGCCGCAGCGCAGATTATTCTCCTCGACGCCGCGCTCAACCAAGTCGCCACCCCGGTCTCCTTCAGCGCCCAAGCCCTCGCCTTTTCGCGCGACGGAAACTTCCTCTATGCGAGTGAGAGCGCTGCCGGGCCCCCGCTTATCGCAGTTTTCGACGGACGCACAATGCAGCCCATCGGCCAGGTTGCCGACGCATCCATCCAAGGCGTGCATTCCGAAATCGAAGAAGCCGACGAAACCCATCTCCTTTTCGGAATTGCCAATCGCGGCATCAGCTTCATCGACACCGCGAAGCCCAGCGCACTTCCTCCATCGGTTCCGTCGTTCGCGTCTGCGCCCGCTGCTCAGCTGTCGCAAGGGCCATTCACCGGAGGCACTGCAACATCTCTCACCGGCCAAAATTTCGAATCGAGCGCCCAGATCAAATTTGGCCAGCAACTCGCCCCTGCCCCAACCGTCAACCCCACTCAAATGCAAGCCGCTGCTCCGACGAGCGCTACGAATGGCGCTGTCAACGTCACCGCGTTTTTTCCCAGCGGCTGGCTAGCCATCGCGCCCGACGCCTTCAGTTACGGCCCGCAAATTCTGGAAGTTCTCCCCAACGCTGGAGCAAAAGGCGGAGGCGACACAATTCAAATCTATGGCTACGGTTTCGGCACCGATGCCACGCAGATCACCGCAAAGATTGGCGGCACAAGCTCCGTCGTGCAAAAAGTGGAGATCGTTACTACCATCGCGCCGTCGCTCGCTCTCGATGCCACCTATCCCTTCCCGTTGCAGCGCATCACGCTGCTGACTCCGCCCGGAGCCTCCGGCCAATCAGACGTCACCGTCACATCCGCGGCAGGAACTACAACCTCGGCCCACGCCTTTCAGTACACGCAATCCTCGCAAGTCTTCGCCAAGCCTGCCTTGTACAAATTTATTCTTTACGACCAGAAGCGCCAGTGGCTGTACCTCAGCGCCACCGACCACGTCGACGTCTTCGATCTGGCCGCCGCGCAATTCCACGCCACGGGAATCACCCTGCCAGGCGGCCCTCCTCCGAACGCCGCGCTCCGCGGCCTCGCACTGACGCCCAACGCCTCGCAATTAGTCGTCGCCGATTTCGGCGCGCAAAGTGTTTATCTTCTCAATCCCGATGCCGCCACGGGCACGACAGTCCCAGTCGGCGGCGTGGCCGGCTTTCTAAATTCCGGTCCCGCACGCGTCGCCGCCACCACGCAAACCGTTTTTGTAGCCATGAGCGGCGAAGGCGGCTCTTCCACCGCCTGCAGTTCGTGCCTCTCCCAACTCAATCTCTCCGCCACTCCTCCCACTGTCCAGCCCGCTCCGCAGCCGGAGGTCTCCAGCCTCACCGGCGCTCCGCTAGTCCAATCCGACGCCGCGGGCGACACCGTTTTTCTCGCCTACGATGCAGTTCCCGGCGGTCCCGTCGGCTCATGGTCCGCAGCCGCGCCCAATCAATTCACCACCTCTCTCGCAAAGGAATCCGCCATCGATCTCGCCGCGGCCTCCGACGGCACCATCTTCGCGTCGCGTGCCGGCACCGCCACAGAAATTCGCGGCGCCAATCTCACGCTAACGGTCACCCCGGCCAGCCCCGAACTCGAGCAAATCCCCAGCCGCGTTTTGGTCCCTGGCCTCGCCCTGCATCCCACCGGCGCGCTCCTCTATCAGCCATTTCTAACCGGCCCAGCCCCAGTTGCCCCTCCCGCCGTCGGCATTCAGGGCGGCGTCGACATCCTCGACGCGCACACAGGCCGTCTCCGCCTGCTCATCTCGTTGCCCGAGCCGCTCGCCACGCTATCCGCCGACATCGACGCGCTCCACGGCAGCTTCCTAACCATCGACGAAACTGGCCAAAGAATTTTCGCCCTCACGACCTCCGGCCTCACCGTCGTTCAACTCGCCACCGTCCCGCTCTCGATCGGCACGATTTCCCCCGCATCCGCTCCCGCCCCAGGGGGCGCAATCCTGACCATTCGCGGCAGCGGCTTCCAATCCGCAGCCACCGTCACCATCGGCGGAAAATCTGCCGCCACAACGCTCGTCGACATGAACACGCTAACCGTAACAAAACCGCCGTTAACCGCCGGCCCGCAGCAAATCATCATCACCAATCCCAACGGAGACTCCTATTCCCTAGACGCGGCCTTCACCGCCAACTAGCCGCCAGTTTCCTCAGCCGCGATGGCTCGGAGGTGTAAGAATCAGCCGCACGACTTCGGCTAGCGCAGCACCAAGTCTCGCGTGCTGATCGCGATCGAGATGCACGCCATCAACTCTGCTGCTAGTTGTAACGGTTTCTGCATCAAAGAAATGACATCCGAGACCAGCGGCAACCCGACTATAAGCCTCTGCTAGACCGGTACACCTCTGCTCGGCGCCCCGAAATTTGGGCGCAATACTTCCGCGTGGAGAGCGGATCTGCGGTGGGCAAATCACCAGAACTGGTGGCACTGGCATTCCTGGTTCGATGGGCGCCTTCCGGATCTCATGGATAAGCGCGGTAATGCCTTGCGCCGCCGACCAAGCGTCATTGTAAGGATGGCAAAATTGGAAATCGTTGGTTCCCAGCATGAGGATGACGAGCGACAATGGCGAATTGATCTCGATGCGTTGCGCCAGGCACTCAAGCCCGTTCCGGCCTGGTTTGAATGGGTCATCCCACGTTGTACGTCGCCCATTCAAGCAATCTTCAATGACTCTCAGCTTCGGCCCGGAAGCGTTCAACTCGTTCTCGAGCACGCCTGGCCAGCGCTCGTCAAAAGGCAACCTATCGCGCGTATCGGGAATGATGCCCCAAGTCAACGAATCGGAGTAAATCAGAATCTGATGCATATAAATTCGGCAGGAGGCGAAGCCTTAGCGGTTGTTGAGGTATTCAACGACTTTTGAACTCCCCAATCCCGTTAGATGAGACGGGTCAATACTATCATTTGTCAAAACGCTTCATTACGCGGTGCCGCAATTTGCCAAGTTCGCGGTTCAAGAAATGACTGCGTTCGAGGAAAGGCAGCACGGGAGCCTGTCGCGTCACCACTTTGTTGCGGGCGCGCCTTAATCGTGCATCGTCGCCGAATACTCTCAAGGCGCCATCCAGCTTATGCAATGCCTTGTCGCGCAGTCCTGCCAATGCATACACCGCCACCAGATTCAGGTGAAACTGAATCTCTGTACGTTTTAGTTTTACCGCCGTCTCGCAAAGCTCCGAGGCTTGGTCAAATTTCTGTTCTGCGCGGGCGATCGACAATCCCAGAAACGAAATGTAGTAAGGATTATGCTTGTCGCTTTCGAACGCACGCCGCAGTTTCACCAGGGCCTTTTCGGGGTATTCGTTCTTGAGTAGCTCGACGCCTTCCCTGAACTCAATCATATGCTCGGGCTCGGTGCCCTTGGTCATCTCTGTCACAGCTCCGAGGCTCATGGGGGATCCTTCAGTTTTGTGATTGCCAACCATACCAACGTTAGCCAAAGCGTTGCCGTGGAGTCTACTGACCTGATGGTCAGTATTAACCAAAACAGTGCAGACGCGACCCATTCTCGGACATTTGCAAGTAGGGTCGACTCTTCGGGAATGGCCGGATTCGCAGCGCCTACGGTTGGCTCGATTTGTCGGACGGCGCAGCTGAAATAATCATTTCTTGCACCGCATAGTCGGCAGGAATATTGAACATCGCAGTGTCAGGCTCTTCTCCGGCACTGACGATCACTTTGGATCGGGCCTGTTGGTGAGCGGTCCATTTTTACTTAAGTTTTCCTCTCCTGTAACATCACACTCGTGAAGCCTTTCGAGTTGCTCGGCCAGACGCTTTCTCCAGACGGTACTGTCATGAAGCTGATTCGTCGCGGCGACGAGTACATCATACTTGTCGACGGCGCGATCCTTATGTCTAGCCGCATGCACGGCTCAGAGGAGGCGTTGGCCACGTTCGCCTGCCAACGGGTGCGAACGCTGCAGCAGCCTGGTGTTCTTATTGGCGGCCTCGGAATGGGTTTCACGCTTCGCGCGACGCTTGACCTCCTTCCACAGGATGCGACAGTAGTCGTCGCCGAGCTGGTACCCGCAGTGGTGGAGTGGAATCGTGGGCCGCTCGGGCCGTTGGCGAGACACCCTCTGAAGGACAAGCGCGTGCGGGTCGAGACGGGAGACGTCGTCGTCACGCTCAGTTCACGTCTCGGCCAATTCGATGCCGTGCTACTCGACGTGGACAACGGCCCGACCGCATTTACCGCCACGAACAACGCCGCGCTCTACGACAACCGTGGAATAGCCGCCGCCCGCGCGGCTCTCAAGACGGAAGGGGTTCTGGCTGTCTGGGCGGCACAAGATGATCGAAAATTCGAGCAGCGATTGCGCGATGGCAAATTCGACGTGCAAGTGCAGCGCCCTCGTGGTCGCCTGAAAAAGGGCGGTCCCCGCCACACTATCTTTCTGAGTCACAAATCATAAATTGAACTCGAAACGAGATGTTCGGTAATCCGACTTGCCCGGAGTTAGCGGCGTTTCCAACGTATCGGTGATACAACATAACCTGAAGCGGCTCCTCCTGGAGCTATGAAATGATGGAACGGATTGCAGAAGCGTCGCCGCGTTTCAAGGCCAGGATGGCCGGTGTCTGTCAATTGATGGAAGCCGTGACGGCCGCGTTCGGCGAAGTGATCATTCCCGGCAAGCTTGTTGTCGCTGGCAACGCTGCGGCTACGGCGGCCAATATCCTGGGACACGAGCGACTGTTTTGGCTGGGGTTCGTACTCTCGCTCATCGGCGTTGCGTTCCATATCGCATGGGCGCTTCTCATGTATGAGTTGCTTAAGCCCGTGAACCGGAGCCTGTCTAGGCTCGCAGCGTTCGTGATTCTCGTGGGATGCGCTACTCAGGCTCTTACCTGCCTCTTGTACCTCGCTCCTTTGATCATTTTGCAAGACGGTAGCTCCTTGAGCGCATTTACGCCGGAACAGTTGCGCGCGCTGGCGCTCGTGTTTCTGAGATTGAATAATTACGCCTTCCAGATCTACCTGGTGTTCTTCGGAGCCTGGTGCTTCCTGATCGGCTACCTCATTTTCAGGTCGACCTTCCTGCCTCGAATCCTGGGAGTGCTGTTGGCGATTAGTGGTTTGGGTTGGGTGACCTATTTGTACCCGCCACTCGCACACCGTGTGTACCCCTTCATCGCTGCTGCCTCCGCCCTTGGGGAAATACCACTGGAGCTATGGCTCATCGTGATGGGTGTGAACGTTCAACGATGGAAGGAGCAGGCCAGCGCAACAGTCAAGTGACGAACCACATGCCTGGCAGCGTTACTCGGACAAGTGAGATTTCTAATAGCCCTCCCTGACCCGTTGCGCCATGCCGCCTCACCCTCACCTTACATGCAAACGTGTTGCAACTGCTCCACTAAGTCCCTCTCCCTCAAGCACTAACGCCGCCTCAATCGTTCGAACGGATACTCAAATGGTAAAATACTTGACACGATACTATTTTCGTGCTACCCTAAGTCGTGAAATCAGCCCTCCAGCCCGTCGCTGTCCCGATTTGAAACCTTTCCTCCGCCCGCCCCTCCCTCTCCATCCTGCCTTTCCCGCTCAGAGTCTTCTCACTACCCCATCACATGCTCCACGTGCGCGCTGCAAACCCTTTCCTCTCAGCTTGTTCCGCATACTTTCCGTCGCCACAGGGGTGTACCCCTCGGCTGCTCCACCAACACCGCTCCAGTGGCGTCGGGGCGATGACTTCAAACTAAAAGGACGACAAAAATGAATCCGCAAACACTCAACCCTAACGGCATCAACGAAGTACAAGCTTCGCAATCCGGTCCAGCCCCTGGCGCTCGCTGCCATCGCCGCACCCGCCACGGCCATCAATGCCGCTTGCGCCCTCTCGGCCCCGGTGGCTTGTGCTTCCGTCATGCCAGCTTGCAATCCCAGGTCAAGCAACCGGTGGACGTCGATCTTTCTGGGGATTTCGCCGCACAGCTCGCCGAGCTCAAGTCCGCCGAGCAGATCAACGACTTTCTCGGCAAGCTGCTCATCCTCGTCGTGCAGAATCGCATCTCGGTCCGCCGCGCGGCAGTCCTCGCGTACATCACCAACCAACTCCTCCGCACCGTTTCCATAATGAACAAGGAGAGCAACGACCCGCCGCAGATCATCTGCGACATGCCCGGCCCTGAGCCCGATACGTCCCCGCTGCCGGAGCCCACATACGCCGATTTGCGTACGTGACCCACAGTGGGACAGCCTTTTAGGCTGTCCGCCGGGAACGCGCAGCCCGGCCGCAGTCCTTTTAACCTTTTCGTTCGTTTTTCCATCGAACGTAGAGAAGGCAAATCACAAGCGGTTTACGGAGGCGCAATGCAGACGCGCAAGCTGGGAAATTCAGACATGCACATCACGCCGGTCGGCTACGGAGCCTGGGCCGTCGGCGGCTCGGGCTGGGACTTCGCCTGGGGCGCGCAAGACGACGACGATTCGATCGCCGCGATTCACCGCTCGCTCGAGCTGGGCGTCAACTGGATCGACACCGCCGCTGTCTACGGCATCGGTCACTCCGAGGAAATAGTGGCGCGCGCCCTGCGGGAGTGGAAAGGCAAGCGCCCGTACGTCTTCACCAAGTGCGCCATGCGCTGGGACAGAAACGGCCGCGTCACCAAGGTGCACACCGCGGACTCCATCCGCCAGGAATGTGAAGACAGCCTGCGCCGCTTGCAAGTCGACGTCATCGATCTATACCAAATCCACTGGCCGCCCGAAGATAACGGCCCCGGGCTCGAAGAAGCCTGGCGAACGCTCGCCGCGCTGCAAAAAGAAGGCAAAGTTCGCTGGATCGGCGTCTCCAATTTCGACGTCCCTCAGCTTCAGCGCGCCGAAAAAATCGCTCCGGTTACCTCGCTACAGCCGCCCTACTCGCTCATTCGCCGCCGCATCGAAAGCGAAATCCTGCCCTACTGTGAACGCCGCGGTATCGGCGTGATTGTCTATTCCCCGATGGCTTCCGGCTTGCTCACCGGCGCCATGACCCGCGAGCGCGCCGCGAATCTTCCGGAAGACGACTGGCGCAGGAACAATCCCGAATTTTGCGAGCCCAAGCTCTCCGAAAATCTTGCCTTGGTCGAGCGTCTGAAAAAAGTCGCCGCTCGCTACCACACCACGCCCGGCGCCATCGCCATCGCCTGGACCCTGCGCCTTCCCGCCGTCACTGGGGCAATCGTCGGAGCCCGCAACGCCAAGCAAGCCGAAGGCGTCATGCGCGCCAGCGAGATCAAGCTGACTTCGCAGGACATCGGGGAAATCGAAGCCACCGTTGCGCAAGTAGCGCGTTAGACCGCCCATTAGAGGAAAACGATGAACTTGGGATTGCAAGGGAAGCTCGCCGTGGTGTCTGGCTCGACCGCCGGTATCGGCCTGGCCATTGCTTCTGCGCTTGCGGCGGAAGGCGCAAAGGTGGTCATAAATGGCCGCACGCAAGCCCGCGTCGACGCCGCCCTCAAGGCAATTAAACAGCGCGTAAGCGGCGCGGACCTCCGTGGCGTCCCCGCCGATCTTGGCACTGCCCCGGGCGTGGAGAGCTTCCTTCGCCAGGTTCCGGCTGCCGACGTCCTCGTCAATAATCTCGGCATCTTTGAGCCTAAGCCATTCTTGGAAATCCCCGATGCCGATTGGGTGCGCTTCTTTGAAGTAAACGTCCTGAGTGGTGTGCGCCTCGCGCGCGCCTATCTTCCCGGCATGCTAAAGAAAAACTGGGGCCGCATCATTTTCATCTCCAGTGAATCCGCGCAGCATATTCCTGTCGAGATGATTCACTACGGCATGACCAAAACCGCTCAAGTGGCCATCGCTCGCGGTCTCGCCGAATCCACGGCGGGCACCGGCGTCACTGTCAACTCGATTCTTGCCGGCCCCACCGCGTCCGAAGGCGTCGGCGGTTTCCTCGAAAGCATGGCCAAACAGCAAAACATCTCCACCGCGGAAATCGAGCGGCAGTTCTTTGCGTCCGCCCGGCCATCATCATTGTTGAAGCGGTTTGAAACTCCAGAGGAAGTCGCCGCAGTCGTCGCCTTCGTGGCCAGCGCCCAAGCTCTGGCCATCAACGGCGCTGCCGTCCGCGCCGAAGGCGGCGTCGTCCGTAGCATCTTTTAGCGGTCAAGCGCTACGGTTGGAAAAAACTGCGAATGGACGAAAAGAACGCGCGCATGACGTTCACCATCTGTTTGATGGCCTTGCGCTCGCAGATTTTGTCGTCCGGCACCTTGCGCGCCAGCGCCGGCAGTTCCGCATCGCACGCAAATCGCAGCGCTACCAACTGGCTCACCGTGAACTCTCCGATGCGCGGCTTCAACTCCGGCGGCAGCACGCGCTCGTAGCGCAATCGTTCTTCCAACCGGATCACCCGGTCTTGCACCTTCAGCGCCATCATCCGCGCGCTCAGAAATCCCACCGCCAGCGCCGCCACTACGAGCACCTGGAGAATGCCCCTTGGCGCGAATCCCATTTTTCCCGACCAGTACAGCGAATAGATCAAGTTGATAGTCAACACCGGCACAACGAAAAAGTGAAACGGCGGAAGAAATTTCCCGTGATTCGCAAGATTCTGTTCAGCCATGCTACACCTCCCCTTTGGCGCCAAATTCTATCAAAATCGATGACCGACTTTGTCTCCTCCACGTCACGAAGCATCAGAGCTACTCTTCCCGTCAGTTTGCACTCAAAATTCATTCGGAGGAAAATGTTCGATAGGCCGAAATATTTACTGGAGACGGAAATGCCAAAAGCAACCTGGGCAGGAAAAGTTATCGCGGATAGCAATCACTGCGTCGTAGTCGAAGGAAACCAATATTTCCCCGCCGACGCAGTGAAGAAGGATTTGCTCAAGCCTAGCAAGCACACCAGCGAATGCCCCTGGAAAGGCACCGCTCATTACTATCACGTGGAAGTCAACGGCATGAAAAACGAAAACGCCGCCTGGTATTATCCGCAACCCAAACCCGCCGCAGCCGAAATCAAGGACCACATTGCCTTCTGGAAAGGCGTCAAGGTAGAAGCATGAAATTCACTTTGCGAGGTCGTTTTTGAAGATGGTGCCATCGCGCATGACGAAGCGCACGTGCTCGAGGGTTGTGACATCCTTCAGCGGATCGCCGCTCACCGCCACAACGTCCGCGAAGGCGCCCGGCGCCACCACGCCAATTTCCCCTTTCATATCCAACATTTCCGCCGCCCGCGTAGTCGCGGATTGAATCGCGTCCATTGGCGTCATTCCCAGTCCCACCATGCGCTTGAACTCCTGCGCGATCGGCTCCGTCCACGGCATCCCGCCGATGTCGGTGCCAAACACAATTTTCAAGTGCGCGTTCAGCGCCTTCTTGAAACTCGTTTCATGCACTGCTGCGCGCGCGCGGTCGCGTTTTCCTCCTGGCGTGTCCGCGGGAGCCCAATCTTCGTAGTACGGCGAAATCGTCGGGCAATACCAAGTCCCCTGCCGCGCCATCTGCGCGATTTGCGCGTCGCTAATTTCGAGCCCGTGCTCGATCGAGTCGCATCCGCCATCCAGCGCCCGCTGCAATCCGGTCCCGTTGTACGCGTGACACGCCACTTTCTTTTGCCATCCGTGCGTCTCGTCCACAATGGCCTTCAGCTCCTCCACCGTGAGCGTGGGTTGCGAAACCAAGTTTCCTTGTTTGTCTACCCACGAGCGATGAGTCATGTAAACCTTAATCCAGTCCGCGCCATGCTCCAGCTGCTGCCGTGCGGCTTTGCGCGCTTCCACGGGCCCATCGACTAGCTGCGCGCCCTTTGGCATTTCCAGTTCCGGCGCGTAGCCTTCCAGGTTGTATCCGCCGGTGGTGGAAATCGCGCGCGTCGCGCCGAAAATTCGCGGGCCCGGAATCGTGCCTTCTTCGATGGCTTGCTTGATTTCAATATCGCCGTAGCCTGCGCCCTCCGTTTCCAAATCGCGGATGGTGGTGAATCCTTGCTCCAGAGCGCGGCGGCATGCAAAGGTGGCGCGCGCGGCGCGCAGAGCAATGCCCGCCTTCAAAATGTTTTCGTCGTAGCCGCCCTTTGCGGGATCTTCGCCCCAAAGAAAAATGTGCGTGTGCGAATCAATCAGCCCGGGCAGCACCGTGGCCGCTGACAAATCGATCACGGCGGCTCCGGCGGGAATCTGCGCGGAGCCCTCTGCCACTTTCTCGATGCGATTGCCGCGCACGAAAATTAGTTGATTCTTTCGCGGCGAGCTATTCGAACCGTCAATCAGAGAGCCGGCGCGAATTACGGTGACTTGTTCCGCAGAGGGTGCTGGAGATTGCGAACGAACTTTGGGTGTAACGAGGGTCAGCAAAAACACCGCTAAAGCGATGTGCTTTTTCATGGAATTGTCCTTGGCAACGCGCGGTAGCATGCCGCAAGCGCAGGCGCATTGCAACACGCGCGTGGTGTTGGGTCTCTGTAAGCTGCGGTTGCAGAGGGAAAAGAATTAACACAGAGATCACGGAGGTTAGAGCGCGGAAGGCACTGAGAGAGGTGAGTGATTTGCCAGGCTTTGCGCTAAGTTGACGCTTGAAAGCGGCAGCCCGCTTGCGGCAGGCAGGCAAGACTGCCGCACTCCAAGGGCCGAAAGGATTGTACGTACCTCTTTATATACATTGCTCACTAGCGGTCCATTGCCGTCCACCATTGTTTGCGGTGGGATAGAGGGTGTCCGTAGTCTCGAAGCGCAGGTGAGAAATGAAGCTAAACGCGAAAATGCTCCCGATTTTCTTGTCACTCCTGATGCCGATGGTTTGCAACGCGCAGAAGCTCGGCCAGGTGGCCTGCACCAAACAGGACGGCTCCACCGATCTGTACAGCTCCGTGGCCACCATGGAGATTCGAGCTACTCTGAAATGCGGGCAACAGGTGCAGATTCTCGAACGGTACGACAATTTTATCCATGTCCGCACGGACAAAGGCGAAGACGGCTTCGTCGCATTCAACGCAATAACGTTTTTGAAAGCCGCGGCAGCCACAAAGGCGCCCGCCGCGCACGGCAAGCAGAAGCATGCGGCCTCCGCCCCGAACAGCGACAACTCTGCTCACGCCGCCGAGGTCCCTGCTCCGCCTCGAGAAGTGGTTCTGCCGCGTCAAACGCCCGTGCACCTGAAGCTGGGCCGCACGCTTTCATCCGCAACGGCGCGCGTCGGCGAAGAAGTGAATTTTGAGGTCACCCAGGACGTGATCGTGGGCGGCCTTACGGTCATTTCCAAAGGCGCGCCAGGCGTTGGCGCGGTGACGGAAGCCGAGCCGAAAAAACGCATGGGCAAAGCAGGCAAGCTGAACGTCAGCGTCACGTCGGTCGTACTCGCAAACAACGAAAAAATCGTGTTGCGCTCTTTTGGAATTGAGCAAAGCGTGGAGCAAAAGTCCGGCATGACCCTTCCTTTAGTGCGTGGCAAGGACGTCACGCTGGCGAAGGACACGGAGATTATCGGGTACGTCGACTCCGATTTGCACCTGAAGGCAGCGAGCTTTGCGGCTGCCCATTCCGCAACGCAAGCGCTTTCCCAGTCAAACGCTGCGAAGCCGTAAAATTGAAATTTATCCTGGTAGCTCCCCCAACTTCCGGATTGCCGACCACCCGGAAGTTGGCAAGGCACTCAACATAAGCGCGTTTTTCATTACTAATCGGTTTTTGGGCGCATCAATTAGAATCTTCCAGGTAAAAAAAGAACGCGGACAATGCTAGCGTGGATCTGCCAAAGATATTCTCAATCCAGCTCGGCTAGTCTGGCCCGGACCAAATTAAAGAAATCAAATCAATTACAGAGCTGAGGGTACTTTCTTTCGTAGGGTCCAGTGAGGCTAAATATTCCTCAACTGAATTGAATTTTGGTCGCCTCCGCGAGCGTGGTTGGTGCATTGTTTTGCGATCCACCTCGATTCACGACTTTTGAGCCGCCTTAGGCGGCCAGTTGGGCGCTCAATACCGAACTGCTTGGCGTACTCCGAGTTGAGCCGAGGCCAACCGAACTTATGTCAGGCAGTCCCGCAAAGAGAATTAGTGAGAAAAGCTCTAGTTTCATCACTTTTTACTTTTTACGCACTTTCGCTCGAGTACCCGCAGGTGCTTTGCTCTTCAATTTCATCTGATTGTAATCAACGGCGGCACGGACGAGATTTTTTAGAGCACGCTCATTAATCTTATCGCCCTCGAAAAAATCGATCGCTCGCCACGCGTTGCCTCCGAGGCCCGCATTGAAGAGCTGTCGCGAGACCACACTGGGCTTCCCATCCACTTCCATTCCTCGATGATCTCCCGGTCGGCCTCAAGGATGGTCTTGCGGACGCTGGCGAGCATTTTGCCACGCCAGTCTGTGAGTCCCGCGATCAGCTGGTCAATACGTTCCGATGGATTCATTGGATCTTTATGCCTCCAATTCTTGTCCCGTTTTCATTCTCTTCGAAAGAAGCCGTCGAACGACGTGGCCTTTCCACATCCACAGCCCCGAAAGGAGCAAAATAGGAAGAAAGACATACCGAACAGCGGGGGCGTAGTTTGGAGTGTCCGAAGGCGAATCATAAATGTAACCGAGCATCGGAACGCCAAAGATAATGTGAATCCAGCGAAAAATTGAACGTTTTGTAGCTTCTGTCATGATGACTTTGTCCTCCTTTTATCCGTGATACCGGGGCATTTACTCTGGCCTAGCCTTAGGCGGCCAGTTGGGCGTCTCGATACCGAACTGCTTGGCGTACTCCGCGTTCAGCCGCTGCCAGCCGAACTTCATGGCCTCGGGGCCGACGATGCGTCCAATCGGCTCACCCGCGATGAGCCGCTCAAGAACATCGAAGCAGATGTGCCACCCGGCAGCACCCATTGCGATAAAGCGGGGGACGATGTTGGTCCACAGCGTGAGGCGCGTGCCGCCAACAATGGGTTCGAGTTTCCACTGCATATCGAAACCACCCCAGTTGTACTCAAGCACCTTGGGAGCGTCGGCTCGCGTCACTTTTGTTTCGGTAACGTGCGGCGCGGGCGCTCCCACCGTGGTGAGCTTCACCAGACTTTTTCCGGCGAGTGGCGCAGCTCTCTCACCAGAATGAGCGTCCACTTCTCTCCGTCCTTCCGTATCTGCGCCCCGCTGGCCGGGCCCGGTGCGTACTGCTCGCGATCGGTCATCTTCTTCCCCTTAGCGTGAATAGCGTGCCAGCTGGGTGAGCTGAATGAGGTTGCCGCAGGTGTCCTTCAGCATGGCGATCTTGGAGGCCGTCACGTCCGTTGGTGGCATGGTGAACTCGGCGCCGCGAGCCTTGATCCGCTCGTAATCGCCCTTGATGTCGTCAGTGAAGAACATTGCGGCGGGCTGGCCCTGTTGAAATATCGCCTGCTGATACGTTTTGGCCGCGGGATTGTTGTTCAGTGCCAGTTGCAGCTCGGTGCCGTCCGGCTCCTCGGGCGAAGCCACGGTCAGCCAGCGATATGGGCCCTGACTGAAATCGGTCTTCTTGGCAAAGCCCAGTACCTCCGTATAGAAGCGCAGGGCCTTGTCCTGGTCGTCCACGTGTACGCTGGTCATTTTGATTTTCATTTCGTTTCTCCTCTGTCACGTTCGCGGTTTGGGCCGCGTCGTCTTCTCCTTGTCTTCTTTTTCGTTGGTGTTGCCCGAATTTTCTTTGGTGTTGATTGATCCATGCGGTCGAGGTGGCGTTCGAGAGCATCTAGGTGAGCGGACCAGAACCGACGGAACGGAGCCAGCCAGGCATCCACCTCCTGAAATGGTTCAGGTTTCAGCCGGTAGAGACGGCGCTGTGCGTCCACCGCGGATTCCACGAAACCGGCCTCGCGCAGCACTCGGAGATGCTTTGACACGGTGGGCTGCGACATACGAAGCTGACGCTCGATCTCTCCAACCGACTGTTGTGACGAGACCAGGAGGCTCAGTATCGCACGGCGGTTCGGCTC
>WNFN01225621.1_pt1 | contig 15816 bp, 13 predicted proteins | sample 5400161 | NCBI WGS metagenome assembly WNFN01 (sample SAMN13153353, study PRJNA577476) | soil metagenome | isolation source: 80 cm saprolite on Douglas fir-dominated hillslope | place: USA:California | collected 2013-09-17
TCCCATGGTTTACAGTGTCGGCATTCAGAACAAAGTATTGGAGGCGATGGCGCTTGGGACACCTGTGATTGTGGCTGCCCAGGCTGCCGTCGCCCTGAATGCGCTTCCTGGGCAAGATTTGTTGGTTGCAGAAACTGCGCAAGGGTTTGCTGAATCTGCCCTGCATCTCATGAACGATGCTGGGTTACGGACTTCACTTAGTCAACATGGTCGTAACTACGTGGAACGACATCACAACTGGAAGGTCTTGACTGATCAACTAGTTGACGTCTATAAAGGGGTCAGCTCTGCTTATACGAAAGAGAAAGAGGCGATTGCTGCTCCCCCTGGGGTGCTTGGAGGAGCATTTTAGCTCTGCTACGTGTGAAGAGGGAATTTTTAAGTAATGCAACAGGTACGGCAAACGTCACAAATGCAACAATATACTATATCTCATTTCAGCTCGCCACAAGTTTCTTTTTATGTTGGAACTGAACAAATGGATCATGGGTTGATAGCAGAAGGGAAAGCATTGAGAGGATCTTTGACGACTCAGGAATATACACGACACGATAAGACTGTATTCGCCCAGTTTCTGAAATATATCTCAGCGGAGGTGCGTACTGGAAAACAACGTTTGAATCTCGCCTCGAACGAAGAGCTCCCGCGCTTGATACCAGTACTTTGTAATTATTTCTCGCGCAAAGAGTTGACTGAGCTCATTGGTGAGCACATCACCAACGAGTTCATGCAGATGCATCGCCTCGAGATGCTACAAAATCTCTTCCTCGAGAGCGAACTCCGGCGTGTACTGCTTGCCTTCAACGAAGCCAATATCCCCTTGATGCTCTTCAAAGGGCCGGTGCTTGCCTATACCGTCTATCCCAAACCGCACATGCGTACCTATCATGACATTGATGCATTGATCCAGCCAGGTGATTTAGCTCACGCTCAAGACATGTTAACGCAAATGGGATATAGCTCTTACAACGAATATCGAGCTGATGCTGTTGACGAAGAACGCACAGGCTATCATTTCTCTCTGCAATCTCCTGGATCGCCTTTCGCGGCTATCGTCGAATTGCATACTGCTCCTCATGCCAGTGAAATTGGTACCTTGTTTGACCGTGAGGCTCTCTGGAAAAATGCTACTGCCATGACCATCTTGGATCAGCCAGTAGTGACCATGAACCCTGCTGATCATTTGCTCTATCTCTGCTGGCATTATCGCTTTCATGGCTTTACACGTCTTCTCTGGTTCTATGATCTTGTTATGATGCTGCGAGCCTATGGTAACATCCTGGAGTGGGAAAGACTGATTCGTACAGCGCATCAACAGGACATGGCCGCAACACTCTATTACTGTTTATCCTGGTGCCACGAGCTATTCGACATTGCCATCCCTGAAGCGGTATTCTCACAGTTGTGCCCACCGGTAGCATCGCGTCTGATAGTCGAACGCATAGCTTTACCTGATATAGCAAGACATTTATCTATTGCTCGCTATCAGAAGCGCCGTCTTATTGCTCGTCGCGCTATGGTGAGCAGCAATCGCGACCTGCTCAAGGCCGGTTTGCGGATGTTTTTCCCATCTCCAGTTGCCCTCCAAAAGCGCTACATGGATCATTCGCGGCTGCCATTGCGCCTGTTTTTCCTTTTCTATTTCATCCATCCCTGGACCACCCTGGCAAAAGGATGCCGCCTTCTGTTCAAACGCCAGAAGTAAAGAAAGGACTGGAAGGAAATTTTATGGAGACTGTTCGTGTAAGTGTCATTATTCCGTTTTCTAAGCCTGATGTAGCGGAGACCGCTCTTGAAAAATTGATGCATCAATCATATCCAACTGAACTGACAGAGATTATCCTCGTGGGACCGGGGAGTAGCAAACTTACTACCTCCGGATCTATCAAGGCGATTGAAACTCAGCCCATCTATTATCCGGGCGAGGCACGCAATATTGGCACTCGTGCAGCCAAAGGTGACTATTTCCTCTTCCTTGATGATGATTGCGAACCAGCTGCAGACTGGATTGAGCAATGTTTACGTGAGCTTGAAGATCCGCAAATAGGAGCAGTTGGCGGCCAGATTGCAGGCAAATCGAAAAAATTCTTCGCACAATGCATCGATTTCAGTAGCTTTGCCTTTAGTCAGGTGAACAAACGCATGGAGGTCGCTGTTTGTTCTGCTAGCCTGGGAGTGAGACGCAAAGCATATGAGGATGCGCTTGGCTTCAACGAAGAATTACGTTCAGGTGAAGATATCGACTTCTGTTATCGTTTGCTCAAGATGGGATATAAGACGGTTTACCAGCCAGCCATCAAGGTGTTGCATAATCACCGCCGCACAAAATTTTCCACGTTGATGCGCTACAGCTACTTTTATGGTCGGGTGAAAGGCCTTTATGTCAAACTACGCCACCGTGATATGTCAAAGCGCAATCAAATCCTGACCATGCTGCACCATCCACTGGCCTACCTGCTGATGATTATCCCGATATCGCTGGGTATTACCGCTACTATTGTGCGCTTGAATGTGCGTGAATATCCCCGTGTGATGCTCTATGCTCCATTTATTTTTCTCTCAAAAGTGGCTTATCATGTTGGTATCTGGCAGTGGATTCTGTATGGGCCCCAGGTGCAACCTTCTGGCCGTACTTCCAATGAAATGGATGGAAAATTGGTGTGATTGTGAATACAGAACAGCAGCGCCTGAAAATTGCCCTATTGACCTCACTTGACCCTAAAGACCGGCGTTCGTGGTCAGGCACAATATATCATGTTGCTCAAGCGTTACAAAAGCATTGTGGAGATGTCACTCCTATTGGCCCTATAGATTGTGCAAAGCAAAAGTTGATTGGCAAAATCAGGAACAGGATGTCAGAAATTTTTCTGAAAAAGAAGGTTATGTTTACACATGGCTCGTTAATAGCAAAGCATTGTGCTAAAGTTGCCACCCAGCGCCTGTCGCAGCAGAAATTTGATGTTATTGTTGCCCCAACAGGTGAGACGGAAATCGCCTTTTTAAATACCGATCTCCCTATTGTCCTGGTAACGGATTCGACCTATCGCATTATGCGTGATTATTATCCCGCGTTCTCAAATATCTTGAACAGTTCATTTCGCGAACTGGAGATGGTGGAGAGCAGGGCAATTCAGGCATCCGATCTTCTGCTCTATGCTTCAGAGTGGGCTGCGCGGTCTGCCATCGCAGACTATCATGCCGATAAAGAGAAAGTACATGTCATCCCCTTTGGAGCCAATCTTGAGTATACGCCGCCAGCGAAGATTCTTCAGGAAAGAAAGAGATCAGATCGCTGCCGGTTATTGTTCATTGGAGTCAAATGGGAGAGAAAAGGCGGTGATATCGCCTTTGAAACACTGCTGGAGCTCGAGAAAATGGGTATTCCGGCAGAGTTAACAGTGGTTGGCTGTATTCCTCCGAAGCAATTTGCCCATAAATCAATGAAGGTCATCCCTTTTCTTAATAAGAATGACGAAGTCCAGCGCAAAGAATTGGAGCAACTCTATTTGAGATCGGATTTTCTCCTGTTCCCAACCAGGAATGAATGTTATGGTATCGTTGTCTGTGAAGCCAATGCTTTTGGATTACCTGTGATCGCGGCCGATACAGGTGGTGTTGCGGGGGTCGTGACCGAGGGCGAAAATGGCTTTCTGCTGCCGCTTAGCGCAAGAGGTGCGCAGTACGCCGAAGTGGCTGCGAAACTCTACCAGGACGAACGCCGTTATGCTGAACTGGTGCAAGCGAGCCGGGCGGCCTTTGATAGCCGGTTAAACTGGGATGTCTGGGGGATCACTGTTCAGAAATTGCTGCAAGAGCTACCTGGTCATACCAGAGTAGATGAAGATTCGGAGCAATTCATCTCCGTCACTGGCAGCGTTAACACTCTGTAACCGCAGACGAGAGATAACCACCATTTCACTACCATTTTTCCACTCGATTTTCTTGTGGATTGATTATTCTGGATGGGAAAGTTTTGTCTGATTATGTAATACGTATGCTGGATAGGAAGAGCTTTTGCGATCCGGCAAAAGTTACGGATCATGTGCAAGATAATAGAACAGAATGTATAACCGCATATTATTGAGGGGCATCATATTATGACCACTACCAGGCCTATACTTGTTTCCGGCTCTCATCGTTCAGGCACTACGTGGGTGGGAAAGATGATCGCGGATTCCCCAGCAGTAGGATATATTCACGAGCCGTTTAATCCCTTACATCGTCCAGGGATCTGTACAGCGAAATTTCCACAGTGGTTTTTCTATGTTTCAGAAGAAAATGAAGCACCCTTTTACGAACCATTGAAACGAACACTTGCGTTCCGTTTCAATGTGGGAGCTGAACTCCCGGCGATCTCATCAGCCAGGCACGTGGGGAGAATGGGGAAAAACTGGTACAACTTTACGATAAATCGTCTCCGACATGCTACTCCCCTGATGAAAGATCCAATTGCGATTTTTGCGTGTGAGTGGTTGGCTCAGCGGTTTGACATGAATGTAATCATGATGATACGCCATCCCGCCGCATTTGCGATTAGCCTCAAACGGCTCAACTGGAAACATGATTTCAACGGTTTCCTACAACAACCCCTGCTGATGCGAGATCATCTTACGCCTTTTGCTAATGAAATCGAGAAGTTTGCTCAGCATGAGCAAGATATTCTCGACCAGGCAATTTTACTCTGGCGCATGATGCATCACATGATTTTAAAGTATCGGGAAGCTCACGAGGATTGGATTTTCCTGCGCCACGAGGATATTTCAGCCGATCCGACGCAGTATTTTATGTATCTGTTTAAGCAGCTGAACCTGGATTTTTCAGCCAGGGTGCAGGCGACGATTGAAGATTATACAAGCGAATCCAACCCAAGCGAAGCACAAAAAGGTCATGTATTTACGAAACGTGATAGTAAGTCCAATATAAAAAGCTGGAAGAAGAAGCTGACAGCGGATGAAATCATGCATATTCGAACCAATGTCGAAGATATCTCTTCTAAATTTTATACAGATTCTGACTGGTAGCTGAAATAAGGAGTCCTGAGGATCATGAAAACGATAGATACCATCGATCAAACACATGCCAATCAAGCCTCGCATACGCAGCAATCGAGCGTGCCTGCACCCAAAAATATGAAAAGTCGGGCCAGGTCTACAGCTCTTTCGCTCCAGCGCTTCTCAGCGCAAACGTTTAGAGGAGCGACCAGTTCAATGCGGCTTCTGCCGGATTTTTTAATTATCGGTGGCCAACGCTGCGGTACCTCTTCGCTTTACTACTACCTGACTGAACATCCAGGAATAATTTCGGCTTCTACCAAGGAAATTCACTTTTTTGATGATTCCTATACGAAAGGGCTTGATTGGTATCGAGCGCAATTCCCAACAGTCGCATACAAACACTACATCGAGCGCATCCGTAAATACCATTTCCTCACAGGGGAAGCCTCTCCCTATTACCTTTTCCATCCCCATGCTCCGCAACGCATTGTCTCTGCTTTGCCACGCGTCAAATTAATTGTTCTCCTGAGAAATCCCATCGACCGAGCATACTCACAGCACTGGCTCGAGGTCATGGGAAAATTCGAATCGCTCTCATTCGAAGATGCGGTTCGTAGGGAGTCTGAAAGAACAGTTGGCGAACGAGAGAAGATGCTCCAGGATGAAAACTATCATAGCTACAGCCACCGGCGCTTCACCTATCTCGCCAGGGGAGTGTACATCGATCAATTGCAGTATTGGATGAATTACTATCCAAGGGAACAATTCCTGATTATCAAGACGGAAGATTTGTATAAAAAACCGGCGGAAATTATGCAACAAACACTGGAATTCCTAGGAATACCAGCAGACAAAGTAGATACGAACAGGGAATATAAGAAGTATAAAGTACCAAGCAAGAAAGGGTATAAGACCCAGGATGCTGCGCCAGCGATGGATCCTAAAGTGAGAGAATACCTGGTTGAGTATTTCCGCCCGCACAATGCTCGCCTGTATGAGTTCCTTGGACGAGATTTTGGCTGGGATAAGTAACTGCTTGCTACTTTCCTCTCATGCTTGCCTGCACTGACCGAGGAGAAACCTTTTGCCGACCCTCACCTACCAACACCATTGTTGGTGGGCTGGGTCAGAGGACGCCAGTGCCCTTAGACCAGTATACAAAAACTGTGTAATCTACGCAAGCTTAAGCGCCAAACTCTTTTGCCACGGGTAGAGCCTGGCGTATGAAGTCTGCTGCCAGCACAGGTGAGAAGATACCGGTGTTAATAAGCAGGTGATAGAGATCGGGTTGATGTCTATTAAAGCCATAGAAACGGCGAGCGTAGTCATCGAATTCGTAATCACGTTGCTCAATCAGTTCCTGCGCGCTTGCGTGATCGAGATGAAAGCTTTCCATCACCCTCTCAATGCGATGGGGTAAAGGGGCAAAGATATAAATATGTAGTGTGCGAGGTGCATTGTGGAGTAGAAATTGCGAGCCCCGGCCAATAATGACAGCATTGCCCTGAGTTGCCAATTCCAGGATAACCTTTTGCGTCAAGCGTAAATAGGCTAGTTCTCTAACGCGGTTTGAGGCCATATCTGGTCCAAAGAACGTATCATAATTCACTGTAAAGAGATGGCTGGCCTGGATTGCTTCGAGGATATGCCGTACAGAGCCTGAAGCCTGTCCTTCTTGCTCTTCTATCTGCTGAGTATTTACACCGAGACGCCTGGCTACTTCATCAATAATTTCACGGTCAAGATAGGTAAGATTACTCTCTCGAGCCAGGATACGTCCGATATCAGTACCTCCACTGCCAAACTGACGGGCAATCGTGATAACAACCTTGTCTATAGGGGGAATGCCCGTAGGCATGACTTCATTGGCCCAGGTGGTTTCTGGAAGGACCTGAGTGCTTGACGATCGTGGGTTGGGCCGTGATTTCTGCTGGCCTCGTCCTCGAAATAGGTGCACCATCAAATTGTCCTTGTAATCAGGGAGGGGGACATCATTTCTTTTTCACATTATGGTACAACGTGAAACAAGGCGATTGCAAGGTCAGCCCCCGAGGCGTCCAAGCAGATCTTGCCAGGGGCTACTGTTACTTTGAAATGCAAGCGTTCGAGCATCGGCGCTAATATGCACATCGTCGATACTGTTCCCTTGATATTTCCAGACGGTCTTGCCTGACTCGGCATTGAGCGCATAGAGAATGACATGAGTGCATTTGTCTTGCGTAGAAGATGTACAGACCGTGGTTAACAGGATGGAGTGCCTGTACAAGATACCATCGGGCCTAAGGGGGAGGAATGTCACCTGTGCAAATGGTTGAAATGTCCAGCGTAGTGCGCCATTGCTGCTATCGATGGCAACCAGAGCCTGTGTTGGAACACTTCCTTCAACACTAGCGGTGACAGTTGCGTAGATGAGTTTGCCATCAACTGAAAGATGAAGATTTTGGATAGCATCGAGTCGCTTCTGGCTCCAGAGAATGTGCTGGTTGTTTACATCGATAGCGTCTATCTCTCCATGTCCATATAGTAAGAGGGCATTAGCAGCAGCAGCTAAACCATGCGCCGCCTGGTCTATGCTTGTATCACCGCCTGGGTTGGAAAACACCCGGCGTTCATTGCCAGAGGCGAGATCCAATGCGTGATAGGCATCGCTGCGTTCTACTACTAAGACGCCGCCCACCTCAGTCATCTGAGTCTCTTCCTGGAGGAGTAACTCGGGACGGCCTTCCGCAATAGATTTCTGCCATTGAATTTTACCTTGTGGTGTCGTTATGACATAAATGCTCCCTGCTACCTGCCAGGTAATGTGATGTTGTTCGACCAGGAGTTTGCCACCATCTTGTAAGTGCATTCCGCTGGGCGTAGGAGCAAATACCTGCCAGGCAAGCTGGCCCGTGGCCTGGTTGAGGGCGAGCAACTTTGTTCCTGTTGCAGTATTGAGCGAAGGGGAAGCTGCCTCTAGCAAGGCGACATAGATGAACTGGGTATCGGACCCAAGGATCACTGCTTGCTGCTGTTGCTGCCCCTCCACAAGTGTTTTTTGCCAGATAGTTTGTCCCGTAGTACGGCGCAGAAGGTAGAAACTGAGGGTGCGTAGATATATTGCTGCACTACCGCCACTGGCTGCCGGGGACATGGGGCTTATGCTACTTAAGGCGACTAACACTGTTCCAGCGGGAGAAGCAGCGGATGGAAGCGAAAAAGTTTCCTTGCTGGCAATGATGTGCCATTCAAGCATGCCATTGCGGTCAAATGCCTCAAGCTGGCGCTGTTGCGCACCTGTACTCGTGATGAGAAGACTGCCCTGGTTATCGATGGTGGCGATCTGCATGGGCGAGGTAATGGTGTGTTGCCACTGTGTGCTGCCCGTGAGCAGATTCACCTGGTACATACTGTCGCGCGTTTGATTCAACTGTTTATACTCCAGTGACCCTGCTCCTAGCAGTGGTACGAGCAACGCAAGCACAAACAAGAGGGATGAAAATCTCCATAGGTGTAATGGTAACTTCAGGGGGTAAGCCAGGGCATGGACAAGAGGGAAGCGCGATGTATTCTGCGTTGCATGGCTGAGATGCTGGGGGATCTCGAAGTGTTCATGCGATGCATCACGAGATATGTTCCCATGTACGAGCGCAGCTGGCTCTATTTCGTTTGGAGTGTCTGGTAAGCTGCCTGCAAATGGTGTCATGGTAGGATGAGTTGGTAAAGTGAGCATGTCGACAAGTGATACTTCGGCGGAAACAGTTGGTAGATTAAGCGTGTCAAAGAGCGATACTTCGACTTGAAATGGCTGCTTACGTGGGGAAAATTCCAGTTGCTCAACAAAGGGAGTCCCCTGTTCACTGGCGTCGCTTGACGCCAGAGTTTTGTCTCCTGCATGCTGGTCAGGCCATGAATTACCACTGCTAGATACCTCATCGTTGCGTGTATTACGCCGGATGATGGCACGTTTGATGGTCGTCTCGTCATCCTCATCATTGGCAACGACGGGTGATGCCGGGGATATGTTCCCGTTTATGTTCGATGCCCCTGTCACTGCCTGGAGTTGGAGGGTTTCTAAATCTGCTATCTTGTCCGAGGCAGGTGAACCCGGCTGTTGTTTTTCGGACATGCAACGAGTCTTTCTCTGCTGATAGTTCTTCTGCTTACAACTATAGCAGACCGTTGGAAAATAGCAAAGTAGTTGACATATTTAGCTCAAATGGTACTAAATTAGATATCAGTGAAAATCTGTTCGTTGGGAGCCCTCAATGCACACGCTTAATCTTCATCAGTTGGCGACATTTCAGGTTGTTGCGAAGCACTGTAGTTATGTGCGTGCGGCTGAGGAGTTGCATTTCAGTCAACCTGCTGTTTCAGCCCAGATTCGCCAGCTCGAAGATACGTTGGGAGTCAAACTCTTCGACCAGATAGGTCGCAAAACCCACCTGACCCATGCTGGTGAAGAATTGTATCTCTATAGTCAAAAGATCTTTTCTGTGATTGATGAAGCGTTGGAGACCATGGAGTCGTTACGCAGTCCTCACTCTGGCCGTTTAAGCGTAGGAGCCGACACCACGGTAGGAACATATGTTATTCCGGGCTTGCTCGGTAAGTTTCATAAGATTTATCCAGAAGTTGAGATCACGCTGGATGTTGTCAACCGCGCTGCCCTGGTCGAATCGCTGGTGAGTAACCGCATTGATATGGCGATTGTTGGTAGAGTCCCCGATGATATCCCTGTGGTTATCGAACCGTTTGCACCTAATGAGTTGGTGCTTGTAGCTTCACCTCTGCACCGCCTGGCGGGTCTTGCAGGTGTTCCTTTTACAGAGCTGGCTAAAGAACATTTCTTGCTACGCGAAGTTGGATCTGGCACGCGTGCCGCGCTGGAAAACGTTTTTCAGGAGGCAGCTGGGTATTGCCTTGATTTCGCGAGTTGCGCTTGACATGGAACTGGAAACCAATCGCCTGGTCATTCTCGATGTTGAGGGCTTTCCCATTATGCGCCAGTGGCGTCTGGTACATCTCAAGGACAAATACCTGTCGGCCACGGCCCGCGCTTTCAAATCATTCCTCTTACAACACGCCGATCGCCGTGTACGCAGAAAAGAGCTCTAAACGAGCATAGACGAGCACGAGGTTTTGCTTATGGATACCACTCTCGACCCTGAAAGGCAAATGATCATCGCCGAAGTCCGGCGTTTTGTTGATCGCGAAGTCATTCCTGTTGCCCATGAACTCGAACATAGCGATACCTATCCGCTCGAACTTATCGAGAAGCTGAAAACGCTGGGTGTCTTCAGCGCCACTATTCCCGAAGCCTACGGAGGCCTCGGCTTTGATTTTGTGACCTACGTACAGGTCGTCGAGGAGCTTGCTCGTGGTTGGATGAGCCTTGCAGGCATTGTGAATACACACGTACTTGTCGCCTATATGCTTGCAGCACATGGCACCGAAGAGCAGCGTCGATCTTTTTTACCACGCATGGCTGAGGGAGATCAGCGGGGTGGACTATGTATTTCTGAGGCTAACGCAGGCAGCGATGTCCAGGCAATAACTATGACCGCTACGCGTGACGGTACGGACTATGTTCTCAATGGCTCTAAGCTGTGGGTGACGAATGGTGTGCATGCCAGTATTTTTGCTGTTCTGGCACGTAGTGATACCGCTGTTCACCCTCCCCATCGTGGCATGAGCGTTTTTCTCATAGAAAAAGGTACGCCAGGTTTAAGTGTTAGCCGCACATTTGACAAGCTGGGTTACAAAGGTGTGGAGACGGCGGAGCTTGTTTTCGAGGCTGTGCGTGTGCCCGCTACCCATCTCCTGGGCGGGATTGAAGGTCGGGGTTTCAAACATGCCATGAGCGGCCTGGAGGTCGGGCGTATCAATGTGGCTGCGCGGGCCGTGGGCATTGCCCAGGCAGCTTTTAACGATGCCATCAGGTACGCACAACAACGCGTAACTTTTGGTAAACCCATCGCCCAACACCAAGCCATTCAACTGAAGCTGGCGGATATGGCCACTAAAATCGCGGCGGCACGCCTGCTGCTCCAAAATGCGGCGAGCAAAAAGGATCGCGGTGAACGCTGTGATCTTGAGGCAGGTATGGCTAAACTCTTTGCCTCTGAAATGTGCCAGGAAGTGACATTGGATGCCCTGCGTATCCATGGTGGGTTTGGCTATACTAAAGAATTTAATGTCGAGCGCTATTATCGTGATGCTCCTTTTATGCTGGTTGGTGAAGGTACCAGCGAGATTCAGCGCCTGGTAATTGCGCGCCAGTTGTTACAAAAATATGCACTTGAATGAGTTTGCATTGGCGTAGTGATTGCTGCTATGTATGTTTATGGTAGCTAATATTACTGCGTCAATACAGTCAGAAGGAGATAGAACTATGCAATTCGGGCGTTGCTATGAAGAATTTGAGGTTGGTGCGCTCTACAAACACTGGCCGGGTCGCACTATTACCGAATATGATGATACGCTGTTCTGTATGCTGACTATGAATCACAATCCATTGCACATCGACGCCAACTATGCAGAGAACACGCAGCATAAGCAGCGCCTGGTCGCCGGGCCACTCATTTTTAGCATCGCACTTGGTATGTCGGTTGGTGATGTGAGTGGTAAGGCTATTGCCAATCTTGAATTTGAGTATGTCAAGCACCTGGCTCCCACCTTTCATGGCGACACCATTTACGCTGAAACAACGGTCCTGGACAAAAAGCTTTCCACCAGCAAATCTGACCGGGGTATTGTAACGGTAGAAACACTGACCTACAATCAGCGTGGTGAAACTGTGCTCTCATTCAAACGACGCGTGCTGGTACCAACGCGCGAACATGATGAAGCTCGCCAGCGTGTATGGGAAGAGAAATTAGCTGAAGCCCGCAAGAGAGGAACTCACGAACTATGACCAGAGGGAATATGCAACCCCCCCATGCTCAGATGGTGCTGGCGCGCAATTTTGTGGTGCGCCGCTCAGAATTGACCGTTCCTGGGCATAGCTTGAAGATGATGGCTAAAGCGGCAGCCTCTACTGCCGACCAGGTGATGTTTGACCTGGAAGATGCCTGTGCCGTTTCGCAGAAGGTTGAGGCGCGCAAGACGGTAGTCGAAGCACTTAATACGCTGGACTTTGGTGGTAAGATGCGGGCTTTCCGACCAAATAATATCAGAACACGATTTTTTTACCGTGATCTGATCGAGGTCGTCGAGGCAGCAGGCAATAACATTGATGTGATTGTCATTCCCAAGTGCTATGGCCCCGAAGACATTCTCTTTGTTGACCTCTTCTTGCAGCAGATTGAAGAGAATATGGGTTTTGAGCCCGGGCGTATCAAGTTAGAGGTCCTGATCGAGTCGGCGGATGCCGTTCTGCATGCAGAGCAGATTGCCAAGTCTACGCCGCGTATGGGAGGGCTGATCTTTGGCCTGGTCGATTTCGCGGGTGATATTGGTGCCCAGGAAATGGGAAGCGAGCAGTTTTTTTACTATAATTATGCCAAGGCCAAGTGTATTACCGCGGCCAGGGCCGCCGGAATCACCGTTGTCGATGGTGTAACCCTGGCTATTCGCGATAACGAAGCATGCCGCCGTGATGCCCAGATGGGTGCGCGTATGGGTTTTGATGGTAAGTGGGCCATCCACCCGGCCCAGATCGATATCATTCACGAAGCCTATACTCCTACAGCCAAGGAGATTAGCCGTGCTAAGCACATCATCGAGGAATATGAGAAGGCAGACCTCCAGGGAGGGCTTGGAGCCATTATCATTGATGATCAGATGATCGATGCCGCGGTATTGAGGGTTGAGTGGCGCAAGCTGGCTATAGCTCGCAAAGCCGGCCTGGCCTGAAAGAACTTTTTAGAAAAAAAGTTCGGGATAGCTCATGATAGCGTGTCTATGAAATGGCACGGGCAATCAGGAAAGCAGCGGCAGCTGCGAGGCCACCGATAAGGGCTGTCTGTAGTCCGCTGCGTATGGGATTGGTGCCAGTGAAATGGCCTTTAATATAGCCAAATATTATCTGCCTGGGTCTTCTCCTTGATTTCCAGTTCTTCGCGCTTACGTTCACTTGCATAATGTTCTGCGTCGCCCCTGGCAGCTAAGTAACCGCCAAGGCCCATGGCTATAAAGCGCATCATAAAATCAAGCCATGCTTTGGGGCGCTTGCTCAAGGCTTCTACAATGGGTGTGCTTTCTTCCTCTGTCAGACCATAGGTTTTCAGCACATTCATTACCTCTTCTTTTTCTGCCTGGGTCTTCTCCTTGATTTCCAGTTCTTCGCGCTTACGTTCACTTATATAGTGTTCCATGTCTCCCCTGGCAGCCAGGAAGCCGCCCAGACCCATAGCTATAGAGCCCGCTGCGATTTCCGCCAGGCCGGCTATGATAATGACATTGGATGAACTCACAGCGCCAGTCAGGCCGGCGGCGAGCGCGAAAGGAACGGTCAGGCCGTCCGACATCCCGATAACGATATCCCTGACCGTTTCTCCCGCCGTAAAATGCTGCTCAACATGTGGTGTTTGTGGCACAAAGACACTCCTCTGCTATTAGCTACTGCTCCTTACTGGACCAGAGCTGAAGCACAACACGGCCATTAACTTGCCCATGGCCTTGGCATATTGGACTGCCACATGTCCAGGGCCACCTACGCCCAAAATAACAACCTATTCACCATATGTGGCGCGGAGGCCCCGAGCTTCTAGTTATGGGATACTTGCTTTCACTCGAACCCCTTCATGCGATGATACTGACGCTGGGCTGTGAATCCAGAAGGCAGGCATCTGCTCCGAGCAATCAAGGAGATAAATAGCGCTCTCCTGGGCATTCATCACCAGGCATGCCTCTGTTTGCAGTAGCTGCGGATTGATCCTGTACAATACCCCTATCATATCCTGCGGAGTCAAACCATCTGGTGCATAGATGTGAAGATCAAGGATAACTTCCTCAATCTCCACAAGGTTATCCGGAAATCTGCTAGCGAGAGCCAGGAGACAAAGCCGAAGATTTTCATGAAGTTTCATTGTGAACCTCCTTTTTCCTTGTTGAAGGTACATCAAAATGTAACTTACAAAGTATAGCTTTTGTCACAATAACGAAAGTGGCTCCATCCGCAACTAAGTATAGCATAGTCAGGTTACAGAATCAGCACATATGCGAGCCATATTCTCACAGGGATATATCTCTTTGTGAATGTGATTGGTCTAGCAGAACCGCCAGGTAAAAAAATTTTACCTGGCGGTTCGAAGGAATTTTGTATGTTGTTAGAGAACCCTCTGAACTATGTCACGCAATTGCGTTTGGCACAATCGCGGGCACACTCGTCTCTCTCACCAGTGTATTGAATGCTGCGACCTCGGTGTGTATAACCTCCTGCAAGTGTTTGAGCTGGATAGCGATGCGAGATACAAGGTCATCGTATAGCTCGTATCCCTGTTTGGTGGGGGCGGCGTGGGCGCTGCCAATGACACCAGCGAGGGCCGCTAACTTGGAATTGAGCCTGGCCGGGTAGTTCAGGGTATCCTGGCGGGTCTTTGCCTTGACTTGAGTGAGTTCCTCTTCGATGGCTGAGATTTTCTCCTTCAAGGTTTTACCCGCTTGCGCTATCGCTTCATAATCTTTCTGACCCTGGATACGTCGCTCCCAATCCTCCACTTGATGTCGTATATTCCTGATCATGTTGATGGCGTCGTGAGTCTCCGAGAGCTTTTGCCAGATCTTGAAGCGCAGTTCGAACTGTGCCTGTAGATCTTCCTCTGTAGCCGATAAACGTGGATCTTTAGCAATCTGAAATTGCTGGGTATATGTCTGATCTCCAATTGTCAGCCGGACCTGGTAGGTCCCAGGAGGGACGGTTGGCCCAGCCAGTGCCCCCTCTCCAGCGACGTAGCCTTCCACCTTGGTCGCTTCCGGATAGCGCATGTTCCAGATAAAGCGGTTCGAGCCGGCTTCTTTGGGTACGCGCACTTCCTTCTTGTCCTTGTCCTGCTCTTCAGTTTTCGCGGACGGCGAAGCCTCGTCGGTGATCGGTTCTTCCTGCTCCACTTCACTTGAGAAGGTATTAATCTCTGCTTTTCCTTCGGCATCGAGAAAGGTGAGTTTCACCTCACCTGCTGGCTTCTGCTTGAAGTAGTAGGTTACGAGCACTCCATCGGGCGGATTCTGCCCGGCATCGAGGTTGTAGTCCACGGTTTCCCCATTGGGCTTTTTCTTGCGGACGGCGGTTACCATCGTAGCACCGGTACCACGATAGAATTTGCCAGAAGATGATGGATGCGCAAAGCCCCAATCGGTCAAGAACCTGATGGTAGAACGCGGTGCAAACAGATACACCGCGGCGTTTTGTACTTCCTCGGTCATGGCTCGTAGCGGTGTGATATCATCGAGAATCCAGAACGCAGGGACTACAGGTAAATTCAACTGTAACGATTGCCAATGTTCTCCATCGTCGAAGGAGATATGGATGCCCGTCTCTGTTCCCACGTAGAGTAGCCCTCGCTGTACAGGGTCTTCGCGAATCACGCGTGTGAAATCGTTAGCGCGAATGCCTGTAGTGATTTTCGTCCATGTTTGTCCGTAGTCGTTGGTTTTAAACAGATAGGGCTGGAAGTCGTCGGACTTGTAACAGGTTGCAGCAAGATAGGCGGTTGCTGCGTCATGGGGAGATGGTTCAATGATGCTGATCAGCGCCCATTTAGGTAAATCCTGGGGCGTCACGTCCTGCCAATTTCTGCCGTTATCACGTGAGATATGTAACAGGCCGTCATCCGAACCCGCCCAGAATAACCCACGTTTACGCGGCGATTCAGCAAAGGCAAAGATGGTTCCATAATAC
>WNFN01241802.1_pt2 | contig 15794 bp, 12 predicted proteins | sample 5400161 | NCBI WGS metagenome assembly WNFN01 (sample SAMN13153353, study PRJNA577476) | soil metagenome | isolation source: 80 cm saprolite on Douglas fir-dominated hillslope | place: USA:California | collected 2013-09-17
CTTGCCCTGGCCGTCGCGCGTGGCCCACTCGTAGAGGCCACCACCACGGACGGCCTGGGCCGCGATCCGGGCGAGCTCACGCCGGGCGGGGGCGGCCTGGCCGCGCTGGAAGGCGGCCAGGAGGAGTCGTCCGCCGAACCAATCCCATTCCCCGCCGTTCTGGTACGCGAACTCCTCGCGCAGGATCGGATGGCGGAAGAACCCCGACGGGTACGGGGGCAGGAGGACCCCCGACATCGTCGACATCCGGTAACGCCGCTGTCGTCCGAGCGCGACCCCCATCACGCGTCGCATGCGCGCCTCGTCGCCGATGCCTACCAGAAGGGCCACCGCGTTGCCCCCCATCCCGAACCGGTCGTCGTCCTGAGGGGCGCGGCCGGGGAGGGGCCAGGAGAGGACGGCGTGCATCCGATAGAAGCCGCGCTCCGGCTGCCAGAGGTGGCGCTCGATGCCGTCGGCGATGAGCCGCGCTCGATCGTCCCAGCGGCGGCCACCCACGGCGTCGCCGACGACGCGGTGCAGACCGGCCAGGTCGTGCGCCGCGCCCACGTACAGCGCGCTGGCGTAGAGGCCGGCCACGATCGGTGTCGTCGCATCCAGGTAGACCGCCTGCTGGTCCCCGTGCGCGGGGGTGACGTCGCCCCAGTCCGCGGTGAAGGCGGCCGTCACCAGCCCGCGCGCGGCATCGAAGCGCTGAGCGCGCACGTACTCGAGGGCGGCATCCAGCCGCGCGATGAGAGGCCGGCCGGCCACCGGCCGCCTCAGCCAGGCGCGGTCGCCGGTGATGGCGAACACCTGCGCGGCGGCGCCCACCGCGCTGGACTCCTGGTCGCTCTCGGAGGTATTGCGATCGGCGGTCAGCACGATGCCGGGGGCGCGGAACACCTCCGCCGCGCGCGGAGCGTCGGCGACGAACCGCGCCGCCTCCCCGGCCGCGATCCAGTCCTGCAGGGCCCCGTCCGCCCGCTGATGGGCGAGGTGCTCTTCGATCCAGGAGGTCAGGTGCTCCCGCGAGTAGAGGAAGCGCGTGGCCGGAATCAGGGTGGCGCTGTCGCGCAGCCAGACCTGCGGGTAGAGCGTGCCCGCTCCGAAGCCGCGGACGAGGCCGGTGCGGCCGCGGAACTCCTTGCGGTTCGCCTCGAGCGACGCGCGGATCAAGGGCAGGAGGCGCGTGACCGCCTCGTCGGTGGCGGTGTAGGCCGTCTCCGCGGCCGGAGGGGAGGGCGGTGTGGCCAGCGGCGCGGCGCGAGCGGCGCCCAGAAGGACGACCCCGCCCACGGCGACCCTCAGGATGCGCACGCCGCCCATCATAGCGGGCGCGCCCCGGCACGCCGGGGGGGTACCTTAATAGAGATAGCGACCGCGTGCGCGCCGTGCGTGCAAATTGTACAAAGCCGGTCGCCTCCCGCTGGCGTCATCACACGCACGAGGTGAACCTTCCCGCCGTCCCGTGCCGCCACCAAACATGCCCCACTGCGGCCCCTGCGCGCGCCACGGCCATCGCCGGGCGACCCGTTTCCTCGGCAAACCGGCGGTGCACGCGTGCTGGAAATCTTGCGCATGGATCTTGCATCGCGTCCGCCGTTGGGTTGAGCCTATAGAAGTAACCGTTCAAGGAGACCAGACACCTTTGAGACGCGTCCTTGCCCTGCTGGTCGTCATCGCCCTGGTGCTTGGAGTCCTCTATTACTGGAAGTACCAGCCGGGCCGGTTGCCGCACCTCCGGAGCGAAAAGCTCGGAGACGTGGGCACGAAGCTCGGCGAGGTCGGAGAGACGGTCGGCGAGAAGCTGCGCGCCACCAAGACGAAGGGATCCGTGAAGGCCGCCCTCGAGCTGAATCGCAACTTGACGTCCTATCCCATCGAGGTCGACGCGCGCGATGACGGCACGGTCGTCCTCCGCGGTGCCGTGCCCAGCGCGGAGGTCCGCGCGAGCGCCGCCCGCGTCGCCGGCGGCGTGCCGGACGTGGCCCGCGTCGACAACGAGCTGCGGGTCGATCCCACGCTCGCCCCCTCGTCCGACGAGGGGCGCTCCTTCGGCGAGAACTTCGACGACCACGCGCTCGAGGCCAAGGTGAAGCTGGCCTACTCGCTCAGCAAGGACATGAAGGGCGCCGACGTCAAGGTGTCCGCGTTCCGGCGCGAGGTGACCCTGGGAGGGACGGTGGCCTCCGAGGCTCAGCGCCAGGCCGCCCTGCAGATCGCGCAACAGACGCCGCAGGTCGCGTCGTTGAAGGATGCCCTGCAGGTCGCGGGCGCGCCGGGCGCACCGGCCGGCCCGCCGGCGGCGGCGAGCGCGGGCGCGCCCGCCGACCCCGCGCGCGCGGCCCAGGCCGCCCTGGCCACCAATCCCAATCTGGCTCGCTTCGTATTGAAGGCCCAGATGGTCGGCGGCCGGCTGGTGCTCACCGGGCGCGTGCGCACGGGAGCGGAGAAGGATCTAGCGGGGGTCGTGGCGCGAGATGCCGCGAGCGCAGCAGTGGAGAACAACGTGATCGTGCAGCCATGACGCTGCTACACTTCAGAGTATAGTAAGAAAAGGGCCAGCGAAAAAGGAGGACGTTCCGATGAGACGACCATTGACAACCTGGATGCTTGGAGGGCTGCTCGCCCTCGCGGGCACCTCCTGGGCGCAGGGAGTTCCGCCGGCCGGGGAGGAGAGGAACCGGGGGACGAGCGGCGACACCACCGTGACCACCACTCAGACCACCACCACCACCACTACGGAGACGCATCACGAAACGGTGGAGAGAGCGAACGTCAAGACGTGGGTGATGACCATCGACGGTCGCGACTGGGAAGTGCATCCCGCGACTCCGGCGTACGACGGAACCACGGGTCTTTTCCACATGCCGACCGCCTACACGCTCCCCAAGGGAAAGTTCTCCTTCCAGCTCTTCCGGGACAACCTGGATCGTGACCCCAAGGACGAAGACATCTCCATCCACGGCGTGTCCCTCGGCTTCGGGGTGACCGACCGCTTCGAGATCTACGGCAACTTCGGGCTGCAGAACCGCATCGACGCCGACGCGCTCTTCCAGCCCGGCCGTGTGAACGACTACCCGTTCGTCGCCACCCCCTGGGAGACCGGGCGCGGTGACATGAAGCTGGGCCTGAAGTTCAAGTTCCTCGACGACTATCAGCACAACGACCCGGTGGCCCTCGCCATCCGGGGCTTCGTGAAGATCCCGACCGCGGACAAGGACCTCGGTCTCGGCACGGGCAAGACGTCCTGGGGAGGCGACCTCGTGCTCTCCAAGGGACTGGGGCACGTGCTCGACATCCACGGTTCGATCGGCTTCCAGGTCAACGGCGATCCGGACGATCCGGTCCCGGTCGACCTCGCCAACGCCTTCAAATGGGCGGTCGGCCTGAACGTGCCCGCCTGCTCCTGGATTCAGCTCCAGGCCGAGCTGATGGGCACCAAGTACTCCGGCGGCAGCGACGGGGTGATCCTGCGCTCGGGCACGGGCAGCAACAACACGTTCGATCCCAACAGCAACCCGCGCACCAACACGTTCGGCATCGGGCCGCAGACCAACCCGCTCGACCTCGTGATCGGCCCCGTCATCTGGATCAAGGGCTTCTTCATCCGTCCCGCCATCTCCTGGAATCTCAACTTCGACGATCGCGGGCTGAACTCCAGCAGCAAGAGCTGGACGGGCCGTCACATCTCGATCGGCTACCACCCCGGTTGGGGCTGCCGCGAGATCGCGGTGCCGCCGCCGCCGCCGCCGCCGCCACCGGCCAACCGTCCGCCGACGGTGAGCTGCGAGATCGAGCGGACCACCATCCTGCCGGGGGAGAGCGTGCGCGTCCGCGCGACCGCTTCCGATCCCGACGGCGATCCCCTCACCTACGAGTGGAGCGCTTCCGCCGGCCGCGTGACCGGCACCGGCGCGACCGCCACCTTCGACAGCACGGGCATGACGCCGCCCGCGTCCGCCACCATCACCGTCCGCGTCTCGGACGGCCGCGGCGGAACGGCCTCCTCGGACTGCCCGGTGCGCATGAACGCCGTCGCCGTTGCGCGGCCCGAGGCCGTGACCTGCACCTCCGGCGGCTTCCCGCGGAACCTCGCTCGCCTGAACAACGTGGACAAGGCGTGCCTGGACGACGTGGCTTCGCGGCTCCGTACCGATCCTCGCGCGCGCGTGATCGTCGTCGGTCATGCGGACACGCAGGAGCGGTTCCCCGACGTGATCGCCCGGAAGCGTGCCGAGGCGGTGAAGGACTACCTGGTTAAGGAGCGTGGCATCGAGGAGAGCCGCATCACGACTCGCTCCGCGGGCGCCACCAAGCCGCTCGACACCGGGAAGGACGCCGCCGCGCGCGCACGCAACCGGCGCGTGGACGTGATCTTCGTTCCCGAGGGCGCCACGGTGCCCGAGGACGATGATTAAGGACTGACAGCTTAGATCTACACCACCAACTCGACGGTCGTGGGGCGCGGCGGCAACGCCGCGCCCTTTCTTTTTCCGCTGTCCGGGGTGGCACGGGCGGGACCGCCTCATCGCGACGGTGCAGGGGCGGCAGGGGCGCTTGGTCGCGCCGCTCGCTCAGCGCGCTCCGGGCCGCTCGCGCCAGAAGCACCCTGGCCCCTGCAAATCGGCCGCTGGGCGGTCAGCCCCGTGTGGTCGTTCAGGGACGCGGACGGAAGTGCGCGACCCTGCGCGCCTTGCAGGAAAGGTACGGGGCAGCCCGATCGCAGGTCAGTCCAGCGCAGGTTTGCAGGAGGCCAGGGGCGCTTCTGGTCGCGCGTAGCGAGCGAGGCGTGCGGAGCATGCGAGCGCCACCTTGCCGGCACCATGTCCCCTGGTGCTCGAGCTCGATGTGACGATGCGCGAGCGGTCGGAGCACGCCGGAGCGAGCGGCGCGACCAAGCGCCCCAAGCCCTTCCTGCACCGGCGGATGAGACTGGGCGTGCGGGCACGTCTCTTGCTTTTGCCACGAACGCGGTCACCCCAGGAGCGCATCGCAGATGACCACCGGAGACCCTGAAATCCTTTACGAAATGGCACTTAACCCTTACACTCCCTAGCGGTCCATGGCACCTTCATCGCGGAAGTTCGCACACGTCTTTGCAACGGCGTTCGTGGCGCTCGGCCGACCCGCACGACCCCCGCCGCATCTACCTCGGGACGTCGGACGGCGTCCTCTATCGGTCGGAGGACTCGGGCGCACACTGGCGGCGTCTCAGCCCCGGCTTCCCGCGCCGGGGGCAGAGCCTCGACGAGATCAGCGTGGACGCCCGTGGCGTGGTCCTCGTCGGCTACTGGGAAGTGGGCGGCAGCGGCGGCGGCGTCGCCCGCAGCACGGACGGCGGCAACACCTTCACCATCCTCAAGGGCATCGAGGGCCAATCGGTGCGCGCGCTGGCCATCGCGCCCGCCAGCCCGCAGATCCTGGCCGCGGGCACGCTCACCGGCGTCTTCCGCTCGATCGACGGCGGCCAGAGCTGGGCGCGCATCACTCCGCCCGATCACCCGGACCTCCGCAACTTCGAGTCCGTCGCCTTTGATCCGCAGGATCCGAACACCCTGTACGTCGGCACCTGGCACCTCGGCTGGAAGACCGTCGATGGCGGCCAGGACTGGCTGCCCATGCACACGGGCATGATCGACGACTCCGACGTCATGACCCTCACCGTCGACCGCTGGAAGCCCCAGGTCGTGTACGCCACGGCCTGCACGGGCATCTATCGCTCGGAGGACGCCGCCGCGCGTTGGACCAAGGTCAAGGGGATTCCTTCGAGCAGCCGCCGCACGCGGTCGTTCGCGCAGAGCCCAGACGACCAGAACCGCCTGTTCGCGGGCACGACGGAAGGCCTGTGGTCCAGTGAGGACAATTCCGCCACCTGGCGGCTCATCACGCAGAAGAACCTCATCATCAACGACGTGCTCGCGCTGCCCGGGGGTGTGGTGCTGCTGGGGACGGAAGGCGCCGGGGTCGTGCGCAGCACGGATGGGGGCCAGACCTGGTTCGCCTCGAACGACGGCTTCTCGGAGCGGTTCGTGTCGAAGGTCGTGTTCGACCGGGTGGGCCGCCGCGTGCTGGCCGGCATCTGGGGCGACCGCCGGCACGGCGGCGTGTTCGCGGCGCCCGGACCGCGGGGGCCGTGGAGCCGGCTGGGCACGGGTCTCGAAGGACGCGAGGTCCTCTCGCTCGCCCTGCTCGGCCGCCAGGCCCTGGCCGGCACCGACGACGGCGTGTTCGTCGCCGATGCGGAGACCGAAGTCTGGGCGCGCATGTCGACCGTCGTCGACGGCGTCGACGTGCACCCGCGCGTGAAGGACCTCCTGGCCCTGCCGCCGCGCAACCTGATCGCCGCCACCTCGAAGGGCCTGCTGCGCAGCGGCGACGGCGGGCGGACCTGGGCCCGTCCGGGGCTCGGCCTCGCCGACGAGATCTCCGCGCTGGCCGTCTCACCCAACGACATCGACGTCATCGTGGCCATGAACGCGCTGGGCGTCTTCCGGAGCGCGGACGGCGGGCAGTCCTGGACGCAGGTCTCCTATGGGTTCGGGGACGTCCAGCCGCACGCGGTGGCCTTCATGCCCTCCGACGACAAGGTCCTGCTCGCAACCACGAGCGGGGGCCTCTACCGCTCGGAGGACCAGGGCACCACGTGGTCTCGCGTCACCGGCGGGATCCCGTACTCCGACATCACCGGCCTCGCCATCCATCCCGACGGCCGGACGATCTACGCGAGCGACTTCACCTTCGGAGGGATCTTCCGGAGCGTGGACTCCGGGAAGACTGATGGTCCCGGCCGGCACCGCCACCGGCGCCGCCGGATCGCGCTAGCACCCTTGGTGTGAGCGCGCGCACCCGACCCGGCGACGGGCCGGCGCAGCCACCGATTTCCGATGGTGGCCGCAAGCGGGTGCGCTAACATCGAAGCACTTCGTGACGCCGGAGCGGCCGGCGTCCCCTTCTCAAAAGGAGACCCCATGATGATCCCCGCGATGTTGCTCATGGCGATCCTCAGCCCGACCCCCCAGGACGCACCCGCACCGGCGCCGAAGCGCGCGCACAAGGCGGCCAGGACGGCGAAGGCCGCCAAGGCGGCCAAGCCCGCCGCGGCCACGCCCGAGGCCGGCACCGCCTCCACCGCCGCGCCCTCCGGCGGCTCCGCCAGCGACGAGATCCAGTCCGGGCTCAACGCGTTCGCCAAGAGGCGCTTCGCCCAGGCGCGCGAGGCCTTCGAGCGCGCGGTGGCGGCGGACCCGCAGAGCGCGGCCGCGCACTACTACCTCGGTTACACGATCTACAAGATCGCGGAGCCCAAGAAGCACGACTCGCCGGGCAAGAAGGAAGCGGCGGCGGAGTTCGCGAAGGCCTACGAGCTCGACCCCAACGCGGAGGCTCGCCCGGGTCGCGTCCCATTCCGGTCGCCGGGCCAGGTTCGTGAGCTCGCTCGGATCGGTGCCGAGGTCGTAGAGCTCGTCCTCGTCGGGACGATCCGGGTAGGCCACGTACTTCCGTCCGAGCGTGCGGATCGCGAAGAGGCTCGGGACCACGGGGTACACGCTGTCGGTCTCGTACTCGTAGAGGAACGAGTCGCGCACCGGCGCGATCGACTCGCCGCGCAGGAGCGGCCCCAGCGAGCGCCCCTGCATCGTGCCGGGGATCGGCGCCCCCGCCAGGTCGAGGATCGTGGGCGCGAGGTCGAGGTTCAGCGCCATCGCGTTGGACCGGCGCGCGGCGACGTCGCGCCCCGCGACCACGAAGGGGATGCGGATCGATTCCTCGTAGGCGATCCGCTTGTCGCCCAGGCGGTGCTCCCCGAGGAACAGGCCGTTGTCGCTGAGGAAGAAGACGTAGGTCGAGCCGGCGAGCCCCTGGCTCTCGAGCGCGCTCACTACCGCCCCCACGCTCTCGTCGAGAGCGAGCAGGGTCCTCATGTAGTCGAGCCGATAGGGATCGCGGGGCGACCAGGGCGTGGGCGCCAGCGTCTTGGGCAAGGGGTTGGGACAGCTCACATAGGCCGCCGGCTGCCCTCCGCACATCGCGTACCGCCGCTGCCACTCCGGCTTGTCCGCGAAGGTGTCCTCGAAGTTCGCGGGCTCCGGCAGCGCGAGGCCGGCCAGGGCGTCGGCGTGCCGCGGAGCCGGCCGGACGGGCTGATGCGGCGCCTTGTGGGACAGGATCAGGAGGAAGGGCTCAGGGCCGCGCTGGCGGAGCCAGTTGACCGCGTACTCCGTCAGCAGGTCCGTGATGTATCCGGTCCGCTTGAGCACCTTGCCGTTCTCGTTGAGCTGAGGATCGAAGTAGACGCCCTGGCCCTTGAAGCTGAGCCAGTAGTTGAATCCGGGCCGCGGCATGTCGTTGTGGGCGTCCATGTGCCACTTGCCGACGAAGGCGGTCTCGTATCCCGCAGCCTGCAGGAGCTGCGGATAGGTGGGGATGCTCGCCGGCAGCTCGGCGATCTCGTTCACGCCCACGCCGTGGGTGTGCGCGTAGAGGCCGGAGAGAAGCGTGGCCCGGCTCGGCGAGCAGAGGGACGTCGTCACCGCGGCGCGGTCGAACTGGACGCCGCGAGCCGCGAGACGCTCGAGGTTGTCGAGTTGTAGAGCCGGGAACCGGCGGCCCTCGCCGAACAGGCCGTAGGCCATGTCGTCGGCCAGGATGACGACGAAGTTGGGCTTACCGCTCGGCACCGCGGAAGGGCTGCCGTCACTGGAGTGCCCGCAACCCGGGCCACTCGCCGCCGACACCGCGAGGATCAGCGCGACCAACCCCAAGGGCTGACGCATGCGCTTGGAGTATCGCTCACCTCCGCGTCGATAGCGATTGACGTTTTTTGACGAGAATTTTGCATCGTCTTGATGTCGAGGGCGGAGTGGGCAGGTACCGTCGAACCGTTGAGCCCACGGACATTTTGCGTTTCGGGGATCCCTCCAATGCCGACACCGAGAACGCGATGGGTTCCCGCGGCGGCGATCGCGTGGACGATCGCGCTGGCCGGCTGCGGGATGAGCTCGGACCTCACCGGTCCCTCGATTCCCGCGACGCCATACGTTCTCTTCACGCCGATCCAGTCCAATGCGACGTACCTGATGGACCTCCAGGGCCAGCTCGTGCACCGATGGGTGGCCGCCTCGACGGCGGCGTGCTCCGTCTATCTCCTCGAGAACGGGCAGATCCTGCGGCCGCGCTCCCTCGGCCCGGGGAGCTTCGCGGGTGGCGGCTGCAACGGCGGAGTGGTGGAGATCCTGGACTGGGACGGTCGGGTGCAGTGGAGCTACCAGTACTTCGGCCCCACCTTCCAGCAGCACCATGACGTGAGGCGCATGCCGAACGGGCACGTCTTGATGGTGGCCTGGGAGATCAAGACCGCGGTTGAAGCCCGCGCCGTCGGGCGCAACGCCGACACCATTCCCTCCAGCGGCGTGATCTGGGTGGATCACGTGATCGAGGTGGATCCGCAGACCAGCCGCATCGTCTGGGAATGGCACGCCTGGGACCACCTGCTCGCTCGGGGCGACGACCCATCGGAGCATCCAGAACGGATCGACCCGAACGCGCGCACCACGGCCGCCAGCGATTGGACGCACGTCAACGCGGTCGACTACAACCCGAGCCTCGATCAGGTGATGGTCAGCTCACGAAACTTCAGCGAGATCTGGATCGTCGACCATGGGACGACGACGGACGAAGCCGCCGGCCATGCGGGTGGCCGGCGCGGTCGCGGCGGGGACCTGCTCTTCCGCTGGGGCAGCCCCGGCAACTACGGCCTGCCCGGGCCCCAGCAGCTCTTCGGACAGCACAACGCGCATTGGGTCGAGGGCAACCTGTCGGGTGCGGGGCAGATCCTCATCTTCAACAACGGCGACCGGAACTCCCGCCCCTACTCCACCGTCGTCCAGATCGCCCCCACCATGGGCGCGGACGGCGCCTATGCCTACGATGCGGTGGCGGGGTTCCTTCCCACGGCCCCTGCGTCCGAATACGCGGCCAAGCCGCCGGAGAGCCTGTTCGCGCCCATCATCTCCGGCGCCCAGCGGCTGATCAGCGGCAACACGCTCGTGTGCGCCGGCACCGAGGGACGCTTCCTGGAGGTCACACCGGCCGGGGACACGGCCTGGTCCTACACGGTGACGGACACGACCGGAAAGACGGGAGTCCAGGTCTTCCGCGCGACCCGCGTCGAAGGCGACGACCCCGCACTGGCCGGCCGGACCCTGGTGCCCCAGGGCCCGGTCCAGGCGGAGCTGGTGCAGTGAGGTCTACGGCAGATACTTCTGCAGCAGGCTCGTCTTGCTGAGGTCCGAGTAGAGCACGAGGCCGATCAGCAGGAACAGCACCATCGCTCCTGCGTTCATGATCCAGGTCTTGACGCGGAGGCTCAGGTCGCGACGGATCACGGATTCGCTGGCGAGGATGGCGAGGTGGCCGCCGTCCAGCGGCGGCAGCGGGAACAGGTTCAGGATCCCGACGCTCACGCTCAGCGTCGCCACCAGGAAGAGCAGGGCCGCGACGGGCGCGCCGCTGCGCGCCGCGTCACCCGAGGCCTTGGCGATGCCGAGCGGCCCGGCCAGCGCCGCCTTCGGCGAGATGCTCGCGGTGACGAGCCCGCCCAGGATCTGGAAGGTCTGCCGCACGAGGTTCCAGGTGGCGGCGCCCGCCTCCTTGATCGCCGGGCCCAGGCCGAGCTTCCGCGTGATCGTCTTGTTGTAGATCCCGATCTTCCCGCTCTCCGGCGTCACGCTCAGGTCCAGGATCGCGCTGTCGCGCAGGAGCCGGATCGCGACCGGGCCCGCCGGTTTGGCGCTGAGGAGCGCCGGAATGTCGCCGAACGACGTGACCGGCTTGCCGCCGACGCTCAGGATCCCGTCGTCGGTCTTGAGGCCCCTTGCGCGACCACCGTCGAGTGGACGTTGAAGTCCTTCTCCTCGGCGCCGCGCCGCACACGGAGCCGCAGGGAACGATCGGGGCGGATGGCGATGGCCACCAGCGCGTCTTCCCAGTCCTTCTGAGGCGCGCCGTCGATGGCCAGGATCTCGTCACCGGGCAGCAGCCCGGCCGTGGCCGCGGGCGAGCCTGGCTGCACCACGCCGATCACCGGGCGGTCGCGAAGGACGGCGTCCACTCCGTAGCCGACCATGAACAGCCCGGTGAAGACGGCGACGGCCAGGATGCCGTTGAAGATCGGACCCGCCAGGTAGACGACGAAGCGCTGCCAGCGCGGACGGCTGGTGAAGTCGCGGCCGTCGCCGAGCGTGCTCGTGTCCTGGCTGATGTGGTCCTCGGGCTCGCCTTCGAGCTTGACGTATCCGCCGAGCGGGATCAGGGACACGCGGCAATCGGTGTCGCCCCACTTGAAGCCCAGGAGGCGCCGCCCGAACCCGAACGAGAAGATGAAGACGCGCATCCCGAACGCCTTGGCCGTGATGAAGTGGCCGAACTCATGGAAGAAGATGATGATCCCGAGCACGGCCACGAACGACAGGAGAGTGGTGAGAGATCCCATTCAGACGGTCTCCAGGGCCCGACGCTTGAGGGCTTCGCGCGTGCGCTCGCGCGCCCACGCATCCGCGGTGAGGATGTCGTCCAGCTCGCGCACGAGCCGCGGCCCCGGCTCCTCCATGACCTCCTGGATGGCCTCCGGAATGGCCGGAAAGGCCACGCGCCGGTCGAGGAACGCGCTCACCGCCTCCTCGTTGGCGGCATTGAGGACGGTGGGCAGCGCGCCTCCCCCGGCCAGGGCACGGTAGGCCAGGCGGAGGCAGGGGAAGCGATCGTGGTCCGGCACCTCGAAGTCGAGGTGGAGGCCGCCGCGGAAGTCGATGCCGGGGATGGCGGCCGGCCACTTCTCCGGGTAGGAGAGCGCGTACTGGATGGGCAGCCGCATGTCGGTGACGCCGAGCTGGGCCAGCACGGTGCCGTCGACGAACTCGACCATCGAGTGCACCACGGACTGCGGGTGCACGAGCACCTCGATGCGCTCGGCGGCCACGCCGAAGAGCCAGCGCGCCTCGATGACCTCGAGCCCCTTGTTCATGAGGGTCGCGGAGTCGATCGTGATCTTGCGGCCCATGTTCCAGGTCGGGTGCTGCAGGGCCTCGCCGGGCGTGACGTCGCGGAAGCTCTCGCGCGGCCGGTTGCGGAAGGGTCCCCCGGACGCGGTGAGGACGAGGCGCCGCACCTCTTCCGGACGGCGGCCATCGAGGCACTGGTGCAGCGCGCAGTGCTCGCTGTCGATGGGCAGGAGGCGGGCCCCGCGGGCCTTGGCCTGCGCGACCATCAGCTCCCCCGCCATGACCAGCGTCTCCTTGTTGGCGAGGGCCACGTCCTTGCCGGCTTCGAGGGCGCGATACGTCGGCACCAGTCCGACCGCGCCCACCGCCGCCGCCACCACCATCGACGTGTCGGCATGGGTGGCCACGGCCACCGCCCCCTCCGGCCCGACGCCCACGCGCAGGCCCGAGACGTCGGTCCGCTGGGCGAGCTGTGCGCGCGCCGACTCCGAAGCCACGGACACGACCCGCGGCCGGTAGCGGGCCACCTGCTCGGCCAGCCGATCGACGTTGCCGCCCGCGGCCAGGCCCACGACCTCGAAACGGTCGGGGAACGCGTCCACGATGCGGAGGACGTTGCACCCGACGGAGCCGGTGGAACCGAGAATGGAAAGACCGCGCTTCACTCGACCTGACCCAGAAGAGACCCGGCGCAAACGCGAACGGCCCCGGAGCGGGGCCGTTTCACCGCGCGTAGAGAAGGTAATAGTACAGGACGGGCGCGCCCAGCAGCAAGCTGTCGAGGCGGTCGAGCATGCCCCCGTGGCCGGGGAACAGGGCGCCCGAGTCCTTCACCCCCGCCCACCGCTTGAGCAGGCTCTCCGCGAGGTCGCCCGCGACCCCGGCCAGGGTGACCAGGACGGCCAGGACCACGGCGTGGGTCGGCGGGATCCACTGCAGGCCGAAGTGCCGCACGATCAGCGCCCCCACGATGCCGCCCGCGAGCCCCCCGGCCAGGCCTTCCCAGGTCTTGCCGGGGGAGATCCGCGGCGCCAGCTTGTGGCGGCCCACCGCGCTGCCGACGAAAAATGCCGCCGAGTCCGCCGTCATGCTGGTCGTCAGCAGGAGCATCAAGACCCACGGCCCGCCCCGCTCGGGGGGAGCGAGCCGTAGCGCGGCCATCGTGCCGCCCAGGGCCCCGAGCCAGGCCGCCCCCAGCAAGGTGGCGGCGGCGGAGGTGACGCTGCCCGGCAGGTCGCCCGCGCGCGTGAGCATGGCCACGAGGATGATCAGCGCCGCGATGGGCACTACCGCGGGAGGCACGAGCGCGGGCCGCACGGTCTGGAGGAAGAAGGCCGCCGCCAGCACGTATCCGGTCACGCGCAGCGCGACCACGCCGCGGGCCGCGAGGAGCGCGTAGAACTCCCACAGGCCGATGGCGGCCACGACGGCGCCCACGAGCACGGCCACGATCGGCGGCCCCGCGAAGAGGGCCAGGGCCAGGAGCGGAATGCCGATGGCCGAGGTGGCGAGCCGCCGCGCGAGTTCGCCGCGCGTCACGCGGGAGTGATCCCGCCGTACCGCCGCTCGCGCTTCTGGTAGTCCGCGATGGCCTGGAGGAGGTGCCGTCTCCGGAAGTCGGGCCAGAGCACGTCCGTCACCCAGATCTCGGCGTACGCGATCTGCCAGAGGAGGAAGTTGGAGATGCGCAGCTCGCCGCTGGTCCGGATGAGGAGGTCGGGATCGGGCTGTCCCGCCGTGTAGAGATGGGCCGCGAGGTCGTGCTCGTCGATGGTGGACGGGTCGCGGCCGGGGAGGACGGTGTCCGCCACCAGCGCGCGCACGGCGTCCGTGATCTCGGCGCGCCCGCCGTAGTTGAGCGCGATGTTGAAGAGGAGCCCCGTGCGGTCCCGCGTCCGCTCGATCCCGCGCTGCAGCTCCTCCTGGACGTCGCGCGGCAGGTCGCCCATGCGCCCGATCACCTGGAAGCGGATGTTGTTCTTGAGCAGGGTGTCCAGCTCCATGCGCAGGTAGCGCTTGAGGAGTCCCATGAGGGTGGACACTTCCGTCTTGGGCCGCTTCCAGTTCTCGACCGAGAAGGCATACAGGGTGAGGACCTGCAGGCCGAGCCGGGCGGAGGTCTCGACCACGTCGCGCACGGAGGCGATGCCCGCCCGGTGGCCCTCGACCCGCCGCTTGTGCCGCAGCTTCGCCCAGCGCCCGTTGCCGTCCATGATGATGGCCACGTGGCGGGGCAGGCGCGCGAAGTCGATCGAGCGCAGGAGCGACAACTCTTCGGAGCCGGAGGGGACGACGTCGAGGAGGTCTTGCAGTGACATCGGGGGAGTGGCCGAGGACCCTATCTTACTCCCGTCTCACGGCCGCGCCGGACGCGCCGGACCATAGCGGACGCCCACGAGCGTGAGGCCCCTGGCCGCCGCGGGGGCCGGCCAGGCGCGCCGATCACGCGCCTGCAGGGCCTCGGCGAGGCGCCCGACCGTCCAGGCCCCGCGGCCCGCCTCCACGATCGCGCCCACCATGCTGCGCACCATCTTGCGCAGGAATCCGTCGGCTTCGACCTCGTAGACCCAGGTGCCGGCGCCGCCGTCCTCGCGCCGCACCTCGGAGCGCGTCACCGTCCGCACCGTCGTCTTGACCGATCCGCCCGAGGACGCGAGGGAAGCGAAGTCGTGGCGGCCGACAAGCAGCGCGGCCGCGGACTGCGCCGCGCCCTCGTCGAGGGCCCAGGGCACGTGTCCCGCGAACCGCCGGCGGGTCGGGAGCTGGACGGGGCCCGTGTCGAGCGTGTACCGATAGAGCTTGCCCGTCGCGCTGCGCCGGGCGTGGAATTCGTCTTCGCACTCCGCGGCGTCGAGGATCCGCACGTCGTCCGGCAAGACGGCGTTCAGGGCGCGGTGCAGGTCGGCCGGATCCCACGCGGACCCGAGCGCGAACGAGGCCACCTGGCCGAGGGCGTGCACGCCGGCGTCGGTCCGGCCGGCGCCCGCCACCGCGATCCGCGCGCCGCCCGTCAACGTGGCGAGCGCGTCTTCGAGCGTCCCCTGGACGGTGCGCGCGCTGCCCGCACGCTGCGCCTGCCAGCCCGCGAAATCGGTCCCGTCGTAGGCGAGGGTCAGACGGAAGGTCGGCATGCGCCTCGGGCCGGCCGCTCAGGCGCGCGAGCCCGGCTTTTCCGGCTTCGAGCCCCGCGCGCAGAGGGGACAGGCGTCGGCCGTATAGGTCGGGGCTTCCAGCTCCAGCAGGCTCCTGGTGGGCACGCCCAGGTCGAGGTCATGGCTGCGGTTCACGAGGCTGCCCGCGGCGAGCACGCGGCCCCCGCGGCTGCGTACGACGTCCATCACCTCGCGCGTCGATCCGCCCGTCGTGATGACGTCCTCCACCACCACCACGCCCTCCCCAGGCAGGATCGAGAAGCCGCGGCGGAGGGTCATGCGCCCGTCCTGCCGCTCCGTGAACAAGGCGCGGCAGCCCAGGCCGCGCGCGACCTCGTGGGCCACGATCACGCCGCCGAGGGCGGGCGCGACCACCGCGCCCGGAGGCTCGCGGAGCACGGGGCCGAGAGCGCCCGCCAGCGCTCCCCCCAGGCGCGTCGCGGCCACGGGGTCCATGAGGACGCGCGCGCACTGGAGATAGCGCGGCGAGTGCAGGCCCGAGGTCAGCAGGAAGTGGCCCTCCAGGAGGGCCCCCGCCGCGCGGAAGAGTTCGAGAAGCTCCTGGCTCATCGGCCGATGACTTTAGCATGCGGCCCGGCCGGTATACTGCCGCGGTGACGCCGCTCTCCGCCGTCCTCATCACCTGCGACGAGGAGCG
>WNFN01111007.1_pt1 | contig 15778 bp, 17 predicted proteins | sample 5400161 | NCBI WGS metagenome assembly WNFN01 (sample SAMN13153353, study PRJNA577476) | soil metagenome | isolation source: 80 cm saprolite on Douglas fir-dominated hillslope | place: USA:California | collected 2013-09-17
CGGGGCTTGCCGCTTTCTCTACACGGGGTTCCCGACCAACGGCCTCGATAAACCCGGCGAACTCGTCCTTGATTTCAATCGTCTGGAGAATCCGCCGTGTGCTTACACTCCCTTCTCGACTTGCCCTCTCCCACCTCCCGGCAATCGCCTCCCCATACCGCTTCCCGTAGGCGAACAGCGCTATCACGATTGACTTGCTCTCCGCCGATTCCGGCCGCATGTTCTTCTTGAGCTCAGATTGGGGATTGAACGGGAGCAGAGCGCGATTGAATTTATTGCAGTAGATTTGTCAGCAACGGATGAGGAGACACCCCGAAGGGATTGGTTACGGTGACGCCGTTCCAGGTAAAACCTTCTTGAAGGTCCTCCGAGAGTAGGAGCCGGCATCCACCCTCGGCGGCGGAAGCTAGCACGACTCCGTCCCAAAAACTGAAACGGTGCGTGGCAGCAAGCTCGGCAGCGCCAAGGATCACTGTTTCGGAAGTCTCAATCAGCGGGAACGCGTCACGCCAACCAAGGATCGCGGTGCGGGCTTGAGCGGGTGTGCGATTCACCTTTCGCGCCAGAAGCTGGAACAGCTCGCCGAGCGTTTGCACAGGAAGCAAAGCGGACCCGGCAGGCAGCCGCTGGATCAAATCCAGGGCGATTCCTTTTCTTGCCGCGCCGTTGACGCCCTCGGCATACGCCAGGATGTTGGTGTCCAGGGCGACTCTCACTTGCCGTCCTCATAAAGTTCATCGCGGGTCCAGCGCTTCCGCGCTTTGGCGCTCTTGGCGGCTGGTTGCGAAGTTAAACGAGCGAGAAGCGCGGACCGCGCGCCTGCCTCGGTGCGCGCATCCTGGGAGGCAGGGACCAATTTTGCAACCGGCAGCCCATGAGAGGTGACCAGGTAGCTTCGGCCTTTGCGCACTCCTTGCATCAATTTGGAGAACTTGCGGTTTGCGTCCGCTGCGGACACGCTCTTCTCCATAGCTCCTCCAAAGTAGTGATATTACCTACTATACTCCAATTGCAGGGACCCTACCAGCGCTTTCTTCCAGACCGGTGGACGGCCATCGGCTGAAAGTTCTAGTTTTTGCAATGCTAACCTCCGTGCTTCCATCCTCTCTCCGCTCTTCTCGCCACCTTCAGCATCCTCATGAATTCTTGGAAAAAGTGTTTACTTGGCCGATTGGTTTTGAAATTCCGCGCCGAGTGTTGGAGAATAGAGGTGTCCTTCGAAAATGAATTCGCCAAGCTCAAACTTATATCCCGCGAACAATGACTCCCCTGCCCGCGAGAAACTTCTCTCCCTCCGCTTGGCTCTTCTACAGCTCCACAAGACTCTTCTGAACATGGAGCGCCGCGAGTATGAACGCGAGCACGGCTACGTTAACACTGGCGAACTCTTCCGGCTGGTGATCGACCACGCGCAGTTCGCCTGGCTGCACAATATTTCCGAATTCGTGGTGCGCATCGATGAAACTCTGGCAGCCAAGGAGCCGGTCACTCCCGAATCCACCAGCGGCGCCATTGCGCTTGCCCGGAAAATGTTCGTACCCACGGAATCCGGCGACGCCTTCCAGAAAAAATACTTCGATGCCATTCAAAGAGATCCTGCTGTGGTGATCGACCACGCCGAGCTTGCCCGCCTGTTCAACAACGAGCCTTCCGACTCGGTTACGCCTTAGTTTTGCGGAATTCCCTGATAGACTTTCCCAGCCGCCGGGAGGCCCTCATGAAAAAGTGCGAAGATGCCGGCAGGGGGCAGGCTCCTACGTGGATTTGAACCTCGACAAGTTAAGCGTCACCCACAACGAAACCGCCGGGCGTTTCGAACTGCTCGTTGACGGACGTCGTGCCCTGCTCACCTATCGACGTTTTCCGGATCGTATCGTCTTTGATCACACCGAAGTGCCGAGGCCACTGGAAGGCCATGGCCTGGCGGCGAAACTTGCACGATTTGCTCTGGATTTCGCGCGCGGCAATCATCTGCAGGTTGTGCCACTCTGTCCCTTCGTCTCCAGTTTCATCCACAAACATCCGGAGTATCAGGATCTTGTTTCTTCTGGCGATCCGCAGAAGAGGAATTCTCTCTGACTCGGCCTGCCATGCCATCGACTCGCGAGCCTTTGAAAACCTCCTCGGAAAAATTCGCGATACGACGTCTCCGACGCTCCGACCTTCCGGCAGATACCGTCAAGCTCGCACGATTCCTCATCGGAAAAGTTATCGTCCACGATCTCCCTGCTGGACGGCTGAGCGGCCGGATCGTGGAAACAGAAGCCTATCCGCCAGGCGATCCTGCCGGACATCACTTCCGCGGCCCAACTCCCAGGATTCGCTCGATGTATCTCGCCCCTGGCCACGTCTACGTTTTTTTTAACTATGGCGCCCACTTCATGCTTAATGTCGTCAGCGAGCCCGCCGGCATCGCCGCCGCTATCCTCATCCGTGCTGTCGAACCACTTGAGGGAGTCGCCCTCATGCAGGGCCACCGCAAGACCATTCGGCTTCTCGACCTCACCCGCGGCCCCGGACGCCTCGCCGCCGCTTTTCAAATCGACCGCCGTTACGACGGCCGCGACCTCTGTGCCCCCGGCAAGCTGTGGCTTGGCGAAACCAGCCATCGCACTGGGCCAATCGGAAAAACTGTCCGCATCGGCATCACCCGTGCCGCCGAGAAGCTCCTTCGCTTCTACGAACGCGGCAATCCATTCGTGAGCGGCCCGAAGCGCTTGCTTCTCTCCACCCCCAACGGCAAAAAAACTTCATTCGTATCCAATTGCGCTGAGTAGGAATTGTGCCTTCGTGCCATCCAGCCAATTCCTTGCGTGCCGTCCTTAGAAGGGCTCTTTGCCGATTATTTCTTGCTCAGCGCGCTCTCCTGCGCTTCGGACGTTTTCGCGCGCCGCGTCAGATAGCCCCGCAAAACTTCGTCCAGCTCCTGCGGACGGATCGGCTTCGTGAGATATTCATCCATTCCCCCAGCCAGGCATTTCTCCCGGTCGCCTTTCATGGCATGCGCCGTTAGCGCCACGATTGGCAAGTGGACTCCGCCGCCCTCCTTCTTTCGAATCGCAGCCGTCGCTTCGAATCCATCCATCACCGGCATCTGCACGTCCATGAACACCAAGTCAAAATGGTGCTTCTCCAGCGCCTCCAGCGCCTCGCGTCCATTTCCCGCTACTACCACGGAGTGGCCCCTCTTTTCCAAAAGCCGGCTTGCCAATCGCTGATTCACCGCGTTGTCTTCCGCCAACAAAATGCGCAACGAAGCTGCTGGCTCACGAGCATCGTGCAACGAGTACCGCGTGATCAGTGGAATTGCACCTTTCTGCTCTCGTGCGCCCAGAACCCGGGCAATCGCCTCGCGCAATTCTGATTGCCGTATGGGCTTCAGGAGGTACGCAGCGACTCCCAGCTCCTGACAGCGCGCCGCATCTCCGCGATGGCCGGCCGAAGTAAGCATCATGATCATGGCCGTGGACGGGTGTGGGCCCTGCCGAATTTCCTCGATCAGTTCGAAACCGTCCATTTTGGGCATATGCATGTCCATCAAGATCAGCGCGAAGGGTTCTCCCGCTTCCTGCGCTTCGGACAATTTTGCTAGAGCTTCTTCTCCGTCTTGCACTGAACTCGACTTCATTTCCCACCGCCCTAGCATTCCCTCTAGGATTCGCCGGTTCGTGCGGTTGTCGTCCACCACAAGAACCCTCACCGCCCGTAAGATCTCTGGAGGTGCGATCGCTCCGACTTCGATTACTTTCGTATCCGCAATCCCGAGACGCGCAGTGAAGTGGAATTGGCTCCCGCGTCCGAGTTCGCTCTCCACCCAAATTTTTCCTCTCATCATCTCCACCAGTCTGGTCGAGATGGTCAAGCCCAGGCCCGTTCCCCCGTATTTTCGCGTCGTCGAAGTATCGGCCTGGGAAAACGGCTCGAAGATCAATTGCAGCTTTTCTCCGGGGATTCCGACTCCGGTGTCTACCACCGTAAACCGCAGCGTGCAATCGTGCTCATGGATCGCTTCCACCTCAACCTTCAGCGCCACTTCACCCTTTTCTGTAAACTTTATGGCGTTGCCAGCAAGATTGATGATGACCTGACGCAGTCTTCCGGAGTCTCCTCGCACGACATCCGGCACTTCGGGTGCCACCTCGCATAAGAGCTCCAGTCCTTTCTCGTCAGCTCGGACCGCAAGCGTTTTCAAACTCGTTTCCAGGCAATCGCGCAGGTTGAAATCGATCGTTTCAAGATCAATCCTTCCCGCTTCAATCTTCGAGAAGTCGAGAATGTCGTTGATGACCGTCAGCAGCGAATCGGCCGACATTTTCACTGTTTCCAGGTACTCGCGTTGCTCCGGTGTGAGCTCCGTGTCCAGGGCCAGATCCGTCATGCCTATCACGCCGTTCAACGGCGTGCGAATTTCGTGGCTCATGTTAGCCAGGAATTCGCTCTTGGTCCGATTGGCTTCTTCCGCTGTATCCCTTGCGCGGCGCATCTCCGCCTCGGCCTGCTTACGTTCGGTAACCTCTTGTTGGAGTTCTTCGGTGCGAGCCAGGACGCGAATTTCCAACTCCTCCTTCGCCCCCTGCAAGGCCACGTCCCGTTCCTGGATGCGTTCGAGCATCTGGTTGAAGGATCCAACCAGTTTTCCCAACTCATCCTTCCCCGCAGGGCTTGCGCGCAGCGTGTAGTCTTCCCGTGTGGAAACTCTCTCGGCCAAGCCCGCAAGCTGTAAGATGGGCTCCGTGATGAGATTTACCAGTCGCTCGGAGACGAGAGCTGTTGCGAACAGGGAGACGATCAGAACAAGGGCGGAAATTTCCCGGAATCGCGTCATCTTGGTGGTGAGTGCAGACAAATCCGAGATGATCGTGATGGCTCCCCTCGTTTCGCCTTCCAGGGAGATGCTTTGCGAGAGTGTCAGGAAGTCTCCCGCGAATTGGATACCTTCTTGATGGCGGGCCGTCGTTTCACACGTTAAATCAGTGGCCTCTCGCCGATATGCGGCGAACACGTTTCCGTGACTGTCGTACAGGCAGGCCGCGACGATATGCCGCTCCACTCGCAGGGCCTTAAGCATATCCTCCGCTGATTTCCGGTCATTAAAGGTTAGGGATGCCGCGGTATTCAAACTGAGCATATCCGCGTGGGAGGTTAGCTGGTTGACCAGGGAACTGCGAAAGCTCGCGCGCTCATAAAATTCGAATGCCACTCCAGTGAGGCTGAGGCCGAGAAGACTGGTGCAGAAAATGACCATGCTCAACTTGCGCCGAATGGATGAATCTCGAAAGAACGGCATGCTAGGTGCCTCTCTGGCCGCCGATTACGCTCTTCGCCAGAGCGAGCAGCCTCGAGCTGATTTTCAAATTGGCTTTTTTGCGCGGCCTCCAGGTTGATTTCGAATCGGATCTTGTTTTCTTCCAGCAAGAATCCGATCCTCCCGCTATCTGGGACAAAATGTTCCGACTCTCCCACTATTAAGACGGAATTCCCTTTGGCGCTCGCTAGAATTGCGGGTATTATATTTTTCTCTCTTGCTCCGACACCCCTGCGGGACATATGCACGCAACTCGCCAGCGACGACCGCGGGTTTATTCGCCTTCTCTATTGCTTTCAACAACTTGTCGTTTTGGAATTGTTAGCAGTGCAGCGGCTTCGGGCATTTATCGAATGCGCGTACCAAATTGGAACAGGACCGTGCCGTCTTTCCGCAGCGTTCCTATAGTCACTCGCACTTTGTTATCGCCTGGCGGCAATCTCTTGGGATGGAGCTTGTCTCAAGAACCTTCTGGGTAAGCGAACCGACCGCTTGATCCTCCGCCGCTCGTTTCCGCGAGCCGGTCGCAGGCAGACCTGAAATTTTCGTACCACGTCTCCGTAAAGCTGGTGATGACTTGTTCCGCAGTTCGCCCCGCGATCTTTACGCCGGAATGGACGATATCGCCCCAGGTGTGCACCCGCGTTCCTCTTCCCGGGCGCTCTTCGAAGCTCACCCACTGCGCCAGTACCACGCCCAGCGAGTGGTCAATCCATCCCACCCGGTGCGCGGGCTGGCAGTTCGTAATTACGTGGCTGACTACCGTACGCACCGGCTCCAGTACCTCGATCTCCAGCCGGCTACCTGCTTCCCAGGGCCTTCCCTCGCGCCACTCCACTTGGCCATAAATATTTGCGAATTCATTCCATCGCCGCCAGTTGGAGAAAACTTCCCAGGCGAGCGTCTGGCTGGCCTTGGTGGTGACACCGTATTGAAATCTGAACATAACTTGCCGTCTTGCACTCCATTCTTTCTATTAGCTAAGGATGCCCGGAGAGGATCCTTCGTGGACTATTATTTATACATTGTATCTTTAACGCTGTAAAGGATATAATCAGGGAACATCTAGAGCGGGAGGATTGCAGCATGCTATCGCCTGTGGAGCAGGCGCGGGGAACATGCATTGACCATGCGCGCTGTAGCTCGCGCCTCGGGAACCACGACTCCGACGCTTTACGAACGTTTTTCCAACAAAGAAGATCTTCTTTCCCTGCTGCGCCGCCGCGCGCGTTTGAATCTTTTCGCGGCCATCAAGCCCTCGCGCACGCCCGTCCAGGCTTGCCGCCGGGTTCTCGACTTCTTTGTCGCCCATCCCAATGACTACCGCCTCATCACTGAAGATTGGGCCGTCGCCTTCGCGCGCAAAGAAGACATGCCGTCTTTCGAATTCCTGAAGTGCAGTCTGGCCTCGCAGCTTGGCGGCAAGCCTGACCGTCACACTCCCTTGGCCCTGGCGCTCGTCGGCCTTTTGCATGGCACGGCTACACTGCTCCATTCCGCAAACAGCCATCAGAAAATTTCCCGCGATTTCCGGGGTGCTTGCGTCTCTGCTTGTGAATCCCTGATCCAGGCCGCTTCCGCAAGAGCCGCCCACTCGAAGCGCACCCCGCAGAGCCGCTAGCCTAGTCTCTCCCTAACCGATTGGAACGCCGCTCCCCCTTCTAGCCCGTTTCGTGCCAAAATGTGGGCGACGAGCGCCCAGCCCCTGGCGCCTGCGAATCGCACGTCGAGCCTTTCGGCCCTGCCCCGACGCTGCGTTATTCTTTGGTGGTCATGCGCCATGCTTTGGTGGTGTCCCTAATGGCCGGCTCACAGGAGCGCGGCACTCGGAGGTGCAACATGAGTGAATTCTGGAAACTCTGCGAAGGTCAAGTCATCGACAATAAATTCCGGTTGCGGCGCCTCTTAGGCGGTACCGATGACTCCGCCGTTTTCCTCACTCAGCTCGCTACGCCGCAATCTGAAAAAACGGTAATCAAGTTCATCACTGCCGGACCCACTGCCGATCATCAGATCAATCTGTGGCTTCGCGTTATGCAACTCTCCCATCCCAATCTGCTTCGCATTTTCGACGTCGGCCGTTGCCGCATCGAGAATCGCGACCGCCTCTATGCCGTCATGGAGTATGCCGAAGAAGACCTTTCCCAGATCCTTCCGCAGCGCGCTCTCAAACCCGCCGAAGCTCGCGACATGCTCGAGCCCGTTCTGGACGCTCTTGTCTATCTCCATGCCCAAGGCCTCGTTCATTCGCGCATCAAACCTTCCAACATTCTCGCCACCGCCGACCAACTCAAGCTTTCCAGCGACACGCTCTTCCCCATCGGTGAATCTCGCAAATCCACCAGCAAATTCGATCCTCACGAAGCTCCTGAAACCATTGCGTCTCCGCTCTCTCCCGCTGCCGACGTCTGGTCCCTTGGCATGACCTTGGTTGAGACCCTCACGCAGCACGCCCCCGCTTTGCCGTTCGCAAGCCAAGCCGATCCGCTCATCCCTGACACAATTCCGCAGCCTTTTCTCGACGTCGCGCGCCACGCGCTCCGCCGCGATCCCCGTCGCCGCTGGACTATTGCCGATATCGCCGCGCGCCTCAATCCCGCTGCCGCCGCTGCCGCTGCTGGACATTCCGTTGCTCCCACGAAGGTTTCGGCCCCTAACAGTTCATCCCAGAACATTTCACCTTTAGCCGTGCCACTCTCTCCCGTTCCCGCGGTCCCCGCAGCCAAGCTGCAGGTCCCCAGGCTCGATGTCCCTCCCCCAAGACCGCAAGCGCAACCGCGACCGCAAGCACAAGCGCAACCGCCGCGTCCGCAAGCCACCACCGCGCCAAAGCAAGCTCTCGTTCTTCCCAACTATGTCGTTCCTGCTGGCGCTGTACTTCTGATTATCGTCGCCATCATCGTACTGCCAAAGATCCTCGGCCATCGTCCCGACACGTCATCATCCACTGCAACGGCAGCCGCACAGCCAACCGCCCCTCCAAATCCAGTCGAGCAGCCCTCGCGCCGTGAAATCGCCCAAGCTTCCAAGCCGTCGGCGCAGTCGGCGCCGCCGGCCGCGAAACAAAGCTCCCTGAAAGCGACCGCCGAGAAAAAACTGGTATTGCCGCCGAGTTCCTCAACCGCGCAGCCGAACAGTTCGCCCGTCGCCACGCCAACCCCTGCGTCTGTGCGTACCGATACGTTCCCGTCCGCAAACGCGGCAAGCGCGCCGAGCGCTTCATCCTCGTCTTCCTCAGCGTCTTCCACGCGTGGCGAAGTCCTTGATCAAATCTTGCCGGAAGCTTCCCCAGGAGCCCTCGCCACCATTCACGGCGTGGTCCGCGTCAGCGTCCGTGTGAAAGTCGATCCCACCGGGAACGTCTCCGAGGCCACGCTCGATTCCCCCGGCCCCAGCGCCTATTTCGCCGACCTCGCCCTGAAGGCCGCCCGCCGCTGGCAATTCAATTCACCCGAAGCCGGCGGCCACAGCGTCCCCAGTGAGTGGCTCATCCGCTTCCGTTTCACGCCAAGCGGCCCCAAAGCCGTCCCCACGCAAACCGCTCCCTAATCTTTGCCGGGGGAAGGACCACACGATGAGCAGCCGTGAGGCGCTGGCGTAGCGGATGAACCCGGGATTTCAGGTAACCTTGGGCTCGAGGCGGTAACCCTGTAAGTACTCGTAAGCGACGCTCCAGATGGCCCCTCCGGTTCCCGCGAACAACAGCTCCTCGATGGGCACGCCGGCAATGTAAATCCCCAGAAGATTCGGAACGTTGTAGTAGCGCTGGACGAAGCCGGGGTACAGAAAAAGAAAAACCAGGAATAAAGCAAAATACAAAGCCGTGAAACTCAGCGCGCCGGTAAACATCGTGGGGATCAGGTCGGACCGGAGGTAAGCAATCACCGCAGCGCCAGTCGCAAACGCGATGATGCAGTTGTAAATGGTTTTGCCGGGATGCCAGAACTCCAGGGCCAGGAAAACTCCGACGACGACGATGAAGGGCATGAAGTGGCGTTGGCGCGCCGCTTTTCGAAGCGCCGACAGTCTCTCCTTCAGAAGGATTTCGGCCACCACCGAGGCGATGCCTCCCACAGCCGCCGCCCACAGAAAGTCTTCGATGCCAACTCTGATTTTCTGGTCGAGATTGAAGAGCGACGGGGGCGTCCAATACTGCGGCACGAACAGAATGCTGGTAAGCGCCATGGGCGCGGAAATCACCGTGCCCCAGCGAATCTCAGCGCGGTAATTCTTTCCCAGCAGGTAGCAAGCCAGCCAGGCCGCGCCAAAAATGAGTGCGCCGACAAGATACGAGTAATGATAATTCTGCATGGGTTACCACCTGCGGGAGAGTAGCGTGAGTCTACGATAGGGCCGGCTGAAAAGTCCAAGGCAGTTGCCGGCGGCCGGGCCATGCTTCGCAGTGAAAAAATCGAAGCACGAGCTCTTCTCGCGAGCTGCTTGCAAAGCGCGGCGGGGAAAACTACGCTACTGGCACAGAGGAAACCAAGAGCCACTTCATGGGTGAACTGCAACCGGAACTGATTGCACAGGGATTCATCTGGTATATCGCTTTTCTTTTCTCCACCACTTGCCATGAAGCGGCGCACGCGCTGGCCGCCAAAATCGGCGGGGACGATACCGCGTTTGTTGGCGGACAGGTTTCGCTGAATCCGGTTCCGCACATCCAGCGTGAACCGTGGGGCATGGTGGTTTTTCCAATCCTTTCACTGATTGTGACCCATAACCTTTTCGGCTGGGCCAGCGCCCCATACGATCCGCTGTGGGAGCGGCGGCACCCTCGGCGAGCCGCGTGGATGGCGCTGGCGGGTCCGGCGACCAACTACACGCTGATGCTGATCGCAGCGCTCAGCTTGCACCTCGGCTGGACTTTTCACTGGCTCCGTGTCGATGAACTTACGGGCCGTGCGGACTTTGCCACCAGCGTCCTGGGCGTATTCTTCTTCCTCAATCTTCTCCTTGGAACGTTTAATCTGCTGCCGGTTCCCCCGCTCGACGGCAGCACCGGCATCATGATTTTCATGGGAGAGACCCGCGCGCAGCGCTACCTGGACTGGCTGCGGGGGAGCAGCTATGCGATGGTAGGCCTGCTTCTTGGAATTGTGGGTTTCCGGTACATTTTTGGCCCTATCGAGGAATTCACCATGTTCACGTTGCTACCGGAGGAACTGATTAGACCCCTATTTCGGACGATTTTTCCGCATTGAGCCTGCTGCTCCATTTGCGAACAAGGCACCGGGTGTTGTCCCTCCCGCGGACAGCTCGCAAACTTCAGCCCGTGCTAAACATCTTCCTTTCAATTACTTGACTGAGAGCCCCGTGGCCAAGTATCTGCATTTCCTCACTCCAGAGGTTGTTAATGCTTTTAGAAGCTCAACGCCCCATAACGGACACTTACCCAGTCGAAGCGTCGGGGTGGGACAGTGCCCAATCCTTCTTCGTAGAGAAAGCCGAGCTGGAGTGGAATGAATTGACCGGCAAGCACCTCACCCTCACACGTTCTCTGTGTCCCGGCTCGATGATCTTTCTGCGGCTGCTGCAACCCCTGTCGCCGGATCGTTCCCTTCCCGTGGCCTACCACGCCCAGCCGGCCGGAGTCACGCCGGAGGGTCAACAACAGTTTCGGCTGGACCAGATTCAGCCCAACTCTGGCTTGAAAAATAGCCCGAAATAGACCGGAAAAAAAGTCAAGACGTGAGTAGGAATCGTACAAACGGACCGGTCAGGTCTGGAGTCGCCTATTGTGTTCTTTTGCAGAGCTCCTGACGAGCTGTACCAGAATGGGAACTCAGGGAGCTCCTCTGGACCGAAGTGGAGTAAAAGATGGAGACCGGCTAATAGAATGGGGCAGCGACTGCCAGGTTCTGCAGATAAAGCCTCGGCCCGAGGCAATTTTTGTCCTGCCCCGAGCAATAACCTCAATAGTTTCCATGAAGTTGTAGATTTCAGGCAATCGTAGCGAAACTCTAGGCATGGGTGGGGCAGAGAGTGTGCGGAATGGCAGACGGGTTGCCCAGTAGTACGGCATTGTGGCAATGGCTTCGACAAAGTCAGTTGAAATTGTAACTCCCAGGTCCGCGCTGACTCCGTGCATCCTGGATGACGATCCCGCGCAGCTGGAAATGCTGTCGGCGGTGATTGCGGACATGGGGTATGAGGCCATCACTACGTCGGACCCGGAGGAGGCCCTACGGCTGGTGAAGAATGGCCAGTGCCGGCTGGTGCTGGTGGACGTGCACATGCCGGCGATAGATGGATACGAGTTCCTGGATCGTGCCACCCGCAGCGACCCAGGAGTGCACGCCATTCTGATGTCGGGAGATTACACGCTGGATTCCGCGCTGGAAGCGATCCGCCGCGGAGCCTCCGATTTCTTGCCCAAGCCTATCGATCGCACGCGCCTGAAGAGGTCGCTTGACGATGTCGCGGCGCTCTACGATCAGCGGCGGCGCGTGCGCGCGCTCGAGGAGCAATTGCTGAAGGATCTGGAATTTCACGGCATCGTTGGGAAGGGCCCCGCCATGCTGGAGGTCTTTGATTTTGCAAGGAAGGTGGCGCGGCACTACACCAATGTGCTACTGGTGGGGCCGACGGGAACGGGCAAAGAGCTCGTTGCCCGGGCCATCCACCAGATCAGTCCGGTAAGCCAGCACAAGCTGGCGGTCTGCAATTGTTCGGCGATGGTGGACACACTGCTGGAGAGCCAGCTCTTTGGCCACATGCGCGGCTCGTTTACCGGCGCCACGGACACGCGGCCGGGGTTGTTCGAATATGCCAACGGCGGAACGGTGTTCCTCGACGAGGTGGGAGAGACTTCGCTGCCGATGCAGGCAAAACTTCTGCGGGTGATCCAGAATCGCGAAATTCAGCGCGTGGGTTCCCCCGAAGTGCGCCACATCGACGTGCGGCTCATTGCGGCGACGAACCGGGATTTGCGCGCGGAAGTGCTGGCCGGGCATTTTCGCGAAGACCTTTTTTACCGCCTGAGCTCGATCCAGATCCGCATTCCTTCGCTAACGGAGCGTCTGGAAGATATACCGCTGTTGGTGCAATTTTTCCTGAAGAAATATAACAACGCTTACGGGAAAAATATCTTCGGTCTGACGCGGCGCGCGCAAACGGTGCTGCTGCGGCACGCCTGGCCGGGAAACGTGCGCGAACTGGAGAACGTCATCTCCAGCGCATGCATCACCGCGACCGGGGACTTCATTGATCTGGCCGACTTGCCAGAGCAACTGCAGCACCGCGAAGCGCATTCCCTGGAAGGTGACGACTGGAAACCCTTATCGTTGGAAGCGGTGCGCAAGGTGCATATCCAGCGGGTGCTGGAGATGTGCCAGGGCAACCGGCTGAGGGCGGCGCAATTTCTGGGAATCGGCCGGACCAGTCTTTATCGCTACCTCAAACGCGACGGCGTGGACACAAGAAAAGACAAATCCGGCAGCGCGGCGGCCTGAGATCCGTCTGTCAGCATGAAGTAGTTGCAGTAGATACCGGACCCTCTGGTTTCAGTTCCTTGCCTCCAATAACAATCAGATCAAGCCGCCGAAGTCTTCTCGCTCGCCGGGCAATGCAAACAAAAAAGCGGCGAAGTGATTTTGTGCCGGCCCGCAGCCGATTCGATTCTAAACGGGCGGTGTTCCAACCTGAACCAGTTTCCCGCCCTGAAGCACGATGCGTAATTCCGGCAATTTCCAAACCATTGAAAAGGCGCGGATTGCGCTGAGCATCATTTGGCATTCGCGCTGCATTTAACTACCACGGGTGCGGACTAAGGATAGACGGATTCGCGAAGCGCCCAGACCTGCGGCAACTCCTGGTGTGAAGCTGTGCAGCTTTTCTTCGCCGTTGACAAAACGATATTTGGAAATCAAGGAGATTGAGGCGGACGACCGGCAGCTCGGTGACGCGAGCGCGATTCGCCAAATAGTTCCTACCCAAAGTAGTTCCACAGCCTAACCGCTAACAACCAGCCAGAAACCCCCTGAAGCGCCGTGTAAACCACCCCACACGGAACGCGGCGCTCACTCCTCTCCTAGGAGACAGGCAACGAGAAATTCGAGTCAGAGTCCGGTAGCGCTGCCGCTTCTCCAGAACGTCCGGACGTTCGCATCCATTCGGATCCCCCGTTGACGCAAAGCGTTGATGTCGGAGGCGGAAGACTTCTCGTCGGCGAACTTCGTGCTTTAGAGATATATTGTTCCGGGGCGCACAGATTCTACATGGACAAAGTTAAGAATGCGTTCAAGAAAACGGCGACGTCCCTCCTGCTGATCGTTTTGGTGGCGATGGGAGCGCGGTTGGGATTTGCGTGGAATCAGGAACGCAAGATCCCGCGGGACCTGATCGGCCCAGCCTCTTTCGAACAGGAAACCGGAAGCATCGCGTTTTCCCTGGTGACTGGAAAAGGATTCAGTTCCCCGTTCCGCAGAGAAACGGGGCCAACGGCATGGCTGACGCCAGTTTACCCTCTGCTGGTGGCAGGCGTATTTCGCATCTTCGGGATTCTCAGCGCGAAATCATTCTTCGTCGTGGTTTTTCTCAACACGCTCTTCTCTTCGTTCGCATGTATTCCTATTTTCTTTACGGGCAAACGAATGGGAGGCTTGGGCGCGGCCAGCGGAGCGGCTTGGCTTTGGGCTCTGTATCCCAATGCCGTGATGATGCCGTTCGAATGGGTGTGGGACACGTGCCTGGCGGCGCTGCTGGGAGCCCTTCTATTGTGGGCGACGCTGCAGCTGGCGGATTCGCCGCAACGCACAAGAGACTGGTGCGCCTACGGTTTGCTTTGGGGATTCACCCTGATGACCAATCCGTCGCTGGGCCTGCTGCTGCCCTTTCTGCTGGGATGGGCCGCGTTCCGCGGCCGGCGCGCGGCAAAACTCTCTCTCTGGAAACCGGCCTTGGCTGCGGGAATCGCGTTTCTCTGTTGCATGCCGTGGACGGTGAGAAATTACGTTGTATTTCACAAACTTGTTCCACTGCGCTCGAATTTTCCCTTGGAACTCTATATCGGAAACAACAACAACTATGCGACCCGCCAGTTCGTCTGGCCGCCCAAGATCACCAAAGAGCGAGAGCTTCTCCGTTACTTCCGTCTCGGCGAAGTCGCCTTCATGGAGGAAGAACAGCGCAAGGCCATGGAATTCATCCGCGCTCACCCGGGCATTGCGATCGAACTCATGGCCGAAAAGTTCGTGTCGTTCTGGACCGGTGTCGCGGAGCCCGTCCAAGTATTTAAGACCACCGATTCCCTGCTCATCCGGGCCTTGATCGTCTGCAATACTCTGGCGGCGGCCGGGGCGCTGCTGGGAATCGTGGTTCTTTTTGTGAAGCGCAACCCCTATGCAGTCCCGGCAGCGATCTATCCACTGGTATACCCATGGTTGTACTACGTGACGCATCCTAACCTGCGCTACCGGCACCCCATCGATCCCGTGATCCTGCTGTTGACCGCCGTCGCCGCCGCATCCGCGTGGCGATTAGTCGCGCACCCATTCGCAAAAGTTGCTCCGGCCACCAAGGAAACCGCTTGAAGCCCCGAAAGGACGACAACAAACCTGCATTCTGCTATCTTGTGGATTCCCTTTCCCGCACCAATCAAAGCATAAGGAGAGAAGCAAGATGAGAACCAAGTCCCTGGCAGGTGTGCTGATCGCATCGCTTCTGATGGCGGGAGCGGCGGCGACCTCGGCGCAAGAAGTGACGCAGGCGGAAAAAGACAAGGCCCTACAATATTTGGAAACGACAAAGAAGGGTGTTCTCGAAGCAACCAAAGGCCTGTCCGAAGCTCAGTGGAATTTCAAGCCGGCTCCGGACCGCTGGTCCGTGGCACAGGTAATGGAACACATCGCCACGGCGGAAGACTTTATCCGCGGCATGCTGAAGGAAAAGATCATGATGGTTCAAGCGCCGGAACCGCTTGTGCCGACAAACCGTTTCGGATCCCCCGAAGCCTCGGTCAAGCATTTTGTGGACAGCCGGGCGACCACCGCAGACTTCCTGAAGGGCACCACCGGCCTGCGCGATCACGTGGCCGATAGCCCGATGGGCAGGCTGGACGGCTACGAGTTCGTCCTGCTCATCGCCGCTCACAGCGAGCGGCACACCAAACAAATCAATGAAGTGAAAGCGGATCCCAACTTCCCCAAGAAGTAACAAAGCTTAACGCAGGGCCTGCAGAAATCACAGAGTCCACAGAGAAAGAATGCGCCGGCCCGGGACACTCAATGTGTCCCGGGCCGGCGCAACTTATTTTCGATGAGTTCAGCGCCCGCTGCCGGTGATTGCTGCGCAACTCCTTTTTGCATGTTTCCTCTCAATCAATGCGGCCTGGCCGGAAGAGTGCTCGATTGGCACCGTGAAGATGACGTGTCTTGCCGACTGCGCAGAGCAGCAGTATCTTTTGGCCTGTCTAGGCCCCCATCCTTTTACGAAGGAGAGATTGGATGAAAAAGATTCGAGTGAGAAGTG
>WNFN01231733.1_pt1 | contig 15776 bp, 11 predicted proteins | sample 5400161 | NCBI WGS metagenome assembly WNFN01 (sample SAMN13153353, study PRJNA577476) | soil metagenome | isolation source: 80 cm saprolite on Douglas fir-dominated hillslope | place: USA:California | collected 2013-09-17
AGCTTCTTCGAATTGATCAGCTTGGTCTCCCAAGCGAGCTTGCCGGTCTTCTGGTCGATGGCCATGAGGCGACCGTCCATCGTGCCGACATAGACCTTGCCCTGGCCGAGCGCCACGCCGCGATTGTAGGGCGTGTGCGTCTGCTTCTTGATCAGATCCTCGTCGAGTTCGGGATAGAACGCCCAGATCACCTTGCCGCTGGCGCCGTCGATGGCGAAAACGCGGCTGTACGAGCCCGAGTAATAGAGCACGCCGTCCTGCACCAGCGGCATCGACTGCACGCCGCGCACGGAGCGTCCGGGGAAATGCATCCAGGCGACCTGGAGATCCTTCACGTTGCCGCTGTTGATCTGGTCGAGGCTGCTGAAATGGTAGGATTTGTAGGTGCCGTGATAAGTGGGCCAGTCCTTGCCGCTGGCTCCGTCGCTGGGCGTCGCCATGGCGGTGCTGGTCGCCGGCATCGAGCCGCTCGTATTCGATTCCGAGCTGCACCCGCTCGCCAGGGCCGCCAAGCCCAGCGCCAGCGGAAAAGCGAATCCTCGACACATTTCGCGCATTGCCCTCGTCTCCTCCTGTTGTCGCGGCAGTGATGGACGCCGCCTTCGTTCCGGATCGATCCGCTCTAAGCCGGTCGCCCGATCGGCGACAGAATAGTCGCCCCGCCGCTCGCCGTCGACTGGCTCGTTAATGCCGCTTACACCGGACCATAGCTGCGATCCAGTTCGACTTCGATGAGTCCCGGCCCGCCAACGGCGAGGAATTTGCGCAGGAGATCGACCGCATCTGCCAGCGTCGTCGCTCGCCCGGCCTCGAGCCCGAGCGAGCGCGCCAGGCCGACATAATCGATCGCGGGGTCGGTGAGGTCCATGCCGACATAGCGGTCGGTCTGCGCGGCGAAGCCCTTCATGGCGTTCACCCGCTGCTTGAGGATGCGGTAGGACCGGTTATTCAGGATCACGAACACGACGCCGACGCGGTCGTGGGCGGCGGTCCATAGCGCTTGGCAGGTGTACATCGCGCTGCCATCGCCGATCAGCGCCACCACCGGCCGCTTCGGCAGGGCCAGCTTCACGCCGATGGCGGCGGGCAGGCCCCAGCCGATGCCGCCGCCGCGCAGGCCGAAGAAGCTTTGCGGATCGTCGCTGCGCAGGAGCTGCCGCAGCCCCGGCGCGGACGAGATCGCCTCCTCGACCACGACGACGTCGCGCGGCAGCACTTCGGCAATCGCCTGCCACAGCGCCAGCGGTCGGATCGGCGTCTTGCCCGCCTCGGCGCGCGCCTTGGCGTGGAGCGCCTCGCGCTCGGCGGCGATGGTGGCGCGCGCCGCGTCGAGCCTTGTTCGCGCCTGCGCTTGCTGCGCCGCGTTCATGCCCTCGCGCAACAACGCCGCAAGCTCCGGCAGCGTCGCCTTCGGATCACCGAGGATCGCCGCGCGCGCCGCGAAGTTCTTGCCGAGCTCCCACGGATCGGTGTCGATATGGACGATCGCCAGCCCTTCGGGCACCGGTTCGACCTCGGACGGCAGCGACAGCGTAAAGAGATCGCCGCCGACCGAGAGCAGCAGATCATGCTGCTGCAGGATGGCGCGGATTCCCGGCGCCAGGCGCGGCATGGCGCCGTGGAACAGCGGATGCGAGGATGGGAACGAGGCGGTGTTGGCGACGCCCTCGGCATACACGGGCGCGCCGAGCAGCTCGGCGAGCTGCGCCAGCTCGGCGTGGGCGCCGCTCTGCGCAACCGCGTCGCCGGCGACGATCACCGGACGCTCGGCGACCGCGAGCAGCTGCGCCGCGGTCTCGAGCACAGCGCGGTCGCCGCGCAGGCGGGACGCCACCCGCGTCGGCGCGCCGAGATCGATGTCGGCCTCGGCATTGAGCACATCGGCGGGCAGCGACAGGAACACCGGACCGGTCGGTGGCGCGAGCGCGGTCTTGGCGGCGCGGTGGATGGCGCGCGGCAAATCTTCGACGCGGCGCACTTCGGCCGACCATTTGACGAAAGGCCGCGCGATGGTCGGCAGGTCGGCCCACAGGATGGGCTCGCTGAAATTGAAGCTCTGATCGTGCTGCCCGGCGGTGAGCAGGATGGGCGCCGCTGCCTTCTGTGCGTCGTAGAGCATGCCCAGCGCGTTGCCGAGCCCCGGCGCGACATGGACATTGGCGACGGCGAGCCGGCCCGAGGCTTGCGCATAGCCGTCGGCCATCGCCATCACCGCCGCCTCTTGGAGCCCGAGCACATAGCGCAAGCCGGTCTCCACCGCGAGCGCGTCCATCAGCGGCAGCTCGGTGGTGCCGGGATTGCCGAAGAGAATTTCGACTCCCTCCTGCTTGAGCAACGCGAGGAACGCACGCTTTCCCGACATCATGGCCATGCTTCCTCACTCCCTTTCCGGCGCGATTTTGCAACGATCCTAGCCGCGCCGTGGAGGGCCATCCAGCAGGCTTTTTCCGCGCTCTCGATGCGACACTGCCCGCCGCGCGGCAGGGCGTGGCGGGCAGTGCGTGCGACGGAACCTTGGGTCTAGCGGCCGAGCATCCCGGAGACAAGCGGCCCGACATCCGGTCGCGGCTTTGCCGCGACCGCAAAGCGGGTGAAAGGATAACGCGCGCTCAGATCGCTTCCTTGAGGTCCTTGGCGGCGCGGAACGCTACCTTCCTGCTCGCCTTGATCTTGATGGCCTCGCCGGTCGCGGGATTGCGCCCCATGCGGGCCGCGCGCTTGCGCACGACCAGGATGCCGAGCCCGATCTTCGGCGACCCGGGCCGCCAGGTGCTTCAAGGTCACCGTGGACGATGTTCCCGCCTTTGCCGGCTTCTTTGCTGCCATGGGTATCGGACTCCCTCTTCTGTTCGAAGGCCAACGGCTTTCGCAGGGCTACAGAATCACGCTCAACGGCGTAAAGCAAGCGTTTGCATGCCTCGGCGAAGTAAATCGCAGCATGTTGCCATTTTCCGGCCACAGCAGGAAATGCCCGTCTGGCCGCTGTTCCCGCTGATGTCGCCAGGAGGATGCGCCGACCTGGACGGCACCGGATGGCGGCAGCGCCGATGTCGCATCGGTACTCGCGGCGCAGTGCCGAGGAATAGGCGGCGATGATCTCGCCGATTACCGGATGGTGCAGCGCGGGACGCGCGTCGAGACAGGTGCGCTACACGCGAAAGCGTCCGCTCTACTTGTCTTCAACTTTACAAAAAAGGAAATCTTAACTTCTTGACGCGACTCTGGGCAGCGTACGCAACCTCTGGGAGACTCTTTCGATGGCTATCAAGAAGCACAAGACCGCGCTGAAGACGCGCCGTCGTCGCCGCAAGTCGAAGGCGGCGTCGGCGATGCCGATGCGTAAGACGGCGCGCCGCACCAAGCGCGCGCGCAAGACCAGCGGCCGCAAGACCGTTCGCCGCGCGACCAAGGCGCGTCGCTCGGTGAAGCGCCGCTAAGTCGCACGCATCGATTTTCTCCGTCGCAAATTGCCCGGCGCCGACGCTTCGCAGCAGCGGCGCCGGGCAGTTCGTTTCCGGAGACGGGCATCCTCGCACCGGCGATGCACGCGCCGCCCCCGCGATGCGAGAAGCTAATCCAGCACCCGAAAGCCCTGCGCCNNNNTGCGACTCCTCGGGGAAGACACCGACGATCTTGACGCCCGCCTCGGCCGCGGCGTCGGTCGCGTAGACGATGCCGAGCGGCGCCTCGTTGCGCACGACGTAGAACAGCGCCGCGCGCACATTCTCGGCGCGCGCGACTTTCGGCTCGACCGACGGCCACACGCGCAAATGCTCAAGCGCCGCCTTGGCGTATTTGCCGGCGGGCACGCTGTCGGGATCGGCCATGGCGAGGCGCCCGTCCGCGAGCAGCGCCGCCAGCGGGAAGTCGGGCGCGATGGTGACGGCGACAGTGCTCGAGGCGGGCGCCACCAGCACGAGGCGGTTGGCTAGGAGGTCCTTGCGCGTCGCGGGGTTGATGAGGCCCTGCCGCTGCGCGTAGTCCATCCAGTCCTGGTCGGCTGAGACGAAGATGTCGGCCGGCGCGCCGCTCTCGAGCTGCTTGGCCAGTGCGGAGCTTGCGGCATAAGAGATGCGGACCAAATCGCCGCCCGGCGGGCGATAGGCGGCGGCCGCGTCGTCGAGCGCATTCTTGAGGCTGGCCGCGGCAAAGACGAGGACATCCGCGGCGGCGGCAGGCGCCGCGCCGAGCATGACCAGGGCGAGCGCGGCGAGCGCCAGACGCCGCGCCTCCGACCGCGCCGCTCCCCTCATTCGTGCCAAGGCGCAGGCTCTCCTCGGTCCAATCCACCGGTCGACGCCACTTGTCTTGTCGACGCTCAGGCCCTAGGTTTAACGCCGTCCCGCAACCAACGAAAGGAGGTGATCCCGTGTCTCATTGTCAAAGACTGCGGTCGGATACCGTCGCGACCGGGATCGCTGCCGATGCAGGGATCGCCGTCGCCTAGCGCGATGTGTCGCGGTCGCTGACTGGCCGCTTTCTGACACTGGGAAGGGCCGCCCTCCGGGGCGGCCCTTCTTCCGCGTGGGCATGTCTTCTATGGGCGCACGTCTCTCCTCATGAGCCTCGACCGGCGGCGAGCGGCGATTTCGCTGGCCGGCTTTTGCGCCTTTCTCGATCTCTATGCGCCGCAATCGGTGCTGCCGCTGCTGGCCCAGGAGCTGGGCGCTGGCGCCGCCGACATCAGCCTCGCCATCAGTGCGACGACGCTCGCCATCGCGCTCATCGCACCGTTCATCGGCACGGTCGCCGACGTGCTCGGCCGCAAGCGCGTCATCGCCGCTGCGATGTTCGCGCTGGTGGTGCCCACCATCCTGGTGGCGTTGGCGCCGGATCTGCGCGCGCTGGTGCTGTGGCGCTTCGTCCAGGGGCTGTTGCTGCCGCCGGTCTTCGCCGTCGCAGTCGCCTATGTCGGCGAGGAGTTTCCGCCAGCCGAGGCCACCGCCGTCACCGGCATCTACCTCTCCGCCAGCAGCTTCGGCGGGTTCTTCGGCCGCTTCCTCACGGGTCTCCTCGCCGAGACGATCGGCTGGCGCGGCGCGTTCCTGGCGCTGGCAGTCATTACCCTGGCCTGCGCCGCGGGCGTCGCCGCCCTGATGCCGCGCGAGCGTCATTTTCACCGCGCCGACGGCATGCTGACTTCGGCGCGGCAGATGCTGCGGCATCTGCGCAACCCGCAGCTCGTAGCGACCTACGCGGTGGGGTTCGGCGTGCTCTTCGCCTTCGTCGCCACCTTCACCTACGTCAATTTCCATCTCGCGGCCCCGCCCTTCGATCTGTCGCCGGCGCAGCTGGGCACGATCTTTGTCGTCTATCTCATCGGCGCGGCGCTGACCCCGCTCACCGGGCGCTGCGTCGCGCGCTTCGGGCGCCGGCGTCTCGTCATTGGGCTGATCGCGCTGTGGATGGCGGGGCTCGCCCTCACGCTGGTGCCGACCTTGCCCGCGATCATCGCCGGTCTGGCATTCAGCACGGGCTGCGGCTTCATGTGCCAGGCGGTCTCCACCGGCTTCGTGGCGATTACCGCCCAGGAAGGGCGATCCTCGGCGGTCGGGCTTTACGTCACCTGCTATTACATCGGCGGCAGCGCCGGCGGCCTGCTGCCGGGCTTGGCCTGGAACGCCGCCGGCTGGCCCGGCTGCGTCGCCATGGTGATCGCGGTGCTGCTGCTCATGGCGGTCACCGTGAACTTGACGTGGCGCGGGCACGGCAGGGCGGCGCGATAGCGCCGCCGCCCGGCGCCGCTACTGGTGGCGCCAGCGCTCGACGATCTTGCCGATGAAGTCGCGGCCCTTGACGTCCTTCTGCCACGCCTCGGGGAAGTTGGCGGCCTCGCCCTTGGGGCGGTGGTTGGGCGCGAGGTCGGAGAAGCGGATGCGCATGGGATGCGCCACGCCCTCGCCGACGACGATCGCCTCGCGCTGGCGCAAAGTCGGCAGCACATTGAGCAGGCCGGCCGCGTCGTCGGGCAGCATGCTGCGTACGAATTTCTGGTCGCGCTCGTTGTTCATGCGCAGCGCGAAGATGGTGCTGCATTGCGACAGGATGGCCTCGGAGAGCTCGGCCGGACGCTGGGTCACCAGGCACAGCGAGACGCCGTATTTGCGGCCTTCCTTGGCGATGCGCGAGATCGAGCGCCGCGTCGGCTCGAAGGACTGGCTCTCGTCGCGCGGGATATAGCGATGCGCCTCGTCGCAGACGAGGAGGATCGGGATCGCCTCCTCGCGGTCGCTGTGCAGCGCGAAGTCGAAGATCAACCGCGCCAGCACCGAGACGACGACGTTGACGATCTCCGACGGCACGGCGGAGATGTCGAGGATGGTGATCGGCTTGCCGCTGACGGGGATGCGCAATAACAGCGAGATGATTTCGGTCATGTTGTCGCGCACGGTTAGGCCCTCGAACATGAAGTCGTAGCGGGGGTCCTTGCGCAGGTTCTCCATCGTCGTCATGAGCCGCAGATAGGGCAGCGAGCTGTCGGGCCGATCCAGCTTGCCCATGGCGTCCGAGATGCGTTGCAGCACGCTGGTCAGTCGATAGGGCGTCGGCGTGTCGACGGTTAGCGCCGCGACGTTCGCGCCGGCGCCGAGGAAATCCTGCTTCGCCGCCACGATCACTTCCTTGAGGATCGGCGCCTCGCGGCTGCGCGCGACCGGGTCGCTGCTGCACAGCACCTCGACGATCTCCTCGAAGCTCAGCAGCCAATAGGGCAGCTGCAGCGTGTCCGGCGTGATCACCTCGGCGATGTCGTCGAAAGCGGTGGCGTATTCGCCATGCGGGTCGAGCATCACCACGTGGCCGTTGGGATGTGCGGTGAGCAGCGTGCGCAGGATGAGCGTCAGGGCGCAGGACTTGCCGGACCCGGTGGTGCCGACGATCGCCGAATGCTTGGAGAGGAATTCCTGCGACATCAGATAGGCGGGCGTATCGGCATCCTGATGCAGCGAGCCGATCTGCAGCGTCCAGCTGTTGGGCTTGGCATAGATGAGCTTGATGTCCTCGGCGGTCGCGGTGAACACCGGCGCGCCCAGCACGGGATAGATCGAGATGCCGCGGGTGAACCGCGCCGATGCGTCGCTCGCGCGCCCGGTGAGTTCGCCGAGCAGGTCGATTTCGGCGACGGCAATCTGCACATCTGTCCCGGCATATTCGAAATTCAGGCGGTCGATGAAGCCGAACGCGGACGAGCTCAGGGTCGGCACCTTGACCAGCGCGCCGATCTGCGCCGTCGTGTAGGCGGCATCGGTGCCGTCCGGCGTCGAGGGGCCGAATATCAGGCACGACAGCTTGAAGCCGGACACCGACGTGACCACGCCGATCTGTCCAGGTGCGCGCTTTGCCGGCGCCCGCGCCGGCCTGGCGACTTCGCTACCGTCCATAGTTCCTCCTGCATCGACTGATGAGCCAGGAGGCTAGGCGAAAATCCCTGCCTAATCCTTTCCTGAGGTGCGGCCACGGCGGATGAGACCGAATTTCCCGTGGAAACCGCGAAAATACGCGGCGTTTTGCTGCAACCCCCATAATGAGAGGTGGGCCGCCAGCATGCTAGCGCGCCGCGGGCACATCGTGCCGGGCGCGCCACGCGGCACGGATCGCGTCGGGGGTCTGGCGCGAGCCGTCGGGCGACCATCCCGGCTGGCCGAAGACGTAGTTGAAGGTGCCGATGTTCTTGACGATGCCGTAGCGGCACGGCTCGCGCTCGTCCTCGGCGACGAAGCTGCCGAACAGCTTGTCCCAGATGATGAGCACGCCGGCATAGTTGCGGTCGAGGTAGCGTGGGTTGGTGGCGTGGTGCACGCGGTGATGCGAGGGCGTGTTCATCACTGCCTCGAACCACCGGGGCAGGCGCCCGATCGCCTCGGTGTGGATCCAGAACTGGTAGACTAGGCTGACGCCCTTCTGGAAGACGATGAGCGCCGGCGGGAACCCCGCGAGGGCGAGCGGCAGCCACAGCACCCATTGGAACAGCCCGCCCGTCCAGGTCTGCCGCAGCGCGGTCGAGAGGTTGTAGTGCTGCGAGGAGTGGTGGTTGATGTGCGCCGCCCACCAGAAGCGGCTGCGATGGCTGAGCCGATGGAACCAGTAGTAGGTGAAATCCTCGGCGAAGAGCACGAGCAGGAAGCTCCACCACGCATATCCCGGATCGAGCAGGCGATACTGGTAGACCCGGTTCGCGGCGACATACGTTGTGGCGGCGAGGACGAGGCCGAGGACGAGATTGCCGAGCCCCATCGCCAGCGAGGCCGCGGTGTCGCGGATTTCATAGGCGGGTTGGCGGCGCAGCCGCGCGACGCCGATCTCGATCAGCACTAGCAAGATGAAGGCGGGGATCGCCAGCTGCACGGGGTCGCCGAGCTTCGGCTCGAGCGTCATGCGGCATCCGCCGCCACGGGCAGCCGCGCCTGCCACCGCGCGGCCTCGGCCGATGACAGCCGCAGCGCGAAGCGGCCATGGGTGAAATCGCCGGTGTCGATGACGAGGCACACGCCGTCGCGCATCGGCTCCTGCGAGTGTCGCCGGATGTCGCGCGGGGCGAGCGGGCGCACGACGACCTTGTCGCCGGCGGCGAAGATCAGCGCGAGCGACGCGCCGTCGGCCGTCGCGGCGATGGCGGTCGCGGCATCGGCGTCGATGCTCACCTCCGCCGCGGCAAAGCCGGGCAGGTCCTCGTCGATCCGGCGCAGCACCAGCGCGCGGTCAAGCCGCGCCAGGCGCGCGCCGCCGGTGAGCCACACCGCTGCGAGGATCAGCGCGATGCCGACCAGGGGGATCAGCATGGCGACGGGGTTCGTCGGGTCCATGGGCCGAAGTCTATCGGAGCGGTGCCGCGTCCGTCGAGCTTGGCGCCGGCGGCCACGCCTCGGCGAGGCCTTGCGCGAAGCGGAGAATGCGATGGCCGGCCTCTTCGAGACGGGCGTCCTCGCTGCTGAGCGACAGGCGCAGGTGGCCGGTCGCGCTCGGCCCAAAGCCGTCGCAGGGCAGGGCGGCGACCGCCTCCCGCTCAAGGAGATCGCGGGCGAATTCCTCCGCGCTCAACCCGGTGGCGCGGATGTCCAGCAGCACGAACATGCCGCCCTCGGGGAGCGCGACGCGGCAATGGGGTGCCGCCTGGAGGATGCCAACGAGGAGCGCGGCGCGGCGCCGATAATCCTCGCGCAATGCCGCGACCTCGGGCAGGTCGCGCTTGAGCGCGACGAGCGCGCCGTCCTGGATGAAGGGCGGCCCGCCATAGAGCATGCACAGCACCAGGTTGAAGAGATGGCCGGTGAGCGCGGCCGGACCGACGATCCAGCCAATGCGGAACCCGGGCATGGCGTGCGACTTGGATAGGCTCGATACGACGATGGTGCGCTCGGCCATGCCGGGCAGGCTCCAGGCGCCGATATGCGGGCGGGCGAAGGCCAAATCCTCGTAGACCTCGTCCGACAGCAGCCACAGATCGTGGCGCCGGCACAGCGCCGCGACCGACTCGATCTCGCTACGGCTCAGCACGGCCCCGGTCGGATTGTGCGGGCTGTTGATCCACAGCACGCGCGTGCAGGGCGTGATGGCGCGGGCCAGCGCGTCGAGATCGGGATGGAACCCGGTCTCCGGCCGCATCGGCACGTTGACCAGGCGCGCGCCGCTCGCGCCGACGACCGCCTCGTATGTCGCGTACATCGGCTCCGGCACGATCACCTCGTCGCCCGCGCCGGCGATGCATTGCATCGCGCAATAGAGCCCGGCCTGCGTGCCGGGGACCACCGCGATGTTGTCGGCCGTGCAGGGCTGTGCGCTGCGGCGGGCGACGCGCGCGGCGATGGCGGCGCGCAGCTCCGGCAGGCCGATGATCGGCGAATATCCCGTGCGGCGCCGACGCAGCGCCTCGACGGTGGCGTCGATCACCGCTGCCGGCGGCGCCTGGTCGGGGTCGCCGACGGTGAGGAGGATGACGTCGCGCCCGGCGGCGCGCTGCCTTGTAGCGTCGAAATGGACGCGCCAAGCATCGGCGCCCTTGCCGGCGACGCGCTCGACCAGGGGCGAGAACCGCATGCTGTTTTCCCTCATGCCCGCGCCGGGAGGCATACTGCGCCGGCGCGCCCAGGGCAAACCGTGGCATCCGCGCCGGCCGAGGGGCGTGCTAGGCTTGGGGCGAGGGATCGGCGGAGCGGGACATGAGCAAATGGCGCATCGGCGCGGTGACGGTCAGCAAGATCGTCGAGCTCGAATTGGGCGGCGGGACGCGCTTCATCCTGCCGCAGGCGACGCCGGAGACAGTGCAGCCGATCGCCTGGCTCCGTCCGCATTTCGTCGACGAGAACGGTAAGCTCCGCATGGCCGTGCAGGCGCTCGTGGTGGACACGCCGACGCGACGCATCATCGTCGATACCTGCCTCGGTAACGACAAGGAGAACCGGCCGATTCCGCGCTGGAACAAGCTGCAGGGCCCGTTCCTCGCCGACCTCGCCGCGGCCGGCTATCCGCGGGAGTCGATCGACACCGTGCTGTGCACGCATCTGCATGTCGATCATGTCGGCTGGAACACCATGCTCGTCGACGGACGCTGGGTTCCGACATTTCCGCGGGCGCGCTACGTCATGGGCCGCGTCGAGTTCGAGTATTGGCGGACGCAGCGCGACCACGAGCATCACCGGCCGATCTTTGCCGATTCGGTGGCGCCCGTGTTCGAGGCCGGGTTGGTCGATCTCGTCGAGACCGACCACCGAATCTGCGACGAGGTCACGCTCATGCCGACGCTCGGCCACACGCCCGGCCATGTCAGCGTGCGCATCGCGTCGCGCGGCGAGGAGGGGCTGATCACCGGCGACTTCATCCATCACCCGTGCCAGATGGCGCATCCCGAATGGTCCTCTACCGCCGATGACGATCCGCGGCTGGCCGAGCGCACGCGGCGCGACGTGTTCTCGCGCCTCGCCGGCACGTCGGTGCTGCTCCTCGGCACGCATTTCGTGGCGCCCACCGCCGGACGCGTGGTGCGTGACGGCGACGCGTTCCGCCTCGTCTAGCGTTCGGAATCAGGGATGCCCGATACCCGCTGGTGAGGCGGCTTCGCGTGGGCAGACGAGAGAAGCCCCGTCGCGAGGACGGGGCTTCTTGCCGAGGGGAACATCAGCGACGTGCTTGGCCGTTAGCGGATCGGGAAGACGAAGTTGAGCGAGGGCGGCGCGACATATGCGGGCGCCGGCGGCGCGTAGCGGTAGCCGTAGCCGTAGCGCGGCGCGGCGTAGGCGTAGCGCGGCTCCCAGCGCTCATGCGCGCGCCACACCGGCTGGCGGACATCGCGACGGTCCTGGTGCGAATAGGCGTCGCGACGGTCCTGGTGTGAATAGACGTCACGGCGACCCGGCTGCCAGTAGTCGGCGGCCAGCGCCGGCGCCATGGACGCGCCGCCGACCGCGGCGGCGAGGCCCAGACCCAGCGTAGCGTTGCGGAGGATGCGGCGGAAATTGGTCGACGACGATTTCATGGGGCTCTCCTTATGGAGGCGTTCATTGGCCTCTGCTTAATGATAAGCAAGCTTATCTTTCCTCATCCCCATTACAAAGAATTCACCCGGACACCGCAGAAAACCGCGGAATTGTCGGCGAATCTTGGCATCAGATGAAACCGCCGGTGGCGCGCGCGGCGGTGCTCCGCGCGCTCATACGTCGAGGTTGGCGACCTGCAGCGCGTTGGCCTGGATGAAATCGCGACGCGGCTCCACCAGATCGCCCATCAGCGTCGAGAAAGTCTCCTCGGCGAGATCGGCGTGCGGCACCTTGACCTGCAGCAGCGTGCGCACATCGGGGTTGAGCGTGGTCTCCCAGAGCTGCTCCGGGTTCATCTCGCCGAGGCCCTTGTAGCGGGCGATGTCGCCCTGCTTGGGCCCGAGCTCCATCACCGCCTCGACCAGTCCCGTCGGGCCGGTGACGATCGTCTCCTTGTCCTTGGCGACCAGCTTGCCCGGCTTCTGATAGACCTCCTGCAGCGCGCTCGCGGCCTCGACGAGGCGGCGCGCCTCGGCGCTGCGCAGCAATGCGGCATCGAGCACGCGGCGCTCGGTGACGCCGTGGCGCGTGCGCGTCAGCACGAAGCCCTGGCCAGCGACGACCTCGCCGCTCCAGCCGCGCTCCCCCTCGGGCGCGAGCTGGTCGAGCCGCGCCGCGAGATAGCGCGCCGCCTGCTGTGCCCGCGCCTGATCGTCGAGCAGCGCCGGGTTGAGGATGCCGGCGATCGCCGCCTGCTCGACGATGGTGCGGCTGCCCACCTTGCGCAAGAGCGGCTGCAGCAGGTTGCGCGCGTGCCGCGCGCGCTCGACGAGATCCTTGAGGTCGTTGCCGGCGCGCTGCACGCCGTCATGCTGCACGAACACCGCGTCCTTGATGCCGGAGGTGATGCGGTATTCCTCGAGCGCGCTGTCGTCCTTGAGATAGACCGCCTTGTTTGCCCCGCGCTTCACCTGATAGAGCGGCGGCTGCGCGATGTAGAGATAGCCCTTGTCGATCAGCGCCGGCATCTGCCGGAAGAAGAAGGTCAGCAGCAGGGTGCGGATATGGCTGCCGTCGACATCGGCGTCGGTCATGATGATGATGCGGTGATAGCGCGCCTTCTCCGGGTCGAACTCCTCGGGGCCGATGCCGGTGCCGAGCGCGGCGATGAGCGTGCCGATTTCGGCCGAGCTCAACATCTTGTCGAAGCGCGCGCGCTCGACGTTGAGGATCTTGCCTTTGAGCGGCAGGATCGCCTGGAAGCGCCGGTTGCGCCCCTGCTTGGCCGAACCGCCGGCGCTGTCGCCCTCGACGATGAAGATCTCGGACTTGGCGGGGGCGCGCGCCGCGCCGCCTCGCGCGCCGCGGCGGCCTCGACCACCTTGGCGACGATGCGCTTGGCGTCGGCCGGGCGCTCCTCGAACCATTGCTGCACCTTGTCGCCGACCACGCCCTCGACCACCGGACGCACTTCGGAGGAGACGAGCTTGTCCTTGGTCTGCGACGAGAATTTCGGGTCGGGCACCTTGACCGAGAGGATGCAGGTGAGGCCCTCGCGCATGTCCTCGCCGGAAAGCTGCACCTTCTCCTTCTTGGCGATACCGCTCGCATTGGCGTAGTTGTTGACGCTGCGCGTCAGCGCGGCGCGGAAGCCGGCGAGATGCGTGCCGCCATCGCGCTGCGGGATGTTGTTGGTGAAGCACAGCATCGTCTCGTGATAGCTGTCGGTCCACTCCATCGCCACTTCGACGATGATGCCGTCCTGCTGCGCGGAGAAGGAGATCGGCGCGCCATGCAGCACCTGCTTCGAGCGGTCGAGATATTTGACGAAGGCCTCGAGGCCGCCGTCGTAATGCATGGTGACCTGCTTGGGCTCGACGCCGCGCGTATCGGTCAGCGTCAGGGTCACGCCCGAATTCAGGAAGGCGAGCTCGCGCAGCCGGTGCTCGAGCGTTTGGAAATCGAACTCCGTCTTGGTGAAGGTGCGCGTGCTCGGCAGGAAGGTGATCTCGGTGCCGGTCTTGCGCGCGCCCTTGCCGTCGCCAGGGAGATGCGGCGCCTCGCCCACCTCGGCGAGCGGCGATTCGGGATCGCCGTCGAGGAAACGGATGAAGTGCTCCTTGCCGCCGCGCCAGACGCGCAAGTCGAGCCGCGAGGAGAGCGCGTTCACCACGGAGACGCCGACGCCGTGCAGACCGCCGGAGACCTTGTAGGAGTTCTGGTCGAACTTACCGCCGGCGTGGAGCTGGGTCATGATGACTTCGGCCGCCGAGACGCCCTCCTCGGCATGGACGTCGACGGGAATGCCGCGGCCATTATCGGCGACGGTGACCGAGCCGTCGGCATTGAGGGTGACGTCGATCGTGTCGCAATAGCCGCCCAGCGACTCGTCGATCGAATTGTCGACGACTTCGTAGACCATATGGTGCAGGCCCGAGCCGTCATCGGTGTCGCCGATATACATGCCGGGGCGCTTGCGCACGGCGTCGAGGCCGCGCAGCACCTTGATCGATTGCGCGTTGTACTCGCCCTCAGGAGGAGGAAGTATTGGATCGCTCATAAATCACTGTCCTTGTGCGTCAGCCCGGCGCGATCACGGCATCGGCCACGCTGAAAAACTGTCCTGTTCCCTCGAGCGCGGCGAAGAGCGCCGGATCGGTGCCGGTGAGCCAGGATTGGGCGCCGAGCGCGACGATCTCGCCGAACAGCGCGGCGCGGCGCTGGCCGTCGAGATGCGCGGTCACCTCGTCGAGCAGCATCACCGGCGGCGCGCCACGCAGCTCGGCCTGGAGCCGCGCCTGCGCCAGCAGCACCGCGACGAGTAGCGCCTTCTGCTCGCCGGTCGAGCATTCGGCGGCGGCCATTCCGGTGCCGGCATGCCGCACGCCGAAATCGACGCGATGCGGCCCGACCGTGGTCGTGCCGCTCTCGGCGTCGATCCGTCGCGACGCGGTGAGGCGGCGCCGGAGCTCATCCTCGGCGGCAAGCGCCGGCATCGCCTCGAGCCAATCCTCGACCGTGCCCGCGAGCGTCAGCCGCGCGCCGGGGAAGGGCCCGCGCGTCTCACCGGAGACCACATCGAGACGTACCGTCACCTCGCGCCGCGCCGCCGCCACGGCGATGCCGTGCTCGGCCATGCGCTCCTCGAGCGCACCGAGCCAGACCGGGTCGGCCGGCCCGTCGCGCAGAAGGCGGGCGCGCTCGCGCATTGCCTGCTCATAGGCGCCGACCCGCGCCGCATGCGTCGGGTCGAAGCCATAGACGAGACGGTCGAGGAAGCGGCGCCGCGCGGAACTGCCCTCGAGGAAGAGCCGATCCATCTGCGGCGTAAGCCACACCAGGCTCAGATGCTCGGCCAGCGCGGCATGGCTCTTCGCCGGCGCGCCGTCGATGCGCAACAGGCGCCGCTCGCCGCTCTCGCTCGCGGCATCGCGGCCGGTGCCGATCTGCACCGATCCGTGCGGCGTGGCGACGGCGGCGGCGATCGCCCAGGCGCCCGGCGGCGCGTCGCTGGGGCGGGCCGGCGGCACGCGGCGGTCGATGTCGGCGAGCCGCGCGCGCCGCAAGCCGCGGCCCGGCGCGAGGAACGAAATCGCCTCGAGAAGATTGGTCTTGCCCGCGCCGTTCGCCCCGGTCAGCACCACCGGCCGCTCGTCCACCGCAAAGCGGAGCGAGGCATAGCCGCGAAAATCGGTGAGCATGAGACGCGAGACGGCGGAGCGGGCAGGGGCTGCGGCACCCCGCGGCCGCCCTGGCACTGCGCCTGACGCCATAGCCCTTATATGGGGATTTCCGTCCCCTTCCGCCAGCATCCGCGAGGAAATGGCCGCCTCGTCGCGCACTCTCAGACGCGCATTGGCATGAGCACATAGAGCGCGCTGCCGTCGGCGGTGTCGCGCACCACGGTGGGCGAAGCGGCGTCGGCCATGGCGAACCGCGCGCCCTCGCCCTCGATCTGCTCGGTGATGTCGAGGAGATAGCGGGAGTTGAAGCCGATCTCCAGAGGCGAGGCGCTGTAGCGCACCTCGATTTCCTCGGTGGCGGTGCCGTTCTCGGGGCTGGTCGCCGAGAGCATCAGATTTCCGCGCTCGATGGTGAGCTTCACCGCGCGGCTCTTCTCGGTCGAGATGGTGGAGACGCGGTCGACCGCCTCGGCGAAATCCTTGCAGACGACCTCGAGGATCTTGTCGTTGTTCGCCGGTATGACCCGGTCATAGTCCGGAAAGGTGCCGTCGATGAGCTTCGAGGTGAGCACGGCCGTGCCGAAGGTGAAGCGGATCTTGGTGTCGGATAGGGCAACCGCGACAT
>WNFN01268053.1_pt1 | contig 15773 bp, 16 predicted proteins | sample 5400161 | NCBI WGS metagenome assembly WNFN01 (sample SAMN13153353, study PRJNA577476) | soil metagenome | isolation source: 80 cm saprolite on Douglas fir-dominated hillslope | place: USA:California | collected 2013-09-17
GCGGATGCTGCACCAGAACGCGCCGCCGCGATCGACAGCTTTGTCGCGCGCATGGCGCTGCTCGCGCACGAGCAGTCCGATGCCGGTCGCGTGGCGTTCTGGCGGGCGGTGTCGAGGCTGGCAGGTTGCGGCGAGCCCGTGCGGATGACCGCCGCGGCGGCCGCGGGGAGCGACTAGGCGAGAGCGCCGAGCACCGATTCGATCTTGCGCTTCAGCGTGTCGGCGTTGAACGGCTTCACGATGTAGTTGCTGACGCCGGCGGCCTTCGCCGCGACGACGTTCTCCGTCTTGCTCTCGGCGGTGATCATGATGAAGGGCGTGCCCTTGAGCTTGCTGTCGGAGCGCACTTCCTTGAGAAAGTCCAGGCCCGACATCGGCGCCATGTTCCAGTCGGAGATGACGAGACCGAAGGCGGTCTTGCGCAGCTTGCGCAGCGCGCTTGACCCGTCCTCCGCCTCGTCGACATTGGTGAAGCCGATCTGCGAGAGCAAGTTGCGCAGGATGCGTCGCATCGTGTTGTAGTCGTCGACCACCAACACCTGTTTCTCGAGATTCCGCAAGGCGCGTACTCCAGGTCAAAGCGATGAGCGGCGCCCGAATCCCGCTTTGCCGGCGGCCGCAATACACGACAAATAGCAGCCTTCGGTTGAGCGCTGGTTAACGCCTGCCAACCGCCGCAAGGCAGCGTCCGATCGGCCTGCCCGGCGGCGACAGCGGCAAATCATGGTTAACGCTCCGACGACGCCGGCAGTGGGCGCTACCTCGCGCCGCCGAGCGGGAAAGAATAGATGAGAAGCAGCGATTCGACGCCGGGATTGAGCTTGGCGATGCCGGCATTCGAGATGTGGTCGAAGGCGACGCTGAGTCGCGACTCGTCGTCGAAGCGATAGGCGAGCTCGCCGCCGGTCTTGAATTCGAGGGCGTCGCCGAGGTCGAGGCCCCTGCCATGCCGCCAATATCCGGCCGCGGCGTCCCCCATGAGCACGAGATGGTCGGTCAGCGCCAACTCGATGCGTGCGCCGGCATAGCCGAGGAGCGTGCCGTCGGTGGCGACAAAGGCGCCGACGAGCGGCTTGATGATCCACAGGAAGGAATGGGCGAAGCGGTACTCGATGCGGAGCTCGGCCTCGGTGTCGCCATGCCGCACGTCATAGGCGCCGAGGCCGAGCGCCAGCAGATTCGGCCCCACCGCGCGCGCGGGGCGCGGCGCCGCGAGCAGCGCCAGCGCGAGTGCCGCCACGGCGGCGCTGCCGGTCCGCAACTTCATCTCCCTTGCGCGTCCGGGCGCATTTTTGCGATTCCGCGGCGCACCGGCTTAGAGGATGCGGCGCAGCTTCTCGGTGGCGCCGACGAGGCGGGCGCGGATGCCCCGCTCCATCGCCGAATGGCCGGCATCGGGCACCACCAGATATTCGGCCTCGGGCCAGGCGCGCGCGAGCTCGTCGGCGCTGACGATCGGGCACACCATGTCGTAGCGCCCCTGCACGATGATGGCGGGTATGTGGCGGATGCGGTGGATCTGGCCGATGAGGTCGTCCTCGGGCGCGATGACGTTGTGGCGGAAGTAGTGCGCCTCGATGCGCGCCAGTCCGAGCGCCATGCGGTCCTCGCCGAAGGCCGCCACGGTGTCCGGGCTCGGCAGCAAGGTCGAGCACGCGCCCTCATAGGTGCTCCAGGCGCGCGCCGCCGGCATGTGCACGGCCGGATCGGGATCGGTCAGGCGGCGGTAATAGGCGGTGAGCAGGTCGCCGCGCTCGCCCTCCGGCACGAAGCCGGCGAAAGCGCGCCACGCTTCCGGGAACACGCTGCGGATGCCGTAGAGGAACCAGTCGACCTCGGAGCGCCGGCAGAGAAAGATGCCGCGCAGCACCAGGCCGATGCAGCGCGTCGGGTGCGTCTCGGCATAGGCCAAGGCCAGCGTCGAGCCCCACGAGCCGCCGAACACGGCCCAGCGCTCGATGCCGAGATGGCGGCGCAGCGCTTCCATGTCGGCGACGATATGCCGCGTCGTGTTGTCGGCGACCGCGCCCAAGGGCGTCGAGCGGCCGGCGCCGCGCTGGTCGAAGATGACGATGCGGTAATGCTGCGGGTCGAAGAAGCGGCGATGGGTCGGCGTCGCGCCCGCTCCGGGACCGCCATGGAGAAACGCCACCGCGGTGCCGTGCGGGTTGCCGGATTGCTCCCAGTAGATGGTGTGCAGCGCGTCGAGCTTGAGCATGCCGGTGGCATAGGGCTCGATCGGCGGGAACAGATCTTGGCGGCTCATTCGAAGCGGGTTCCTGGCAGACGAAGGCGCAGTCTAAAGCGCCGCAGCACGAAGGCAACCGTCGGCGCGGCTTGATCCGCCTGGGCGGTAGGTTATGGTGACATGCAAAGGCGGGGCCATCGACACGCCGACACGCGAGCCCGTCGGCTTGTTGGCCGAGAGCGCCGCCAGCCACGGGGGAGGAATGCGATGAAGGACCGTCTCAACCGTCGTCAGTTCGGACTCGGCGCTGCCGCCGCCGGTGCCGTCCTCGCCGCCGCCGGTCCGATCCGAGCGGTGCGGGCGGCGACCCCGATCAAGATCGGCAGCCTATTGCCGCGATCCGGCTTCCAGGCGCTGATCGGCCAGGGCTGCCAACGCTCGATCGAGCTGGCCAAGAAGATGCTGCCCGAGATGGGCTACGCATTCGAGGTCATCGATGCCGATACGGAATCGAAGCCCGACGTGGCGCGCACCCAGGCCGAGAAGCTGATCCGCGAGGGCGCGCAGATCCTCGTCGGCGCCTTCGATTCCGGCCAGACCCTCGCCGTCGCCCAGGTCGCCGAGCAGAACGGCGTGCCGCATGTCATCAATATCGGCTCGGAGCCCTCCATCACCGAGCAGGGCTTCAAGTACGTCTTCCGCAACTTCCCGACCAGCATCATGCTCGGCACCAACGGGCTGTCGCGCTTCAACGATCTCTTCAAGGCGACGGGCGCCACGCCCAAGACGGCGGTGCTGATGCATGTCAACGACACCTTCGGCCAGTCGATGCTCAAAGGCATCAACGCGCTGATGCCGAAGATCGGCCTGCCGTTCCAGATCGTCGAGACGATCTCCTACGACCCGCAGGCGAAGGATCTCTCGATCGAGGTGGCGAAGGCCAAGGCGGCCAAGGCCGATCTCCACATGGTGGTCACGCGCCTCAACGACGCCATCCTGATGGTGCGCGAGATGGTGAAGCAGAAATACGAGCCGATGGGCATCATCAGCCCGGGAAGCCCCGGCATGTACCAGACGCAGTTCCTGAAGGTGCTGGGCAAGTACGCCGAGTACGCCACCACCAACATCCCCTGGCTCGATCCCAGGCAGCAATTCGCGCATACCTTCGAGGCGGCGTTCAAGACGGCCTATCCGGAGGAGATCTGCGATCTTGATGCCGGGTTCAGCTTCGAGGGGATTCTCATCTGCGCCGATGCGTACAAGCGCGCCGGCTCGGCCAAGCCCGAAGCCCTGGTCGAGGCGCTCAAGGCGACCAACATCAAGGACCGCATCATGATCGGCGGCGCGATCACCTTCAACGAGAAGGGCCAGAACGTCAACCTGCCCTCGGGCACGGTGCAGAACCGCAACGGCAAGCCCACCGTCGTGCTGCCGGCGGAGAACGCCGAGCTGAAGCCGGTCTTCCCGGTGCCGGGCTGGTCGCAACGCGCCTGAGCGCGCGCGCCAGACGTCGTCCGCCGGCGGCTCCGAGGGCGGGATGCTCTACCTCAACATCATCGTCGCCGGGCTGCTGACCGGCGCCGTCTACGGGCTGATGGCGCTCGGGCTGTCGGTGATCTTCGGCGTCATCCGCGTCGTCAATTTCGCCCATGGCGAGATGATGGTGCTCGCCATGTATGCGGCGTTCATGCTGAACCGCAAGACCGGGCTCGACCCGCTGGTGGCGTCGCCGCTGGTGACGGCCGCGCTCTTCCTGCTCGGCTACGCTCTGCAGCGCGGCCTCATCAACCGCTACATCGCGCGCCCCGATCACGAGCAGTTCCTGCTGCTGCTCGCCGTTGCCACCATCATAACCGCGAGCCTGCTGATGGCCTTCGGCCCCGACGCGCGCAACGTCCAGCTCGACTACGCCTACGATTCCTATGAGATCGGCGGCGTGCTGCTCGACAAGGTGCGCGTGCTCGCCGCGCTCGGCGCCATCGGCGGCGTGGCCGCGCTCTGGGCCTTCTTCCGCTTCGCCCGGACCGGCAAGGCGATCCGCGCCTGCGCCGACAACCAGGTCGGCGCGCAGGTCGTCGGCCTCGACGTCAAGCGCCTCTACGCCATCACCTTCGGCCTCGGCGCCGCTTGCGTCGGCGCCGCGGGATGCTTGCTGCTGCTGCTGATCGACGTGCAGCCCTACATCGCCACCGACTATACGCTGCTCGCCTTCATCATCGTCATCCTCGGCGGCCTCGGCAGCATGCCCGGCGCGCTGCTGGGCGGGGCGCTCGTCGGCGTGACCGAGGCGCTCTCCGGCTTCGTCGTCGATCCCTCGCTCAAGAGCGCCTTCAGCTTCGCCCTGCTGATCCTGGTGCTGCTGGTCCGGCCGCAGGGATTGCTGGGGCGCGCATGAGGTCCGCGCGCTTTCCGATCCTGCCGCGCCGTGTCGCGGCGGCGCTTGCCTTGTTCATCGCGGCCATGGTGGCGCTGCCGTTTTTCGTCGACAGCTACATCGTCTCGGTGCTCGTCGTCGTGCTGTTCGCCGCATATTTCGGCCAGGCCTGGAACATCGTCACCGGCTTCGCCGGGCAGCTCTCGCTCGGCCACGCGCTCTATGTCGGCCTCGGCGCCTATGCCAGCGCCGCGCTCTTCGTGCGCTACGGCGTGCCGCCGTGGCTCGGCATGTTCGCGGGCATGGCGCTCGCCGCGCTAGCCGGCAGCGTCATCGCCGCGCTGTCCTTCCGCTTCCGCGTCGGCGGCGTCTATTTCGTTCCTGCCGGTGTCCAACCGCGCCAGCATCGATCTCTTGCGGCTGCGCGGCTCGCCGGTGATGTTCTACTACTGCCTCCTGGCGCTGACGCTGGGCGCGCTCGCGCTCAGCCGTCATCTCCTCGATCGGCGCATCGGCTACTATTGGCAGGCGATCCGCGAGGACCAGGAGGCGGCGCAGGCGCTCGGCATCGACGTCTTCCGCTACAAGGTCGCCGCCATGGCGCTGTCGGCGGCGATGACCTCGGTCGGCGGCACCTTCCTCGCCTTCTACGACAACAATCTCTATCCCGACACCGTCTTCGCCGTCGGCCGCTCGATCGAGATCATCACCGCGCCGATCATCGGCGGCCTCGGCACGCTGTTCGGCCCGATCCTCGGTGCCTTCGTGCTCACCGCGCTCGGCGAGGCGATGACCTCGCTGACCGGCAGTTTCGCCGTCAGCGGGCTGAAGCAATGGTCCTACGGCGTGGCGCTGCTCTTGATCGTCGCGTTGCAGCCCGCGGGGCTGTGGCCGTGGCTGCGCGCACGCCTCGGCCTGGGCGCGGTGCGGCGATGAGCGTGCCCCCGCTGCTCGAGGTGCGCGGGCTCTCCAAGCGCTTCCGCGGCCTCCAGGCGGTCGACAGCGTGAGCTTCGCCGTGCCCAAGGGCGGCATCGTCGCGCTCATCGGCCCGAACGGCGCCGGCAAGACCACCACCTTCAACCTCATCGCCGGCGTCTTCGCGCCCGACAGCGGCAGCGTCGTCCTCGACGGCGCCGAGATCACCGGGCGGCGGCCCGACCAGGCCTGCCGCGCCGGCATCGGCCGCACCTTTCAGGTGGTGAAGCCGTTCGGCGCCTTGACGGTGCTGGAAAACGTGATGGTCGGCGCTTTCAAGGCGACCGCCGACAGCACCGCCGCGCGCCACGCCGCGCTGGAGATCCTCGAGCGGCTCGGCCTCGGCGACAAGGCCGGCATCGTCGCCAACAGCCTTACGCTCCCCGAGCGCAAGAAGCTCGAGACGGCGCGCGCGCTGGCGACGCAGCCGAAGATCCTGCTCCTCGACGAGGTGATGGCGGGCCTGCGCCCGACCGAGATCGACGCCATGGTGCGGACGTTCGCGGCGCTGTCGCGCGAGATGGGCCTCGCCATCCTGCTCACCGAGCATGTCATGCGCGCGGTGATGGCGCTGTCGCACCACATCGTCGTGCTGCATCACGGGCAGAAGATCTGCGAGGGCACGCCCGAGCAGGTGTCGCGCGACCCGCGCGTGCTCGAATGCTATCTCGGCAGCGCCCCGACGGCGGCGACCGGGAGCGGCTGAGCCCCATGCTGGCGGTGCGCGAGCTCGACCTCTTCTACGGCGACGCCCAGGCGCTCGACGGCGTCTCGCTCGACGTCGCCGCGGGCGAGATCGTCGCCATCGTCGGCGCCAACGGCGCCGGCAAGAGCTCGCTCATCCGCGCCATCTTCGGCATGGAGCAGCCCGCGCGCGGCGCGATCCGCTTCGAGGATCGCGATATCGCGGGATCGCCGCCGCATGTGATCTGCAATCTGGGACTCGGCCAGGTGGCGGAGGGCCGCCAGGTCTTCCCCAACATGAGCGTCCTGGAGAATCTCGAAATGGGCGCGGTGGTGCCGCGCGCGCGCGCCGGCGCGGCGGCGGCGAGGGAGCGCATGTTCATCCTCTTCCCGCGGCTCTCCGAGCGGCGGCGGCAGCTTGCCGGCACGCTCTCCGGCGGCGAGCAGCAGATGCTCGCCATCGCGCGCTGCCTCATGGGCCAGCCGCGCCTAGTCATGCTCGACGAACCGTCGCTCGGCTTAGCACCGGTCGTCGTCGCCGAGGTGTTCCACGTCATTCGCGAGCTCAACCAGCGCGATGGCCTCACCATCGTGCTCGTCGAGCAGAACGTGGCGCAGTCGCTGTCGCTCGCCCATCGCGGCTACGTGCTCGAGACCGGCCGCATCGTCATGAGCGGAAGCGGTCCCGATCTTCTCGCCGACGACCGCGTGCGCAAGGCCTATGTCGGGCTATAGATAGGCTGCATCAATGCCGTGCGTCCTTCGACTGCGCGCCTAGGGCGCGCGCTCAGGATGAGGAGATTTCTTTTTGGCATGACTGATGGATGCCATTCTCATTGTCCCTCATCCTGAGCGCCGCGAAGCGGCAGTCGAAGGACGCACAGTGCCGATGCAAAACTTCCTAGCGGCCGCCCAGCTCCTTGCGCAAGAGCGCGGCGCCGGCGCCGAGCGCCTGGAGCTTGCCGTTGGCGACGTGACGGTCCAAGGGCGCCATGCCGCAATTGGTGCAGGGCTGGATGCGCTCGACCGGCACGAATTCCATGGCGCGGCGGATGGTGGCGGCGACCTCCTGCGGCGTTTCGATCTTGTCGCTGGCGACGTCGATGACGCCGAGCAGCACGTCCTTGCCCTTGAGCAGCGCGAGCAGGCTCAGCGGCACGCGCGAATTGGCGCATTCGAGCGAAACCTGGTCGATGCAGCTCTGCGCCAGCGCGGGAAAGATCTCCTCATATTGCCGCCACTCGCTGCCCAGGCTCTCTTTCCAATCGATATTCGCCTTGATGCCGTAGCCGTAGCAGATGTGCACCGCCGTCTTGCAGGCGAGCCCGGCGCGCGCGCGATGCAGCGCCTCGATGCCCCACTCCTTGACCTCGTCCATGTAGACGTTGAAGGCGGGCTCGTCGAACTGGATGACGTCGACGCCGAGCGCCTCGAGCTCGCGCGCCTCCTCGTTCAGCAGCTCGGCGAAGCGCATCGCCATCTTGACGCGGTCGCCGTAATGCTCGTCGGCGATGGTGTCGATGATGGTCATCGGCCCGGGCAGAGTGAATTTGAGCCGGCGCTTGGTATGCGCGCGCGCCAGCGTGGCCTCGCTGCGGTGCACCGGGCCCTTGCGCTTCAAGGCGGCGACGACTGTCGGCACGTCCGCGGTGTAGCGGTTCTTGCGGATGCCCATGGAGACGCGCCGCGTGAAGTCGATGCCGTCGATGCGCTCGAGGAAGCCGTGGACGAAATGCTGGCGCGACTGCTCGCCGTCGCTGACGATGTCGATGCCGGCATCCTCCTGCTCCTTGAGGACGAGCAGCGTGGCGTCGCGCTTGGCCTCGGCCAGCGCCTCGCCCTGCTGCGCCCAGGGCGCCCACAACGTCATGGGCTTGGCCAGCCAGAACGGCTTGGGGAGGCTCCCGGCGATCGTCGTCTCAAGCATCCCACGCCTCCCTTGCTCGCCGCTTGAGTGCGCAGCGTGCGCCGATCATAGGCTGCCGCGGCGGCCGGCGGAACATCTCCCTTCACCGCGCTTGTCCGCGCCGGTAAGCTCTCCCGCCATGGAACGGATTCGGCGATGAAGCAGGAAATGTCGGGACTGGGTGCGCGGTGCGCGCCGCGCTTTGCCGATGCCGCGGTCCGCGTGGAACAGCTGCCGGGCGGGGGCATGATCCTGCGCTCGCCGCAGCCGCTGCAGCCCTATGCGCGCTGCGTCGGCGAATGGCTCGAGCGCTGGGCGCGGCAGGCGCCGGGCCGCACCTTTCTCGCCGAGCGCGACGGTACCGGCGGCTGGCGCAAGCTGAATTATGGCGAGGCGCAGGCGGCGGCGCGCGCCGTCGGCCAGGCGCTGCTCGATCGCGGTCTCGGGCCGCAGCGCCCGGTGATGATCCTCTCCGACAACGGCATCGACCACGCGCTGCTGGCGCTGGGCGCGATGCAGGCGGGGGTGCCGGTGGCGCCGGTCTCGACCGCCTATTCGCGCCTGTCGCAGGATTTCGCCAGGCTGCGCTATGTGCGGGACTTGGTCGCGCCCGGCCTCATCTTCGCCGATGACGGCGCGCGCTACGGCCCCGCCATCGCCGCTCTGGGATTGGGCGATGCCGAGCTCGTCAGCAGCAATCCGCCGCGCGGCATGCCCGCGACCGAGTTCCGCGCGCTGCTCGACACCCGGCCCGGCGCGGCGGTCGCCGCCGCCTACGCCGCGCTCAACCAGCAGAGCTATGCGCAGGCCTGGCCCTTCCTCGAAGACCGGCCGCCGATGATCCTCGACTGGCTGCCGTGGAACCACACCTTCGGCGGCAACTCCGATTTCAACCTCATCCTGCGCAACGGCGGCACGCTCTTCATCGACGAGGGCCGGCCGGCGCCCGGCCTGATCGAGCGCAGCGTCGCCAATCTGCGCGAGGTGTCGCCGACGCTCTATCTCAACGTTCCCCGCGGCTTTGCCCTGATCCTCGACCATCTCGAGCGCGACGGCGCGCTCGCGCGCAATTTCTTCCGCGAGCTCGACCTGATCTTCTATGCCGGCGCGGCGCTGCCGCAAAGCCTGTGGCAGCGCATCGAGGCGCTGTCGCAGAAGACGATCGGCCGCACGCTGACGATGGTGTCGGCCTGGGGCACCACCGAGACGGCGCCGATGGCGACCATCGTGCACTACCCGATCGCGCGCGCCGGCAATATCGGCCTGCCGGCGCCGGGCTGCGAGATCAAGCTGGTGCCGCATGACGACAAGCTCGAGATCCGCGTGCGCGGCGCCAACGTCTCGCCGGGCTATTGGCAGCGTCCCGATCTTACCGCCGAGGCCTTTGATGCCGACGGCTTCTACCGGCCGGGCGATGCGGCGCGGCTCGCCGATCCCGCCGATCCCGCGCGCGGCATCGTCTTCGACGGCCGCATCGGCGAGAATTTCAAGCTCGGCTCCGGCACCTGGGTCAGCACCGGCGCGCTGCGCATCGCCGTCATCGCCGCCGGCGCGCCGGTCATCGAGGACGCCGTCATCGCCGGCCACAACCGCGACGAGATCGCGCTGCTGATCTTTCCCAGCCTCGCCGGCTGCCGCGGCCTCTGTTCGCACATGCCGGTCGATGCGCCGCTCAAGATGCTCATCGCCGAAAGCGCGGTGCGCGAGGCGCTGTCCGCCGGGCTCGCGCGCCACAACGCCCAGGCCGGCGGCAGCTCGCATCGAATCGCGCGCGCGCTGCTGCTGGACAGGCCCGCCTCGATCGACCAGGGCGAGATCACCGACAAGGGCTATCTCAATCAGCGCGCCGTCCTCGCCAACCGCGCCGCGCTGGTCGAGCGTCTCTACGCCGATCCGCCGGATGCAGAGGTGATCCGGTTGCGGTAATGTCCGCCCGTCCGTCAGCGAACACCAGGGAGCATCGCCGATCATGATCCAGCCGCACCTTCGCCTGGCGCCGCGCTTGGCCGCGTTGTTCCTGCTTTTGCTCGGTCTCGCCGCTTGCGACGTCAACGCCGTGCCGCGCCAGGACGAGGCGGTCAAGGCGGCTTGGAGCCAGGTGCTGAATCAGTATCAGCGCCGCGCTGACCTCATCCCCAATCTGGTCGAGACGGTGAAGGGCTATGCCCGCCAGGAGCAGCAGGTGCTCACCCAGGTCACCGAGGCGCGCGCCAAGGCGACGCAGATGCAGCTGCCGCCGAACATCCTCAGCAACCCCGACGCGTTCCGCCAGTTCGAGCAGAACCAGGCGGCGCTCGGCGGCGCGCTGGGCCGGCTCCTGGCGGTGAGCGAGCGCTATCCCGACCTCAAATCGGACCAGAATTTCCTGGCGCTGCAATCGCAGCTCGAAGGCACCGAGAACCGCATCGCCGTCGCACGGCGCGACTACATCGCGGCGGTGCAGACCTACAACACGACGCTGCGCACCATCCCGAGCCGATGGGTGGCGGCGTGGCTTTATCCGGACGCCAAGGTGAGGGAGACCTTCACCATCTCCGAGCAGGCGCAGCAGGTGCCGCAGGTCAAATTCTGATGCGCCGCTTCCGTGCGCCGGTCGTGGCGCACGCGCTGTTGGGCGCCGTCGCGCTGCTGCTCGCCGTCGCGGCGCTGGCGGCGGAGCCGGTCTTCCCGACGCTCACCGGCCGCATCGTCGACGATGCCGGCATCCTCGCGCCGGACGCGCGCAGCCGGCTCGATGCAAGACTGGCCGAGCAGGAGCGGGCGACCGGGCAGCAAATCGTGGTCGTCACGCTCAAATCGCTGCAAGGCTATCCGATCGAGGATTTCGGCTACCGGCTGGGCCGGCGCTGGGGCATCGGCCAGAAGGGGCGCGACAACGGCGCGCTGCTCATCGTCGCACCCAACGAGCGCAAGGTGCGCATCGAGGTCGGCTACGGCCTCGAGGACCGTCTCACCGACGCGCAGAGCCGCATCATCATCGAGCAGGTGATCCTGCCGCAATTCCGCCGCGGCGACTTCAACGCCGGCGTGGTCGACGGCACGGCGGCGATGCTGCGCGTGCTCGGCGGCGCGCCGCTCGACGGTGCCGCGCCGCGCGCGCGTGGCGTTGCCAATGCGCCGCCGACTTGGACGTTCTTCGTGTTTCTGATCTTGTTTCTCGGCTTTTTTGCGTGGCGTATCTATTGGAGCTGGCCGCTGCTGCTCGCGACCCGTGGCGCCGGCCCGTGGTACGGCGGCGGTGGCTTCTCGGGCGGTGGCGGATTTTCCGGCGGCGGCAGGTTCTCGGGCGGCGGCGGCTCGTTCGGCGGGGGAGCCTTCGCGCTGGCGATCGTGCCGGTGAGCGAGCGCTACCTGTTGTTCCCACTGGTGTGGGGCGCGGTCCTCGCGCTCACGGCGACCGGCGTGCTGGCGCTGCTCTATCCCGAGCTCGGCATCGGCACTGGCTTCATCGTCGACGCCGGTCTGTTCGTCGTGCTGTCGCTCATACTCGACTGGCTGCCGCTGCGCTTGCGCCTCGTCCCGCGGCGCGCCCGGCACGCCCGGGCGCGCCAGCTCGCGCATCGCGAGTTCACCGCGCGCATCCTCGCCAATGCGCAGCACCGCAACGGCGTGCTGTTCTTCGTGTCGCTCGGCGAGCGCTATGTCGAGGTCATCGCCGATCGCGACATCCACGCGCGCTTGCCTCAGGGCACCTGGGACCGCATCGTCGCCGATTTCATCGCCGCGGTGAAAGCCCGGCGCCTCGCCGACGGCTTCATCGCCGCCATCGAGGCGTGCGCGGCGGTGCTCGAGACGCATTATCCGCGCGAGCCTTAAGGCCGCAGGTGTTTTCGAAGAAAAGCGACGGTATCGTCGGTGGACCTGCCCAGGACCGACGCATCATAAACCATCGAGTAACCGCGGCCTTCGTCCCTGCATGTCCGCAAAGAATTCAGGTCCAATGGCTTTTCTCGGCCCTCGATGAGGAGAGTTGGCGCGGCCGGTCCAAATAGAACGAACGGACATTTTCGCGTGCTGCCGTATTGCGGATAGAAGCGTAAGGTGCCCAGGCCGGGAACCGTCCAGGCGTGATAGGCGCCCGGATAGATCAAGATTTCGATGGGAGGCGAATATCCCCTGCCTGACGCGTAGTCGAGGTATTCCTTGGCCTTTGCCACCGGCAGGTTGTCGTCCTTTTCGCCCAGCAACATCAAGATCGGCGCGCCTGTGTACGCTCCTGGCTCAGCAGTGGCGCCGTAAACCCCCGCCGGGTAATAAGCGACGTGGGCGGCAAACCGGAGTGGGCCCGGCATGAGCATGGAGCGCAGTCGCTCAAAGGCGGTCAGATGCGCGACCTCACCGCCAAACGAGAACCCGACAATACCGATATGGCTGGCGTCGATCTTGGGATGATTGGCCAGCAGTCGCAGCGCGGCAAAGGCATCGGCGACGCCGGACGCCAGGGGTGGGCCAGCGCTCGAACCGATGATCGCGGCCTCGCTCATGCCGCGCGCGGCGAAGCTGTCATAGGTCAGCGTGGCGAAGCCAGCCTTACGAAATTGGGCAGCGTGCCAGCCTTCATTTGACTCCTGATAACCGGCGATCGTGTGGACGATCACGACAGCGGGATAGCGATCCATTGCTTCGTCGGGAAAGCTCAGCGTCGCGGAGACCGTGGTCGTTGCCGTCGCCGCCTCGCGCGTGAAAACTTGGCGAAAGTCGGCGTAGCTGCGTGATTGAAACGCCGCCGCCTCGGTACGGCCGGCGGCGAGCGTTTCGCCGTGCGCGATCCCTACTCGGAAAACGGCGGCTGTTATCAACGTGGCTAGGCGCAGGTACACCTTGAATCCTCTCGATCTGCCACCGCCACCTCAGGCTATTTCGCCATCAGTCGGAGAATCAGAGAATCTGGAGGCTTCCGTGAGGTGCGCGGCACCGGATGACCAGGATAGGCGCAGGGCGGAATCTTATTGAACTCGCTCCAGGCTGCTGCTCTCGGGCGATTGGAGTCCTTATCTAAACGCCTTCTAGACCCGCGCGATGAAGCGCGCCATGGCCTCGAGCGTCGCCTGCTCCTGGTCGCGATGCGGCGAATGCTTGCAGTCGGGCAGCACGAGCCGCTCGAAGCGCCCGGCCGCACCCTGCTCGATCGCGTCGATCTGCGCCAGCGTGCCGTATTCGTCGTCGGCGCCTTGGATCGCCAGCACCGGGCAGCGCACGCCCGGCAGGACGTCCTCGATGTTCCAGGTGCGGAACGCGGGATCGAGCCAGATGTCGTTCCAGCCGCGGAAGGCGCTGTCGACATCGGCGTGATAGCGCGCGAGGCGTTGGCGCAGGTCCGTGGTCTCGTAGGCGGTGCGCGCCGCGGCGATGCTGGCGATGGAGACGTCCTCGACGAAGACATGCGGCGCCGCGAGCACGACGGCGCGCACCGGCCAGCGTCCGCTGCCGGCATGGATGAGCGCAATCGACGCGCCGTCGCTGTGGCCGACCAGGATCGCCTGCTCGAGGGCGAGCGCGGCGCGCAGCTCCGGCAGCGTCGCCAGCGCCTCGCGGTGCATGTAGTCGACGCCGCGCGGCGCGGCGAGCGGGTCGGAGCGGCCATAGCCATGGCGCGAATAGACCACGGCCGGGCATCCCGTCGCCTGCGCCAGCTTCGCCGGGAAGTCGCGCCACAGCGCCACCGAGCCCAGCCCCTCATGCAGCAGGATCAGCGTCGGCGCGCCGCTGTCGCCGGCGATGCGCTCGTACTCCAGGCGATGCCCGCCGGCAGTGAGGAAGGGCATGCGATTCACACCCCCAGATGCCGGTGGAGAATCTCGGGCTCCGCCTTGAGCGCGGCGGCGCTTCCGGCGAAGGCGACGCGGCCTTTGACCAGCACCACCACGCGGTCGGCGACGGCGGCGACGGCGGCGAAATTCTTGTCGACGATGATGGCGGCGATGCCGGTCGCGCGGATGCGCGTGATGATCGACCACACCTCCCTGGCGACGAGCGGCGCCAGGCCTTCGGTCGCCTCGTCGAGCATGAGCAGGTCGGGATTGGTCATCAGCGCCCGGGCGATGGTCAGCATCTGCTGCTCGCCGCCCGAGAGCTGCGCGCCGCCCTGGTCGAGCCGCTCGGCGAGGCGCGGGAAAGCATCGAGCACGCGCGCCAAGGTCCAGTCGCGCCGCCCGCCGCGACCCGGCCGCGCCGCCATGACGAGGTGCTCGCGCACGCTCAATGTCGCGAAGATGCCGCGCCCCTCCGGCACCAGGGCGATGCCCTGGCGCGCGACGAGATGCGGCTTCGCCCCGGTCATCGGCACGCCGTGGATGCGCACCGCGCCGGCGCGCGGCGGCGTCAAGCCCAGCAGCGCGCGCAGCAGCGTCGTCTTGCCCATGCCGTTGCGGCCCATGAGCCCGACCGTCTCGCCGGCACGCACGGCGAAATCGACGCCGTGCAGGATATGGCTCGGGCCGTAGAAGGTGTGGAGCCCGGTGGCCTCGACGAGCGGCGCCTGGCTCATGCCGCGCCCTCCGCCGTGCCGAGATAAGCCTCCTGCACCGCCTTGTTGCGCCGGATCGTCGCCGGCGCGCCGCTGGCGAGCACGCGGCCGTTGACCATCACGGTGAGCACGGCAGCGACGCTGAACACCGCGTCCATGTCGTGCTCGACCAGGATGATGGCATGCTCCAGGGCGAGGCGGGCGATGAGCGCCACCATGCGCTGGCTCTCCGCGCTGTCCATGCCCGCCAGCGGCTCGTCGAGCAGCAGCACCGACGGCGACATCGCCAGCGTCATGGCGATCTCGAGCTGGCGCTGTTCGCCATGCGACAGCGTGAGCGCGACGGCATCGGCGCGCGCTTCGAGCCCGGCCAGCGCCAGCGCGCGCTCCGCCGCGGCGTTGATGTCGCGATAGGTATAGGCGGGGCGAAAGAAGCGCGTGGCGCCGCCGAGCCGCGCCTGCGCCGCGAGCCGGCAATTCTCGAACACGGGAAAAGCGGCGAAGATGTTGGTCTTCTGGTAGCTGCGGGCAATGCCAAGCCGGGCGATGCGATCGGGCGCGAGCCCGGCGATTTCGCGCCCCTGATAGCGCACGCTGCCGCCGCTCGGCTTGAGATCGCCCGAGAGCAGGTTGATCAGCGTCGACTTGCCGGCGCCGTTCGGGCCGATCAGCGCGTGGACGCCGCCGCCATGAAGGTCGAGCGAGATATCGCTCACCGCGGTGAGGCCGCCGAACTGCTTCGACAGCCGCTCGATCCTTAGCACCGGCTCAGGCACGGCGCGCCGCCATCAGCCGCCGGACCGCGCCGAGCTGACCGCGCAGCCCGCCGATCCCGTCCGGCAGCAGCAGCACCGCGAGGATGATGAAGAGGCCCATCGGCAGCAGCCAATGCCTGGTCAGGTCGCTGAGCAGCTCCTGCACCAGCACCAGCGCGAAGGCGCCGAGGATCGGGCCATAGAGCGTGCCCATGCCGCCGAGGATGACCATCATCAGCACGCTGCCGGACTGGCGCCAGCCGAAGAGGTCGGGGTTGACGAAGCCGAATTGCGCCGCGTCGAAATACCCGGCGAGCCCGGCCAGCCCGCCGGCGATGACGAAGCTCATGAGCTTGTAGCGGAAGGTCGCGAATCCCAGCGCGCGCATGCGGTGCTCGTTGACGCGGATGCCCTGGATGGCGTG
>WNFN01202909.1_pt2 | contig 15767 bp, 13 predicted proteins | sample 5400161 | NCBI WGS metagenome assembly WNFN01 (sample SAMN13153353, study PRJNA577476) | soil metagenome | isolation source: 80 cm saprolite on Douglas fir-dominated hillslope | place: USA:California | collected 2013-09-17
AACCGGCTACAACCATTTCGTGGTCAGGAGGAGATGAATTTATGCCGCACAAGTCTGCTGGCGTGTGGAATGTTTCAGGTTCCGTGCGCTCAACGTATACGCAAGATGGAGCTGTGCTTCTCGACGTGGAGAAAAGGTCTTTGCTACAGCCTGAACGTGGTCGCGGCCAAGGTATGGAACACCTTGGAAGAATGCCAGCCGGGGATCGCGTTCGTGAAACTCGTGGACACCATGCGAGAGCGTTTTGATGTTCCGCGAGAACAACTCGAAGCGGATATCGCCGAGCATTTGGAGAAGCTGGAGAAAATGGGTTTGGTCCAGCGGAGTTCGGCGTCGTTTTCTTCGGCCGGCTAGTAGGCCTGTTTGCCTGGTCAGGTCCGGTTGGCGGCGGACTCCGCAAAAACGAAGCAAGGTGGTTCAGTGACTTCCACTCTTCAGGGGCAAGCACGATGGTTCCTCCGCCAGTTGCGGCCGTTCTTGCCCACCTATTCGATCGGCGTGTTGCTGCTTGTTGTGAGCAGCTTGCTATTTCTTGTCGATCCCCTGCTGCTCAAATGGCTGATCGATGATGTTCTGCCGAAAAAAGAGCTTCACCTTCTGCTTTTTGGAATAGCTGGATTTTTGTGCCTGTATATCTTCCGCTTGTGCTTTTTCACGCTCGCCCAACTCGCCAACTTCCGGACCATCCAGAACCTCGTCTTTCACATGCGCCTCAACATCCTGCAGCAAATGAACCGCCTTTCCGCCGACTATCACGAGACAACTGCAATTGGCGAGCGCCTCTACCGAATCGAGCAGGACGTCGAACAAGTCGCGGAAGTAGGCTCGAACCTGGTTCCCTATGTGCTGCAAACCGCGTTCAGCTCCCTTTTTGTCCTTGGCACCATGTTCACGTTGGACTTCAAGCTTGCGCGCCTGGTCCTCCCGCTGATGCCCCTTTTCTTTATTTTCCGAAAGCGATTCGAAAGGCCTTTGCGCTACGCATCGGACCTGGTGCAGGAAAAAGCGTCCAGGGAGACCAGTTTTCTCCAGGAGCATCTCGCGTCGGTTGTGCAAGTGCAACTCCTTCATCAGGAGAAAACGCAGACGGAGGCTTTTGCCAGGTGCGCGGAACAGCGGAAAAAGGCCTTGAACCACCGGGAGTTCGTGGAAGTGATGTTCGCGTCCTGCTATATGGCTCTGATCGCTTTGGGCACGATTGGAATCCTTGGATATGGAGGCTATCAGGTATTTACGGGAGCCCTGACGATCGGCGCTATGGTCGCTTTCTACAGTTATATGGGACGCCTGTTCGATCCTCTGCGCGCGGCCGTGGACATCTACTCCCAACTGAATCGCCTGGGCACAAATATCCGGCGCATTCTGGAAGTCATGGAAATGAAGCCAAGCGTTCCGGAATCCAAAAGCGCGGTCTGCTTTGCCGTTCCGGTCCGCGGTTACGTGGAAATGGAGGGGGTTTGTTTTTCCTATCGCACAGGCGGGCCGGTGTTGAGGGATATTCATCTCAATCTCGAACCCGGCGAAAAAGTAGCCCTGGTAGGCACAAGCGGGAGCGGCAAAAGCACAATCGCAAAATTGGTCGCCCGGCTGTACGACGTCCATGCCGGAGCCGTTTGTATTGACGGCATTGACGTTCGAAATCTTCACCTGGCCAGCTTGCGGACGAGGGTGTGCTTCGTTTTGCAGGACCCCGTGCTCTTTGACCGGACACTAAAAGAAAATGTGCTCCTGGGAAAACCTTCTTCAACAGAAAAAGAACTGGAGCGGGCCATCGAAATCGCCGACTTGCGCGAATTGGTGGGCCGTTTGCCGCAAGGTTGGAACACTCCCGTCGGCCCGAGAGGCAATACCTTGTCCGGCGGAGAGAAGCAACGCGTGGCCATCGCCCGGGCTGTCCTACAGGATCCCGCGATCCTGCTGCTCGATGAGTCCACGTCGGCGCTCGATGCGCCGTCCGAGCGTAGAGTATTTGCCAGGTTGGCACAGCATTTTGCTCATCGAAGCATGATTGTTATCTCGGACAGAATTGCCGCGCTGCTGTGGGTGGATCGCATCATTCTTCTCAATCGCGGCGAGATCGAGCAGCAGGGAACTCACGATCAACTCATTCGCAGCGGCGGCTTGTATAGTCACCTGCACAATGCGCCGGCTGCGCTTACGGAGGCGCAACCGTTACCGCACACCCCCGGCAACATTTGAGAGTTTCCAATTCGTTGGTCCAAGCAATCTCTGATTTTCCCAATTGTCGGCGGAGAATGCCTCCCGATGGCCGGATAGGCTAACTGGTTGGCCGGATAGACTAACTGTTTTCCTTTGACTCAGTGCGCATGCGTCGGGCATCCTGCGCGAGTCGTTGAAAGTTATTCGCGTTTCATCTGCCCGGCACGCCAGCCCTCAATGCGCGGAATATTTTCAGACAGAGTGTTGTCGCCTCGGTGGAAGTAAATCACCAAGTCTGCGCGGGAAAAACAGACTAGCGAAATTAACAACTGACTTCACGGCTCGGAGCTTCGGACAAATGATTGAGACAATCCTTTCGGCACCAAAGACTCCGGTCAAACCCGTAACCGATCTCCTTCATGGAATTCCCATCAATGACCCGTATCGCTGGCTGGAAAATCCAGATTCCCCGGAAACGCGCGCGTGGCTCGAAGATCAGGGGGCTTACACCAAGTCCTATTTTGAAGGTTTGCCGGAGTTGGGACCAATTCGACGGCGGGTGGAGCAATTGTTAGCCGTTGAAACGGTTTCGCAGCCGTACATGGGCGGCAATCACTATTTCTTTCTGAAGCGAAGAGGCGAAGGTGCCCAAGTGTCGGTGGGAATTCTCGGTGTTTCACCTGACGGAAATATTCTTGCCTATAGCGTTCGCCAAGGCGGAGAAGATCCATACGCCATTGAGTTCCTGGACATAAATGGACGGAAGATTCTGCCGGACCGTCTCCCGCGGGGGTATTGCGACGGCCTTGTTCTCATTGCTGAGGGGAAGGGTTTTTTTTACACACACTTCCCCGAAGACGCTTTGCCGCATTCCACCGAGCGCTCCGTCTGTTGGCACTCCTTCGGGCAAAAGGCGATGGAAGACGCCAAGATCTTTTCCTTGGACTACGGCAAGCGGTTTCGGCTGGAGATACATGCGTCATCGGGAGCACATCAGCTGGTCTACCTTGTTACACAATTTGATGATCCGATTGTCTCCGATCTTTACTTTCATGACTTGTTCAGTGGTCAACCTCCCAAGTTGCTAGTAAAAGAAATGCCAGGAACCTTCTGCCCCGTTTTGCTGGAAGGGCAGATCGTTCTTCTTACGAACTGGAAAGCCCCCAATTGGCGCGTGCTGGGGATCGATTTGGAAGACCCGCGAAAGGAAAACTGGAAAGAAATCGTCCCGGAATCACACCTGCGAATCAACGGTTTCGCCGTCGCGGGCGGACAGGTTTTCGTCGGCTATGTGAAAGAAGGGAATTCTTGGGTTAACACCTTTGATTGCCAGGGCCATAGTTTGGGCCAGTTGCCTTGCCCGGCGAACGGCACCATACAGTTCGAAGGTTGGCGGCCCGAAAGCGAGACCCTTTTCTACCAATTTTCTTCCTTCAGCCACCCTCCGCAGATTTTCGTTTACAACACAACCACGCACATCAACCACGTATGGACAAGAAGTAACGTTGCTTTCGATTCAGCGCTGTTTGAGATGCGCGAAGTGCGCTACCCCTCGAAGGACGGCGCCGAAGTCCCCATGTTCCTTGTGGGACGGATACGGAATGCTGATGATTCAGGTCCGCGTCCCGCTTTCCTGACCGGCTACGGAGGATTTGGTTTCAACTTGACGCCGCGGTTTGCCGTCTACTCCGCATTTCTTTTGGAGCAAGGTTTCCTCCTCGCCATTCCCGGCGTGCGCGGAGGTTCCGAAGGCGGCGCTGAATGGCATTTGGCGGGGAAGCGGCAGCAGCGCCAAAACGCCATCGACGATTTTCTTTGTGCTGCGGATTGGCTGGTGGATAACGGATATACCACTAAAGACAAGCTGGCAATCGGCGGCGGTTCCAACGGCGGATTGCTCGTGGGGGCCGCTTTGACGCAAAGGCCGGATTTGTTCCGAGCCGTTGTGTGCCTCGGGCCACTGCTCGATATGCTGCGCTACGACAAGTTCGACCTGGCGCACGAGTGGGTCGAGGAATATGGTTCGGCGGAAAGCGCGGATGACTTCCAGGTTCTGCGCGGGTACTCCCCCTATCATCGAGTGGAAGACGCCACACGCTACCCGGCCGTGATGTTGATTTCCGGCGACCTGGACACGCGATGCAACCCAATGCATGTCCGCAAGATGGCTGCGCGCTTGCAAGCGGCTTCGAATTCGAAGCACCCCATCCTCCTCGATTACAAACAAAATTGGGGGCATTGGCCGGCCCAACCCTTGTCTGCACGGATACAAGCCCTCAGCCGGCGGCTCGCATTTATTTGCCACGAAATTGCGGTTGGTGTTTAGGAGCGGCACGCGATGAGCTTCATCTTCTGGAAAACACTGCTTGGGCTTGCCGTATACGACGCCCTTCGGCTGGGCAATAAATTCGCCAAGGTGCACAAGCTTGTGAAGCGCTGGCCGGTTGTCCGGCACAAGGGCTCGGCGGAGGGTCTCGACACCGTCTGTGACGAGATCAATTTCGCCCTCATCTGGTATCCGAAGCGTGTTTTGTGCTTGCAGCGAGCCACCGTGACAACGTGCCTGCTCCGCCACGTTGGAGTTCCCGCGCAAATGGTTTTGGGCGCTCAGAAATTTCCGTTCAAAGCGCATGCCTGGGTGGAAGTCGAAGGGAAAGCCTTTAATGAAAGAGCGAATGTGCAGGCGATGTTCGGTGTTTGGGAGCGCTGCTAGTCGAAACGAAGGGTGAGAAAAGGGGAAAGTATGAGTGGGATGGCGGGACTCTGTTTCTATGACGGTCGGCCAGTGGAGCAAGAGCGCTTGCTGCGCATCAGCCAGGGCCTGGCGGAGTACGGCCCGGACGAGTGCAATCAATGGATTCTCGGCTCGGTCGGGATGGTGTATCGACCGTTCTTCACCACGACAGAATCCAGGCAAGAGAAACAGCCGTATACCTCTCGCCGCGGAAAACTTTTGATGTGGGACGGGCGCCTCGACAACCGGGAGGATCTCGTTCGGGAGCTCGGCGGCCACCTTCCCTGCGAACAGGCGGACGTGGCGATCGTGGCATGCGCCTATGAATCCTGGGGACCGGAAACGTTTGTCCGCCTGATTGGCGACTGGGCGCTGTCCATCTGGGATCCGGCCGAAAATACGGTTGTTCTGGCGCGAGACTACGCGGCCGTCCGGCGTCTCTACTACCATGCTACGCGGCAAAGTGTTGTTTGGTGCACGCACCTGGCCCCGCTGGTGATTGCTTCCGATGGAAAACTTGAGGTTAACGAGGAATATGTCGCCGGGTACCTTGTGCGTCATGCGGATGCCAGCTTGACCCCATATAAGAATGTGCAAGCGGTGCCCCCAGGGAGCTGGGTGAAGTTCGATAACGGCAAGATAATCATGCACGCCTATTGGTCGCTGCAGCCCAAGAGCCTTCGTTACCGGTCCGATGCGGAATACGAAGAGCATTTTCGCCACTTATTTCGCCAGGCAGTCCGCCGGCGATTGCGCTCGGATTCTCCGATTTTGGCCGAGCTCAGCGGCGGGCTGGATTCGTCCTCGATTGTTTGCATGGCCGACGACATCCTGTCGCACGAAGGCGTGCAATCGCCTCGGCTGGATACACTTTCGTTTTATGATTCCAAGGAACCGGAAGGCGACGATCATCTGTATTTTACCAAGGTGGAGGAAAAGCGCGGAAGACACGGTGTCCACGCGGACCTTGCCGCGGAAGAAGCAAACTTGAATTTCGCGTTCACGGAATTCATCGCTTCGCCTGGAGCTCAGGATCGGCCAGACACGCACCGCGCCGAACGGAAAATCCTTCAGGAGAACGGCTACCGTGTTGTCCTCTCCGGGTTGGGAGGCGACGAATTTTGCGGCGAGGCGTGGGATCCAAAAGTATATATGGGCGACTTGCTGGCGCGCTTCCGTTGGCGCGAATTGGCTACGCAGCTAAAGCTCTGGAGCCTCGCATCCAGGCGCCCGTGGATACATCTGTTCCTTCAGGCTTGCGCTCAGTTCCTTCCGCTTTCTGTTCGTGGACGCCTGTCAAAAGAACTCCGCATCGAACCCGCGGTCAATCCAGCCTTCGCTCGCCGGTACCACCTGTTCCAGATTTTGCTGGACGGAACCCGGCGCCGGCGGCCCTGGCTGCCGGGCCACGCAGACGCCTTGGCCACGCTGACCGAATTGGCCAATCAAATGGGCGACCGGCCCTTTTGGGCCGAGGAAGTGCGCTACCCGTTCCTCGATCGGGACCTGGTGGAATTTCTCGTCGCCATCCCGCCTGATCAGTTGAAGAGGCCCGGGGAGTCGCGTTTTCTGATGCGCCGCGCGCTGGCACATCTTCTTCCACCGGAAGTGCTGCGGAGGCGCACCAAGGGCGGCGCGGGCCGTTGCTATATTGTCATGGTGCAAAGGCAGTGGAATGAGCTGGAAGCGATCTTTCGGGCGCCGCTCTCCGCGTCCCTCGGATTTCTCGATGCAACGCGTTTTCTGGAATCCCTGCGCGAATTGAAGAACGGTATCCTCACGCATTCCACATTCCAACTGCTCAACGGGATCAGGCTCGAACTCTGGCTCAGGGACGTGGCGCGTCGCGGAATCATTCACGTCGCGGCTCAAAAATTCCCAAAGGAGCGCCTGAGTTTCTCTCAGTCAAAAGCCTAGAAGTTATCTCATAAATGTTCTTTAGGAAGTCGGGGCTTCAGCCCATGAAGAAAGCTTTGCAAGGAGCCGCCCCCCTCGAACAACCCCCAGCCGGTTCCTGGTCAACATTTTTTGCGATCTCCACGCGGCGGCTTACTTTTCATTACGAGTAAGCCAACCGCGAATGGACTGAAAGGAGGTGAACGGAGATGAACTACAACAAGCCAGAAGTAGCAGTGCTTGGCGACGCGGCTGAAGTCGTTCGGAGCATCAAGCAGGACCTGACCTTCGAACCGACCACTCAGTTGCCTAAAGTGCGCGCCAACGCCGAACTCGATGAGTAGTCGGCGATAGGTGAGTCTCCCCCCGGCCTGCCAGGATTGGGGGGGGGCTCTCTGTAATAAAAACTCCAATCCACCAAAAAAGGAGAAAAAAAATGCAATACGTTAAGCCAGAAGTAGCAGTGCTCGGCGACGCGGCTGAAGTTGTTCGAAGCATGAAGCAGGACCTTACCTTCGAACCAACCACTCAGTTGCCCAAAGTGCGCGCCAACGCCGAACTCGATGAGTAGCCGGCGGTAGTTGAGCCTCCTCCCGGCCTGCCAGGATTGGGGGGAGGCTACTTGTTCGAGCCAACTTTTCAACGAACGTCAGCGGCAAAAGGAGAACGAACCATGCCATACACAAAGCCGGAAGTAACAGTGCTTGGCGATGCAACTTGCTTGATTCGCGGCCTTAAATCGTGTCCGCCCTACGATCCCGTTGTTCTGCAGCCTCGCGTGTGGGCCGATGCCGAACTGGATGAGTAGTCGCTGATAGGTGAGTTTTCTTGCCGGCCTGCCAGAGCCAACCACAGATTACCTTTGGTCTCTTGCAACGTCAAGTCTCACAAAATCCCATTTTGACGTAGGACTTTTTCCTACTGCGCTCCGGGACGTTTCGCGGATTCCGGCATCTTCCTGGCGCCAAGCCGCTTTCTCATGCTGTTCCAGCGCTCGTATTGTGCTTTCTTGGAAGGCGCAGCGTCTTCCGCCCCCAGCAGCCAGAAATTGAACCAGTCGAAATGCCTCGTCATGGAGTTGAAGCGGTTCACCGGTTGCTGAAACACATGCTCATCGTCGGTGTAGTAGAGTTCCGTTTCGCCGCCCTGCGCCAGGATCGCTTCGCGCATTTCCATGGCGAGTAAAATACTCGTGCTCGTTTCGAGCAAGAGGGGCCCCCGCAAGCGCTCCACATTCAACGCCGGAGCGACTTCTTTCCACCGCTCCAGATATTTTCCGTACGGCCCACCGCCAAAGAAATTGTCCTCTTGCCGCTTGTAAACGTTTCCGCCCAGCCAATAAAGGGCCGGGTTGTGATTGTCGCCTTCCCCGGAGGCGGCTGCCTGAAACCACTCCGGATAATGCGTCATGATGTAGTCCGTCCAGAAAGCGCCGTAGCTCCAGCCCATGATGCCCATGCGTTTTGGATCGGCGATGCCACGGGCGACCACCAAATCCACCGCCTTGCGTACTGCCAACACCATGCTGTCTGCCTCGGCTGCTTTGGCAGCGGCATAATCTCCTTCCTTATAGACAAACGCGCCGGCCGGAACATTCACCAGCAGCACTGCGTAGCCGTGTCCTGCAAACGCCTGCAGTGCATAACTGTTGAATTCGGCGCCTTGCGCAAGGAAATGTTTTCCATCGTACATGTCATAGAGCATCACCAGCAGCGGATACCGCTTGCCGGGAACGTAGCCGGCCGGCAGAACAAGGCCCGCATCCGCATCGCCTTCTTCCGACCCTTTCTCCGACCATCGCAAGCCGGAAATCTGGCCGAACTCAACGCTGTCCAGTTCGGGATTCAAGTGCGTCAGGGCAACGGGTTTTCCCGCAACCCGTCCGCCCTTTAAAGGAACTTCGACCACCTCGGGAGCCTGCGCGGGCGATTCTTCGATGCATGCTGCCAGAGTTTTCTGCGAGTCGAAGGAGCAGTGGTGTACGAACCGCGATGTCTGCTTTTCCACCTCCGCCGAAAGCGCATCGGCGCCGCTCAGGGAATTTGCCGCGGCTCCTTCCACGGGTTTCAGGTTCTTCCCCGAAAGCGAATAGGCATACTGGCGCAACTCCGGCTGCGTAGTTTGGGAAGGATCGACGCTGCCCTGTGAAGTGAACAAGAGTGATTGTTGATCGTCACTCCACTTCAGGGAAAAACTATGTCCAAGGTCGGGAACCAGGATTTCCGGCTTTTGCGTCGCCACGTCCAGCAGGGCCAGGGTGTGGCCGTGCCACTCCGTGGTCTGGTAGAGAAGCGCTACTTTGCGGCCATCATGGGAGACCTGAAACTCAGGTGCCATATTCCCTGGAGGCAGAAATGTGCGCGTCTGCCAGATCTTTTGGACTTGCCCGCTTTGCATGTTGTGTGCCCAAAGCTGGTAAGGAGCGGATTGAAACTTGGGAGTAACCACCCGCCAATAGCCTTCTCCCTCGTACAATCTTCCACCCAGCGTCTTCCGCTCGAACTCCCGGTGCGCGGCTGCCGTATCGTAGACGGCATAAAACAGCATGGTGCCGTCTGTGGAGACCTCATAAGGATCAACGGGCAAACTAAATTCGGCAACGTGAACCAGTTCGCCCTGAATGTCCGTGAGGCGTCTGGCCGGTCCTCCACTCGACGGCGCCTCCCAGATGTTTCTACCCGATTCGTCTTCACGGACGAAAAAGATTCGCTTGGCGTCGCTGCTCCAGCGCACTGTCGTGATGTGGAATCCTTCGGCGAGTGTAAGCGCGGACCCTGCGTGGGCAGTATCGGCCACATACAGTACAGCGTGGTCCCGGTTGGCTTCCTTGATTGGCTGCGTAACCACATAGGCTACACGCGTTCCATCCGGCGAGATTTGCGATTCGGAGACCCTGCGAATGGCCAACGTTTCAACCACCGAGATGGGATGAAGCGTTCTTGCCTTCTCTGCGGTTTGTTTCGCCAGGCTAGTATTAGATGCGAAGAGCCCCATTATACCGGCGAGCAAAATGGGGCCCTTCCATTTGGGACGGAGCAAAAACGTCATTTATTCCAATCTTCCCAGTGCGAACATCGCTTAGAACAGAAGCTTCAAGCCGAATTGAACCGAGCGAGGTCCGCCAAGCTGGAACACGGAGGCAAAACCCCCTCCGCCGGGTTCGTTCCCTCCCAATCCCTTGGCAAGAGTTTGCGTGGACAAACCAAAACCGGACGGCACGCCCAGGCTCGCCAGATCGCCTACGGGATTCGCGAAATTGGGATGGTTCAGGATGTTAAATAACTCCGCGCGGAATTGCAGCCGCATGGATCCCTCATGCATCGGGAACTCGCGGCGGATGCCAAGATCCCATTGAAAGGCATTGAACCCTCTAAGCGCGTTGCGCCCCAAATTGCCCTGGCGGGTGACGCTAAAGGTGTTTGGATCGATCGGAGGATCTTGAAATGCGTTGGGGTTGAATGCTCTTCCGCCAGGGCAACCTTGGCCTGGCATCAGTTCGCCGAAACCCACTAGCGTGCTGGCGCACTGGCTCCCGTAGAGATACAGGGGCTGTCCTGGTACGCGATCCGGACGCACGGCAATCGCCGAAGTCCCGAAAAATTGGTTGCTGTCAGTGATGTCCTCGGGCAAAGCGGAACGGGCGAGGAGCACGTTTTCAAGCGACCAATTGGAGAGCGCCCCGCGCGCGAAGGCGTTGTGAACATGAGGGCCCGGGATCTCGTAGCTCACCGCCGCCGAGAGTTGGTTCCGGATGTCGAAATCGGAGGGGCCACGATTGATACCCGGTCCAAGAGTGCTGTCGTACTGGTTCGAGTTCGAACCCAACGATCCGCTCGAACCTGTGTCAATCGAGTGAGACCACGTGTACGACACCAGAGCCTGGAGGCCCCGTGACATGTGCCGGAAATATTGCACTTGCAAGGCGTGATAGTCCGACGCGCCGGTGTTTTTCTCCTCCGCCAGGGTTGTGAAATTCTGATTTACTCCAATGAACGCATCCGCCAGCAGGAGCCTGCGGCCTACAGCGCCGACGTCCCCGATGGAAATGCTCTGACTCTTGCCCAGCGATTGCTCCACCGTGAAGTTCCACTCATAGACACGCGGAAGTTCCAGGTTGGGATCGAAGGCGAGAAAACGGGAGCTGGGGAGCATGATCGGAGGTGGCGGCGAGGTCAAAGGAAACGACGGCGATGGGAAAAATTGGATATTCGATGCTCCAAACGGGAAGTTCCCAGCGACAAACTGGGAGCCAACCTCGGTGCTCGCAAAGTCATAGAAGACGCCAAAGCCGCCGCGGATCACCGTACCCATGTCCGGGTTGTCGCGAAGCTGATAAGCCACTCCAACGCGAGGCGCAAAGTTGCCGTAGCGAGTCTGGAAGAGAGGACTTCCGGGGACGAGAGCAAGATTGGCCGGATCGTTGAAATTGGTCACCCCGGAAAGAGCTGGGCCATTCAAAGTGGATGGAGAGTAGTCAATGTCCCACCGCACGCCATACGTCAACGTCAACCGCGGAACTATTTTCCAACTGTCCTGGGCAAACAAGCCCAGGTTCCGAAACAATGCCGTTGCCGGCAGGCTGGAACTGATGCTGGAACCCAGCGCAGAACCGGAGCTTGCCTGCGCGACGTCAATGAAGAAGGCAGCGTAGAACGCCCCCACAGGTCCGTAATCCGGAGTCAGGCGTCGGTAGTCCACGCCGAATTTCAGCGCGTGGGCCCCTTTTTGCCAGGAGACGCTGTCGGTGATGTTGAACTGCTTCTGATAATTGGTGGCAAGTCTGCCCAGAGTCCACGCGCCGTTGGGAGCGCCGGAAATGGAGGAAGTGTTGAGCCCGAAAATATCGAACTCGTACAGCGCGTTGGCCGGGTTAACCGAAGCGGGATAAAGAATGGCCGGGTCGGGAGCTATCGCGCCGCCGAAAGCGTCGAGTGAAGCGGAACCTGCCCCTTTGTTCCAACTGTAGTTGAAGCGGAGTTCGTCAGTGAGGCTGGGGTTAATCGACCAGGTGCTGCCGAGGGTCCCCGTTTGGGTCCGAATCTGCGTCGCGAACAGCGTGTTCAAACTGGAAGTCACGCCGCCGCGTTGCAGCGCGCTGGTGGGGGAATAGTTGTAGCGCGCAAAGAGCAGCCAGTGGCGGTTTATGACCTCGTCGAGGCGAAGGCTCGTGGCATTCAGCGTCGAACGGTTCGAGATTCCTGTCACAAAAGGGAGCGGCGCGTCTGGAGCCGCCGCGCAGTCCGCCGCGTTTTGATCGTTGGGAAGGGGATAGGCATTCAAATAAGGTTGAAGGTTGCTCGGTGCCTGCTGCCGGGCGCAAACCGAGGGAACCAGGGTGTTGCCGATTTCCGGCAGGCGAAGCCGCTGTCCTTCGTAGGAGAAGAAGAAAAAGGTGCGGTCCTTCATGATCGGGCCACCCAGCACGCCGCCGAAATCGTTGATCCGCTCTGCCGGCCGGGGCACGCCGAGATAGTTTCCGAACCAATCGTTGGCATCCAGCTTGTCGTTCCGCAGAAATTCGAAAACATCCCCATGAAACTGATTCGTGCCCGCACGGGTTACCACGGAAATCTGCGCTCCGGGAGTGCGGCCGAATTCCGGGGCGTAGGTGGAAGTCTGGATGCGAAATTCCTGCAGCGCATCCTCCGAAACCAGGTTGTTGGTGCCACCCGTCACGCCGAATCCCGCGGAAGTGCCGGAGGCGCCTTGCAGGAGTCCGCCAGTCGGCGCAACGCCGATATTGGCGCTGACACCGTCAATCGTGAAATAGTTCGTGCTGGTGCGCTGCCCATTGACGCTGAACTGGCCGGGATCCGTGCCTGTCGCCGGAGTGAGAACCGCGCCGGGAGTGAGATTGATGAGCGTTTGAAAGCTTCTGCCGTTCAGAGGGAGATTCTCTACAAAATTGTGGTCAATGACCGTACTCACCGTGGCGTCTTGCGTGTTGATAGAGCTCACGCGGGCTTCCACCGTCACGCTCTCCGCCAAAGAACCCACTTCCAGTTGAAAATTCAGGGAGATCACGTCCTGAACGTGCAGTTCCAGTCCCTGCTTAACGGTTGTCTTGAAGCCCTTTTTTTGCACGACAACGCGGTAGGGACCTGTAGGAAGGGCGACTATCCGGAAAAGCCCTTCATCATTCGATTCGCCGTAGTAGGAGACGTTTGTTTCGACGTTGGTCGCCTGAACTGTTGCACCGGCCACCCGGAGGCCTTTGGGGTCGGTCACGTAGCCAGTCAGCGCGGCCAGCTCCTGGCCCAAAACCAACCGGGCTCCCAGGGAAAACAGCAAAATTAGGCAGAAAGAAACACAAATTCCCCATCGTTTCATTGGCTGGACCTCATATGTTTTGGAAATTAGTCCCAATCTTTACAGTATCCGTATGAGCGACGCGTTTTGTATCAACCAGGGAGGATTTGTATGATTCCGATGAGCTGAGAGTGCCGGAGGATGAGCCTGGGGTAAGACGTCGCGTTTTGCGGAAACCCTACTCCTTACACGGGAGTGTTCGGCCGGAGGGCAAGAACCGAAAGAACCGGAATCCAGTCGACTCACGGCGCAACTCTCAGGGATGGTTGAGGTTGGCCTTCACGTACGCAGCCAGTAGCCTCCCGCCGGTCGGCTTCTTGCTGCCGCCCGGAGGTTCGATGGTGACGAACACGGAGTCGATCTCCGCCAAAACGTTCGGGTCGTCGAATTTCAGCACCCAGCGATTCGCCTTTTGGTCATCCCGATAGAAAATCCCCAAGCTGCGGACCCCACGCTGAAACGTTCCTTCCGAACCCCATGCTTGATACGCCGCCGACTGCACACTGGGCCGCTCATCGCCCAAATCAAAGGCGTAGAAGATCAGAGACTTTCCCTCGGTAAAAAACACGCGGCCAAAGGGCTTGCGGGTTTTTCCTTTGCCGTCCACATCGTAGACGTCGACGATGCGCAGATTGCGCGCCCCCATAAGGTCGCGAATATCGCGGTCAGCCGTCAGCAGCCTCCGGTCACGCTCCATGGAATCGGAGGCGGTCGCGAACCGCGCCTCCAACTCATGCATTTCTTCTTTCTGCTTCGCGATCGTGCCGGTATCCTGTGCGTGGGAGTCGCGCAGCGTCTTCGATTCGGCACTCAGTTGGTCCAGCAAAGTTTGTGTGTCTGACAACCGGGCCGTGAGCTGCTTCTCCTGCTCCACGCTGGAGCTGGCCTGTTCCTTCAGGGCTGAGATTTGCTGCTCGGCAGTTTTCAGTTGAGTTTCAAGTTCCTGGTCCCGCGCTTGTAAACCGGAGTAAACAGGTGCCTGAGGCTCAGTCGAGCGGGGAACGTCGGTCGGCGTCTCTCTCTTCTGCGAGCTGAGGTCGCGAACCTTGTCGCGCAGTTGGGCCATTTCGTTGTTCAATTCGGCAATTTTCCCGAAACGCTCTGCATCCAGCCTGGAATCCTTCCACACCCGGAGGGAGAGCGCACCTGCAGCCGCAAGCAACAGGAAAACAGCCGCATATCCATATGCAGGCTGCGGCAACAATCCCGTGAATCTCTTCCACCATGTCGAAACCCCGGTCGCCTCTTCCATCTTGGGGACAGACGTGCCTGACTCTTTGCTGACGCGGCTTAAAAAGTTCGCTTCGGCCCCTTGCGCGGCCACCACTGGTTCCAGCTCAGGCTCTTTCTCCGCATGGGCGAGCGGCAGTTCGGCCAACAGAATCTGAGCGAGGGCATCATGCTCCTCGCGGCACGCGGCGCAGTTTTCCAGGTGTGTCTTAAGCTCCTGATACTCCTCGGGCGACACCTGCCCCAGGATCGCCAGTGCGGAGAGTTCTCCAAAACGTTCGTGGGTTGTTTCTGCGTTCTCCATCTTCTTCACACCCGAGATTCACGCAAACTGCTTTGCAGCTTCTTGAGGCCCCGGTAATACTGGTTTCGCACATTCCCAAGGCTTTCGTTCGTGGCTTCCGCGATCTCCGTCATCAGCAAGCCTTGAAAGTATGCCATTTCGAGTACTTGATGCTGCTTCTCCGGCAGGGCCTCCAGCGCCTTGCGTATCGCCTTGCCGCGTTCTTCGAGCGTCAACTGGTCAGGGCGATGCGGATTGTAGGCGCTGGACAATTTCGCGTGAATTCCATTTCCATTCGATCCCTGTCCGTTCGCGTCGCGGAGCGCAAGGTACCGGCGGCGGTCCAGACTCCGCGAGTAAGCATACTGCAGAATCCACATTTTCACGCTGCCGCGAGCGCCATCAAACAGTGCGGCCTTCTTGCAGACTTCCAGAAACACGTCCTGCGCCACGTCCTCAGCTTCACTTTCATTCCGTAGTATTCTCAGGCTGATCGCCAAGACTAGGCGGCGGTAGCGCAGAAAGAGAACCCCCAGGGCCTGACGGGAACCATCTTTTACATGCTCGATAAGTTGCGAATCCGGAAGGACTGCGACCTGGGTATCAACCGGTTCGCAAACCTGAGACTCTCTCGTTGCCAGAACGGCATCCGGCAGTTGGCTAACTAGACTGGCCATTAATAGACTGGGTCCTGGGCCAAACGTCTTTATTCCTGCTGGGGACAGTTCCCTGGAACGACTTTGGCCGATTTTCTCGAACAAAACATACTCCTCATCCGAACACTCCGCAAGTCGGAAAGCTCCTACAGCAACTCGGCAAAAACATAACCGGCCCGATTTTGGGGGCTTCTTGGAATCAAAGAGAATACGTTCGGATTTGTTCGGAAATACGAGGGCGACCTGATTCCACCCCTGGTGAGGGCAATGCCTACCGAGGGCCGGGTACCCACGTTCCGCCTTTGGTACGTGGGTCTTGGAGTGTTTCGACCCGACCTTGATTTCTTGCACAAAATAAAAAAGGGCCGGAATCCTGGGTTCCGGCCCAAGACTTCTCAATTGGTTGCGGGGGTCAGATTTGAACTGACGACCTTCGGGTTATGAGCCCGACGAGCTACCAGGCTGCTCCACCCCGCACAACTACTATAGCGGAGCAGTC
>WNFN01261817.1_pt1 | contig 15767 bp, 15 predicted proteins | sample 5400161 | NCBI WGS metagenome assembly WNFN01 (sample SAMN13153353, study PRJNA577476) | soil metagenome | isolation source: 80 cm saprolite on Douglas fir-dominated hillslope | place: USA:California | collected 2013-09-17
GTGAAGAACGACCCGGCACTCGCGGTGTCGGGGTCGGCGGGGTCGAGCACCATGCCCTTGCCGCGGCGCAGCTCCAGCACAGCGTCCCTGACGTCGGCCAGCGGCGCCCGGTCCCCGGTCGCCACTCCCAGCATCGCCGCGAGCTCGGCATATCTCACTGGGACCGACATCGGGTCGCGCTCGAGCGCGAACGTGACATTGAGCACGACGTACCTGCCCGTAGGCCCGGGACCGGGCGGCCCCTGACCCGGGCCGGGGGGCATGGCCCGCGGCAGGGCGGTCCGCTTGAACCGGCTGGTCCGGTAGCCGAAGCGGCACTCGTCGCGGGCCAGAAAGCTGACCGAGCCGTCGGCCCGGTCGAGCACCGTGACCACGATGATCGTTGCCGCGACCTCCTGGCCGTACGCGCCCACGTTCTGGATCGGGGTGGCGCCGGCCAGCCCAGGGATGCCTGCCAGGCACTCCAGCCCGGCGAGCTTTTCGGCGACGGACCACTCGACGAGCCGGTCCCAGTGCTCGCCGGCGGCGACGGTGACCAGGACCCGGTCGTCTGCCCCCTGCGCGGCTACGCCGGTGGTCGCCACCCGCAGCACCGCGCCAGGAAAGCCGTCGTCGGACACGACCAGGTTGCTGCCTCCGCCGAGCACGAGCAGCGGCTCGCCAGCGTTATCGGCGGCCAGCACCGCATCGACGAGCTCCTCGGCCGTCCGCGCTTCGGCAAACCGCGCCGCAGGCCCGCCCACCTGCAGCGTCGTCATGCCCGACAGGGGAACCTGCTCGCTGATCATGAGCACCAGATGAGCCTACGGGTCCAGTTGACGATCGCGGGGCTAGGGCAGACGGACGACGGCGCGGGCCCTGGTCAGCACCTTCGTCTCCGCCGACCGAGCGGTCAGCGCCAGCGCGACCCGGTTGCCGTCCAGCTTCTCCTCGACCTGCCCGCTCACAGTGATGGCGGCCCCGACATCGTCGTCCGGCACCACCACAGGCGAGGAGAATCGCACGCCAAAGTCCACGACGGTGGCCTTCGGCCCGGCCCAGTCGGTCACGAAGCGGCCTGCCTGCGCCATCGTGAACATGCCGTGCGCGATGACATCCGGCAGCCCGACCGCCCTGGCGATGCGCTCGTTCCAGTGGATGACGTTGAAGTCGCCAGAAGCGCCGCAGTACTTCACCAGGCTCAGCCTGGTGGCCGGATAGCTGACCGCAGCCAGGTCGGTGCCGACCTCGACGTCGTCGTAGCTGACCTGATCCCCACCCGCCTCCCCATTCCCCTTCACTGGGCGCCTCCCCGCTCGACGAGGGTCGAGTACGTGGTGCACACGTGCTCGCCGTCTACCGTGCTGATCTGCGTGGTCGTCGTCATCGTCGAGTTGCGGCCGAGCTCCCTGATGTCGGAGATCGTGACCTGCGCCGTCACCACGTCTCCAGCGTGCAGCGGCCTGACGTAGCTGAACCGCTGCTCGCCGTGCACCACCATCGCGTAGTTGAGGTTCAGGCCGGGATCGGCCAGCGCACGCGCGCTGCTCGCGATGCTGATCACGAACGGAAACGTTGGCGGCGCGATTACGTCAGGAAACCCTGCCTCCACGGCGGCCGACCGATCGCGGTAGACCGGATTCGGGTCACCGATCGCATCGGCGAATTCGGCCAGCTTGACCCGGCTGATCTCGTAGGCCGGTCCGGGCGGGAAGGTCTTGCCGAGGAAGTCGGGGTTGATGGCCAAGCTCGCTCCAGCCTAGAGAAACGATCACGTCTGCCAGGCGCGGGATGCTAGCGCGTTTCGCGGTGCGGCTGATGCTTGCGGCAGAACGGGCAGTACTTGCTGAGCTCGAGCCTGTCCGGGTCGTTGCGCCGGTTCTTCCTGGTGATGTAGTTGCGGTGCTTGCACTCCTGACAGGCCAGGGTGATCTTGGGCCTGATGTCGGTCGCAGCCACGGTGGAGTGCCTTTCTCCTGTTGGGGTGTGGGCTAAGGGTAACTGGCAGGACGGCCGCAGCAAAAGCCGCGGGACCTGCGTTTCCCCGGTGTTCGTAGCGGAGGCCGGACTTGAACCGGCGACACAGCGATTATGAGCCGCTTGCTCTGCCTGACTGAGCTACTCCGCCGCGGACAAGAATCCTAACCCGTAGGGGCGATTCTTTAGTCCCGCATGGCCCCGGCATTCAAGCCGGGCCCGCCACAGCCTACCCCGCCGGCCGGTCGCCCGCTCGTCCGGAGCACTCCGGCACCATGAAGCCGTGTGCTAGCCGGACGCCGAGATGGCGGTGCCGCGGCCAACGCCCCCGCATGCAGAGAAAGCGGCTTGGCGAAAGTCGCTTGTTCAGCACTCCACGACATTCAGCGCCAGGCCGCCGCGCGAGGTCTCTTTGTACTTTTCCTTCATGTCCGCACCGGTCTCGCGCATCGTCTTGATCGCCTTGTCGAGCGACACGTGGTGCTCGCCGTCACCCCTGATCGCCATCCGTGCCGCCGTTATCGCCTTCACCGAAGCGATCGCGTTCCGCTCGATGCACGGGATCTGGACGAGGCCGCCGACTGGATCGCAGGTCAGCCCCAGATTGTGCTCAAGGCCGATCTCGGCAGCGTTCTCGACCTGCTCAGGGGTGCCGCCGAGCACCTCAGCCAGCCCGGCAGCGGCCATCGAGCAGGCGGAGCCGACCTCGCCCTGGCAGCCGACCTCAGCACCGGAGATAGACGCGTTCTCCTTGAACAGGACACCGATCGCGGCCGCCGTCAGCAGGAAAGCGATGACGCCGTCGTCGCTGGCGCCCGGCACGAACCTGGTGTAGTAGTGCAGCACCGCGGGGATGATGCCGGCCGCGCCATTAGTCGGTGCCGTTACTACCCGGCCGCCTGCGGCGTTCTGCTCGTTGACCGCGAGCGCGTACAGCGTCACCCATTCCATCGCATACAGCGGATCGGTTACATCTGACGTCCGCTCGAGCTTGTCCCGCAGGTTGCGGGCGCGCCTACGTACCTTGAGCCCGCCGGGCAGCACGCCGTCGGCCTCGCAGCCCGCCGCAACGCATTCCTGCATGACCGACCAAATACGCAGCAGGCCAGACCTGATCGCCGCCTCATCCCTGCTGGCCCGGGGGGGCGACCCCCGGAACCCCCCGCGGGGCGCACGAGCTCGTTGGCCAGCATCACGCCGCTGATCGGCAGGTCGCTCGCCCGCGTGCGCTTCAGCAACTCGGCCCCGCTGGCGAACGGATAGGGCACCGCCACGGAATCAGGCATCAGCCGCGGGCCGCCCGCCTGGTCATCGCCGAGCACGAAGCCGCCCTCGACCGAGTAGTACGTGCGGCGGCTCAGCTCACCGCCGCTCGCGTCCTGGGCGCTGAACACCATCGCATTCGAATGAAATGGCAGCCGCTTCCGCCGGTGCAGCAGGATGTCGTTATCAACGTCGAAGTCAATCTCCCGCGCTACCGCCGAATTAGCCGACCCGCCGAGCGCCAGCTTCCCCGTCTGGCGCACCCGGTCGACGATCGACGCGGTGGCTGACGGATCCACGGTCTCGGGGTCTTCGCCTAGCAGGCCGAGCACGACCGCGGGGACACTGCCGTGGCCGTGACCCGTCGCCCCGAGCGAGCCGAACAGCTCCACCCGGATCGCCGCTACGCGGTCGGCCAGTCCGTCGGACGCCAGTGAGCGGGCGAACATCGCGGCAGCCCGCATCGGCCCGACCGTGTGCGAGCTCGACGGTCCGATCCCGATCTTGAACAAGTCGAACACGCTGATAGCCATCGTGCCGTCGGGCTTCGCGCCGGCCGCCCCTAGCTCCGCCGGAACGGTCACCGGTGCACCTTCTCCCCCTCGGGGTCGACCGGCGGACGCAATGACACTCTCGCCTCACACACCTGGCCCCCGACATTGACCTGATACCGGCCCGACCTGATGTAGTCAGGCGTCACCACGTCGCCGCCGGTGCACCTGAGGTACGCCAACCCGACCGACGCGCCGATCGTAGCTCCCCAGGCGGCGGACGTCACCAGGCCAGCGGCACGCTCGTCGCGCAGCAGCAGCTCGCCGCCCCACATCATCACGGCCGGATCGTCGAGCACCACCGAGACTAGCCGCTGCCGCGGCCCTGCGGTCCTGGCCTGCTCTACCGCATCCCGGCCAAGGAAGCCGATGTCGGTCTTCAGCTTGCAGGCGAACAGTAGCCCGGCCTCAACCGGGTTGTAGTCCGGCGTCAGCTCGCGGCCGAACGCACGGTACGCCTTTTCCAGTCGCATCGACTCGATCGCGTAGTACCCGCCGTTCACGACGCCCAGGTCCGCGCCGGCCGCCATCAGGTCCTCGTAGACGCCGACCGCGAATTCAGCGGGAACGCAAATCTCCCAGCCGAGCTCGCCCACATAGGTCAGCCTCGTCGCCCGAACTGTCGCGTAACCGAGGTCGATCTGCCTGCTCTGCGCGAATCCGAACGCCTCATTGCCCAGGTCAGCAGCGCTCAGCCTGGAAAGCAGCTCCCTCGACCTCGGGCCCATGACGCCGTAGACGGCGTAGGCGGAGGTGACGTCGACCAGGGCTGCGCCTGCGGCGGGGAGCCTGCGCCTGATGTGGTCCAGGTCCCGTTCGGTCGACGCCGCGCTGCTGAAGATCAGGAACTGGTCAGCGGCCAGCCTGGTCACCGTGATGTCGGCCTCGTATCTGCCGCCCGCATTCAGCATGCCGGTGTAGACGGTCCGCCCCGGCGGCACGTCGATGTCGGCGGTGCACAGCCACTGCAAGGCGGCTAGCGCCGCCGGGCCGGTGAGAAGGTACTTGGAGAACGAAGTCTGGTCGAAGACAGCCACCGCCTCGCGGGTCGCCCGCTGCTCGGCAGCCGACCAAGGCAGCCAGTTCGGCTTGTCCCATGAGTATTCGATGACGGGCTGCTCTCCCTCGGCGGGGGGCTCCGGAGGGTCGTCCCCCCGGGCCAGCACCGGCGCGAAGACATTCGCCCGCTCCCAGCCCATCTTGGAACCGAAGCACGCGCCCGCGGCCCGGAGCAGATGATAGGCCGGCGACCGGCGGAACGGCCGTGCCGTGACCAGCTCGCGGTTGGGCCACGGCGGCGCGTAATGCAGCCCGAGCACCTCACCAACCCGGTCCCGCAGCCAGCGGTTGTTGCCGTTGAATGCGGCGAAGCGCCGGAGGTCGACGACCGACAGGTCCATCCCGGGGTCGCCGTCGGTGATCCAGTCGGCCAGCGCCTTGCCGGCCCCGCCGGCCGAGGCGATGCCCACCGAGTTGAATCCGGCGGCCACGAAGAACTTCCGCAGCTCCGGTGCCTCGCCGAGGATGAACTGATTGTCGGGGGTGAAGCTCTCCGGCCCGTTGTACAGCTTCTTCATGCCGGTGCTGGCCAGCGCGGGGATCCGCTCGATCGCGCTGTCCATCAGGATCGCGAAATGGTCCCAGTCCTCGGCCAGCAGCTGGAACTCGAACGGATACGGCAGCTCGTCCGGCGCCACCCAGGGCTTGGCGTCGGGCTCGAAGCCGCCCACCAGCAGCCCGCCGACCTCCTCCTTGACGTAGATAAAGCCGTCGGGGTCGCGGAGCACGGGCAGGTCCCTGTGCGTGCCGGAGACCTCGTCGGTGACCACGTAAAAGTGCTCGGCCGAGTGCAGCGGGACGGTGACGCCGCACATGGCGCCGACCTGCTTGGCCCACTGCCCGGCGCAGTTGATCACGATCTCGGCCTCGACGTCGCCCTCGTCGGTCCGCACGCCGCTTACCGCTGGCCCCGCGGCCGAGTCGCCAGCCACGGCGATGCCCGTAACCCTGGTGCGTTCCCTGATCACCGCGCCGCGCGTCCTGGCGCCCCTGGCCAGCGCGGCGGTCAGGTCGGTCGGGTTGGCCCGGCCGTCGCCAGGCAGCCAGATCCCGCCGACCAGGCCGGAGACATCCATGACCGGATATAGCTGGGCCGCTCGGGCCGGGCTGATCAGCTCGCATTCGAGCCCGAAGGCCTCCGCGGTGGCCGCGGTGCGGCGCAGCGCCCTCATCCGGTCGGCCGTCCTGGCGACCGTCACACCGCCGCATCGCCGGAAGCCGGTGGCCAGCCCGGTCTCTTCTTCCAGCCGGTCGTAGAGCTGTGTCGAGTACTGCACGAGCTTCGTGCCGCTCTCCGACGCCCGCAGCTGGCCGACGAGGCCTGCCGCGTGCCAGGTCGTGCCGCAGGACAGTTGCCCCTGCTCGAGCAGCAGCACGTCGGCCAGGCCGCGCAGGGTCAGGTGATAGGCCACGCTCGTGCCGATGACACCGCCGCCGATGATGACCACGCGTGCCCGGCGGGGCAGCGCCGGCCGTGATCCCGCACCAGCCTGCACTACCCCGCCCGGGCCTCCGCCCCCCGGGTTCTGCTCCTTCATCGGCAATCCGTCTCGGTCATCCTGCCTCATCCCTGTCCTGCTGGACTGCTCAGTCGTGGAAGACGCATCAGTCCGTGCGCTGAACCTCGTCGAGCAGCCGGTCGAAGCCGGGCGCCGAAAATCCGGCCACAGCGCCCTGGAACCGCTCCATCGCCCAGGACCAGAAATCGAAGTCGATCGGACTGACCGCGGCCTGGATGGCTCCCCACAGCGTCCAGCCGTACTTGCCGGCCAAGCCAGCTGGCACTCACCCCAGATATTGCCGAGCTCGAAGCAGGCATCGTTGTTGCCGGCATACTCGTAGTCGATCAGCCAGATCTTCTCGCCGTTCTCGATGAAATTGGCGGCGAGCAGGTCGTTGTTGCACGGGACGGTGCCCTCGTCCCCGACGGCGAGCGCCTGGGCCGCCGCGTCGAACTTATCCATCAGGTCGTCATAGCCGGCCGGGATCGCGATGCCGCGCTCGGCCACCACGGACCGGTACCTGCGCTGGATCTCGAACATGTCGAAGTCGCCGTCAAAGCGCTCGGCCCCGTGCAGCTGGCGGCAGGCTCGCGCGATCCTGCGCAGCCGGTCCGGGTCAGCCACATCGGCATTGGCGAGAGTCCGGCCCTCGAGGAACCCCAGGACAAGCACGCTGACCGACGGCTGGTAGTCGATCACCGGAGCGCCGACGCCGGCTGCGGCGGCCCGCATCGAGTTGCGGTACTCGTTCTGCCGGTCGATCGCCAGCAGCTCGCTGCCTCCGGAAGCGACCCTCGCCACGAACGTCCCGTTGACCGTGGAGATCTTGAAGTTCCTGTTCGTCAGCCCACCGGGCAGCTCGGTAACCGTGCGCGGCCGGGCGGCAATGCTCGGCACCTGGTCGAAGACACCGTCCAGGTCGTCGGCAGCCGTAGTTTCCAAGCTCGCCTCCCGCGGGTGGATGGTGCGAAGCGTAGGTAGTCGACGGTAAAAGGTCTAGATCTATCCTGAGGTACTTTCCGGAAAGGTCCCGAGGATCCCAGGTCACGACAGCCAAAGGGTATGGACAGTTAGCCCGTTGAGCCCTACGCTTGCGCCTCAAACTGCGGCCCCAGGCGCCTTGCGCGCCCGTCTGGTTGGAGGACCTCCGATGAGCGCAACCACTGAACAGGCCGGCGGGGAGCGCGACAGCGCCGACCTTGCCCAGTTCGGCTATAAGCAGGAACTGAGGCGCGGCCTTGGCACCTTCAGTTCCTTCGCGGTCGCATTCAGCTATATCTCGCCTTCGACCGGCATCTTCACGTTGTTCGCCCTGGGCCTGATCACCATCGGCGGCGACTTGATCTGGACCTGGCCGATTGTGGCTCTCGGCCAGTTCATCATCGCACTGAACTTCGCCGAGGTATCGAGTCACTACCCGATCGCCGGATCGGTTTTCCAGTGGACTAAGTACCTGGCGAACCGCACCTATGCGTGGTTCTCCGGCTGGATCTACCTGTTCGCCGGCGTCCTGACCGTCACGGCCGTTGTAGCCACGCTGCCACTGGCGCTGATACCGGCGCTCAATGGCCTCGGCTGGCACAGCCTGGGCCTGACCCTGGATACCGAGCTGGTTGTTGCGCTGATCACGCTCGTGGTGATCACCGTCCTGAACATCTACGGCGTCCGGCTGGTCGCGATCATTAACAACACTGGGGTCCTGTTCGAGATTCTCGGCATGGTCGTGTTCGCCCTGGTCATGATGGCGTTCCACAACCACCAGGGCTTCAAGGTGGTGTTTGAGCACCCCGGCCTGCACCTGGGACCCAACACCTTCCTGATCGCCATGTTCATGTCGCTGTTCGTCATCTACGGCTTCGACACGGCATCGACCCTGGCCGAGGAGACCAGGGACCCGCGCCGTGCGGCCCCGAAGGCGGTGCTCGCCTCGATCATCGGCGCCTTCATCATCGGCGGCATCTTCCTGCTCGGCACCCTGATGGCGATCCCGAACATGAGTGCCGCCATCAAGGGCAACGGCGGCTTCGGGTTTGGGCCCGCGCAGATCATCGAGGCGAACTTCTCCCCGGCCTTCGCGACCATCTACCTGCTAGTGGTTTCCGCCGCCATCTTCGTCTGCTGCCTGTCGATCATGGCCGCCACCATCAGGCTCTGCTTCGGGATGTCACGCGACAACCAGTTGCCGTTCTCCAACGTGCTGTCCAAGGTCGCACCGAGCCTGCATACACCGATCTGGTCCTGTATCACGATCGCCGTGCTGGCAGCGGTGCCGTTCATCCAGTACTCGGGGGCTGGCATCATCGCCATCGCCGCGACCGGCATGATCTACCTCTCCTACTTCCTGGGTAACCTGGCCATTCTCAACGCAAGGCTCAGAGGCTGGCCGAAGACCAACGCTCCGTTCAAGCTCGGCCGGTGGGGCCTGCTGATCAACATTCTCGGCCTGCTCTATGGCGGGGCAATGCTGATCAACTTCGCCTGGCCTCGGGCGGCGAGTAACCCGACACCGACCCAGAGCGGAGTTCTCCACCTAGGATTCCTGAACGGGATACCGATCCTGTGGACCGTGGTCCTGGTGATCGTGCTGATCGGGGTGATCTACTACGCGGTCGTCGGCAGAAGCAAGCAGTCCCCGGCCGTCGTCGCACCGACCGAGGACGACGCGCCACTCGCCGTCTGACGGCGCCCGAGCCACGCCCGACCCGGCCGCGGATCTGACCCGCGGCCGGGAACGGCTGCACAATAGCTGGCAGGTAGCTGTTGATTGGCTGGGAACGGTGGAGCGGCTGGCAGCGGCGTCAGACGATGACCGTCAGGCAATGGCGTGACGGCGGTGTTCTTGCCTGGTGGAGGGGACATCTGAATGACAACGGAGCCAGTGCTGCCGGACCAGGAAAGGGCCGAGGCCAGTCGGGCAGCAATGACGGTCCTCGGGTATCCGGCCGGCCCGATTACTGCGACCGCAGACCAGCAAGCACCAGGGCCGATGCCGCCGATGCCGCCGATGCCGCCGACGCCGCCGACGCCGACGGTCTCGCCGTCGGGCCGCGCGAGCGGGATCTGGCATCCGCGGCTGCCTGGCCGCAAGCCCAAGCTCGTCCGTGGGGCCGGCCTGACGGTGCACGGCCAGATCGAAGACTGGCTGGCCGACGCCATTGCGACCGGGAGGCTCGCACCGGGTGACCGGCTGCCGACCGAGCAGGATCTGGCCGAATGGCTCGGTGTCAGCCGGATGACGCTGCGGCACGCGCTGGCCGAGCTAGCCCAGCGCGGCCTCGTGACCAGGTCCGTCGGCCGCAGCGGCGGGACGTTCGTCGCCGAGCCGAAGGTCGAGCAGGACCTCACCGTGCTGGCCGGGTTCTCCGAGCAGCTGCGCCGTCACGGCCTCGTCGCCGGAGCCCGGGTCCTTGCCGCAGCCGAAATCCGCGCCAGCGCCGCTGCGGCAGCCGCGCTGGAGATCAAGGTGGGCGCCGCGGTCTACGAGGTGCGGCGGCTGCGACTGGCAGGCGGCCAGCCGATCCTGATTGAGCACTCCCTGTTCCCGGCCGAACGCTGCCCGGGCCTGCTCGGCTACCGCCTGGACGGGTCGCTGTACGAGCTGCTCGATCAGAAGTACGGGCAGCGGCCGCACCGGGCCAAGGAGAGCCTGGAGCCAGTCTGCGCGGGCGTCAGGGATCCGCGGCGACCGCACCAGGTTGGTGGTCTGGACTTCCGAGCTGGCCGGCGGGCTCTGACCCGGCCAAGAGCCAGCCCGGAACGCGAAGCCGCGAGACGGGCCCGTGCTTGGCCATCGAACGCGCCTGGCCGACGGTGAGGGCGAGGAGTCCGGCGATCACCACGTCATAGCGGATCTGTGTCCAGCCAGCGGCCGCCATCGACAAATGGGCCAGGAGCAGAAGCACCATGCCGCGGCCGATGATCGCCACCGCCGCGACGATCGACTCGTCCCTGCGGGCGCCCCGGTCCGCCGACAGGGCGCGCAGCGACGCGAGCGCGCAGGCCAGGCAGGTGCCCTCGGCCGCGGCGAGCGCCACCGTCAGCCGGGCGGTTCCGGCCAGGATGACGGCGGTGCCCGACATCCAGAAGCACGCGCTGAACACGCAGGTCGGGACCCGGCCATGGCGGACGAGGAAAGTGCGCTTGCCGAACAGCGCATCCCCGCGCACGTCCCTGAAGTCCTTCAGCAGGATCCGCCCGACGAAGCCCAGGTACAGTCCGGCGAGGAGGAGCAGCGCCTCCGGGTGGATCGTCTCGTCGACGGCGAGCACGCCGAGCAGGTACGGCACAGCCACGTAGCACCCGGGTAGCACCAGCGAGGCGACCGCGCCGCGGTCGGCCAGCCGGACCGGGCGCAGCGAGTAGCCCGCGCTCACGCACATCCCGCCGGCCATCACGACCACCGCCCGCCAGCCCAGCAGCGCGCTCGCCGCCAGCCCGCCGGCGCCCGCGATGACGCCGATGATTGCGAACTCGCGGCGGCCCAGGAGGCCGGCGGCCAGCGGCCGCCGGCCCGGCAGATTGACCCGGTCGATCGCCTCATCGGCCAGGTCGTTGCAGGCAACGGAGAACAGCAGGAAGCCGACGACAGCGGCGAGCGGCGCGGCCAGCAGCGACGCGTTCCCGCCCGGGCCGGCCTCGGCCGCCCCGGTAGCGTTGAACATGATCAGCAGCAAGATCACGGCCGGGCGGGTCAGCAGCACGACGAGACGGATCCGGGTGATCATTTGTTGCTTCCGTAGTTCGACATCCCGACGCAGAACACGACGATCGCGCCGACCGCCGCCAGTCCGCCGATAACGAGGATGACGGCAACGGCGAGGCCGAGCGCCGACCAGGCCGAGCGCTGCCTGCGTGGCGACGGCCGCACGGGTGAGCCGGTTTCAGTGTTTCGGATTTCCATGGATGCGATCCTGCCGCGTGCCAGCGCGCGGAGCATGAGTGCGGATACTCAGCTCATGCACGTGCGGCTACCTAACTCGGCGCGTGCTGATCGCGCCACTGCTGCCCGCGTCGGCGGCCGGAGGCGGTCGCCGGGCCCGGCATGTCGCGTGCCTGTGAAATGGCTGAGAAAACCCGGGGAAATGGCCGGATTGATGACCTCCTTCTTCTGCCCCGTGACACTTGCGGCATGGCATGGGTTACAACCTGGCAGGGATGAGGAGGCTCCGTCAGTGGCGGCTCAAATGCCAGCTCACGGTGGATGGTCCCGGACCCGGGCGCGCGCCTTCGCGCTCTTGGCCGCGGGAACGGCCGGGCTCGGCGGGCTCGCCATGGCCAGCACGGCCAGCGCTCAGCCGCAGCCCGTCAAGCACATCGTCGTGCTGTACCTCGAAAACCACACCTTCGACGACCTCCTCGGGTACTGGTGCAACCACAACCAGGGCCGGTGCCCAGACGGCGGCATGCCAGCCTCGGTCACCCTCTCCAACAACAGCGTTGTCGCCCCAGGTGTGATGCCGGACATCGTTCCGAATGTGTCGCACACCGTGGTCTCCCAGCAGGCAGCCATCGACGGCGGGAGGATGGACGGCCGGCAGAACGTGCCCGGCTGCGCCGCGAAAAACCGGTTACGCCTGCATCGGCGGGTACACGCCGGCCCAGGTACCCAACCTCGCCGCGCTGGAGCGCCGATTCGCCATCAGCGACCGGACCTTCTCGATGGCCGACAGCCCGTCCTGGGGCGGAAGTCTCCACGGTTTCAGGGAATTGCCATGGATCGTCTGCAGGCTGCTGGCCTGTCGTGGCGGATCTATGGCGATCCGACGCCGCCGAGCGGCGGCGGGCCCACGGCCGCAGGTTACGGCTGGGATATCTGCCCCTCGTTCGCTGAGTGCCTGTACACCGGCCAGAAGGCGAACAACGTTCCCAGCTCGACGTTCGTCAAGGACGCGCGGTCCGGCAAGTTGCCCAACTTCGCGATTGTCACGCCGGGCGGGAATGATGCCGCGTTCAGCGAGCACAACGGGTTTTCCATCACTGCCGGCGACGACTGGCTGGGCCAGGTCGCGTCGGCGGTGATGAACGGACCGGAGTGGCCATCCACTGTGCTGTTCATCACCTGGGACGATTGCGGTTGCTTCTACGACCAGGTGCTGCCCGGTGTCAACCCGGACGGAACGGCGCAGGGACCGTGCACGCCCCTGGTCATCGTCAGCCCGTACGCCAAGCCGAACTAGACCGACACCACCGGGACGACATTCGCCGGAATCCTCGCCTATACCGAGCACAACTTCGGGCTTGCTCCGCTCGCCGTGAACGACACGCAGGCGTACCCGTTCAGCAATGCGTTCAACTATCATCGGGCACCGCTCCGGCCCGCGCGTACGATTTACCGCCCGTGGCCGCCTGACGCTTATCACGTCAATATGAACGAAGCCAATCAGGACACCTAAGCGCCCGGCCGACCCATCTAAGTGCGGCCCCGATCATGTGACACCTGCTCTGCCCGCCGCGGAACGCGAATCCGGTCCAGGTCGCTGGCGAGCACGACGTCGCCGCCGAACGCTGCCCCGGCCTCCCCCGTCAGGCGCTCGGCGGCTTCGTCGTCATAGCGCTGCGAGAAGTGCGTGAGTACGAGCAGCCGCGCCCCGCCCTCGGCCGCGATCCGGCCCGCCTGGCCAGCGGTCAGGTGCCCGAACTCCCTGGCCAGCGGCGCGTCGGCGTCGGCGAAGGTGGACTCGCACACGAGCATGTCGGCCCGCTCGGCGAGCGCGAACGCGGGATCGCAAAGCCCGGTATCCATGATGAACGCGAACCTCTGGCCCGGCCTGAGCTCGCTCACCTGCTCGACCGTCACGAGGCGGTCCCCCGCGAGCAGGCTGCCGTCACGCTGCAACCGGCCGACGTCTGGTCCGGCAATCCCCGCTGCAGCGAGCTTGTCAGGCAGCATCCGCCGGCCGTCCGGCTCGGTCAGCGCGTAGCCGAAGGTCGGCACGCTATGCGAGAGCTGCCTGGCTTCCAGGCGGAACGACCGCTCCCCGCCGACCGGGCCATCGGCATCTACGGGCCGTTCCAGCAAGGAAACGGACTCACGGTAGAGCGCCGCGTGCCGCAGCCGCGCGAATACTCCGGCGCTCTGCGCCGGGTAGCAGACCTCCACCGTGTTCGTAACCTCGTCGAGCGACATCCGCTGAAGTACGCCGGGAAGGCCGAGGCAGTGATCTCCGTGGAAGTGAGTGATGCAGATGCGGCTGATCTGGCTCGCCGCCACACCGGCGAACTGCATCTGGCGCTGCGTGCCCTCGGCCGAGAACCACCAGTTCCCGGTTGGACACGGCACCGACCTTACGCCGGGCCGTCCGCGCTTCCATGATCCTGGTCATCTATCTGCGCATGTGTCGACGCACGACCAAGTTCTGAGAAACGTCCAGGATCATGGGGCAACCCAGCTGAGCCGCCAGAAACATGAACGCGTAGCTTATATAAGCCAAGACTGATACGATCAGTGACGTGCACGCGTTCGAGGTACTCGGCGATCCTGTACGCCGCCGGATCCTGGAGCTCATCGCCGACGGCGAGCGCAGCTCGGGAGCTGTCTGCGCGGCGATCCAGCAGGAGTTCGGGATTACGCAGCCGGCCGTGTCGCAGCATCTGCGGGTGCTGCGCGAAGCTGGTTTCGCGACGGTCAGGCCGGACGGGACCAGGCGCATGTACGCGATCAGCCCGGCGGCGCTGCAGGACGTCGACGCATGGCTCGATCGCTTCCGGCGCACCTGGACTCCGCGCCTGGACGCGCTGGAAACCGAGGTCGTGCGCGGCAAACGTGAGCGCCGGCCACCTAGCTCAGGGAAAAGACAACAAGGCAGGAGTACTCCATGATCGAAGTCAGGCACCAGATCAGCGCCGTGCGACGGTTGATCGGGACCCGCGTTGTAGCGGCGGGCGAGGCCAGGGTCATGACGATCAGCCAGGCCTATCAAACCGGCATCGACGACCTCTGGGACGCGTGCACCAATCCTGAACGCATCTCCCGTTGGTTCCTGCCAGTCTCCGGCGAACTGAGGCTTGGCGGCCGCTTCCAGATCCAGGGCAATGCGAGCGGCACTATCGAGCGCTGCGACCCACCGAAGAGCTTCGGGGCGACCTGGGAATTCGGCGGCGAGGTCAGCTGGATCGAGGTCAGGCTGAACCCGGAGGCTGACGGCTCGACCACGCTCGAGCTTGAGCACACCGCCCAGGTCGATGACGAGCGCTGGGCCGAATTCGGACCCGGTGCCGTGGGCATCGGCTGGGACATGGGCTTCATGGGCCTGGCCAACCATCTGTCGTCCGGGGACGCGGTCGACCCGCAGGAGGCGGCCGCCTGGCCGGCGTCCGAGGACGGCAAGCTGTTCATGTCGCTCAGCAGCGGGCGGTGGCAGGACGCGAGCATCGCCGCGGGGACCGACGAGGCAAGCGCCAGGGCCGCGGCGAACCGGTGCACGGCGGCCTACACGGGCACCGCGCCGTAGCTGCGGCAAGCCTCGTGCTGCATACCATGAGATGATCATGCGGGTTTGGCGCATAGACCAACCAAACCCGCGTGATCATCGCCGATAAGCGACGGCGCCAGATGTCGTTGATCGGCGTGACCTCGTTTGCGGCGCCCAGGTATCCGGACAGGCCGAATCCGTCCTCAAGCGTCCGCAGCACGCTGTAGTGGTAGTACTTCTGGTCGTAGCTACCGGGAACCGCAAGCGGGCTGAGAATCACGCAGACGACGTGGCCGCCCGACCCGAGCCCGTTCTTCGCCGCGAGCCCTCCGGCCCGTTCGTCCTCGTCGTAGACGACGATGATGACGCCGTTGGTCCCGAACGCGGGTGACGCCTCGATCTTCGGTACTTCGGCGCTGAGGAAATTGTCGAACTGGGTGTACCGGTTGTTGACCGGCTTGCAGTTCGCCTCGCCATCGTCGCAGCCATTGGGGATGATCGTGTTGAACCTGGCGACCCGGCCGGTTGCCAGGTCGGCGTTGAACGTCGACATGCCTGCTGTCGGCTGGTGTAGAAGCCGGTCAGCGGGCACGCCGTGTTACTCGCGCAGCTTCCGCCGGATCCGGTGTCGCATTTGGCCGTGCCTGCCTCGAGCCAGACCTTCCAGCTAAGCCCCGCCACGTCCATCTGGTGATAGAGATTGTCGATGTTCTGATGGCAGGCCGTTCCGAAGTCCTGCTGTTCGCAGCGGGTGAACTGGCCGGTCACGAGGGCCACGTAGTTGGCCTGCGACCAGTGCGTCGCCGCGTAGTAATTGCTGAGCCAGGCACCCTTCTGGCGGACGGTGCCCATCAGGAACGGAGCGTTCGTCGTGGTGAGATGAGAGTACGTCGTGTTCTCGCCGATGATCAGGAACACATTCCCAAGCCGCGGGACCCCCTCGGCCCCGGTGGCAGTCGCTGTCGCGGTACGGCTCACGCCAGGGTCAGCGACGGCAGCGGCCGATACCGGACCCGCTGCGCAGC